>Ga0075163_10008124_pt1 | contig 13856 bp, 10 predicted proteins | sample JI1023141ADNA_FD_71478 | JGI IMG/M metagenome (GOLD analysis project Ga0075163, IMG submission 71478) | Wastewater effluent complex algal communities from Wisconsin, to seasonally profile nutrient transformation and Carbon sequestration -... | ecosystem: Engineered > WWTP > Effluent > Algae...
GCTTCCGGTATTGCATAGTATTCCTTCTTCGGTAGGTAAGTTAAATGTGACGATGGGCTTTCCGTTGGCGAGTTCACCCCTGTATAATTTTGTGGAATTGCTTTTCGAGTTGCAAACAAGCATGGCGCAAGAAGGGCTCTACCATCGGCCTGTGCTTTCCTTGCTTCAGCATCCCTATGTCATCGCTATCACGAAAGATCAAACGAACGCCCTGCGTAAGCATATTCTCAGTCAAAATTGGGTTCATGTACCGACATCCTATTTTGATGAATCTTCGGAGTTACTGCAAAGGATTTTTAAAGTAGTACAGCCTCGTGAATTACTTTCCTACTTCCAACAGTGCGTAGAGCAGATAGGGGAGTCTTCTGCCATTGACAATTTAGATAAAGAGTATGCCTTTCATTTCTACACGTTTATAAACCGACTCCAGGATGTTGTGTCGGAAGAGTTGAATGAAGTAGAAGGAAATCGCAAACAACAAATCAAGTCGTTCCAACGCCTGTTTCAACAATTGGTGCGCGCGGAGAAGATCCCATTTGCAGGTGAGCCGCTGGAAGGATTACAGATTATGGGTGTGTTAGAAACACGTAACCTGGATTATAAAAATGTATTGATGCTTTCGCTGAACGAAGGCGCTCTGCCTGCGGGAGGAAACAAAGGTTCCTACATACCGTACAACTTGCGCAAAGCGTATGGTTTGCCGACCAGTCAGCATCAGGATGCTATGTATGCCTACCTCTTTTACAGAGTCCTGCAGCGAGCTGAGAGCATTCATCTTTTTTACAATACAGAAACAGACTCCTTGGGGCAGGGAGAAATTAGCCGCTATTTACAACAACTTATTTTTGAATCAGGCGCGAACGTAAGGGAGCAAGTCGTGCACAATACGATACAACCCCAAGTGATTCAGTCCATTGTGATTCCGAAGAATGCGGACATCCTAGAATCGTTAGCAAAGATTAGCAAAGGCCGTGGTCGAGCGAAAGGTATCTCTCCGTCAGCCCTGAATACTTACTTAGAGTGCCGCCTGAAATTTTACTTCCGATACGTGGCCAACATTCGGGAAGTAGAGGAGATTGAGGAGGATTTGGACAATCGTGTAGTCGGAGTTTTTCTGCACAATGTCATTGAGCGCTTTTATAAAGGATTGCAAGCCCGTAAGCAATCCACCTTGATTGAGGCGAGGGATTTGGAAAACTATGATGATATGCTCAATCGAATTATTGATGCTGTATTCAAAGAAGCATATGGATTGGCAGAGCAGAAAGCAGTAATCTATAAAGGGCAGCGCCTTGTGGTGCGGGAAATTGTAAAGCGATTTGCTGAACGCATTATCGAATTGGATAAAAAGTATGCACCCTTTGAGTTAGAGGCTTTGGAACGGGAGGGCTTAACGGTTGAAGTGCCCATTGAGCATGCACCCTACTCGGTCACCGTTACTGGTGTGGTTGACAGGGCGGACCGAAAGGGAAATGTATTGCGTGTAGTGGATTACAAAACAGGCAAGGATGAGCTAAACTTCTCTACGTTGGAGTCGCTGTTCGATAGAGGAGGAAAACGCAACAAGGCCGCTTTTCAAACCTTGCTTTACGCGTTGCTATTTAAACAAGAGTTAAAGAATCCCGAAGAAACAAAATTAGTTCCCGGTTTAATCAATAGAAGAAACCTGTTTGATGCGTCTTTTGAATTTGGATTGCGCATGGGAAAAGATCGGGTAGAGAATGCCTTGCCCTTATTGCCGGAGTTTCAAGACTTGTTGAAGAAGATGTTAGAGGAATTGTATAATCCCGAAGAAGTTTTTGATCAGACACAAGAGTTGGCTTCCTGCGAGTACTGTGAGTTTAAATCAATTTGTTATCGCAGATAATTCGTTAATCCGTCTGACCGATGATTGCTGAACAATGCATCGGTTAGACAGATTTTTGTAACTCCTCTTACTGGTATGTGAGAACAGATATTAGCGAATGAGAATGGGATCGCGGGACCTGCCCTCCGTACGACTACGGTAGGCAGGCAAGCCCACGAAACGCTCGATTTTTTTAGCTGTTGCTGCTCTGTCTACGCTGGCCAAACCATTTCTTCTTGCCTCCGGCCGCAGCCCCTGCTTTTTTATGTCCACCGCTTCTGCCTTGTCCTTGCGACTTTGGTTTTGTGCTTTGACGTTGTGGTTTGGGTACGCGCGAAGCGAAACCATCACGCGTAAGCGGGTATGGATTGTTCTCCGCTAAAGGAATTTTCTTACCAATAAGTTTTTGAACATCATTGATGAATTCCTTCTCTTCATCATCGCAGAAAGAAATAGAAATACCGCTGGCGCCTGCGCGCCCTGTACGACCGATGCGGTGTACATAGGTTTCTGGTATGTTGGGAATTTCGTAATTGATTACGTGTGTCAAGTCATCCACATCAATGCCGCGGGCGGCAATGTCTGTTGCAACTAGAATGCGTATCTGTGAAGATTTAAAATTGGTGAGTGCCCGTTGTCTTGCGTTCTGCGATTTGTTGCCATGGATCGCTTCTGCCTTTATGCCGGCTGTGTGAAGTTCTTTCACTACTTTATCGGCTCCGTGTTTGGTACGGGTAAATACCAGCGCTCTTTCGATGGTGCGATCTTGCAATAGGTGCTGCAATAATTTGCGCTTATCCTTTTTCTCTACATAATAGAGTGATTGGGTAATGGTGTTGGCGGTGGAAGAAACAGGCGCTACGTCTACTCTTACCGGATTAGTAAGAATAGTGTTTGCTAACTCAGCAATTTCTTTGGGCATGGTAGCCGAGAAGAAAAGTGTCTGACGTTTTGCGGGAAGTTTAGCAACTACTTTTTTCACATCATGAATAAAACCCATGTCGAGCATGCGGTCAGCTTCATCGAGTACGAACATTTTAAGTTGATCTAACTTGACAAAGCGCTGGTTCATTAGATCGAGTAAGCGACCAGGTGTGGCAATGAGGATATCAACCCCTGCGCGCAAAGCGTCCGTTTGTGCTTTTTGTGAAACGCCTCCGAAAATAACCGTGTGCTTTAAGCGCAAAAATTTTCCATAAGCAGCGAAGCTTTCGTTGATTTGGATCGCTAACTCCCGGGTAGGGGTTAGGATTAATGCCTTAATACCAGCAGGACCTTTTTTATAGAGTTCGTCCTGATGTAATAGTTGAAGAATAGGAATAGCGAAGGCTGCTGTTTTGCCGGTGCCGGTTTGGGCGCAGCCGAGTAAGTCTTTACGTTCTAATAAAACGGGGATGGCTTTTTCCTGAATGGGGGTTGGTTTGGTGTAACCTTCTGATTCGAGTGCTTTTGCAATAGGCTCAATCAGCTGTAATGTTGAAAATGACATGTTTTTGGTACTACATGAGGCGATGTAAGCTTGTTTAATGGTGCCTCCGCGACAGCGAGGATGTGATGAATGCTTTAGATAACAGCAATTAGATATTCTCCTGACGAGGCAAAGATAGTCAATTTAATTGAAATGACAGTTTGGGCATGTTTTGAGGTAGTGGAGTATGCCTAAAAATGAAAAAGGTTCTTCGTGCAAACGAAGAACCTTTCTACAAGAACATTATTGATTAGGCTTTTGCCAACTCCACATTCAGGTGAAGTTTCACGTCTTCACTTACCACCATACCTCCGGCCTCGGTGATGGCATTCCAGTTCAAACCGAAATCTTTACGGTTGATCTTACCATTGATTTCGAAACCAGCTTTGGTATTTCCCCAAGGGTCAACCATGATGCCTCCGAACTCAACGCTTAGTTCAACTTGCTTGGTGGTTCCGCGCAACGTCAAATCACCTACTAATTTGTAGTCATTACCAGAAACTTTGCTCAAGACACCGGCAAAGTCAGCCGTAGGAAATTGCTCCGCAGCAAAAAAGTCAGGTGACTTTAAGTGCGCATCGCGATCAGACTGGTTGGTGTCAATGCTGTTTACATCCAAGCTGAAGTTAACTTCTGCTCCGTTGAAATCATCGCTGTTGCTTTCTACACTTCCGCTGAACTTTTTGAATGATCCGGTAACGGTAGCGATCACCAGGTGTTTTACTTTAAATTGTACTTCTGTGTGGGTTGTGTCGATAGCCCATTTTGTAAGTGTTGCAGTTTCCATATTGTTTGAATTTGTTTTGTTTCTATTACAACACAAAGGTGCAAACAAGTATTCCCATCATTCCTTGAACTGGTTCAAGATCGACTGGATAGATATTGAACTAGATTAAGAAAGAAGAAAAGTGCTCTGAATTTGAGGTTTTGTTCTCATTGCTGGTCTGTGATGACACAGACCAGGGAGTATGGGAGAGATTGGAAATCCCGCAACATTACTAGTTCGACATACGCTGCGCTAACATGTCGAACAGCATAAGCATAATGGTTTGTGTCTTCACAAACCATCAACCCCTATTGCCTACGAGTTCATCATCCTTCTCCGAATCTTGCTCAGAAACTCGGGCGTCATGCCCAGGTAGGAGGCAATGTATTTGAGGGGAACGAATTGTTCGAGCGAAGGATATTTTTTCTGGAAACGTGTGTAACGTTCTTCAGCTGTGGCTGATATGGTTAGTAAAATTCTGTTCTGATGTGTAATGAGGGAATTCTGAAACAGTATGCGGAAATACTTTTCAAAAGAGGGAAAGCGATTCAAGAGGTCATCCATCCCTTCTTTACTAATGAGTAACACCTCACTGTCCGCTAAGGCGCGTGTAGTATAAGACGCAGGAATTTTCCTGGTGAAGCTGTTCAAATCTCCCGTCCACCAACCCGCAGTAGAAAATTGCATGACATGGTCAGCACCTTCTTTGTCGGTATAGTAGGACATGAGGCAACCACTTTTGACATGTATAAAGTGTGTGGACACTTCACCAGCCTTCTCAACAAGCTCTCCTTGCTTGAGCACACGCGTTTCCAGTAGGGACAAAAAGTAATTGCCTTCTTCTTTCGAGAGCGGTATGTGTTGTTCGATGGTTTGGAGGATCGTCACGGTTTGTAATGTTGTTTTATTGCTGAGTTTCTGATGATGCGTCCGGGGGTTGCTCCTGTGTGCGCGCCATTGGCCAATACCTGTTTACCATTTACAAAGACATGCGCAACGCCTGAAGCGTATTGATGTGGCTCGGTAAAGGTGGCATGATCTTGCACTGTTAAAGGATTAAACAAGACAAGGTCTGCAAAGTTCCCTTCTGTGAGTATGCCCCGCTTGTGAAGGTGTAAACGTGAGGCAGGTAAACCGCTAAGACGGTGAATTGCATTTTCCAGTGTAAACAAAGAATCTTCGCGCACGCACTTGCCAAGTACTCGAGCAAAGGTTCCGTAGGTACGAGGATGCACCAGGCCGAAATCTTCAAAAACTTTTGCGTCACTCATAGAGGCCCCATCCGAGCCGAAGGTAACATAGGGCAATTGAAGCATTCGCTTCATATTTTCTTCCGAAATTAAAAAGTACACTCCCGCAGCCGGTGATTTATCTACCAACAATAAGTCGATGAGTGTCTCATCCGCATCCTTACCATGGAGTTGTGCTACTTCATCCAAACGCTTGCCACTGTACAAGGTGTTCAGTGAATCTTCTCTGAAACCCAGGATCATCACATCTTTTGGGTCCGAGTTTTTGGAGGGAATACCCAAGCGCATTTCTTGCAACACTTTTTTTCGTATGGCCGGTGTACGCAATTTCTTACGCATCTCTCTGGCGCCTCCTTCCTGTACCCAAGTGGGGAGGCGTGCCAATAAAGAAGTGTTACTCGCAGCATAGGGATACATGTTGGCAGTAATGGTGAGTCCGGCTTTTTGCGCGCTGTCTATTTTGTATAGCACTGTGTCAATTTTATTCCAGTTGCGTTCGTGGTTGATTTTTAAATGATAAATCTCTGCTGGAATATTGGCCTCGCTGGCGATGCGAAAGGTTTCGTTTAAGGATTGTAGAATAAAATCGCTCTCGCTGCGCAGGTGCGTGATGTACATGCCTTTGTATTCGGCAGCGACTTTTGCCAAGGCAATCAATTCTTCAGTAGGGGCATAGTTGGCCGGTGCATAGATTAAGGAAGTGCCGAGGCCAAAAGCACCTTCCTCCATCGCCTCACGCACAAGTTCTTTCATTTGTTCTAACTCCTGTGGGGTGGCTGCACGATTGTCGTAGCCCATAACATAGTTGCGTACGGTAGTATGCCCTACGAAAGAAGCCACATTGGGACTGACCCCTTTTTGTGTCAGGTAACGCAGGTAGCCATCGAGGGTAGTCCATAAACTATCCGGTAGTTTCTCTCTTGTTGCTACTTCTTCGCGTTTCACCGGACCGGGCGACCACCCTTCTCCAAAAATTTCGAGTGTTACGCCCTGCTTGATGTCAGACATGGAAAGACCCTCCATCAACAAACTTCTATCGGCCCAACTGAGCATGTTAATAAAGCCGGGGGCTACAGCCAAACCCGTGGCATCAATATCGTTGGTCGCCTGTGCATCGGATAAGTCACCAATAAAAGCAATGGTATCCTGTTGAATGGCGAGATCGGCTTGAAAGGCTTTGTTGCCCGAACCATCGTAGATCATGCCGTTGCGGATGATCACATCATAGTGTGTTGGTTGCTGACAAGCAGCCAACAGTACCAACAAGAGCAGGGTTAGGAAACGGGACATGTTTCAAAAATAGGAATTATGTTGTGGTTAATAGTTACTGGTTATCAGTTATCCGTTAACAGATAACTTCCCCCCAAAACAAAACCCCTGCAGCGCTATTGTGTCCGCAGAGTCTCCCGAAGGGGACTCTACGGGATCAGAAGGAACCTCTGGTCTCTGTAGAGTCTCCTCAAGGGGATTTTCCTCACTAGTCACTTTGTTAAATCAATGTCTTTTAATTCCATGAAATTTTTGATTGGATATCCGCCTTGAATACCTGTTAAATAAAAAGCAGCGGAACTATGAGGATAGCCATTAGGCGTTTCGGCTAATAACCATTTACCCCTGCATGGATTTTCGTGTATATAGTTTAATTTTTGCTCAATGAATTTATCGGTGTAACATTCCTTTGCATCGAAGGAGGGTTCAAAGACTTCGTGAATCTTTCCACGCTTTCTATCGGTATCATTTACCCAAGAGGCTAAATGAGTGAGTATGGAATCCTCCTTCTTTTCTTTTAGCCGTTTTACCAATTCATATGCCATAAACCTCTTTCCATTACCAATAACTGAATTGAGTTTCCTGGAAGAATTCTTAAAAGCAATCAGGCAATGAAAATGGTTGGGCATTATTACATAGCCCACTATGAAGTGACTATTCCTTTTTAAGTAATCGAACCAAGTATATACGATGTCATAACCTTCAGTAAGCTGGAATAAGGGCAACCATCGGGCACAAGTAATTGTGATAAAGTAGAGGCCCTCTCTCTCAGCAATTGCTTTGCGAACTGTCATATATGGTTTCCAATTGCATTGAAGGAAAATGATGGTGTTGTTGTGCTAACGAGTTTTTAAAGATAGAGATTTTTCCGCAGAGTCCCTTGCAGGAGACTCTGCGTGGACAAACAGATAACTTCCCCCAAAAACAAAACCCCTGCAGCGCTGGCCACAGGGGTTTCTACTCATACGATGGTTGCATGCGCGTTACCTTTTGTCAAACGTTAGTCCTTTTACTGCGCGGTACTCAGTGCTGCTGAGCCCGTATACAGATTTTATAAACTCTTTCGCCATGCGAACTACCTGGTAGGCGCTGTCCGGTTGACGGTAAAGCAAGTCATCGCGTTTATTGCGCGCCAAATACAAATGGTGCATCGCTTCGGCTACCCGACTGTTGCTAACACGTATTGCTGTGAGGTTTTCTTCCAGCGCACTCAACAGTAAATCCTCCTGCCCTGGATCGTACCCCTCTGCATCCGACAGTGCCATCAACAGCTCTTCGAAGTGTCCTGCTAGTGAGACGTAATCGAGTCCACGTGCTCTTCGCGCCCTGGAAGTTGCTTCAGAAGGTAAGGGATCTCTGTCAGTTCCCTTGTACCCATTGAACTTGCGTACAAAAACACGGGCATCGTCTACGGTTGCTTGAGGTACCCCACTGGCGATTAATGCGCCAATTAAACGAGGTCGCAAAGGTCCCAAGCTGTCGAAGACAAATTCGCGGCTGTTGGTGGCGGAGTTAAACGCAGCTTTCGCAGCGGCTACTTCGCGTAAACATTGTTGTGCCTGGCTTACTAAGGCCGCCATGGCTTCTACCTGGAGCTTTTGTTTTCCGGGTTGATAGGATTCTCCAAACCCGGTGCAGATGCCTAAGAGCTTCTCCAAGGATTGCACGTTTTTGATGTGTGACATACATTGTTTGTTTAAATGTATGTGTATGAACGGGCTAGCACACCCTCCGTTGTGTTTTTTAAAACTATTTTGAAAACTATATTTTTTCTTAAATGTGAAACTCATTTGCAACTGGCACGTTTCAATCCATTTTTTCGTGAGAGCGTAATGGTGTTTTCAAAGTGTTTCGCCAAATCAACATTTTTGAGCGACCAATTACTTGTTCGAATTAAGCCTAGAGAGAGAACTGAAGTTTACTACTCTCAGGATGGTAAGAAACCCAAATACTCTGTGAAGACTCTATTCTATGAACTCATCCCGGTGTCTTCTTTGAGTCCGGAGGTGGCTTCTGTAACTCCGGAGGTGCGTTCTTTCACTCCGGAGGTAGCTCCTGTAATTGCCCGGTGTCTTCTTTGAGTCCGGAGGTGGCTTCTGTAACTCCGGAGGTACGTTCTTTCACTCCGGAGGTAGCTCCTGTAACTGCCCGGTGCGTTCTTTGAGTCCGGAGGTGTCTTCTGTAACTCCGGAGGTGCGTTCTTTCACTCCGGAGGTAGCTCCTGTAACTGCCCGGTGCGTTCTTTGAGTCCGGAGGTGGCTTCTGTAACTCCGGAGGTGCGTTCTTTCACTCCAGAGGTAGCTCCTGTAACTGCCCGGTGCCTTCTTTAGGTCCGGAGGTGGCTTCTGTAAATCCAGAGGTCCGTTCTTTCGCTGCTGTGGTAGCTTCTATCCATCAGCAAGTAGTCACTACTTTTTATAATTATGTAACCTTATTTCGGTATTGGCAGTTGTCTTTATTCCTTTAACCGTTGAAAAATGATTCTTCTGACTCTTCGGTTAGAAAGATCATTCTATGAGTAATGCCTTCGGTTACAATAAACATCCGCGTATGCGTGGGTGAGGTGGGTGGTGAAAAGAAAAATAGCTGATCTTCCTTGTCCTCATAAAAGAAATCCCAGTATTCTTTCGTCCATCCGCTATGAGTAGTGGCGTAGGTAAAGTAGCGTTCTTTAAATTTTTGTTTAGAGACTTCCTCTTCCATGAAGGATACTTTAATGAGAATAATCCTGTTCGCTCCCGTTCCTCGCGGAGTCTCCTGAAAGGGACTCTGCGATAACACGAATTTAGTGAGAACAATCATGATCGCTGTAATGGGCGGGATTGGAAATCCCGTGATATCCTGATTCGATATGAACTGCGTTAACATGTAGAATAACTGGGATCAATAGTAATGATTGATAGCCGTTGTTTTCGTCTGTTAGTTTTCACACTTATATTTTATTTCCCAAATCTTGTAACGTCCTTGTTCATATTTTAACACGAGCTCACTTATCAAGTTCTCATTTGGAAATTTGAATACGGGAAATGTCCCCGTTCCTGTCACGACTCTTAAATTGAGATCATGTACTAAGTCCTTTGTCCTATTCAGAGTTGCAAGACCATAGTCTTCATTAGTTATAAAGTCCATTACACTAGACTTTTCCAGATTGATATCTTTATGAAATGAATTTTTCCATGTTATAACCTTTTCACAATAATATATCTCAAGTCCCGGTGATAGTATGTCTGCTATTTTTGATTTGTTACCTGTCTTGATGATTGCTAGCAAGTCCTCTATAGTGGGATGTTCATAATTAGTTTGTTCATAATTATCCCAAATGCGTAGACTTTCAACTTTATTGGCAATTAGTAGGATCGAAAGGTTTAGCTTTTCATATCTCCACGTACTAGCAGGTTTATTATTAAAGTTTTGAGTCAGAATTTTTTCTGGCTTTCCAAACACAGATTCAATTTTCTTGTCATCGTCCCCAAGATTAATTCCGAAGAATTGTCGGTCTACCTTTTTCCCACTTAACTGAATGGCATAAATAGGATTTCCCTGAGTTCCCAAATATTGAAATCCTACATAGGAAGAGCTGTCACGAGACACATAATAGAAGTCAACGAAAGTACTGTCTTCTAATTCTTGAGTTGCATTTGGCTGTCCGAGTTCGTTAATCACAACACTTTTGTATTGTCCAAGTCGAAAGCCAAATAGTTCGTCCGGCAAATTTGTTCTTTGTCCGTAACAAAGATTAATTCCGAGTGTAAGTGTTATTAAAAGTCTCAAATTCTTTAATACTAATGCTGTATAGCCGTTGTTGCCAGCTGGCTTTTGTTCACGATAACATTTTACCAATCCTTAATAGTTTTACTTTATTTTAAATGATAAACTGTTCTTATTAAGGTCATTACAGCCGTGGTTTAAGTTGTAGTTTTTTCGTTCTCTTCTTTTATCTTTTTTCTTTTCGTAAACTGAGCAATCCTTAAGAATAATAGTCTTATCTAAATCTTGATCTTTCAGTAATCTAAGGTTAAAGGTTGTGGGGGTTGAAAAAAATGAAATATTCAATTGTCCTTGGAGGTCTTTTGGTACTGAAATACTAAAGTGTCCGCAAGCGTCCGATATTGTACCGACATTAGTTCCATTTAAAATTATAACTGCACCAATAAGGTATGAACCTTGTTTTGAGACTACACGTCCTTTAACCTTTATCGTTTCTTGTCCAAGTGTAGTTATGCTTGTTAGAAGTAATAGTATCTGAATTATTTTTCTCATTCAGGCTTGCTGGCAACATTTGGCTATCTGCCCTTTTTTCCTCAACAAAAAGCCCATCACCTCTGCTGCTTACTACAGAGTTGTGATGGGCTCACTCTTAAAGATATAAAATGTTTTGAATTTGGGAAAGCTAAAGAGGTTTCAAGGACTTCTCCGCCTCCCTGCGCTAACGCTTCGGGAGACTACGAAGTGACGTTTTTAGTTGGGACTTCTTTTTGCTCCTACATGAGTACTTTGGAAGATAGCGATTGATAAAAAACAAATGCCCCTCTGATGAAAGGCTTTGTCTGTTATTAGTTATTGTCAGTGAGGATTGTCAATTGACCATTGTCAACTGTAAACTAAATTATGAGTATCCAAGCAGTTTCAACATCGTCTCGCTCGTTTGCTCGGGAGCAAAAAGCTTCGTGGTAATTTCACCGTCTTCGTTGCGTTCAATGAGAACGTGCTTGGGGGCAGGGATCAAACAGTGTTGAATGCCGCCATAACCGCCCAATGATTCCTGATACGCTCCGGTGTGAAAGAAGCCTACATACAATTGCTCTTCATCGTTACGCATCGGCAAGAATACTTCACCGGTGTGTGCTTCAGAATTGTAGTAGTCCTGGCTGTCGCAGGTCAATCCACCCAAGTTTACTTTGTGGTATGGATCGTCCCACTTGTTCAGCGCAAGCAAGATGTACTTCTGGCTTAAGCCCCAGGCATCGGGTAAGTGCGTAATGAAAGAACCATCGATCATGTACCAGAGCTCTTTGTCGTTCTGTAGTTTTTCATTGATGATCTGGTACAATACTGCTCCGCTTTCGCCTACGGTATAGCTGCCAAACTCGGTGTAGATGTGTGGAACGGGTACGTTATTCTTATCACAAATCCACTTGATATTTTCCACAATCTGTTCAATCATGTACTTGTAATCGTATTGGAAGGTGAGGGAAGTCTTGATCGGGAATCCGCCACCGATGTCAATCGAGTCGAGGGTAGGGCAGATTTTTTTGAGTTCGCAGTACTTAAATACGAAACGGCTTAACTCACTCCAGTAGTAGGCGGTGTCTTTAATGCCGGTATTGATGAAGAAGTGAAGAAGCTTTAACTCTGCCTTTTCGCTCTTCTCAATTTTTTCTTTGTAGTAGTTGTTGATGTCGCTATAGCGAATGCCTAAGCGAGACGTGTAAAATTCGAAATTCGGTTCTTCATCCGCGGCTACGCGAATGCCCACTTTGTAGGGAACTTTTACACCGGCTTCGTAGTGGTCCATCTCGTATAAATTGTCGAGAATAGGAATGCAGTTTTTAAATCCATCGTTTAACAGCTCGGTGATGTACTGCATGTACAAGGGACGCTTAAAACCGTTGCAGAGTACATATGTATCTTTGGTAACAATGCCCTTGGCATGAAGAGAGCGAACGATCGGAATGTCGAAGGAAGAAGAAGTCTCCATGTGTACATTCTTGTTCTTAAGCGCTTCTTCCATCACAAAAGAAAAGTGGGAAGACTTAGTGCAATAGCAATAGGTGTACGTGCCATTGTACTTGGATTTCTCCATGGCACCATTAAAAGTAGCCTGAACATAGCGGATGTTTTCGCTGATGCGGGGCAGGTAAGTGAGCTTGAGAGGAGTGCCGTATTCCTTAATGATATCCATCAGGGGCACATCGTTAAACAGCAATTCATGATCGCGGACTTTAAATTCTTTCTGTGGGAACTCAAAAGTCTGCTCAATCAGGTCGCGGTAGCTCTTCATCTGTTTTTGTTATTAGTTGTTGTTAACCGTTAATCGACTGCTTTCTTAGTTATTTGGGGAGGCCAAGTTTTGCGCCAACCTGTTAACTATCAACTAATAACGATTAACTCCACAATAAAAGAGTGCAAAAATCACATAAAATTGCCATCTTTGCAAGGTTCTTAAAAACCATGATTAACCGAAGCAGCAGCCGATTCTCAGCGCCTCCCTACACGGGTCTGTACGCGCTACCTGACTATTAAGTAGCAGGGGACTGTTTGCATTTTTTCTATTATTTCGGTTCAATCAATTATTCATTTAATTCTAATTCCATTTTTTGTGAAAGAGATAAAGATCATAGAGGTAAAGTCAGAGATCGGAGCGGGCACTCGAGGAGCCAGTTTGGGCGTGGAGGCTATGAAAATTGCCAGTCTGGATTTGAAGTCAGATTTTTTCAAGACCTACGATTCTATAGAAGTTGAAAACGTAAACGAAATGCTCTATGACGGAGCGGAGCACTCCCATGCCAAGTTTATTGATGGTGTGATGATCATGGAGGAACGCGTATGTCTGGAAGTGTACGAGCAATTGTTTGATGAGTTTTTCCCCCTGATTATGGCGGGCGATCATTCGACTGCCTATGGCACGATAGCCGGCATAAAAAAAACCTATCCTAAAAAACGCATTGGTGTTATTTGGATTGATGCACACGCAGATTTGCATTCACCTTACACCACGCCATCTGGTAACATGCACGGCATGCCGCTGGCAATGGCTTGTGGTTTTGATAACCTGGAGTGCAAGGTTAACGATCCGAAGGGCGAAACGATTGAGTACTGGGAGCAGTTGAAGAATGTAGGTGTTGCGGGTCCTAAGATTTATCCGGAGGACATCGTGTTTATTTCAGTGCGCGATTTTGAGAAGCCTGAAAACTATTTGATCAATAAACACAACATTAGTTTTATTGAAACGGAAGATGTGAAGAAGCACGGTCCGGAGAAGATTGCGGAGAAGGCTTTGCAAATGTTAGATCATTGCGATTACATCTATGTTTCGTTTGATGTGGACAGCATGGACAGTCGCATTTCTACAGGAACCGGTACACCGGTACCCAATGGACTTACCGTAGAGGAAGCTAAGATTCTGAACGTGGAGTTATCCAAGAGCCCTAAGGTATGTGCCTGGGAAATTGTAGAGGTAAACCCTACATTGGATACAGAGAACCGCATGGCTGAGGGTGCTTTCGAAATTCTGGAAGCGACCGCGAAAGCGATTAT
>Ga0075163_10008126_pt1 | contig 13851 bp, 12 predicted proteins | sample JI1023141ADNA_FD_71478 | JGI IMG/M metagenome (GOLD analysis project Ga0075163, IMG submission 71478) | Wastewater effluent complex algal communities from Wisconsin, to seasonally profile nutrient transformation and Carbon sequestration -... | ecosystem: Engineered > WWTP > Effluent > Algae...
TGTCGTACCAGCTCCACGTCAGAACAAAGAGGCGTTTCTTCTCGCGTTGAAAAGGATCATCGAAGAGAATCAGATCGACCTGTTGATTCCCACCTGCGAGGAAATCTTCTACGTCAGCATAGGTCGCGATAAATTGCCGTGTACCGTTTTCGCGGAGCCCATCAAAAAATTAAATACGTTCCATAACAAGTGGAGTTTTGTTGTCAATGCGATTGGGCTTGATCTGTACGCGCCTGAAACAATTTTGATCAGCAATCAGGATGATATTTTGCACGCGTATGCTCATTGGCGCGCTTTGATTTTGAAGCCAGTCTACTCCCGCTTCGCTGCGCGGACCTTGATCCTGCCGCCGCTTAAAGAGGCATTATCCACGCTGAAATTTGATTCTCCCTGGGTGGCGCAGGAGTTTTTGAAGGGACAGCAATACTGCACCTACTCGGTTTGCCATAATGGTGTTGTTCATGCGCACACTACCTACCCCACAAAATTTACAGCGGGGCAGGGCGCGGCAATTGTTTTCGAGCACGTGGAACACCCCGCCATTTTTAATTGGGTGAAAAAATTTGTAAGAGAAAATAATTTCACTGGGCAGATCGCTTTTGATTTTATTCAAACTCCGCAGGGGCAATTGTACGCGCTGGAATGCAACCCGCGCGCGACAAGCGGGGTGCATCTGTTGGCGTCTGACCCGCAATTTGCGAATGCGTTCATCAACCCGCAACCCGGCTGCATCACTCCGCCGGACAGAGCCTCATATATGCTTTCAAGCGCCATGCTGATATACGCCCTGCCCGAAGCGCTAAAAAATGGAAATTTTATAAACTGGCTGAAAACTTTTTTCACCAGCAATGATGTGATTCTTGATCTCAAAGACCCCATGCCGTTCCTGCTTCAGTTTAGAAGCGTCTTCGCTTACCTTGCCCTTGCACAACACCATGGAATAACCCCGCTTGAAGCCTCCACGCTCGATATTGAGTGGAACGGAAAAATGTAAGATCCCCCTGTTTTAAAAAATTCTATGCGCCTGCAAGTACCGCAATAAATTCTCCTGCGGTTGCAAAACGATTCTCCGGATCCTTAGCCATGGCTTGTTGAATGGCATACGCCGCGCGGCGCGGAAGGTCGCGTGTGATCTCGCGCGCATCCGGCGGAGGAGCGTTGAGGTGAGCCAGCAAAACCGCACCGGTGTTGGGGCGTTCAAAAGGCAGGCATCCGGTCAACATTTGATAGGTCATCACGCCAAGGGCGTACACATCGGCGCGTCCATCCACTTTAGCAGAAGCCTGTATCTGTTCCGGGGACATGTAAGCGAAGGTCCCCAATATCCCGCTGCTGGTAATGCGTGTGTGAGCATCTGATATTTTGGCAATGCCAAAGTCAGTCAAGACCGCACGAGGGGGATTTGTGGAGGCATCCAACATGACGTTGGACGGTTTGATATCTCGATGAACCAGCCCTTGTTGATGGGCATAATCAAGGGCATCTGCAACGCCTTTCAAAAGATCGACTGTTTTTGGCAGGCTGATCTGTTTTTCCCGTTTAAGTAAATTGTTGAGGTCTGGCCCAGAGAGTAATTCCATGACGATGTAATAAGCGTTGTTCTCGCTGCCAAAATCGGTAACCCTCACAATATTGGGATGATCGAGTCCCGAGACGATTTCTGCTTCACGCACAAACCGCTTTTTGAATTGTTCGTCGCTGGCAAGAGCCGCATGGAGGATCTTGATGGCTACATCGTTTCGTCTTTTTGAATCTGTGGCGCTGTACACTTCTGCCATGCCGCCGCGCCCAATCAGCTTGAGGTTTTGATAGGAAGAAAATTTAATTCCCTCCACATTCGTGGCGGCCTCAGCGCGGATCTCTGCCGGCGTTTTCTGATAATCGATTTGAATGTGATAAAAGAAACGGTCAACAAACTTCTGTAATCTTTTGCGCATCGGCTGAAAGAATGCGCCCGCCAGCACAGAGAAGACGACTGCCACAAGGAACGACTGGTCTCCCTGATGAATCCCCTTGAAGATCGCAGACACGAGCAGGAATTCCAACCCAAACGTGAGTCCCAGCCCAATGGTGAGAATGCCATACACAAGCGAGCGGTTGATCAGCAGGTCAATATCAAAGAGCTTGGAGCGGGCAATGGAAATGGTGATGAAAAGCGGAAGCATCAGGAACAGGAATATCCCTGCCAGGCGCGAAACCACTTGAAAACTTGTTGTCAGAACTGTGGAACCTTCAAACGAGGGTAGGAAATTTTGCAGAACCTGAAAGATCACAAACCACAGAAACGGCCCCATCGTCCCGATAAATGCCCAGCGGATCTGCTGCTTCTGCGCCAGTGTGGAGCGACGCGCATATCGATACACGGAAGCAACGAGGCCGACGATGTACCATGTCGTTGTTGCCCACAGATATCCACTCCGCCCCATCGTTTCCCAAAAGAATGGGGAATTGGGGAAGATGTAAATTCCCAGCATGGTAACCACCAACAGAGGAGCCACGAACTTTAGCCAGCGCGGGACAAATTTTCCATCGGGAAAAAGCATTGAGAAGAGGACAACGCCAATATCGCCCAATGCCAGGATCAACCCGCCTGAAGTCTCGTACCCGGGAGTCATGGCGATCATATTTGCCAGATTGGTGACTCTCACCCCAAACACGATCAGGAACAGGGAAGTGAAGATCGCAAACCAGTCATCGGAGCGGCGCACGATCAAGACTCCGCCAATGATCGAGAATCCGAAGATCAGCAGGAAATCAACACCGTAATCAATGCCGATCTGCAAAAGAACGGGAATCCCCAGAATTAACTGGGCGAAATTTGAATTTTGGAATTTCGGAAATTGTGGTGAAAGAACCGCCCCCAAGACCATGATCGTGTAAATAACAACGATCCCCCATGTGCCAATTAATATCCCACGCAGAGCTGGGCGGTCTTTTAGCGATGTTTCGTGCGTGATCGGGCTGGTGGGCATGTTTTTATATTTCGCTTTTCGCAATCATAACAAAACCCTCCCTACTTTCACCTTTCGGTTTTGTTATAACTTCTTGGTCGATTTTTGAATCTTGTTACAACACGAAGGTTTACGCAGGACGGTCACAAAAGTTTCCTTCGAAGAGCCTGTTTCTTGAATCAGAAAACAAAATCAGGCTCCCTTGAAAAGAATGCAAAAACAGGACGCTAGGCTTGAAATTGGGAAGGGGATCAACTTACGGATGTATTGAATTCCAACACTGATCCAGTATGTAGTCACAAAAATACTTGATCCAGTATTTTTCTCTCAGCTTTTTTTGATTTAAAAAATCATTAGTTCTATTATTAACCTCTATCAATGTGACGAGGATTTTGCAAACGTCCTCGGGATGAACTTCATAATCCTGAGGGAAATTTTCGTAAATGAAATCATGTGATTTCTCGGCCAGAAGATCCCATTCATTTTTATGCAAATCATAAAACTCAACCAGTCCCACCTTTTCAAGGTGTTGTTGGATTATGAGAGATAACGCCATGATCAGACCTCCTTTACAACCAGCACAGCAAGTACAACTACAAAAATAAACGAAATTAAAATCGCGGCTAAACTGAAATATTCCAAAAACGAAAAACTTATCCAATTCCAGGCAAGAGCGCTTAAAGCGGACAAGATGGCGGAGATAAAGCCAAAAAGGCTTAGCCGAGTTCTTAAACGATATTTTTTACGTACTGATTGCTTTTCCAGCGGGCTATAGGAATCAAAGGCATTTATCGTCTCCCCAAGGAACACCAAAATCAAGCCTGCCAAAGCAGAGCCACCCGAAAACAACAAGCTAATTAGATCCATAATCCCTCCCAAGGTATGGACAAAAAAACTCTATTAATATCAGTATAGCACCTGCGTAAAGCAAAAATCTCGACAGATAAACGCAAAACCTAAAAGCCAGCCGCGAATTTACACGAATTTTCGCTAACTCTCTAAAAAATTCGTGTAAATTCGCGAAATTCGTGGCTAAACATTTTGAACTGCGTAAGTTCTAAAACAAAAACACGCTCCTTGCGGAACGTGTTTTCGCTGTGGCGGGGAGGGCGGGATTCGAACCCGCGACCGGTTTTAAAGCCGGCACTCACTTAGCAGGCGAGCCCATTCAGCCACTCTGGCACCTCCCCATCTTCAATTGTCAACTGCGCGACTGACAATTTACGGCTGCTGCTCCAATCGTAAATCGAATTACATCAATCGTCAATTGCTGGCGGAGAGAGTGGGATTCGAACCCACGTTGGTGTGACCCAAACATGTTTTCAAGACATGCGCCTTGAGCCGCTCGGCCATCTCTCCAAATCACACTCCAATGCTTTTACAAGAGTGCGAGCGAGATTTTACCATATATAATCGACCCAATGGACAAAAACTACGATGCGATCATCATTGGCGGAGGGGTTGCGGGGTTGACCGTCGCCCTGCATCTTGCCGAACGCGGACTAAAACCGCTCATCATTGAAGCTGATGAACGAATAGGCGGGAGGCTCTCAGGCAAGGAAGAAATCCAAATAAAAGATTGGCGATTCCCCTCCGAGCATGGCGTGCATGGGATATGGTCTTCGTACCTCAATCTCAAATCCATGCTGCGGCGGCATGAGATCATTTCTGAGCTTGTGCGTGCTCGTGATGAGCAATGGATTTACAAAGCAGGCAACTCCATCCGACGCGCGCCGATTGGCAGCGCCATTCGCAACAGCGTCATCCCTGCACCGTTTCATTACATTCAACTTTTTCTTTCGCCGCGTTTTTGGGGCATGTTAACTCTGCGCGATCTGTTTTCCATTTTCAACGTCTGGTCGGTGCTGGTGATGGCGCTTGGCATTGACCCCTTTGTCGAGAATCAACCGCTGGAGGGACATACCTTCGGCGGCGCTCTCAAAAAATGGGGACCCGCTTTTCGCTCGCTCTTTTTCGGCCTCACCCGCAACGGACTCGCCACCGACCCCGATCAGGTTCCTCTGGCGGGCTTTCTCGCTTTCCTGCGTTTTTACACGCTCATGCGCCGCGATGCGTGGTCGTTTGAATATCTGCCCAACGGCGGCGGCGAGGTTTGCGAAAAACTATCAGCCAAGATTCTGAATCTCGGAGGCGAGATCAGCTTCAAGCGCAGAGTGAAGCGCGTGAAAAAAGATGGGGATTGGATCGCGCATTGGGAGCAGGATGGACTCGCAGGCGAGGACCATGCTCCATTTCTCATCCTCGCTTCAGACTCACCCGCAGCTGATTCAATTATCAAAAACAGTTTTCAAGCTGATAATTTTTTCTTCCCGCATGGGCTGGGACACGCCGTCATCCGCCTTTGGTTTGACAAACAACCGAGGCGCGGGCCAGAGTCCGGGATGTTCAGCGGTGATTTTGTGATGCACAATTTTTTCTGGCTCGAAAAAATTTATGTGCCATATAAAAAGTGGAATGTTGAAACAGGCGGCGCGTGCATCGAAGCGCATGTGTACGGTCCCCCGAGTGTGTTGGCTCAACCGGATGCACTTTTGCTTGCCAATGTCATCACGGATGTGCAGCGCGCCTTCCCCGAATTGAAGGGACATTTGATCGGGCAGTTCCTTCAACGCAACGCGGATACGCACACCCTGCCCGCATTGGGTACACGCGGCACACATTTGGGAATCGAAACACCGTGGGAAAATTTATTTTGCGCAGGAGATTGGGTGCGCCACGAAACACCCGCCTTCTTTTTGGAGCGTGCCTGTGTAACGGGGCTGGAAGCCGCGAACCGTATTTTGAACGCGCGTGGATTGGAAGAGTTTAACGTGGAAAGTTATCCGCCGCCCGAACCGATGGCTGCGTGGATCGAGAGTTGGATGATGCGGGGGAGAAAGAACAGAAGAGGGAAGAGAATAGTGAGTGGTGAGTAGTGCGTGGTTGAATCGTTTTGTCACTTGCGGAAATGATCATAGATTGCGATTGCAACGACAATGGCAACTACTGCCAGCACGATCAGAATGAATATCATAATTCTTTTCCTTTGTGTGCTTTCTTAACCTCCCAGCCATTTTGGCCGGGAGGTTTGCTTTGGCGGATTCAACCTGATGATCGCCTGCTTGACCTCATCACAAAATTTCTGCGTGGCGGGTTCTGGCCCCATGCCCACATATCCCTTAGCCACAAGTTTGGAGTCGCCAATATATCCGATGATCTCCAAGCCCGTATCATTCACGAACATGGACTTGTATGTGTTCACGATAATTTTTTTCAGACTTGCAGCAGACAACACAGAGCCAGATGCGTCGCCGTTTCGCACCCAAATCAGCCACTCAGAGGTAAGAACTATCCCTGTGTGGATCGTTGTATCTGCCGAAGGGCTCAACAGCGAGAACAGACCACCTGTGCTCTTTTTGGTGGAAAGAGTTTCACAGCACAGCACGGCTTCCGCTTCCACATCTCCCAAATTCTTTTCATGGAAATATGTCTTCAACGCGTGGAAGACTTCAGGGTGTAACTGATTCACGGAACATTCCCGTGTGGTTCTGTTGTATTCGCTCATGGTTTACACTTTCCGATCATTACAAGTTTTGGTTCACGTAGCAGCACAGCCTAAAAGAAAAACGCGAATTTCGCAAATCGAGCGAATAACGCGAAGTTTTTATGTACATTCCGAATTATACGCCCGAAAAAAATCACGGAAAAATAAAAGAAGACCGATTTTACATCGGTCTTCTTGATTGCTTGTGGGATATATCTTCCTACCCCGTCGTGGACGCTTTGCGCGTGGGAGATTTCCGTTCGCTCAGGCGTGTGCCACCGACCATTTCATATTGCGAAGAGTCATCCCCATAGATGCCTTTGATGCTGGCGCGTACCCGCTTGACCTTATCCCAAATGGATACAAGCCCTTCATCTCGTTGGTTACGTAGATTCGTTAGCTGGGTTTCCAGCCCATCCAGTTGTACTTGGATCGCAGTTGCATCCGCCAGCTCACCTGTTAAGGCAGAAAGGGTCAAGTCGCCGAAGGTCAACTCTTCATTGATCTGACTCCATGCAGTGGATATGCTTTGGGCTTGTGCAAGTACATCGGTTGGATATAGTTTTTTGCTCATCGTACAATTCCTCCATGCTGTATTGTCTGAGGCACGCCCCCAGAATCTTTTAACAGATTACAAAAAAAGAAATCCTTTGTCAATTTACAATAATGTTAACCCTGCCAGCTTTATATCCTCCGTGTTCAAATTACGGAGCAGGGAAAACTAAATCCCCACAAGGGGGATAAGGTTACGGAACTCCGTATTCAAACTACGGAAGAGTGAAACTAAATTACTACACAGGAAAACAAAACTAAGGAACTCCGTATTCAAACTACGAAGCAGAGAAACTAAACTCTCTCAAAGGGGGAAGGATTACGAAGGCTCGTAGCTTGAATACAAAGCGGTGGAACTAAACTAGAGAGGTTTCTTTCGCTTTTGACTTGCAAAGGCAAAACGGACAGTTGGATTTACCACTAGCTATGGAAACGCCAAAGATATTACATAGAAAGGTTTATCTTTTACCGGAGTTGAATTGCACCAATTTACCCCAATCAATCCTGCCATCTTCACAAAACTCATCAATAAATTCTTGCGTGAAAAGATTTAAAATTCGAGAATATTCGTTAAAAAATTCCTCGTTTCTTTCTTTTGCTCTATAACCAAGCGGTTCTACTATATCAATAAACAGATTTTTATTACCGGAAATAAATTCCCAAAATTCTTGTCCACAAAGTTTTAGATAGTCAACCTTATCTGGTTGATTTTCTCGCCCATAACAGCATCCATTGATTGCTTGTATATTTGCTTGATTGTTACTTGTTCGCAAAACTCGTTTAGCTTGTTTGAAATTATCCACCATTCGTTTGATTTGGCTGCTATTTCCCCAATTGGGGCCGGATTTTACCGCGACAATATAAACAACATCTCCTTTGGTAAATTCCAAATCAATTCCTTCTGCAGGGGATTTTCTTCCTGCAAAAACTTTTCCACAGACATATATGGCAAGTTTTTCTAAGAACTCTCCAAAAATAGTTTCTTCCTGTGAGGATAAATGGGCATCAAGAAGAAGCTTTATTAAATCGTGTGCATCATTTATGTTTTTCGCTTTGAAAAGATAGGGATTCTTCCTTCTCAGAACTTGAGCTAACTTCAAACTTTGAAGACTCCAAGCACGTCTCTCATGGAATTCTCCAATATTACCCTCAACGAAATTGACAACATCATTTAGATTTATCTGTTGCATATTTTCCCTTCTTATCAAGTAACGCCAATTGCGAAGTACGTTTTTCAGGAACAGGTTTAAAACTTTTCTCAACCACTTTAAAATACTCGGGCAGTATTTCAATACCTACTGTATTTCGTTCCAAACGTTCAGCAACGAAAATAGTTGTACCTGATCCCATAAATGGGTCCAAAACACAATCGCCCTTTTTGGTAAAGAGCTTAATAAACCATTCTGGTAAATCTTCTGGAAAAACAGCACTATGGCTTCTGTTTTTAGTTTCGGTTGCCATGTGTAAAACATTTGTTGGAAATGCCTTTTCTCGGCCTATCCAGTTTGAAATTTTTTTCCCAAATCCACTACCAACACGAGAAGGATCTCGAACTTTATCCGTTTCACTTAAGTTTTTAAGTCGTCTATTTGCCCAATCACCCATTGGAACCATAACTTCTTCTTGATACATGTGGAAATGCCTATTCTTATTGAACTGTAACAATCTTTCCCATGAATCTCGAAAACGATTCGGCCATTTTCCAGGATAAGAATTTTTCTTATGCCAAATAAACTCTTCGGTCCATAGCCAGCCTTGTTTTCGCATTTCTAAAATAAGTTCAAGCACATAAGTATGTCGCTCTCCATTTACAACCTTTTCTTTTATATTCAGCACAAAGGTACCTGTTGGTTTTAATACACGTAACAATTCTGCGGAGATAGGCAGAAACCATTTCACATATTTATCTGGCCCAACTCCACCATAAGTATTTTTTCTACTATCTGCATAAGGAGGCGAGGTAAATATTAAGTCAATTGAATTGTCGGCAATTTTTTTAAGTTCTTCACGACAATCTCCAAGCATTAAATGAGTTTCAACTTGTTTCATAGAAGGGATTATACCCTTACCCTAAAAATAATTAGATTTGCCCTTGGCCATAGTTTCTCCCTGGCTAAAATAAATCAAGTTTGAATTCTAAGTACACCCCCAATTATCCACCACCTATAAATAAAAAAGACCGTAAAACTTATTTACGGTCTTCGTTTTACCATTCACTTTCTACTCTTCAACTAAATCACACCCAACTTCTTCCCCACGGTCTTGAACGCCTCCAGACCTTTATCAAGATCATCTTTCGCGTGTGCGGCGGAGATCATCACGCGGATTCTCGCCTTGCCCTGCGGCACGGTTGGGAAGCCAAGCGCCATTGCGAACACACCTACATCGAACAACTCGCGGCTGAATTGCTGTGCAAGCGGCGCTTCGCCGAGCATGATCGGGGTGATGGGCGTTTCGGTAACGCCCGTGTTGAAGCCGAGATTCTTCATTTCAGCTTTGAAGTACTTTGCGTTGTCCCAAAGTTTATCCACCAATTGAGTGGAGTCTTCGAGCAAATCCACTGCTGCCAAACAAGCCGCCGCATCAGGCACCGTGACCGCAGACGAAAAAAGGAACGGGCGTCCACGCTGACGCAGCCATTCGATGATGACCGATTTGCCCGCAACAATTCCGCCCATCACGCCAAACGCTTTCGACATCGTGCCAACTTCCACATCCACTTTGCCATGCAAGCCGAAATGATCCACAATCCCGCGTCCGCCTTTGCCGAGCACACCTTCGCCATGCGCATCGTCCACCATTAAAAGAATATCGTACTTCTTCGCCACTTCATAAATATCGGGCAGCGGAGCGATGTCACCGTCCATGCTAAAGACGCCGTCGGTCACGATCAACGCGCGGCGATATTGACTAAGGTTCGCATTGATCTGTTCTTCCAAAGATTTCACATCGTTGTGGTCATACGGAATTATCTTCGCGCCAGACAAACGCGCACCGTCAATAATGGATGCGTGATTTAGTCTGTCTGAAAAAATTACATCTTCTTTTCCAACCAGTGCGGGGATGGTTGCCAAATTCGCAGTGAATCCCGATTGAAATGTGATCGCCGCTTCCACGCCTTTGAATTGCGCGAGACGTTTCTCCAACTCCACATGCAGAGACATCGTCCCAGCAATCGAGCGGACGGCGGCTGGGCCTACGCCCATTTCATCTGTCGCTTTTTTTGCAGCAGCCGTCAGCGCGGGATGATTCGCCAATCCCAAATAATTATTCGAGCAGAAATTCAAAACCTTCTTGCCATCCACCGTCAGCCACGCGCCTTGCGGTGAGCCGATCGTGCGGATGTTATTGTACAGCCCCTGCGATTTCAGACCATCGATCTCTTGCTGGATCCAATCCGTTTTAGACATTGAGGCTCCTTTTGAAAATGTATTTTCATTATAGCGATTTAACAAAAAATGGAAGTCACATTTCAGCAGTGACTTCCATTTACTCTTTTATTTCTGCAAGCAGTCCCAACTCTGTGAGAGCTGCCATTACTTTTTCGATGGCTCCGCTTTTGACTACTACCGCTGTCGGGCTTAATAACTCGCCCAAAAATTTTCCTGCTTTCGAGCTGCGCATCTCTTCCATAACCTCGGGCCTGCTGACTCGTAACACAAGCAGATTCTCCACCCGAGCCTCTGCGCCATGCTGCTCCCAACGCTTAAGCGCTTTCACCATCGCGGGCGGCACGGCTCCATTTGTATGTTTGACCAGCATGGCAAGCAATTGTTCTGCTTTCAATCCCTGCTCGCCCGCCTGCCGCAATGACTGCGCGCTGACGGAATAAAGATAATCGTCGCCTTTTTCGCCGTTCCATTCGCAGAAGCGGGAGATTTGATACCGTACGGCGCGGGAGAAATATCGGGAGATGGAAATTTTTCCGTTTGACGCAACAACAATCTTTCCTCTTTCCTCTTTCGTGGACAGGAAAGAAGAAAGAAGAAAGAAGGCGGTCACCTCTTTTCCTTCTTCGGGTGCAGCCAAATTTACTTTACCCAGCCAATGCAGCATTTGAATAACATATTTCACCAGCGCGCCATCGACTGAGTCCCAATATGCGAAGCCGCGCAGGAACTGTCCGTCGGAGGCACGTTTGATGAACCACGAGTCGTAGTCACCTGCGGGTCTCTGAAAGTCGGGGAATTTTTCTTTGATGGCACGCAGGAAGGCTGGCAGGCTCCACCATTTATTTTGCGGAATGGAGTTGATTAAGTCCATCAGAAATTCGCGGGTGACGAGCGGTTGATTCTTCCATTCCCCTTCGCAGATGATGCTGGGGATCAGGCGCAATTCGTCAAAGGTTTGGGAATTGAGCCAGGCTTGAAAGAGCATGTGCAATGCTTCGGGGCGGGGGGCTTCGAGAAATTTTTTGACGGCTTCTGTCTGGGGAATATCTTTGTTTATCAGTTTTGCGGCGGCTAATAAAACAGTTAATTGCTTTTCGGGTGTGAAGTCTGTTTTGCCCATGCGCAGGGCGGCAAGGTAGGTTGTTGCATCATCAAGCACATGGTCGGTGGCGGAGATTTCGTGGGCTTTTTCTACCGGTGTGGCAGAACGGCCAAGTGGTTCGCTGACCTTTTTGATCTCGGCGCCATTTTCCTGAAATGCCAGTTCATTGACGATTTCAAGCAGGTCTTCGGGGATGTAGGCGAATTCCTGCGCACCTTTGCCAGAGTCAAAGAATGCTTTGGCAAGAAAGGCGCGATAAAAAAGGATTTCTGCGGTGGAGATGGGTTTTATGTGCGGGCGTTCCCGGTCTCGTCTGCCTGCGCCCATCTCGCGGACTTCGCCGTATTTGCGGGCGAAGATGCTCCATTCCATTTTGCCGTCTGATGCAACGAGCACATTCAGCGCGGAGCGTGCTTCAGCGGGGAGAATGTCTATTGTTTCGGTAACAGCTTCCAGGTCGAGAAGAGAGGCGCAGAGTTCTTCGAGGGCGGAATCAGAATCGGTGGATTCCAATTCGAGTCCCCAGAATCCAGCGATGATATGGAGATGTCCGAGATCGAACGTGAGAAGGGATTGGTGAAGGTCAGGCATGGGGCAGGTGGAAACGTAAATGCGTAAACAAGCGACTCTATTGTACCTGTCTACCTGTTTCCATGTCTACGTATTTACCCTTGTATGACTCTCAATGCTTTCGGCATGATCTCAAAATTTACCTTGCGGAGGTTGCTGCCGAAGCTGGTGAAGATTTCGCCATCGGCATGGATGTAGAGCGGCAGGTCGGAGGAGAGGGAGAATTTTTTGAATTCGCCCATGCGAATCTGTTTGAAGCGCATGTGTGTGCCATTCATGAATTCAGGCACGAGGCGGAACATCATGCCACGCGAAACCTTGTTGACAATAACGTATTCCATTTTGCCATCATTGTTCTTTGAGTTTGGCGAGAGCATGAATCCGCCGCCTTCACGCGGGCCATTGCACAGAGTAACCATATGCGTGATACCTTCCCATGATTCGGTATCCGTTTGTATTTTCACACTGGCCGGATTGTGGTTGAAAATAATTGTTTGTATTACTGCCGTGAGATACATGAGAAAACCTTTGACGATGGGCAGTTTGTGCGAGCGGATGGTGACGACAGCGTCGAAGCCAATGCCGATGGTGTTGTCGAAATATTCTGTGTTGCCGTGTTCGTCGGTCATCATGCCGATATCCACGGCTTCGATGTTTTCGGCTTTGAGCACGTGGGCAAGCGCGTGCGCAGATTTTTGCACAAGCCCAAGAGAGTAGGCAAAATCATTCCCTGAGCCAATGGGGACGATGCCCATGAGCGGGCGTTTATTTTGAGGCACCTGCATGAGTCCGCTCATTACTTCATGCGCTGTGCCGTCTCCGCCCATGGCAACGACCAGGTCATAGCCTTCTTCGGCGGCTTGTTTGGCAAGCTCGATGGCGTGACCGGGATACACTGTTCCGCTCCAGGTAAGTTCCCCCTGAAATTCCCGCGCAATTGGGCGCAGGTCATTGGCTGTTTTCCATGCGCGTCCCATGTCTGCGATGGGGTTGAGGATAAGTTTTACTTTGCGGGGCATGTTCGGCTCCTGATTTTGGTTTGTATGGATATAACCCCGCCCGCCTTCCATTGGTTACAAAAAACCACCCCAAACTTTCGTTTAGGGTGGTTGCTCATGCTTTATTTCCACGGGTCACCAAGGGATCCAATGGACCTGTACCTATCTTTGCAATAGCATATTTTCCGCGGTTATGTTTCTTTGCCCAATAAAGGGCTGCATCAGCGGCACGCAACAAGTCGCTTGCATTGTGGGAGTGCAGTGGATACACAGCAATTCCGGCGCTGATCCCCAACTGAATAGGCTTGCTGCCTGGAATCGGGTAGGAATATGATTTCATTAATTCAACGATCTTTCTTGTGACGATCTCTGCCACTGTCACATCACTATCACGCATAATCAGGGTTAACTCATCGCCGCCATAGCGGGCGAGGAAATCTGTGGCGCGCATTTTCTCTGCAAGATAATTGAACACATGCCGCAACACATCATCGCCGATACTGTGTCCCAGAGTATCATTTACATTCTTGAAACCATCCAGGTCCATCATGACCACAGAAAATTTTGAATTCATATTTCGGGCATACCGCATTTCATCCTGCAGGCGCTCGTCCAATGCACGGCGGTTGGGAAGCCCAGTGGCACTGTCTGTGTTTGCTTGCTCGGTCACATCCTTATGCAGGCTTGCATTGAATATTGCCACAGCAGCCTGATCAGCCAGCAGACCGATCAAACGCATTTC
>Ga0075163_10008127_pt1 | contig 13848 bp, 13 predicted proteins | sample JI1023141ADNA_FD_71478 | JGI IMG/M metagenome (GOLD analysis project Ga0075163, IMG submission 71478) | Wastewater effluent complex algal communities from Wisconsin, to seasonally profile nutrient transformation and Carbon sequestration -... | ecosystem: Engineered > WWTP > Effluent > Algae...
GCGCGCGCAGCGCCGCGACGGTGGGCGCGTCGAGCGGGCCCTGCCGCACGTGGGCGGCGGCGCTGGTGATGCTGGCAGCGCGCCGGGTGCCGAGCAACGCCGCGGCGACGCCGGGCGCGAAGGCGGCGAACCGCACCGCGAGCGCCTCGGCCTCGACGGGCGTCGGCGCGTCGGACGCGTACATGGCGAGCCAGCGCTGGCGGTAGCGCTGCAGATCGTCGCGATCGGCCGGCGGCGGCAGCCACGGCGCGCCGGCCAGCCCGCGCTTGGCGAGCACGCCCTTGCCGGCGGCGACCGCGGTCGGGATCGCGTCGGCGAGGGCGCGCTGATCGACCAGGTTGACCGAGCACTCGACGACGTCGAGCTCGGGGCAGCGCACCGCCCACGCCAGCGCGTCGCCGTCGCCGGCGTAGCCGATCGCGCGCACCTTGCCGGCCGCGCGCGCCACGACCAGCGGCTCGAGCAGATCGCCGGCCGCGAGCCGCGCGCGATCGCACGAGTGCAGCAAGAACACGTCGAGGTAGTCGGTGGCGAGCCGCGCCAGCGCCTGGTCGACGCCGCGCGCGATCACCGCGGGCGACCAGTCGGGCACACCGGGCACGCCGTAGCCGCCCTTGGTCACCAGCACGACCTGGTCGCGGCGCCCGCGCAGCGCCCGGCCCAGGCGATCCTCCGACGCGCCGTAGCTGGGCGCGGTGTCGATCAGGTCGACGCCCGCGTCGAGCGCCGCGTCGATCACCCGCGCGGCGTCGGCGTCCGCGAGGCCGAGGTCGCCGAGCGGCCCGCCGCCCAGCCCGAGCGGCGCGACGTGGAGGCCCGTGGAGCCGAGTGGTCGTCGCAGGGAGCGCACGCCCCGGTGTGCCACGCGGCCGCCGCGCGCGGGGGCGTGGCGCGCCGGTTTCGCCGCCGGGCTTCAGACTTCTTCACACGGGCGGCCCTCGACAGCCGTCGCCCCGCCACTACGCTTGATCGCATGGCCAAGCTGACCGGGCTCCGGCTCGAGCGCGCGCAGGCGTCGCCGCGCTACCGCGACGGCGGGTTCCACAACACCCACGGCGTGCGGCCGGTGCTCGACGGCGATCGCTGGTCGATCATGGGCGAGTTCTTCTTCGGCGGGCGGGCCCGGCGGCCGCGGGCGCCGCTGCCGCTCGAGCGACCGCACGAGGCCTGGACCCGCCCGGTGTCCTCCGACGGGCTGCGCGTCACGTGGCTCGGCCACAGCACGATGCTGCTCGAGCTCGACGGCGCGCGCGTGCTGACCGATCCGGTGTTCGGCGAGCGCGCGTCGCCGTTCGGCTTCGCGGGCCCGCGGCGGTTCCACCCGGTGCCGGCGACGATCGCCGAGCTGCCGCCGCTCGACGCGGTGCTGCTGTCGCACGATCACTTCGATCACCTGTGCAAGGCCAGCGTGCGCGAGCTGGCGGCGCGGCGGGTGCCGTTCGTCACTTCGCTCGGCGTCGGCGCGCACCTCGAGGCGTACGGCGTCGAGCCCGGCTTGATCACCGAGCTCGACTGGTGGGAGTCGACCACCGTGCGCGACGTCGCGTTCACCGCGACGCCGGCGCAGCACTTCTCGGGCCGCAGCCTGACCGGGCGCAACCGCACGCTGTGGTCGTCGTGGGTCATCGCCACCGCGCGGCGGCGGCTGTTCTTCTCCGGCGACACCGGCCTGACCGACGAGTTCCGCGAGATCGGCGCGCGGCTCGGGCCGTTCGACCTGACGATGCTCGAGATCGGCGCGTGGCACCCGGCGTGGGGCGGCGTCCACCTCGGGCCGACCAACGCGCTGGCGGCGTTCGCGATGCTCGGCGGCGGGACGCTCTTGCCGGTGCACTGGGGCACGTTCGACCTCGGCCTGCATCCATGGGCGCAGCCGATCGAGACGCTGCTGGCCGAGGCCGGCGGCGCGCGCGTGCTGACCCCGACGCTGGGGCGGCCGTTCGAGCCGGCGCACGAGCGCGGCCCCGCGCCATGGTGGCGCACCGTCGACGCGCCCGCCGTGGCCCCGGCGCCGGCCGCGACCTGAGGCCGCCACGCCGCCGCCGTCCGGACGAACCGGGCTAGGCTCGGGCATGCCCTCGGCCGCGTCCATCCACGACCGCCTGCTCCGGCTGCTGGAGAACACTGCGCGCTACACCGGCGCCGAGTTCTTCGCGGCGCTGGCCCGCTCGGTGGCCGAGCTGCTCGATGCCCGGATCGCGTTCGTCGGCGAGCTGACCGCGCCCAACAGCGTCGCCGTCGCGGCGTCGTGGGTCGACGGGCGCCCCGGCGAGCTGACGTCGTACGAGCTGGTCGGCACGCCGTGCGCGGGCGTGCTCGGCGGGCGCACCTGCCAGTACCCGTCGGAGGTGCAGCGGCACTTCCCCGCGGACGCGATGCTGGTCGAGCTGGGCATCGAGGCGTACTTCGGTGTGCCGATCGTCGCGGTCAACGGCGAGGCGATCGGCGTGATCGTCGCGCTCGATCGGGTCGGCCGCGCGGAGATCCCCGGGCTCGACACGCTGCTCGGCACCGCCGCCGGTCGCGCCGCTGCCGAGATCGAGCGCGCCCGCGCCGAACGCGCGCTGGTCGACCGCGAGGTCCGCCTGCGGCAGCTGCTCGAGACCACGCTCGAGGGCGTGTGGACCATCGACGAGCACAGCCGGACCACGCTGGTCAACGAGCAGATGGCGCGCATGCTCGGCTACGCGCCGGCCGAGATGATGGGGCGCTCGATGTTCGACTTCATGGACGAGCGCGCGCAGGCCGAGGCCACTAGCAACGTCGAGCGGCGCAAGCGCGGCATCGGCGAGCGCCACGAGTTCCGGCTGCGCCACGCCAATGGCGCCGACGTCTGGGTGGTCATGGCCAGCACGCCGCTGCCGCTGATCGACGGCCGCTACGCCGGCGCGCTGGCGATGGTCACCGACGTCACCGAGCGACGCAGCCTCGAGCTGAAGGTCCAGCACGCGCAGAAGCTCGAGAGCCTCGGCGTGCTGGCCGGCGGCGTGGCCCACGACTTCAACAACCTGCTGGTCGGGATCCTCGGCAACGCCGGCCTGGCGATGATGCAGCTGCGACCCGAGTCGCCGGTGGGACCGCTGCTCAAGGCCATCGAGACCGCGGCGCTGCGCGCGGCCGACCTGACCCGGCAGATGCTGGCGTACTCGGGGCGCGGCCGCTTCGTGATCGAGCCGATCAGCCTGAACGGCGTGATCGAGGAGATGGTCCACCTGCTGAGCACCGTGATCTCCAAGAAGGCGGTGCTGCGGTTCGAGCTCGCGCCCGACCTGCCGGTGATCGACGCCGACGCGACGCAGATCCGGCAGGTGGTGATGAACCTGGTCACCAACGCCAGCGACGCGCTGGGCGAGGGCTCGGGGGTGATCGCGATCCGCACCGGCACGACGACGGTCGGCGCCGACGAGCTGCGCGACAGCTACGATCAGACGCTGCCCGCCGGCACCTACGCCTTCTGCGAGGTGACCGACACCGGCGTCGGCATGGACGCCACCACCCGCGCGCGGATCTTCGATCCGTTCTTCACCACCAAGTTCACCGGCCGCGGGCTCGGGCTGGCCGCGACGCTCGGCATCCTGCGTGGCCACCACGGCGCGATCCACGTCGACAGCGAGCCCGGGCGCGGGGCGCGGTTCCGGGTGCTGCTGCCGGCGCGCGTGCGGTCGGCGACGCCGTCGTCGCCGGCCATCGTGGTGACGCCGCCGCCGGCCACCGGCCGGGTGCTGGTGGTCGACGACGAGGCGATGATCCGCGACATCGCCAGCCGGGTGCTCGAGAGCGGCGGCTACGAGGTGACGACCGCCGTCGACGGCGTCGAGGCGCTGCGCAAGTTCGCCGAGGAGCCCGGCGGCTTCGTGTGCGTCTTGCTCGACATGACGATGCCGCGGATGAACGGCGAGGAGACCTTCGCCGGGCTGCGCAAGCTGGCGCCCGAGGTGCGGGTGGTGCTGTCGAGCGGCTACACCGAGCAGGAGGCGACGCAGCGGTTCATCGGCAAGGGCCTGGCCGGCTTCATCGCCAAGCCGTGGTCGGCCGACGAGCTCCTCGCCGCGATCGCCCAGGCGACCGGCGACCATCGCTGATCACGCCGGCGGCAGCGACCCCAGCGCGCGCGCCAGATCGCCGAGCAGATCGGCGGGCTCCTCGAGGCCGATCGACAGGCGGATCAGGCTGTCGGTGATGCCGGCCCGGGCCCGCGCCTCGGGCGTCATCGACGCGTGGGTCATCGACGCCGGGTGCGCGACCAGGCTCTCGACGCCGCCCAGGCTCTCGGCCAGCGTGAACCAGCGCAGCGTCTTCAGCACGTGCTCGACGCGGGCGCGGGTGCCGTCGACCAGCTCGAAGCTGAGCATCGCGCCGAAGCCGCGCTGCTGCCGGCGCGCCAGCGCGTGCTGCGGGTGGGTGGCCAGCCCCGGGTAGTAGACGGCGCGGATCGCCGGGTGCGCGGCCAGGTAGGTCGCGACGGCCGCGGCGCCGGCCTCGTGCGCGCGCATCCGCACCTGCAGCGTCTTGAGCCCGCGCAGCACCAGGAAGCAGTCGTGTGGCGCCTGCGACGTGCCGAGCAGGTTGTTGACGCTCTGGATGCGCTGGGCCAGCGCGACCTGGCCGCGGGCCGCGACGACCGCACCGCCGACCACGTCGCTGTGACCGTTGAGGTACTTGGTCGTCGAGTGCACGACCAGGTCGGCGCCGAGGTCGAGCGGGCGCTGCAACAGCGGCGACAGGAAGGTGTTGTCGACCACGGTCAGCGCGCCGCGGCTCCGGGCCAGCGCCGCGACCGCGGCGATGTCGGTGAGGCGCAACAGCGGGTTCGACGGCGACTCGATCCACACCATCCGCGTGGTCGGCCGGAACGCCCGGGCGACGGCGTCGAGATCGGCCAGGTCGAGGTAGGTGACCTCGAGCCCGTAGGCGGCGCGCGCGTGCTCGAGCAGGCGGAACGTGCCGCCGTAGCAGTCGACGGTGCACAGCACGTGGCTGCCGCCGGGCAGGAGGTTGAGCGCCACGAGGATCGCGCTCATGCCGGTGCTGGTGCAGGTCGCGCCGCCGCCGCCCTCGAGGATCGTCAGCGCGTCCTCGAGCGCCGCCCGCGTCGGGTTGCCGCTGCGGGTGTAGTCGAAGCCGGCGTTGGTGCACACGTCGCGGAACGCGAACGTGCTCGACTGGTAGATCGGCGGCATCACCGCGCCGTAGGCGGGATCGGGCTGCACGCCGGCGTGGACGCACTGCGTGCCGGGGTGCGCGTCCGGCACCAGGCCGGCGCGCTCGGTCCAGCCGGCCCGGGCCGGCGAGCCGGGCGGCACGATGGTGAAGTGGTAGGCCGGGTTGCCCGGGACGTTGGGATCGAAGTGGACGTCGTCGATGGGGCGCGCGGTGGCGGTGGCGGTCATGGCGAAGGTCAGCCTGACAGCACTGCCGATGTCCAATCAATGAGAAAGCCGTCCGTGATAACGGAACATGGCGAGCGAGTCTTCGACGAGCGGACCGTGGGGCGCGGTCGCCGCCGTCGAGGACGGTGTGGACATTCATCCGCAATCGCGGACGCTGGATCGCGCTCAGGCCGGGCCGCGGACGTCGGCGTCGACCTCGCCGCCCAGCTCGAGCCGCGCGACCCCGGGGTCGGCGACCAGCGGCGCGATCACGCGATCGACCAGCGCGCGCAGCCGGGGCAGGTCGCCGCCGTACAGCGCCGGCGCGCGACCGCGGGCGGCGCGCAGCAGCCGGGGCGTCAGCGCGATCCGCACGCTGGTCGGCGTGAGCCAGCGCGTGGTGGCGTCGGCGTCGATCGCCCGGATCGCGCCATCGACCAGCGCCGGATCGATCGCGCCGCGCACGTGTAGATCGGCCAGCGGTCGATCGGCGGTGAGCCAGTCGATCAGGCCCTCGCACGGGAACGCGGTGACGCCCAGCGCGCCGGCCAGCCGGGCCTCGCGGCCGCGCGCGATCGCCTGCCCGCGGCGGTTGAAGCCGACCACCGCGATCGCCACCGCGACGCAGACCACCGCGCCCAGCCAGCGCGGCCCGCGCATCACCCACGCCGGCCCCAGCACCGCGCCGGCCAGCAGCAGCCCGAGCCACACCAACCCCAGCGCGCCGCCGCGATCGTCGCCGTCGAGGTGGCCGAGCTTGATCAGCCGGCGCGGCGCGGCCGGGCGGGCGCGCGGCAGCGGCGGGAGCGGGGCGCGCTCGATCAGCGCGGCCAGGGCGGCGGGGCCACGGGCTTCGTCCATCGTCGCGCATGATAGCGCCGGCGGCCGCGACCGTTCGCGGCGCGCGCCGCGGTACGCTGGGGCGTGCGCTTCCTCCACCCCGATCACGACGAGCAGCTCGAGCTGTCGACCGACGACGTCTTCCTCAACCCCGGCTACTTCGACGGCAGCTCGCGGCTCGACGCCGATCTCAGCCCGCCCGACTTCGCCGGCGGTTCGCACCCGATCGTGTCGGCCAACATGAACGCGGTCACCGGCAAGCGGATGGCCGAGACGATGGCGCGGTTCGGCGGCCTGGGCGTGCTGCCGCAGGACATGGCGCTCGACACCGTCGCGCGCATCGTCAAGCACATCCACGCCGCCGACAGCCGCTTCGACACCCCGCTCGCGGTGTCGCCGCGCGCGACCTTGCGCGACGTGCAGGGCATCATCCGCAAGCGGTCGCACGATCTGGTCGTGGTGATCGACGACGATCACCGGCCGATCGGGATCGTCACCCAGGCCGACCTGCGCGATCGCGATCAATACGTGCCGGCGGCGCGGCTGATGTCGCAGCGGCTGGTCACGCTGTCGGCGGCCAGCTCCAACCGCGACGCCTTCCTGGCGATGGAGCAGGCCCGGGTCAAGGCGGCGCCGGTGCTCGACGCCGACGGCCGCCTGCGCGGCGTGCTGACCCGCAACGACGCGGTCCGGCTCGAGCTGCTCAAGCCGTCGCTCGACGCCGACGGCCGGCTGATGGTGGCGGCGGCGATCGGCATCTCGGCCGAAGCGGCGGCCACCGCCGCCAAGCTGGTCGAGCTCGGCGTCGCCGCGATCGTCATCGACACCGCCCACGGCCACCAGCGGCGCATGCTCGAGGCGCTGCGCGCGGTGCGCGCCGAGATCGGCGATCGGGTGCCGCTGATCGCCGGCAACGTCTGCACCGCCGCGGGCACGCGCGCGCTGATCGACGCCGGCGCCGACGTGGTCAAGGTCAACGTCGGCCCGGGCGCGATGTGCACGACGCGCATGCAGACCGGCGCCGGTCGGCCGACGTTCACCGCGGTGCTGGCCTGCGCCCGCGAGGCCCGCGCGCTGGGCAAGCAGGTGTGGGCCGACGGCGGCGTCCGCCACCCGCGCGACGTCGCGCTGTACCTGGCGGCCGGCGCGGCCCGGGTGATGGTCGGCACCGCGCTGGCCGGCACCTACGAGAGCCCGGGCGACGTGAAGGAGGATCGCGAGGGCCACCTGTACAAGGAGAACTACGGGATGGCCAGCGGTCGCGCGGTCAGCGATCGCACCGCCGACCTCGACGCCTTCGAGGCCGCCAAGAAGGGCTTCTTCCGCGAGGGCATCTCGACCTCGCGCATCTACATCCGCGAGGGCGCCGAGAGCGTCGGCGCGGTGCTGATGAACATGATCACTGGCGTGCAGTCGGCGCTGACCTACGTCGGCGCGCGCACGCTGCCGGAGTTCGCCGAGCGCGCGGTGGTCGGCGTCCAGACCTGGGCCGGCTACGGCGAGGGCACGCCGCACGGCGCGATCCGGCGCTGACGCGGCGGGTCGGCGGCGGCCGCCTACAGCGTCGGGTTGCCGGCGGCGTCGAACGCGAGGTAGCTCGCGAACAGGCCGCTGCCGTGGCCCGGCTGCCAGCCCGCGGCCAGCGCGCGGCGCGCCGCAGCGGCGATCATCGCCGGCGTGATCGCGACGTCGGGGCCGGAGGGGTCGGCCACGCCGAGGCGCACGACGCTGCCGCGTCGATCGTCGGCGCAGATGATGGTGTACAGCCGGTCGCAGTCGGGGCAGCCGCGCGCGCCGCCACGGAACACCGCGAAGCGTAGCGGCCGCCCGTCGACGACGATGCTCCGGCTGCCGGCGCGACGGATCGTCATCGCGGGAACTTACCAGGCGTGCCCGGCGCCCACGCGGCGCGCGCCCCACCTGATCGTGAGCGTGATCTGCGCTACCTCGCGCGGGGGGCGCCGCGACCAGCGCTATCATCGGCCGATGCCCGTCGCCGCGCTCGCCGTGATCCTCGCTGCCGGCGGTGCGACCGTCGCCGGCGAGATCGAAGCCCAGGACAGCCGGTGGGACGGCGGCGTGATCGTGACGCGCTCGACGCTGCGGGTCGACGCGGTGCTGGCCGGCGCGGCGCCCGCGCGGATCGAGCTGGTGCACATCGGCGGCGCGCGCGACGGCTACGGCCAGCGGCTGTCGACCGAGGTCGAGCTGGCGCTCGGTGAGCGGGTCATGCTCGACGTCGAGCCGCGCGTCGACGGCTGGCGCGTGACCGGCGGCGCGCACGGCAAGCACGCGCCGTGGCAGCCGTGGCTGTACGTGCGCACGACCACCGCGGTGTCGTCGACCTGCCAGGGCTACCAGGCCAAGCCGCTGTTCTGGCATGCGATCGACGTGCCGCTGACGATGGACGCCGCGCTCACCGCGGACGTGCCCGCGGCGGCGGCGCAGGCGGCGCTCGACGCGTCGATCGCCACGTGGAACGCGGTCGACTGCGCGTACCTCAAGCTGATCGACGCCGGCACCACCACCGCGCCGGTGATCGGCTACCAGCGCTCGGGCCCGAACACCAACCTCGTCACCTGGGTCGAGAGCGGCTGGTCGCAGAGCGCGCTGGCGATCGCCGCCACGCTGACCACCTTCGAGTGCGCCAGCGGCAAGCTGGTCGACGCCGACGTGCTGTTCAACGGCCAGGGCTTCACCTTCAGCGCGGCGCCGATCGGCGTGCCGGCGACCGCCGACATCGAGAACACGTTCACGCACGAGCTCGGCCACCTGGTCGGCTTCGACCACAACCCCGATCCGGCGTCGACGATGTTCGCCGAGGCGGCCGCGGGCGAGACCGCCAAGCGCGACCTCACCGCCGATGACGCCGCCGGCATGTGCGCCGTCTATCCGGTCGGGCAGGAGCCCGATCTCGACGAGGGCGGGTGCTGCGGGGCCGGCGCGCGTCCGTCGCCGGCGGCCGGCGTCGCCGCGCTCGGCGTGGCGCTGGTGCTCGGTCGCCGGCGTCGGCGGCGCTGACCCACAGCGTCTGGCGGCCCGACGTTCAATCGAGGCCGGTCGGATCCGGGCCGCCGACCTGGTCGCGGATCAGCGCGCCGGCGGCGTCGAACTCGCCGCGCCAGTCGTGCGCCGGCGCGCCCTTGGCGAGGTAGATGTGGCCGTTGATCGCGATCGTGCCCGCGACCGTGTACTGCAGCACGTCGGCGAACGGCGTGTCGGGGCCGCCCTTGCCGCGGCCGAGCCAGTCCCACTGCACCGCGCCGGCGTCGTCGAGCTTCACGACCCGCGTCACCGCGCCCCAGGCCGGGTTGACGTACTCGAGGACGAACAGCGCCACGCCGCCGTCGACCAGCGCCGCGCTGCCGCCCTCGGACTCGGCGAAGCCCTTCATCGCGAAGTCGCGGCGCCACACCTCGGCGCCGGTCGCGTCGATCCGCGCGGCGACCGCCAGCGAGGTGCCGGCGCGGCCGCGGCGCGGCGTCACGTGGGTGCCGATCACCACCACGCCGCCATCGGCGGTGGCGATCAGCGGCGCGAACACGCCGTCGCGGTTGCCGAGGTGCTTGCGGTGGTGCGAGTACAGCTTGATGCCGGTGGCCTGCGCGTAGCGCTCGCCCAGGGCCTGGCGTGCGGCGTCGACCGCGCCGTCGGGACGGACCGCGGCGTCGATCGGCGGCGGCGGCGGCGGCGCGGCGTCGATCTCCGGCGGCGGCGGCGGCGGCGGCGAGAGCGGTGGCGGCGGCGTGCCACAGGCGGCGGCGATCACCGCGCCGCTCACGAACATCCAGCGCGACTTCATCGCGCGATTGTAGCCGGCGCCCCGCCGCGTCCGCAGGCCCGGCGGTACACCTCCCGCATGGAGAGCCTGTTCGACGAGCTCGAGCGCAAGCTGGCCCAGGATCCGAGCATGCTCAAGCGCGGCGGTCCGCGGGTCGACCTGAGCCTGCTGTTGTTCAACGCCCGCGCCGAGGTCCGCGCCCTGTGGCTGGCGGCCGCCGCCGCGACCGAGGTCAGCGCCGCGCCGGCGCTGGCGGCAGCCGTCGACGCCCTGCGCCCCATCTTCGGGCCGCGCGATCCGGCGCCGCCCGACCGCGCCGATGCGCGTCGGCGTCCGCGCTCGCGGTAGCTGGACGCCTGGCGGTGGCCGCGCGCGGCTCAGGCCGGCGTCACGGCGCGCCGGTGCCCGCGCAGTCGCACAGCACGCCGGGGGCGCCGCCGGTCAGCGCCGCCCGCTCGGCGTCGGTGAGCGCGCGCTTGCGGCCGTCGGCGCCGATCGCGACGTAGACCGTCTCGCAGGTCGCGACCACCGCGTCGGCTGGCCAGCGGCGGAACTCGCAGCGGATCGTGAACGACGTCGTGCCGATCGCCGCGGTGGTCACGCGCACCTCGAGCACGTCGTCGAAGCGCGCCGGCGCGTGCCACTCCTTCACCTGCCGCACCAGCTGCATGTCGACGGCGCCGGGCCCGGTCGTCGCGCCCCACACGACGCGCTGGTACTCGATCATCGCGGCGTCGGCGTAGTCGCCGTAGCGCGCGTTGAAGACGACCTGCTGCGCGTCGCACTCTCCGTAGCGGACGCGCAGGCGGTAGCGGAACGGCGGCGGCACGCGACGACTGTCGAGCCACCGCCGCGCGACGTCAACCGCCGCGCACGCGTCCGCGCGGTGCTACGCCGCGACCGCCGCCTGGTTACAGCGCGCGCGCGAATCGTCGGAGATCGATCGCGGGCCGTTACCGCGCGGCGCGCGCCGCGTAGTGCCGCCGTCAACCTGGAGGAACGACGGATGCTGACCCCTGTGCTTCGCTTCACCGCCTTCGCCGCGCTCACCGCCCTCGCTGGCGTCGCCGCGTGCGCCGACAACGACGAGCCCATCACCCCCGACGCCGGCGCGCAACCGGACGCCCCGCCGAGCCCGACCACGTTCACCGTCCGCATCGAGAACGTCGCGCCGTGGACGGTGCTGAAGTCCGGCTTCGCCGCGACGAAGGTCGTGCCCAGCGGCGGGCCGCTCGGCCCCGGCGAGGCCTACGACATCACCGTCACCGCGGGCCGCAACCAGGCCTTCTCGTTCGCCGCGATGTTCGGCGAGTCGAACGACTGGTTCTTCGGGCCCGGGCCCACGGGCATCCCGCTCTACGACGCCATGGGCAACCCGATCAGCGGCGACGTCACCGCGCAGGTCGGGCTGTGGAACGCCGGCACCGAGATCGATCAGGAGCCCGCGGTCGGCGACTCGACCGGGCCGCGCCAGAGCGCGCCCGACGCCGGCGCGCCGGATCCCGATCCGACGGTGCGCGCGATCCCGGTCGCCGCGCCGCTGTCCGGCGGCGGTACCTTCACGCGCCCGGCGATCGAGCAGATGATCCGCGTGACCGTCACGCCCGGCGCCAACCGGCAGTTCACGGTGCGCGTGCAGAACGTCTCGACCGCGACGACGCTGGTCACCTCGGCCGGCAGCCGCGAGATCCACATCTCGCCGGTGGTGTGGGCGCTGCACAACGCGCCGGAGCCGCTGTTCAAGCCCGGCACCGCGGACCGCGGGCAGGGCCTCGAGCTCGTCGCCGAGTCGGGCCGCGGCCAGGGCCTCGCGACGGTGCTCGGCGTGCTGAGCGGCGCGGCGACCCCGGCCTCGCCGCTGGTGTGGGCGGTCCACCGCGGCACCACGCCGCTCTACGGGCTCGGCGAAGCGGACCGCGGGCTCGGGCTCGAGCGCGTCGCCGAGAACGGCGATCCCCAGCCGCTGGCCACCGCGATGATGACCCCGCGCACCGGCCTGCTCGCGAGCGGCATCCTCAACACGCCGGTCGGCGCGGCGATGCCCGGCGCGGCGCGTCCCGGCGCGGCGTTCGAGGGTGAGCTCACCGCGCTGCCCGGTGATCGGCTGTCGTTCGTGACGATGTTCGGCATGTCGAACGACTGGTTCTTCGCGCCCGACCCCGACGGCATCGAGCTGTTCAACGCCGACGGCTCGCCGATGTCGGGCGACGTGACCCACATGATCGGCATCTACGACGCCGGCACCGAGCTCGACGAGGAGCTCGCGATCGGCGCCGGCACCGGCCCGCAGCAGCCGATGCCCGACTTCGGCGCGGCCGATCCGATCCGCCAGGTGCGCGCCGTCGGCGCCCGCTACCCGGTGCCGGCCAGCACCCACCTGCGCGTGACGCTCACGCCGCGCTGACCGCCGCGCGCGCGCCGCTCACGCCGCGCTGACCGCCGCGCGCGCCGCGCGATACACTCGCCGGCATGATCTGGAAGTGGCTGGCCATCATCGCGCTGTCGATGACGCCCAACCTCATCCTCGGACAGTCGATCGCCGCCTTGCTCGGCATCCGTTGGGGCCTGAACCCGTGGCTCCTCGTCCCGGTCATGACCGTCTTCGGCTACCTCGAGGGCGTCGGCGTCGCCTACCTCAGCGAGCGCCTCACCCGCCTCCGCTTCTTCGCCCGCTGGGTCGAGCGCACCCGCACCCCTCGCGCCGTCCGCTTCGCCACCCGCTGGGGCCCCTGGGGCGGCATGACCCTCGGCGTCGCCCTCGTCGGCCAGGAGCCCATCCTCCTCGCCCTCCGCTGGCTCGGCGTCGACATGCGCCGCCTCTGGCTCCCCCTCGCCGCCGCCAACCTCCTCTCCTCCCTCGGCTACTACCTCCTCCTCCGCGCCGGCTGGCTCTTCTAGGGGGACAGGATCCTACCCTTCAAGTAGCTGGAACCGCTCAGCAATATCGGCCAAGCGCGGCGGAGAAAGGGACACTTTCCTACCTCGTAAGCGATGAAGATCGCTAGGGAATATTGGTCAGCAATCTCAGGTGGATAGACGGTCGAAGGTGTCCCTTTTCGCGACGCGCAACGCGGAAAAAGGCGTGTACTTGCGGAGCGTTGGAGGGGTAGATCCTGTCCCCAGGATGAGAACTTGACGTCGGGTTCACATTGTGGGAGGGTGCGGAGGTGGAAGCGCAGGAGAGCAAGACGCGCGTGCCGTCGCAGGGGCGGGCGGTGCGGACGCGCGCGGCGCTGGTGGCGGCGGCGGCGCGGGAGTTTGCGGCGCGCGGGTATGCGGGGGCGACGGCGAAGAGCATCGCGGTGGAGGCGGGGGCGGCGACGGGCAGCTTCTACCAGTACTTCACGAGCAAGGATGAGCTGCTGCGCGAGCTGGCGGCGGCGCGGCAGGAGGCGTTGATCGAGCGCGCGCTGGGCCTGGTCGAGGTCGCGGTGCCGGTGGCCGCGGCGACGCTGGTCGACGACGTGCGCGCGCGGCTGCGCGCGGTGATCGACGCGGTGGTCGCGTACCACGCCGCCGATCGCGGCCTGCACGCGGTGATCACCGAGCGCCGCCACGTCGACGCCGCGCTCGACGACGTGATCGCCGCCGGCGAGCGCCGCCTGCTCGAGCGCATCGCCGCGGTGCTGACCCGCTGGGGTCACGCCGGCGACACCGCCGCCACCGCGTTCGTCTTGCTCGCCACGCTCGAGGGCACCGTGCACGCGCACGTGCTCGGGCGCCCCGTCATCGATGACCAGCGCCTCACCGACGCGCTGGTCGAGGCGATGCTCCGCATCGCGCTGCCCTCCAAGGAGACGTCATGGCCCTCGTCAAGCTGAACGCCGAATGGTCCGAGCTGATGGATCGCTACCAGGC
>Ga0075163_10008129_pt1 | contig 13846 bp, 11 predicted proteins | sample JI1023141ADNA_FD_71478 | JGI IMG/M metagenome (GOLD analysis project Ga0075163, IMG submission 71478) | Wastewater effluent complex algal communities from Wisconsin, to seasonally profile nutrient transformation and Carbon sequestration -... | ecosystem: Engineered > WWTP > Effluent > Algae...
CTGGTAGACGCGGATCGCGGCCAGCGGCTGCCAGGGCGGGGCCTGGACCCGGACGTGGAGCGTGACCGCCGGGCGGCCGGTGACGTCGACGGTGTCGCCGGGCCGCGTCGTCGTCGCCCCGCTGACGATGCCGGCGGTGACGAACGCGTTGGTCGCGACCACCACGTGGCGGGCGCGCAGCGCGTCGACGATCGCGGCGTGATCGACGGTCGCCGGATCGTCGGCGCCGGCCCCGACCCAGACGAAGGTCCGGGCGTCACCGGCGAACGCGGTCGGGCCGTGCGAGTCGCTCGAGCCGGTCGCGGCCGCGGGGTGGCCGGCCGCGGTCAGCGCCAGCCAGTCGGCGAACACCTCCTCGAAGGCGCCGCGCTCGCCGCCGTTGGCGACCTCGACCGCGTCGAAGCCGAGATCGGACAGGTCGGCGTCGGCCGGCAGATCGAGATCGCGAGGATCGCGGCGGGCGGTCAGCGTCACTGGATCGAGATCGATCGCGTCGAACAGGCTGTTGCTGTCCTTGCGCGGGTGGTTGATCTGGACGAGGTGGCTGCCGTCGCCGCGCAGCGCGGCGAACACCTGGCCGGGCGCCCGCCGCAGCCACGACGGGCTGCCGCCGCCGGTGCGGCCCGGATCGGGCGTCAGCGGGAAGCCGTTGACGTGGCCCCACACCACCGACGACACCTCGGCGCCGGGCAGGGTGCCGAGCCAGGCGCCGAGGCCGAGCTCGGCGATGATCGGCGCGTAGTCGGCGATGACGTCGTGATCCGACGACACCGGGACCTCGACGCCCTCGCCGGCGACCGCCCGCACCCGATCGTCGATCGGGAAGGTCGAGTCGGTCGACAGCTCGCTGTGGAGGTGGGTATCGAGCGAGATCCAGCCGGCGGTGTCGACCACCCGCTCGAGCGTCGCCGTTACCGGCGTGACCTGACCGTCGGCGATGGTGACCGCGGCGGCGACGAACGCGTCGTACTCGAGGCCGCGCGACACCGTGACCCGCCACGCGCCGGGCGGCAGCGCGATGGTCGCGGCGCCGTCGCCCCCGGTCCAGGTCAGGCGATCGCCGGTGCCGGCCTGGGCGAGGCGGACCCGGGCCGGGAGCCCGACGCCATGATCGTCGCGCACGGTGAGGGCGAGGGTGCCGCCGGCGCCGGCCGGCACGGTCGCGGTCGCCTCGACGCCGGCGGTCACCGTCACCGCGACGTCGGCCCCGGTCAGCCGGCCGATCGCCTCGGCCCGCGCGGTGTACGCGCCGGGCGGGACCGCGGCGCGGAAGTGGCCGCTGGCGTCGGCGCGGGCGATGGTGATCGGCGCGGCGCCGCGCCGGATCGCGACGTCGACGCCGGGCGCGGTGGTGCCGGCGATGGTGCCGAGCGCGGCGCCGCGCAGCGCCCAGGCCTTGCCGGTGACGTCGGCGACCGAGCCGTCGCCGATCACCAGCCAGCGGCGCACCGGCGCCGCCGAGATGGCCGCGCCGCGCACCACCCGGATGCCGCCGACGTCGATGAGCTGGAGATCGGGCGCGCCGGCCGGATAGACCAGGGCGTACGACGACGTGGTGCCGCCGGTCGCGATCAGCTCGGCGCTGACGCTGCCGTCGGCCCAGCCGACGCCCGGCACCCAGGCCGGCGCCCGCCCGCCCATGAACATCGCGTCGAACAGGTCGTGGCTGGCCGCGGCCGCGCCCGGCGCCGGCGCGATCCGGGTCTCGAGCTCGACCGCGTCGGCGTCGGCGGCCAGCCGGTAGTGGTGCTCGATGATCACCGGCGGCGGCGCGCTGCCGAGCGCGCCGACGATGATCTCGAGGCCGGTCGCCGGGCCCCGCACCACCAGCTCGGCCGGGCCGTCGTCGCCGGCCTCGGTGATCACCAGCTCGTCGAAGCCGCCGCCGGCGAGATCGATCGACGGCAGGATCTCCTTGATCAGATCCTCGCCGCCGGTCGGCGCGGCGTCGATCAGGCCGCCGCCCGACGAGCCGTGCAGGTAGTAGCCGGCGCCGGGGCCGCGCACGATCACCCGGATCCGGTCGTTGGCGAGGACGAAGTCGCCGAGCCGACCGCTGGCCAGCCGGCCGCCGACCAGCTCGTCGGCGCAGTCGACCCGCTTGGCCCGGGTGGTGCCGGCGGCCGGCGGCGGCAGGCAGCCGACCGCCACCGCCGGATCGGCGATCAGGCGGCCATCGTCGCCGTCGTCGCCGCAACCGCCGCCGAGGCCAGCGGCCGCACCGATCCACAACAGCGACACGATCGCGGGCGACAGGCGCATCGCGCCATCCTACAGCCTCACTTGCCCCACAGCTCGAGCTGGGCCTTGCCGCCGCCGGGCAGGTTGCCGTAGCTGAACTCGACCCGCTTGATCACCCGGTTGCCGCCGGGCAGGTCGATGTCGCGGCTCCACGAGCCCTGGGCGAAGGTGAGCCGGGTGTCGGGCGAGAACTTGTCGCCGTCGCCGAACACCACGACCACGTTGAACAGCTCGAGCGCCGAGTGCTCGGCCTTGAGCTTGATGGTCGAGAACCGACCGTCGTCGCGGCCGACGTGGATGACGTCGTGATCGACGCCACCCTCGATCCAGCGCTCGCCGAGCTTGTCCCAGCCGGTCATCGCTTCGACCTGGGCGTCGCGGATGTCGTTACGGCGCTCGGCCCGGGCGGTGCGGCGCGGGTGGGCGCAGCTCGCCAGCATGGCGGCGGTGGTGGTGGCGAGGACGACGGCGGTGAGCAGGCGATGGATGGGCTTCATGTGCCGATCGTACCCGCAGACGCCCGCAGAGGTTAAACCTCGGGGGTGCCGAGCTCCGCCGTCCCGCCGTCTCCCGGTTCCTCCGATGCCGCCGCAGATCCCGCCGCCGGGCCGGGCCCGCTGCTCGACGCGCTGTGGCGCGACTACACCGCCCTGACCCCGCAGGCCGCCCGCGTCCACGCCCTGTTCGCGGCGCGCGGCGAGACCATCTTCAACGACCACGTCGCGCTGCGCAGCTACGGCCGGCCGGGCGTCGATCTCGCCGCGCTGGCGGCGCCGTTCGTCCGCCGTGGCTGGGTCGCGCGCGACGACTACCGGTTCGTCGACAAGCACCTCGTGGCCCGCCACTTCCAGCACCCCGATCCGGCCTGGCCCAAGATCTTCATCAGCGAGCTGATCGTCGACGAGCTGTCGACGGCCGCGGCGGCGGCGATCGACGGGCTGGTCGGCCAGCTCCCGGCCGGGTTCGGCGCGCGCGACGATCTACCGTACGCCGGCCGGCCGTGGACCGTCGACCACGCGACCTACCGCGCGCTGCTGGCCGAGAGCGAGTACGCCGCCTGGGTCGCGGCGTTCGGCTTCCGGGTCAACCACTTCACCGTCGACGTCAACCGGCTGACCACGCTGGCCTCGCTCGCCGACGTGAACCAGCTCCTGCTCGATCACGGCTTCACCCTCAACCTCGACGGCGGCGCGATCAAGGGCAGCGCCGCCGACCTCCTCGAGCAGTCGTCGACCCGGGCCGAGCCGATCGACGTCACCTTCGCCGACGGCGTCCACCGGGTGCCGTCCTGCTACTACGAGCTCGCCCGCCGCTACCCGCTGCCGTCGGGCGAGCTGTTCCACGGCTTCGTCCCGGCCTCGGCCGACAAGCTGTTCCAGTCGACCGACGTCGGCCGCTGACCGGCGCGGGTGCTAGCCTCGCGCGGTGGACGTCGAGGATCCGCCGGGGACCGCGCCGCCGCCCGAGCGCGCGATCGGCCGCTACCGCGTGCTCGGCGTGCTCGGCGCCGGCGCGATGGGCGAGGTGGTGCGGGCGCGCGACGATCGGCTCGGCCGCGACGTCGCGATCAAGCGGATGCGGTCGCTGCTCGGCGGGCTGCCGCCGGCGTTCAGCGCCCGCTTCGAGGCCGAGGGGCGGGCGCTGGCCGCGCTCACCCACCCCGGCGTCGTCCAGGTGTACGACCTCGGCGTCGACGACGATCAGCCCTACCTGGTGATGGAGCTGGTCGATGGTCCCAGCCTCCGCGACATCCTCGGCGAGCGGGGCGCGCTGCCGGTCGCCGACGTCCGCGCCGCCGGCATCCAGCTCGCCCGCGCGCTCGAGGCCGCCCACGCCCGCGGCGTGGTCCACCGCGACGTCAAGCCGGCCAACGTGCTCCTGGCGCCGGGCGGGGTGTGGAAGCTGGCCGACTTCGGCGTCGCCCACGTCCCCGACTCGTCGGTGACGTTGACCGGGCAGTTCCTCGGCACCCCGGCCTACGCCGCGCCCGAGGCGCTGACCCTGGGCGCGTTCGGTCCGGCGTCGGACGTGTTCGGCCTCGCCGCCACGCTGTACGAGGCCGCGACCGGGGTTCGACCGCGCGGCGACGCCACCCTGTCGGAGCTGCTGGCGCGCTCCGACCAGCCGGTGGTGGCGGCCGACATGCCGCCGCCGCCGCCCGAGCTGGCCGCCGCGCTGCGGGCCGGGCTGGCCATCGATCCCGGCGCCCGCCCGAGCGCCGCCGCCTTCGCCGAGCAGCTCGCCGCCGCGGCGACCACGGCGAGCGCGTCGACGCCGTCGCTGGGGTCGGTGGCGGTCGCCGCCGCGAGCCTGGTGACGCTGCCGGCGCCGGCCGCGCGCCGGCGATCGCGTCGGCGGCTGATCGCGATCGTCGCCGCGGCGGTGGGCGGCCTGGCCGCGCTCGCCTGGCTCGAGCCCGACGCGACCCCCGGGCCGCGCCGGCCGCCGGCGTCGCCACCGCCGCGCGCGCCGGCGCCGGCGGCCTGGTCGGAGGCCCCGCGCGCGTTCGCCGCGCCGCCCGGCCTCGACGCCCACGGCGCGCGCGACTGGAGCAAGATCGCCGACCGGGTCCACGACGGCAAGTACCGCGACGCGCTCCGCCGGCTCGACGAGCTCGAGCGCCGGCACGGCGTCAGCGATCAGTCGACCGCGCTGCGCCAGTGGCTCGCCGCCGCGGTCGCCGACGGGCTCGGCGACGCGCCGGATCACGACTGATCGAGCGAGCCGAACGCGTCGTCGAGGCAGGCCCGCATCACCGTCGCGGTCGCGAACCGGGCCGTCGGCGCCTTGGCCAGCGCGCCGCCGACCAACGCCTCGATCGCCGGCGTGCACCACGGCGCGTCGCCCACGATGTCGGCGAGCCGGGGCGGCGCGGTGGAGACGTGGGCGCGGACCAGGGCCATCGGATCGTCGCCCGCGAACGGCAGGCGCCCGGTCAGCATCTCGAACAGCATCACGCCGATCGCGTAGAGGTCGGCCCGGCCATCGACCTTGCGCCCGAGCGCGCTCTCGGGCGCCATGTACGCCGGGGTGCCGAACGCGAAGCCGGTCCGGCTCAGCCGGTCGCCGCCGATCAGCGCCGCGGCGTCATCGAGCAGCTTGACCAGGCCGAAGTCGAGCAGCTTGATCCGATCGTAGGGGTCGTGGGCCGGACCGGCCGCGGTCACGATCGCGTTGTCGGGCTTGAGATCGCGGTGGACCACGCCCCGGCCGTGGGCGTGCTCGACGCCGTCGAGGATCTGGCGGGCCAGGACCAGCGCCCGGCGCGGTGCCAGCGGGCCGCCTTCGAGCAGCCGGGCCAGCGACGGGCCGGCGACCAGCTCCATGACCAGGTACAGCCGGCCGCCGTCGACCAGGCGGTCGATCGCCGCGACGATGTTGGGGTGATCGAGGAGCTGGAGCGTGTTGCCCTCGCGGGCCAGGCGGCGGGCCGCGTCGCCGTGGTCGTCGAGATCGGGCAGCGCGACCTTCATCGCCCGCCGGGCGCCGTCGGGCGCCTCGACCTCGTAGACCGCGCCCATGCCGCCGCGCCCGAGGACCGCGCGGACGACGTGGCCGGCGATGGTCTGGCCGGGCGCGATCGGCGGGCTCGACGCGGCTGCCATCGGTGGAGCCTACCGGAGCCGGGCTGGCGGTCGGGCGAGGATGCCGACCCGGCGCAGGCGCAGGGTCGGCGGCGCGCCGGGCGTGGCCGGGCCGGCGGGCGTGACCGCGCCGATCGCCCAGGCGCGGTAGCCGGGGCCGGCGATGCGCGGGCGGGCGAGCGGGCCGTCGAGGCGCAGCGGCCCGTCGTCGGTGCGCAGCCACAGCGCGGCGCCGTGGCGCTCGACGACCCCGACCCAGGGCCGACCCTCGCCGGCGATGTCGTCGATGACCAGGCGACCGGCCACGAGCCGGGCGCGCTGGCCGACCAGCCGCGCGAGGATCGCTGGCGCCTCGGCCGGATCGACGGCGAGCGAGGCGGCCGACAGCGGGGCCGGCGTCACCGGGGCGGGTGCGGCCACGTCTGCGCCGGGATCGGCGACCGCGGGCGACGCGACGGCGAGCGCGAGCGCGACGACCGCGGCGATCGGGATGGCGTGCGGCACCGACGTCAATCGGTGGCCGGGACGTCGCCCGGATCGTCGTCGTCGGCGCCGTCGGCGCCCGGGTCGGCCGCGGCCAGCCGGGCGAGGTGGGCCTGCAGCTCGATGATCACGTCGAGGTCGACGTCGAGGAACTGGACGCCGACCCCGGTCAGCCCGGCGGCCTCGGCGCCCGCCGCGGCGGCGTCGTCCGAGCCGTCGCCGGTCGCCCACCGCACCACCCCGGCCAGCACCAGCGGGCCGGTCCGGGACGCGACGTCGACCGCGACCTCGATCGCGGCGCCGACCGCCCAGCTCGCGCCGATGATGAACGCGCCGCCGGCGGCGATGTTGAGCGCGAGCGCGGGCTGCCACGGGCCGTCGCCGGTGCGGTGCCTGACCGGGATCCGCCCGCCGCCGGCCGGTCGCTCGCGGTGGTGTCGCCGTCGTTCCTGCCTGGTGGGCATCCGGGCTCCGAGCATACCCGCCGCCCTCGTCAATGTGGGGGATCGCCCGCTTTACCGATCCGGTCCGACCGTATACGTTCGCCGCGCCTTGAAGGTCCACTTCATCGGAATCGGCGGCACCGGCATGGGCGCGGTGGCCGGCTTGCTCGCCGCCGCCGGCCACGAGGTCCGCGGCTCGGACACCGCGGTCTATCCGCCGATGAGCGAGCAGCTCGCCGCGCTCGCCATCCCGGTCTACGAGGGCTTCGCCGCCGCCAACCTCGACTGGGGCCCCGAGGCGGTGGTGGTCGGCAACGTCAACAGCCGCGATCACGTCGAGGTGCTGGCCGCCCAGGAGCGCGGCATCACCCTCACGTCGTTCCCGGCCGTGCTCGGCGAGCAGCTCCTCGCCGGGCGCCACTCGATCGTCGTCACCGGCACCCACGGCAAGACCACGACCACGTCGCTGGTCGCCCACATCCTGATGGAGGCCGGCCGCGACCCCGGCCTGTTCGTCGGCGGCGTGCCGATCGGCCTCGGCCAGGGCTGGCACCTCGGCAAGGGCGAGGACTTCGTCGTCGAGGGCGACGAGTACGACACCGCCTTCTTCGACAAGGGCTCGAAGTTCCTCCACTACCGGCCGCGGACCGCGATCCTCACCTCGGTCGAGCTCGACCACGTCGACATCTTCGCGTCGTTCGAGCAGGTCCGCGAGGCGTTCCGCAAGTTCGTGGTCACCCTGCCGCCCGACGGGCTGCTGGTGGTCTGCCAGGATCACCCCGAGGCGATGGCGGTCGCGGCCAGCGCCCGCTGCCGGGTCGAGTCGTACGCGGTCGCCGACGACGGCGCCGAGCACGTCGCCGGCGCGGTGTGGTGCGCGCGCAACCTCGAGTACCAGCGCACCGGTCGGATGGCGTTCGAGCTCCACGGCCGCGGCCAGGACCTCGGCCGCTTCGAGTGCCTGCTGGCCGGCCGCCACAACGTCGCCAACGTGGTCGCGGCGATCGCGGTCGCGATCGATCGCGGCGTGCAGGTCGAGATCGTCCGCCGCGCGGTCGCCTCGTTCGCCGGCGTCCGCCGCCGGCAGGAGCTGCGCGGCATCGCCCGCGGCGTCTGGGTGCTCGACGACTACGCCCACCACCCGACCGCGGTGCGCGAGACGCTGCGCGCGCTGCGCCGGCGCTTCCCCAAGCGCCACCTGATCGCCGCCTACGAGCCGCGCTCGGCGACGTCGCGGCGCCGGACCTTCCAGGACGAGTTCGCCCGCGCCTTCGCCCACGCCGACATGGTCGTGGTCGGCCACCTGTTCGATCCGACCCGCATCCCCAAGGAGGAGCGGTTCGATCCCGAGCGGCTGGCCCTCGACCTCCACCGCGCCGGCACCCAGGCCAGCTACATCCCCGACATCGACGTCATGGTCAAGCAGGTCGCGGCCGCCGCCGGCCCCGGCGACGTCGTGGTCGCGCTGTCGTCGGGCAGCTTCGACGGTTTCCACGACAAGCTGCTCGACGAGCTGGGCGACGCGGTGGTGCCGGCCCGCCGGGTCGACATGGCCGCGGTCCGCGACATGCTGGCCGCGGCCGAGCTGCCGGTCGACGACGTCGGCGACGACCGGTTCGGCAGCTTCTTCTGCCTGCGCAACGAGCACGGCCTGGTCGGCTGCGTCGGCATCGAGGTGCTGGGCGACGACGCGATCCTGCGCGGCCTGGCGGTGACCTCGGCGGTGCGCGGCCACGGCTACGGCTGGATCCTGGCCGACATCGCGGTCCAGTGGGCGCGGTTCCGCGGCTGCCGCCGGGTCTACCTGCTGACCGAGACCGCCAGCGACTTCTTCGCGGTCAAGCTCGGCTTCCGCGTGGTCGAGCGCTCGACGGTGTCGCCGGCGGTGGCCGAGACGCCGACCTTCCGCGGCTCGACCGACTCCAAGTTCGTGTCGATGCGCCTCGATCTCTGACCGGCGCCGAGCGCGCCCGCGGCCGACCATGACCGAGCTCGACGACGCCCTGGCCCTCGCGCTCGCGGTCGCCGCCGATGCCGCGGCGGCGCTGCGCGGCGCCCGGGCGGCCGACATCCGGACCAAGACCGATCCCACCGATCTGGTCACCGAGTGGGACACCCGGATCGAGGACCAGATCCGCGCCGCGCTGGCCCGGGCCACGCCCGATGTCCCGATGGTGGGCGAGGAGGCCGGCGGCGACGTCGGCGCGGTCCGCCGCTGGGTGGTCGATCCGATCGACGGCACGGTCAACTTCGCCCACGGCCTGCCGCTGTGGACGGTCGCGATCGCGCTCGAGCACGGCGACGACGTCGAGGTCGGCGTGGTCACCGCCCCGGCCCTGGGCTGGACCTTCGCCGCCCGGCGCGGCGGCGGCGCCCGAGTCCGCCGGCCCGACGGCGAGCAGCCGCTGGTGGTCAGCGCGGTCGCCGACCTCGGCCGCGCCCTGCTCGCCACCGGCTTCCCCTACGACCGGGCGACGTCGCCGGACAACAACTTCGCCGAGTGGGAGCACTTCCAGCGCCGGGCCGGGGCGTGCCGGCGGCTGGGCTCGGCGTCGCTCGATCTGTGCCTGGTCGCCGCCGGCAGCTTCGATGGCTACTGGGAGCGCAAGCTGCGGCCGTGGGACGTCGCCGCCGGCGCGCTGATCGTCGCCGAGGCCGGCGGCCGTGTGACCGATACACTCGGGGCGGAGTTCCGCTCCCGATCCGGCGAGGTGGTGGCGTCCAACGGTGCTATTCATGACGCGATCGTCGCCGAGCTGGCCGTGGTCGCCGCCCGGCGTGATCACCCGGAGAGCCGATGAAGCGCAGCCCCTCGATCGTCGCCGTCCTGTTGTTCGTGGCCGCCGAGCTGACCGCCGGGGCGACGCCGGCCGCGGCCCAGCCCGCGCCGGTCGATCCGTACGCGGCGCCGACGCCGGCCCCGGCCAAGCCGAAGAAGCCGGTCAAGGGCAAGGGCAAGAAGCCAGGGGCGGCCGACGCGGGTGGGGCGGCGGCGGTGCCCGCCGGCGACGCGCTGCCGACCGATCCGTACGGCTTCGGCGGACCGATCCCGATGACGACCGCGAAGCCGAGCGGGCCGCTCGATCCGTACGTGCCGCCGCCGGCCAAGCCGGTGACGCCGCCGGCGGTCGGGACCGCGCCGGTCGATCCATACGCGACGCCGACGCCCGCGCCCGCGCCGACGCCGCCGAAGCCGGGGGCGGGCAGCGCGCCGGTCGATCCGTACGCGCCGCCCGCGCCCGCGCCGGTGCCGACGCCGACGAAGCCGGGGGCCGGCACCACGCCGGTCGATCCCTACGCGCCGGCGCCGACGAAGCCGGGTGCCGGTAGCGCGCCGGTCGATCCCTACGCGCCGACGCCGACGCCGACGCCCACCCCGACGCCGCCGAAGCCGGGGGCCGGTACGACGCCGGTCGATCCCTACGCCGCCCCGTCGAAGCCGCCGGCCCCGCCGCCGCCGCCGCCGCCGGGCGGCGTCACCGTCGATCCGTACGGCCTCGGCACGGCCGACGCCGCACCGGGCGCCGCACCGGACGCCGCGCCGATCAGCGGCAGCGCCACCGGCCGCCTCGACGTCGCCGCGGTCCAGGGCCTGCTCGCGGTCCAGAACCTCGACGCCTGGCTGCTCGCCGACGTCGCCGGCCAGAACACCGTCGCCCACACCCTGGTCGCGCCAGCCGGCACCCCGACCCGGCGCTGGTTCTATCTCATCCCGCGCAAGGGCGAGCCGACGCTGCTCTGCCACACCGCCGAGGCCGGAAGCTTCGCCGCGTTGCCCGGCAAGCACCAGACCTACGCCGGCTACCGCGATCTCGATCGCGCGGTGAAGGCGCTGCTCAAGGGCAAGAAGAACGTCGCGATGGAGTACTCGCCCAAGGGCGCGCTGCCCAGCCTGTCGCGGGTCGACGCCGGCACGCTCGAGCTGGTCCGCGGCGCCGCGGTCACGGTCAAGAGCAGCGAGGTGCTGGTCCAGTTCGTCAAGTCGACCTGGGGCCCGCAGGGCCGGCGCAGCCACTACGTCGCCGTCCACCACCTGGTCGAGCTGCGCAAGGACGCGCTCGCGTTCATCCGCGATCAGCTCGCCAGCGGCAAGCCGGTCACCGAGCTCGACGTCCAGCAGCGGATCGGCCGCGGCATGGCGCTGCGCGGGCTCAGCGGGCCGCCGGCGGTGGTCGCGTTCGGGGTCCACACCGCCGATCCCGACTACACCCCGACCCCCGAGCGCGCCGCCACCCTCCGCCGCGGCGACGTCGTGCTGCTCGGCCTGGCCGGCAAGATCGACGGCGGCGTCTACGCCGCGCTGACCTGGGTCGCGATCGCCGAGCGGTCGGCGCCGGTCGAGCTGGCCGCGACCTTCGACGCCGCCGCCCGCGCTCGCGACGAGGCCCTGGCCTTCATCCGCGATCGGCTCAAGCGTCGGCGCGCGGTCCAGGGCTGGGAGGTCGACCACGCCGCCCGCGACTTCCTCACCCGCGGCGGGCTCGACAGCCACGCCATCCACCGCACCGGTCACTCGCTCGACACCGATCTGCAGGGCTCGGGCACCGACCTCGACGATCTCGAGGTCAAGGACAAGCGCGCGCTGGTGGTCGGCACCGGCTTCACCGTCGGCCCCGGCCTCTACTACCCGGGCGAGCTCGGCGTCCGCACCGAGGTCAGCGTGTTCCTCGGCAAGGACGGGCTCGAGATCACCACCCCGGTCCAGGATCGGGTCGAGCCGCTGCTCGGCCCGTGACCGCGGCCGACGTCGACGTCGCCGACGACGTCACCGGCTGCATCCTCGCCGGCGGCCGCGGCCGTCGGCTGGGCGGGGCGCTCAAGCCGCTCCTGATCGTCGACGGCGAGCGGATCGTCGATCGCCAGCGCCGGGTGCTGGCGCCGCGGGTCGCCGAGCTGCTGATCGCGGTCGCCGGGCCCGGCCCGCTCGCCGAGCTCGGCCTGCCGGCGGTGATCGATCGCCACCCCGACGCCGGGCCGCTGGCCGGGGTCGACGCCGCGCTGGCCGCGCGCGCCCGGCCGTGGCTGCTGGTGGTCGCCGGCGACATGCCCGACCTGCGCGGCGCGGTCCTCGATCTGCTGCTCGCCGCCCGCCGCGCCGACGTCGACGCGGTGGTGCCGCGGATCGGCGGCTACCCCGAGCCGTTGCTCGCGCTCTACGGGCTCACCGCCGCGCCGGTCATCGCCCGCGCCCTCGCCGACGGCCGGCGCAAGAGCCAGGCGATCCTCGCCGAGCTGCGGGTCGCCTGGATCGACGAGGCCGCGGTCCGCGCCGTCGACCCCGATCTCGCCAGCCTGCGCAACGTCAACCACGCCCACCAGGTCCGGTAGGCCGGGCGGCGACGAGGATCCGGGGGCTTACCCGCCGGCTGCCCCGGTCATGCCCGCGCCGCGCGCGATCGCGGTTTGCGCGGCGCGCCGGATCCTCTACCTTCCGGCCGTCCGCATGCGCATCGGCTCCATCCCCGTCGATCCCCCGGTCATCCTCGCCCCGATGGCGGCGGTGACCGATCTGCCGTTCCGCACCGTCGCCGAGGAGCACGGGGTCGGGCTGACCATCACCGAGTTCCTGTCGGCGCACGCGCTGTCGATCGGCGATCCCAAGTCGCACGGCAAGCTCACCGCCAGCCTGAACGGCCGCCGGTTCGGCGTGCAGATCTTCGGCCGCGAGGAGGACGCGCTGGCCCACGCCGCGCAGATCGCGCTCGCGATCGGCGCGTCGCTGGTCGACATCAACATGGGCTGCCCGGCCAAGCGGGTGGTGGCCGGCGAGTGCGGCTCGGCGCTGATGCGCGAGCCGCTGATCGCGCAGCGCCTGGTCAAGGCGGTGGTCGGCGCGCTGCCGCCCGAGGTGCCGGTCACGGTCAAGCACCGCGCCGGCTGGGATCAGGGCCACCGCAACGCGCCCGAGTTCGCCTGCGCGATGGTCGAGGCCGGCGCCCGCATGATCACCGTCCACGGCCGGACCCGGACCCAGGGCTTCGCCGGCCAGGCCGACCTCGAGATCATCCGCCTGGTCCGCGCCGCGGTGCCGACCCACATCCCGGTGGTCGGCAACGGCGACGTCGTCGACGTCGCCGGCTACGTCCGGATGCGCGAGACCACCGGCTGCGACGCGGTGATGATCGGCCGCGGCGCCCAGGGCAACCCGTGGCTGTTCGCCCGCATCGCCGCGGTCGCGGCCGGTCGTCCGGATCCCGGACCGCCGACCCTCGAGGAGCGGCGCGAGGTGTTCCGCCGCCACGTCGCGTTGATCGGCGAGCTCAAGCGCGGCCCGCGGGTGCTGCACGAGGTCCGCAAGGCGTGCGCCTGGTACGCGCGCGGCCTCTACGGCTGCAACAAGCTGCGGCTCGAGGTGTGGTCGGCGCCCGACACCGAGGCAGCGGTGGCCAGCGCCGAGGCCTACTTCGCGTCCTTGATCGAACGCCGGACGTCGCTGGGCCTGGCCCCCGAGGCCGACCGCACCGAGATGAACGGCGCGGCGGTCGACGAGGCGGCCTGACCGATGTACCCGCGCCGCTCCGATCCGCGCGCCTACCTGGTCGCCGAGAGCCCGGCGATGCGCGCCGTCGCCACCGCGATCGAGACCCACGCCGACTGCGACGGCCCGGTCCTCATCTGCGGTGAGCGCGGCACCGGCCGCGAGCTGGTCGCGCGCGTGCTCCACCTGGCCAGCCGTCGCCGGCAGGGCCGGTTCGTCGCGGTCCGGCCCAACTTCGACGCCGGCGATCCCGGCGCCGACGACGACGAGCAGCGGGCCAAGCGCGCGCTGCGCGCCGCCCAGGGCGGCACGCTGCTGGTCAAGGACGTCTGCGACGTGCCGGCGGTCGGCCAGCGCACCCTGCGGCGGGCGATGCGCGAGGGCCCGCGGCGCGGCGACACCTCGGGCGAGATCTACGACGTCCGCGTGGTCGGCTCCGCCGGCATCGAGCTCGAGCGGGCGGTGGCGGCCCGGATCCTGTCGCGCGAGCTGTACGACAGCCTGGCGCTGCGCCGGATCGACGTCCCACCGCTGCGGCAGCGCGGCGGCGACATCCCGACCCTGGTCGAGCGCTGGGTCCGTCACTACGCCGACGAGGTCGGCCGCGGCAAGCTGAC
>Ga0075163_10008130_pt1 | contig 13846 bp, 8 predicted proteins | sample JI1023141ADNA_FD_71478 | JGI IMG/M metagenome (GOLD analysis project Ga0075163, IMG submission 71478) | Wastewater effluent complex algal communities from Wisconsin, to seasonally profile nutrient transformation and Carbon sequestration -... | ecosystem: Engineered > WWTP > Effluent > Algae...
TGCTTTAAATGATTTCGCATCTTATTAGCCCGCTCTTCGTGATAGTGTACCTCAGCATCGTCCATATACATCACTTTACTCATTTCCAACTGCAAGGCATGCACGTTTTGCCCAGGTTTTCCAAATGAACGTGTAATGTACCCACCTTTAAATGGATGATTGTGTTGGACTGAATAGTCACCATTGCTTAAGGCGGTGAAAGCAGTGTCGATAATATCCTTAGAAGCAGATGTCTCATCTGCATCTCCCAAAATCAAATCAGGAAATTTTTCTTTGTGTATGGTAGGAACTGATTGGCGAATGGAGTGGCAGTCCCACAACAGTACTCTTCCAAATTTTTTCTTCTTTTCTTCAATGAGGTCCGCTACTTTCTGATGATAGGGCTTGTAATACAGATCAACTCGTCTTCTCACTTCCTCCCGTTGGACCTCCTTACGTTCATCCTTATAAATAGCCTCACCAAAAAAAGTAGTGGTCGGGCAAAGGGCTGTAATAATTCTTCCGTCCGTGTACAAGGGTTTACTTTCCGGATCGCGATTTAAATCAATTACCCAGCGACTATAGTTCGCACTAATCATCGTAATGCCCATTTCCATCCCAAAATTATACAGCTTATGCACCCCCCAATCGGTATCATCGGGCGCCTGTATCAATTGATCTTTATAAGCAGCACGCAGCTCAGGCGGGAATTCTGTTCCGCAATGAGGAACGCTAAGGAGTATAGGAACTTCGTGAGCCGTAGGCTCCTGTATTTTGTAAACGCTCACACTATTTTCTGTTTTTACAATCTTCTAAGGCTTGATTCGCTTTATGCGCATATTCGATAGCCATTTTTTGCTGTTGATACGCAGCATCTTTAGTTTGTGCTGCCACTTTCTCCACACGCAAGAGTTCCTCGTGGCAACGAATAGAAAGATCCTTCAGGTGCTGAGCCTCCATTCGTTGTGTGTAGGCAAACACCAAACAGGCCAAACTGAATATGCTTAACACTACTAACAGTACAGTTTTTATGCGTGTTTTTTGTTGGCTCTCCTTTTCACTCATGCTAGTATACTTTATTTAACTCTAGTTACTGGTTAGTTTAGTCACGTTGGCGCTTTCGTTTCTTACCTTTCTCCTCGCGCTCTTGCTTCTCCAATTGTTTTATGGCTGCCGCCTCATTTGCCATTGCTCGCTCTTGACTCTCTCTTGCCAGCCTTACGTTCATTTCTGCTTGTTGTTTGGCACGCAGTAATTGTGTTTGGAAATAGGCTTTGTCTTGATTCATGGAATTTTTAAGTGCCATAATTCGCTTGAAGGATTCATCAATGCGCTGTTGAGAAATAACTCCCTCTTCTACATATTTTTTAATGATGCTATGCACTTTATCCACCGTGCGCACCTCACTTCCCATGATGTTGTTTGAGAAAGTCATAATATCCACCCCCGCCAAAACAGCAAGACGAATTGCTTCCTCTAATCCATAGTGCTTCGTAATGGCGTGCATCTGCATGTCATCAGAAAAAACAACACCCTGGTAGCCCAATTGCTGACGGAGTAATTTGTTGAGAATTTCTTCGGAGAGTGTACCGGGTAATCCACGCGCATCCAATTTTTTGTTTACAATATGAGACGTCATAATCGCATCCACATAACCCTCCTGCAATAGTTGACGATACGGTCCCAACTCTCTTTCTTCCCAGGTGTTTGTAACATCGGCAATGCCCAAATGGGTGTCGTCTTTCGAACTACCATGTCCGGGAAAATGCTTCAAGGAAGTAATGACTCCCATTTTTCGATGCGCCTTAATTACCTCAAGCGCCATCATGCTTACCGTATCTTCATTGGCAGAGTAGGCACGCTCAACTTTTGCAATGATGGGATTAGCAGGATTACTGGCCAAGTCCACAACAGGTGCAAAATTTACATTAATACCCAAACCGGCCAACGTAGCGGCCGTGCTCTGCGCATAGAAGCGAACCGAGTCAAGATTTTTATCCTTCCCTGTATGAGCAGCAGAAATGGATCGAGGGAAGCCATATTTTTCTTTAAGTCGATTTACTCTGCCTCCCTCCTGATCAATACTCACAAACAAAGGAATCGTGGCCGCCTGTTGATACGTCCAAATAATTTTCTTTAACCCCATGTAGGAGTTTGTTTTTGGGATATTCTTTTCAAAAATAATAATGGACCCTACTTTGCCCTCTTTGATTTCAGTCAGCACCTTCTCATCTACTTTAGAGTCAGCAAAACCGATCAAAATCATTTGGCCGATTTTGATTGATAGACTGTCTGGCTGCGCCATTGACAATGAATAATTGACAACCAGCAATGCCACACTAAATAATAATGCTCTTTTCATCCCTAATAATTGTCGCGAATATATTCTAAAATTTCTTGCATGTTGCTGCGAATGGCAGAAGTACTAGCCAGGTAATTACTGTTCATAAAAGAAAAGATCAGTGTCTTGCCAGACCTGGTAATCAAATATCCGCTCAGCGAGTGATTGTTGGCGAGGGTGCCCGTCTTTCCAAAAATGTACGGTGATTCAGCCTTATACCAATTTTTAACGGTTCCATTTACTCCTCCGGTGGCCAATAGTGGCAGCAGTCGTTCGGCTGGCAACTTCGCATAAATTTTTTTCCAAACCTGTGCAACACTTCGTGGCGTGAACAAATTGTATCGCGATAGGCCAGAACCATCTATCCAACGGATTTTGTCTGGTAAATCACTGAAATGATTTCGTTGCATGAAACGGATAGCTGGTTGGCTGGCCAGAGAATCGCTGATTATTTGGGAACATTGCCACAGAAGTTGCTCCGCCAAAAAGTTATCACTCTCCTGCATCATAACCTTGTAGACACTGTCTGCTGGTGTGCTGTATAAGGTTAGGGCCTCTTTTGGCAATGCGTGTTTTGCTAATCGTATCTCTCTTCTCAACGTATCTTGTAGCAGACTAAGAATAAGAGAATCCTGTACAATAAAGGGCACCTCAAACTCCTCCTGCTTTTGGGAGAAGGACGGCTGGAAAAGAAATGCATTGGTTCTTTCATCGCGCGTAAGCGCTGCATCTTTCGCTGGTTCTACTACCATTACCCGTGATGCAAACAGCGAAGGCTCAACCCACATCTCTCCCTTTTCAAAAGTAGCAGACAATAAATTACTATAGATTGGAAAAGAAGATCGCTCTGGTTGATACGAGCCTTCATAATCATCCCAAGCCCAACCTTCTCCAAAACGCCTATCAGAAAAATTAGTAGCTGAAAAATAAAGAGACCTCGGACTGTTTTTTAAAAAAGAATAGGTGGTTCCGGAGTTATACACATACTTATTCAAAAAAGAGGGATCACCAGTTCCCCAAAAAATAAGGGAGTCACCAGCTTCTACATAGCGGATGGCGGGAAGCGAATCTCCCAGCAAAGTTAAACATGTATAAAACGTAAGAATTTTTGTATTTGAGGCAGGTGTAAAATATCGATCCGCTTTATACTCGCTGACTACCTTCTCCTTGCTCAAGTCATAGAGGTAAAAACCTGTGTGATCCTGAAAGGTATTCTCCGTTTGTACAAATTTTTGATGGAGTACTCTGGTGAATTTAGGGGCACAGGAAGTGAGTAGTCCTACTGAAAAGATAATACTAAATAGAATTCTCATCACACTTTATTCGTAAGGTATCGCTCGCGCAAAACATTACAGTGGTGGGTTTCATGTCCTGCAATGATGTAGCCAAGATTCAAAACAGAGATCTCTGTATTGTTAGCCTTGCCTGTACGCTGCAGCATTTCAGGAGTAAAACTGGCAAAAAGATCGAGGGTGGTTCTACGCAGTCGTTCCATTTCATCGGCTAGTTGAGAAAGCGTGCGGCCGTGTGCGTTAGCTTCTGGCGCGTAGGTATTCTCATCAAACCCCTGTAATTCCTTTTTATCATTGCGCGCAAAGCGCAAGGCACGGTAGGCAAAAATTCGCTCAGCATCCATCATGTGACAAAGTAGTTCCTGAATGCTCCATTTCCCTGGCTGATAACGATACGCTCCTTTATCCAAGGGCAAACTGCGAACAAGTTTTAGCACCTGCTGATTGCTGCTTTCTAATGCCGCTAACATTTCGGCATCCTTCACATGATTTACATAATTTTTATAAAACGTGGGGACAGTATCCAGATTTGGTCTTTGCATCGTGTTATCATTTAGAGATTGGGAATTACGAGTCGTATGGAAGTGCCTTTTCCATACTCACTTTGTATATCAATTTTACCTTTCAACTTATCCACGGCTTGTTTCACAATGTACATGCCCAAGCCTGAGCCTTCTGATTTTTCAGTCGCCCGGAAGAACATATCAAATATTTTACTCAAATATTCTTCATGGATACCGATACCATTATCGTTAAAATGAATGATGGCCCGAAGCGGTGAAATCTCGATCTTAATTTTCAAGTAGCTCTTCGCTGCAGGATTGTAATACTTAAACGCATTCGAAATAATATTTGCAACGATTAAGCGCAGTGTCATGGCATCTGATTTGAAGGGAGCTTTTCCTTTACTCAAAAGTTGCACGTCAATCTTCTTAAAGTTTTCAAGGTACTCCAACTCCTTCACGCAGGTGGACACCAGGGCTTCAAGATCAATGTTACTCGTACTCACTTCTGCGCGGCTTACCTTTGCATAGCTAAGCATAGAACGCACAAATTCGTCCAGTTTCCGCACGCGACCTTCTATCTTCTGCAGGTAATCATTCACGCGCTCGCGTTCACTATCCAGTTTTGCCAAATTCACCAAGCCTAATACTGAACTAAGCGGTGAGCGCAAATCGTGTGATGTCTTGTACATGAACTGGTCCAATTCAAAATTACGTTCTGACAATTCATCCATGGCCAGTTTTAACTCCTCTTCTCTGGCTTCCAGTTTCCAATTTTGATTTACTAACTCTTCATTCAGTGCCCGAATCTTTAATTCGTTTTGCTTGCGGAAGGTGATGTCGCGCACAAAAGCCGCAGCTCCTGTTACCTTATTATCTGAATCCTTTACAGGACTGTACGAAACTTCTACAATCGAGTTATTGGACAATAGTGTTTCGGTGGTAAAGTACGCGCCACTCAGAGCCCGTTCCAAATTCTTTTTAAGATTTGGGTAATCTGCTGGCGGGAAAATCTTTAGTATGTTATCCCCTTCTTTGATTTTTTTGCCTGAAACTTTTTTTGCCTGCTCTGCATGTGATTGATTAAAGATCAGGTATTTGAAATGTCTGTCTATTGCAAAGATTCGATCCTTCGTACTACCTATTACGGCTGCCAGATTCGCGGTTAAACGTTTCGCTCTCTCTTCCGCTACTTTCTCATTTGTGATGTCCACTACAAACATAGCCGCACCGCGTAATTCATTCTTACTTCCAAGAATTGGGTTAAACGTGATTCGGATATGGCGATCATAGTATTTTTTATAACTAACAAAGTATTCCTTAACAAAACGTTCTCCTTTTAAGGCTCTCTTAATTTCTTTCGGATACCACTTTTCATCAACAGAACCCTTGATATAGTCTTTAAAATTTCCTCCGATGGCGATTTGTTTACCATACAGCAGTTTCATGATCTCTTTATGATTATCATTGAAGGCTAGGTATCGGAATTGCGTGTCAAGCGCATAGATGGATTCCTTTGTGCTCTCCATGATTGCCCGGAGATTAGCAGCCATCTGGTGAAATTCCGAGTCTTTCTTCTTTAGATCTGTGATATCACGAACAACGCCATCCAAAATGAAGGCACCATCTTCGGATCGAAACAGGGTACTGTTTAAAGAACCCCAGAATGTACTGCCGTCTTTTCTTCGGTAAAGTACTTCTACATTGCTGACCTTTGAATTTCGCTTCTGCTCTTCAATCAGTCTTTTGCGATCTGCAGCATTGGCATAGAACTTAACCGGAGATACTTTTAATATCTCCTCTAAAGAAGCGTACCCAAACATTTTAATATAGGACTCATTCACGTAAATCAATCCATTGGTGGGGGTGCTTCTAAAAAAACCTTCTTGAACATTATTGCTGATGGACGCTAGCAACTGTTGGCTTTTTTTGAGATTTAATTCAGCCTCTTTTTGCTCCGTAATATCTTGCAGTGTTCCGATGTATTGTGTCTGTCGGCCGGGAGAGTTGAGCAAACTGATGGTCATTCTTGCCCAAATCTTCTTCTTAGTCTTTGTATAAAACTGAAGCTCTATATTTCTCACCACCCGATGCTTAGCCATCTGGCCCAGAATTTCCAGGCGCTGGGCATCATCGACATAAAAATCGCGAGGTCTTGTCTTTGCTAACTCCTGAAAAGTTTTGTAGCCTGACATTTTGAGAAATGCAGAGTTGGCGTACAAAAATTTCTCTCCAAACTCTCCCAGAAAAATACCTTCCTCCACATTCTCGTTGATGGTCTCCATCAATTCCTGAAACTGTTCGGATTTATCTTCGGCTTCCTTGCGCTCGCTGATGTCACGAAAATTAGAGATGATGCCTCGGATCTCTGGTTTGTTCAGTTGGTTGGTGAGAGTCGTCTCTCCCCATCGGTAATATCCTTTTTTATGTAAAAGTCGCTGCCTAAAAGTAACGCTCTGTCCTGGCTTGAGTGTCCAGAAAAAATTTCTCACTTTATCTTGTTCTTCCGGGTGAACAAAGTCTGCTCCCTTTTTACCTATCAGATCACTTTCAACATAACCGCCAAAGCGGTGTATTGCCGGACTTGCATATTGAATGAGGCCTTCTTTATCATAGAGAATAATTCCATCATGGGCATGCTCGATAAGGGCACGAAACCGCGTTTCATCTATGGTAGGCTTGGTAGGTTTCGCTTTTTTTGCCATTGATCAGAACTCAGTAAAAATCTCAGCCGGCAGGGTATCATCTACCCTTACATCCTTGGGTCCCTTGCCATCTGAACGATTGGCGGAGAGAAGAATTTTGCCGTACTGCTTATAGTTATCAAAAGGCCAGACAGAAGAGGCTGTGTCTTGTGAAGCCAGTTCGAAATACGCCCATTGTTTTACCAGATTGTCCTTTCGATCTACATACACCAGGTATTTATTCTCTGGTGTTGACCCTACATTTTGAAAGGTGAGTTGGATGATATTACACGGAGCTCCATTTTTTAATGAGTCTTCACCCAGGTATTTTAAGGTTACGCCAGAGTCTTTCAATTTAAAGGGCATCACTAACCAATACGAATCATTGATCCAGATGCGCTCGGCTCGCTTTAGCATTTTTTGCAAGGTGTCTTGTTCTGTTAACTCCACACCCTTCACCCGCACACGACCCGTGCCCGTTTTCATATCAAGCAGATAAAGAGTACTATCCGGCAAAGACTCAATTCTGACTTTTGCCTCATGCTTATCCCACACCAGGTTTCTTCTTCCAAAAAAATTCCACGAAATAAAGCGCGTTTCATCCCAGGCTTTTCTCCCTCCTTGTGCCTTCATAACACTGTCCGCAAGCTCAATGGCAGCCGGATCTGAATGTTCTACATCAAAGCCTTCTGCTGCGGGATTTGCATCGATCACTGCTTCTTGCTTGTAAGACTGGCACGCAACCATAGCAACCGATAGCAACAGGGGTAGGAGTAGGTTTTTCATGGCTCAGTTTTGATTTCAAGATAACACTTAATTAGTGTCTGTTGGCTTTTTGAGGGATGGATTTATGATTTGATAGAGCTTGTTTTTTTCATTGGCAGAAAACATGACTTTGCGTAGAAACAATTCTACCGGCAACACCAAAAATGCCACGCCCACCTGAATACCAAAATCTATGATAGGACTGGTGGTTACAAAGAAGGTGCTAAAGGCAGCTTGTATGAGGGTAATGAGTAACACGATGGTAAGCATGGCCAAAATCTGTGAAATAACGCGATACCGATTATTCAAGGCCTTCAAGCGAATTGATAAAATTACCAATACGCTAAAAATGGCAAACTCCATAGCGTAAAACCAGGTGGTCTTCCAGAACGGTGGTTCAATCTTTAGGCGGATCGGTTGTAATTCACTTACCATCCCGAGTAAGTCGCGCGTTTGCAGTTTAAGCGTGTAGTTTCCTAAAGGCAGAAAGGGGAAATTAATTTGATTGTTGCTTGACCATTCTGTCCAACTGGATGATTCCAATCCTTCAAGCAGATACCTGTATTGCGCGCCTTGTTGAGAACCAAAAGCTGCTTGTACTGCTTCAATGACCACCTCTCCCTCATGCTGCCCAAGTCTATAAAAGAATTGACCTGGTTCAAAAAACTGTTGCTGATTGCGAACAGAACGAATAAAGAGTGGATAGATGGTAGATTGTGGAATCTGTTCATTAGAGTGGAATCGGAACAACTCATTGCTTTTAGTTACAATCCACAAAGCCTCTGTGTTCTCCTCTGCTTCTACAAACCGTAAATCCGCAAACACATTCAAATACTCCAGGTTCTGATGGTCTTGAAAAGAACCTAAACAACGCCAGGCTTCATTTCTTCGGTACCACAAATTTTTTCCGGAGGCAAAAAATTGTGACGGCCTACCAAGCGAATCAATCACTCGCACCGCTCCTCCGGCAACCAGATAAAATCCATTGGAATTGACAAAAAGCGCCTGCCCTCTTAGATTCATGCCTTCTGTTCTATCTAAGGTAGGGTTGGAGAAAGGATATGTGCCGGTAGCCTTCCCTTCAACAAACTGGTAAATACTCTTTGTCCCTGCAATCCATAAAGTACCGTCACCATCTTCCACAATGGAAGAAACATCATCGTGAATATTTTCGATGAGGGTGGTTTGCACATTATCCTTCCAGGCAAACACACGACTTTGGTACGTCTCGCCAACAATACCGTGCTGAAGCGTTGCCGATACTACTTCTACTGGCTCCTGCACAATGGCGATCGCTTTCGAATCTTGTATTTCAAACAAACCCGCTAGGCCGGATGCATAAAGCATTCCGTTGGCTGCAATCAACCGCTCCACTTTCGAATCAATTCCGGCTACTCGTTTAAATGAGTAGGTGCTCCCCAATAAAATTTTTCGTGTCTGACGAATGCGACTCACTGTATTTTTTTGTTTTATCTCTTTTGGCGCATCATTGGCTGCAGCTACCTCTTTGTTTTTTCGAAAGCGCAAAAATCCTCTTTTTTTGGACTCTTGCTTAGGTTCACTGGTTATAGTAACGGGTGGTGTAACTCCTTTGCTGGTGATTTTCTTTTCTACATAATATACTTCCTCAGCAAACTGGTCTTGCTTCTCAAGAATGAAAAGTCCAACCGAGGTTCCCACATACACATTGTTGCCAAAAGTTTTAGCACATAAGATATTTCCCTGCAATCCTTCATAATGGTTAAACGATCGGAAGGGCAAGCTAGGCGATATGCAACTGTACCCATACTCATGGCCCACCCACACATTTCCTTCTGCATCGCGCTTCAAGCAGAACACTTCATTGTCTGGTAAACCTGAGAAATAATTTATGATCTCTTTCGTTTTTCCTGTTGAAGGATCAACAAAAACAACTCCCCCATTAAGCGTACCCAAGGCTATCAATTTCGGAGAGATCCATACTCCACTCACAATAACACCAGAAGACAGATATGACTGATCACTAAGCGCGATGGGCTGCAGCATACTTCCTTCTTTGAGAAGGTAGCATTGTTGATCTTCGGTTACAATAAAATATTGATTATCTAAACCCGTAATAAAAGCCACAGGGCTGGTTAAGGAGAGTGAGGACTCTACCAGTTGAGTGCCTTCAATCTTATACAAGGAACCATCGAACGTGCTGGCATAGGGCACACCCAGCAATTCGAAAAGGTTAGCAAAGCCTTCCTCGCCCGCAGGCAGTTTAAGTCGTTTTGTTTCGTTAGCAACTACGCTATAAACAACAATTTCTTTTTCATTAACCACATATACATTATCCTTCACCACCACGCTCTCAAAAAAATCAATGCCAGCTTCTGCAACAATAGGAGTTACATGCAGGGTGAAATCTCTTGCCGTTGTTATAAACCCAAACACGCCCTCTCCGGCTGCAAATACACGCCCATCGCTGGCAAGGCTAAGCGTATACGCAATGCCTTTAGCTTCAACCGATCTCCAATTACGACCGTCAAATTGCTTTATTCCTGTTCGGGTGGCAAAGTACATCAGACCGGCAGGGTCCTGTGTCATGTCGAACGAGAGCGTACTGCCCTGGCGTTCGGAGGTATAGTGCGACAAATAATAATGTCCTTCCTGCGCATGCAGGGATAAGCAAGTACAAATGAGGAAAAGGGCTCCTAAAAATCTCATGGTCTGGGGATGATACACTCAAAGGTAAATCAATAAATAAAAAAAGGTGAGCAAAATTTGCCCACCTTTTTTGAACGGTTACTCCTTATTATTTGGCGATAAAGATAAAATCACTGCCTGGGGCATTGTCTCCAAATTCTCCAAAGCGCGGCTGAATCTTCAATTTCTCTACATATGAGTATACTTCCGGTAAAGTAAGTATGCCATCTCGTCCGCCTCTGCCACGCAAAGCCTCAATAAAATTTTTCGCAAACGGAGAATGCTTACCGGCAATTCCATCCGATACATAGGTCTTTCCACCGGAGGTTAAAAAGCGTCTTGTTTTATACGTAAGCTTACGCGTAATAAATTCAGCATTGTTTTGCTCTTTATACGTCTCTTCTTCCATACCCCGCGAAGAGGCTAAGGCCTGATCGAATGTGCCTCCAAAACAAACATCCATCGCCAGGAAAATATGCTCACATGGAATGTTATTGACAATAGAACGCAAGCGATTATGCGAAAGGTAAGTTGTCTTTGCTTCATCATTTACCAAAGATTCCTTCGTTACAACAAAACCTTCACCGAAAGTTTGATCGTAGTTACCATGCCCGGCAAAGAAAATGAAGAGCTGATCGAGTGGCTTGTATTTTTTTTCTGCATACTCCCGTATTTTCTTGAGCACTTCGGATTGTGTTCCGTTCTCTACTATTTCAACTTTAAACCCAAAAGTGGTTTTTAATTCGTTGGCAATGGTGCGCGAATCGAAAACAGGGTTTACCAGATCGCCCCAATGGTCGTACTCATCAGTCGCAAAAATTAAAGCATAATCGGTACGATCCAATTTAGTGGCATCTGCCAGCGTAGCATTGCCAACAGTGACTTTGCGGTAACTCACCGTCTTCTGCCCATCCACATTTTCAGCAATTATTTCTAAGAGGTTTTCACCTTCCATTAACGTGATGCTCTTTTCCACCACGGCATGGCGGTTCTCTGCTTCGGTTGGCGTAATGGACGAGCTACCTCGGGAGGCCGCTTCCTCACTTTCCTTCACATTAATGATGATGTTTTTGATCGGTTTATCCGAATCAATTTCTACCCGAATTTTAAACTTATTTTCCTGCGCATAATTTGACTCCTGCACGGGTGTAATCCAGTTGATCACCGGAATGGTTGTATACACGAGTTTTTTTGGATCGCTGAAGTCCACTTCAAACTCGTTGGTTCGTGTACTCACGTTTTGAGCTTTTGCACCCGCAAAACTCAAAACCGCCAACACCATTAAAAGGATTCTTGTTTTCATATGTTATTTTTTAACGACTACTTTTCCTTGCAAGACAGCATTGCCCTGCAGATTTTTTACGATCACTTTATAAAACACCAGGCCAGCACTACTCATGGATGCTCCTGGAGAAAGAACCACTTCGTGGAATCCTGCATCATAAACACCTTCTATGGGATTCCCGATAGAAGCACCCCAGGCATTCACCATTTCCACACGCACCTGTTGTTGATGCCCTCCTTCTTTAGGAAGTGCCAGCGGTATCGTCAGCAATCCATCAGTTGGATTAGGATAGGCCTCGCCTGCTAATGCTTTAAACGGCATCAGCTCTTCTTCTACATTTTTTCCGTAGTAAATTTTGAAGGTGGCAGACATCTCCTGAGGTGGTATGGCATAGGTATTTGTTGTACGCATGTTTACTGGCAACAACATCTTATCGTTTAGTAAAAATAAATCTCCCTCCAATCCTTCAACCAATTCTTGCGGCCAGGAGAGAATGGCGCTGCCCTCATAGTTGGTGTTCACCGCAAAACTCCAAACGTATTCCTCTGCAGTAGGCACAACATCTTTGGCAAAATATTTGGCAAAATGCTCAGGATGCTGAAAATTCACCTCCACAAAGTCGCCAAAGCGTGGAGGATTGATGCCATCATAATCATCAAAACTCACAGCGGCTTTTGCAGCCATACCAATGCCCGCAAACTTGTTTACCTTTTCACCCTGTGTAACGAGAAGTGGGAGTTCCCAGATAACAGGCTCTGTTGTTGTTGTTCTGGCCGTTGAACTAGTTTGCCCCAAGAATGGGATGAAGACATTACTAATGGCATTATCTAAAAACACAAAGCCCCCTTCAAAAGGTGCAAGAGAATTTTGCTCAACGTAATCTCCATTTACAAATTTCAACAATTTTGCAGCACTTCCTGTCAATCCGTTGTAAGCGGCTACATCTGACCAAGAGATTGGCACCAGGTAAGGATTACCGATCTGGTTCCAGCCCTTTTTAAGTTCAACAATTTTAAAGAGATTACTTCGATCGTTTGCCGGGGCTACGAGGTTCTCTCCAACTTTAATATCAATCGGGTCTTTAATGTTAATAAAGTATCCTTCTCCACGTGTGATGGTAGAGAAATTCGCGGGATACTCATCCCAATTGGTTTCATCCTTGTACTTTATTAAACGGTAGTCTTCTTTGTTAGTAAGGCCCGACAATTCATCGAAGATGGTGGTGACGCTGTTATTATTACCCAATTCAAATGGGATGGAGAATACTTTCCAGCTATTCTTCAAGCCGCCAAAGCCAAGTGCCTCTGCTGGTATTTTGGTGGCATCCGCAGCGTAGTTTAGCCGTGTTTTGTGAGTGGCCGTGCCTGCCGGACTTCTGGCTTCATTGTTGTTGGCATCCTTAGCCGTAAAGAAATATTCAATACCTATACCATCTACCATCGCTTCTGTCACGGCAGCATTGTATAAGTTGGCTGTGGTGCCATCTACTGCCAGATCAACAATTGTAAATGTTGGTGATGTAATTTTTCGATGATGCACACGCACTTGCGTCACGGCCCCTTGGTCTGTTACAGTTGCCCCAAAAGTAGCAGTCCCAAAACCTTTTGTTAACGAAGCCGGTGGTGAAAAGACAATAGTCGGTGCCGTTTTATCTTCTGTGGTAAACTGCCAGGTAGTTCCGCTAATACCTGCAAAATCATTTCCATTCGCATCGATAAAAGCACCAGCATCAATCGTTACACTCAGCTGCTTATCGCCAGGAAAAGGTGTGGCATGGGTTAAGGTATATTTTGTTCCGCTAATTGTTCCATTGGTAGACACAGCCACATCTGCCAGGATAGTAGCACCATCCAAGATTTTTAAATTCTTCCCTGCTACTGCGGTAACTGCTTTGTCAAACGTTACTTCGAGGTTTGCCGTTACAGGTACGGCCGTGGCACCATTAACAGGCGAACGCAAGGTTACCAGCGGCCCAGCAGTTGTCGTAAACTGCCAGGTAGAGGCAGCGAGGCCTGCATAATCATTTTGATTAGCATCTGTGAAGGCCCCTGCATCGATCGTTACGAAGTAAGATTTCTGCAAGTCCAGTTTGGCAGGAAGCGTAAACGTAAAGGTGTTGCCCGATAGTGTTGCTGCATCCACGGCTAGTGTAGCAAGTGCAGTTGCCGGATCAGCTGTAGCAAATAGTTTTAAATTTTTTGTAGCTACCGGAGTAACCACCTGGCCAAACGTGATGGCCAATGTGCTGTTGGTGTTTACGTTTGTGGCACTAAAGGCTGGTGCATACGCGGTAATGAGCGGTCCATTGGTTGTTGTAAAACTCCAGGCCT
>Ga0075163_10008133_pt1 | contig 13844 bp, 14 predicted proteins | sample JI1023141ADNA_FD_71478 | JGI IMG/M metagenome (GOLD analysis project Ga0075163, IMG submission 71478) | Wastewater effluent complex algal communities from Wisconsin, to seasonally profile nutrient transformation and Carbon sequestration -... | ecosystem: Engineered > WWTP > Effluent > Algae...
TTGAAGACCGCATCGGGTGAACCTTTGTAGCTGCTTTTCAGCACAAACTTACCGGGGCAATGGTAACTATCTGATTTTGAAAGCCGTTTCTCTTCGAGACCCGCAAGCGCCACCAGCGGTTTGTACGTCGACGCCGGCGGGTATTTCGTTGAAATAGCGCGGTTGAGCTCTGCTTTTTCTTCTTGTACCTTACGAATGTGGTCGGCGCGGTCGGGGTTATCGAGCGCGATCAAAATGTTCGGGTCAAAATCGGGCTTCGAGACTATCGCGAGAATTTCGCCCGTAAACGGGCGGATTGCGATAAGCCCACCGGTCTTGTCGGCCATTGCTTTTGCCGCCGCAAGCTGAAGGTCTGCGTCAATTGTCAGAATGAGGTTATTGCCCGGCACAAAATTGCGAAAAACTTTCTGCTCTTCGATGTCGCCGGTCGCCGATTTAATCTGCACAATTTCGCCGTCTTCGCCGCGCAAGATGGTGTCGTACTGCGACTCAAGACCGTTCTTACCTGTATACTGGTAGCTGCGCACACCCGCAGAGATTTCACGCTGGTTCGGCAGACCAATATAGCCCGTCAGGTGTGCCGCAGCAGGCCCGAGATTATAATAGCGCCGTGAGATAGGGCGAATGATAAACTTTGAGAAAGTGATGTAATAGTCGGCGATCACCGTGATCTGGTCGGGCTTCAGATTTTCAATCAGCACGATCTCTTCGTGCGCCTTATATTTGTTGTCGGCGACCTTTTGCGTGAGTGTACCGTCGGGATAGCGCAACAGCCGCTCGAGCTTACCGACGAGTTCTTTCAGCTCTTTCTTGCGGGGAAAATGCGACGGTATTACGCTCAGCGAAACGGCCGATGAATTCGAAACAATGTACGTGGCCTTATCGCGGCTGGTATAGTTGCGCGCGAAGAGCTCTCCCCTGGGGGCGTTGAGGGCTACCACGCGGCGAATGACACGCTGCGACTTTTCAAAAAACTCTTCACCGCGCAAAAGCTGCAGATCACCGAGGCGCAGCACCAAAAGACCGAGCATCGCCAGCGTAAAGATCGTGAGACCCGTCACGCGCCGGTCGAGGCGCTGGCGCAGCTGAAACTGTTGTATCGTCTGCGCCATGCTGCAATCTATCCGAGACGACGAATAATACGCTGCCCCTCTGTCTTTTCAACCGTCGGAAAAGCCCAGCGAAGCAGGCGAAACCAGATAATCGAGAGAATTGCGGTAAAAAGCGCCTCGGGCAAAACAATCGTGATGAGCGATGCCGCGTGCGCGCTGCTATGGAAAATCGCCACTGTAAAAAACATGATAATACCTTTGAGAAGGCACGCAACGAACACGACAATCACGATCAGCGAAGTAGCGTCTTTGTTGATGTCGCGCGCGACTTTGCCCGCAACGTAGCCAATCACGGTTTTGGCGAGCGCAGACGTGCCGATGTAATATTGCATATCCTGTTTCACAAGATTGGTATAACCGCCGAGGTTAATGTCTTGCAACAGGCCGCCGAAAAAACCTATCCACAGGGCGGCGAATGAACCTCGGTAGAGCGCAAAGTAGACGGTGAGAATCAGCAGAAAGTCGGGCTTCACCGAACCCAGCGCGAAAAAGTCGACGCTCGTCTGTAAGAAGTAAGAAACAAATATGGCGATGCCAATGACGACCTTTTCAAGAATCATTGCGCCTCCTCTGCGTCGGGGGGCGTTGCAGGCTGTGCCGGCTTTGCCACCGCGTCGGGTTTCGCCGCAGGTTTTTCTGCGGCGGCTTCGCCTTCTTCTTTTTCAGGCTTGGCCTTTTGTGCCGCGGGCACCGCAGGTTGCAGCTTGGGCTCTTCGACGGTGTCGGGTTTCAACGGCAAGAAGTTCAGCGATTCGGTGTCGACCTTCTTCTGTATCACAATCACAAAATCGAGCTTCTTGAAGTCGATAATCGGGGTAATTTCTGCCTTCTGAAAACTGCCGAGGCGTTCGATACGTTTGCCCACGGTGCCGACGGGCAAACCGCGTGGAAAAATGCCATCGCCGCCCGACGTCACAATTTCATCGCCCTGTGAAATGAACACGCCAAGGCTCAGATAGTCGATTAGCGGCGCGTCTTGGTGCGGGCTTTGGCCATTCAACAGCGCCCAATGCCCCGTCTTCTTCACGTTCACACCGATGCGCGAGAACTGGTCGGTGAGCGGCAGAATGCGCGCCGAATGCGGGTTCACCTGAATCACCTTGCCGACGATGCCGACGACAAGTTTGGTTTCAGCTGGCTTGTTATTTTCTGCGGGCAGCGTCACCGTCTGCAGCGCGACGACGGGCATGTACGTCGCGACGCCATCGGCGCTGCCTTTGTTAATAATGATGGTTCTGAACCAGTTGTCGGGGTCTTGCGAGATCACTTCTGCCTGCAAAACCGGGTGGTTGCTCACCGGCGGTAGCTGCAAAAACTGGCGCAGCTTGATGTTCTCTTCGCGCAGCCTGATCAGCTCGACCTGCGTATCGAGGTTCGACTTCACCTTTTCGCGCAGCGCATCGCGCTCAGAGCGCACCGCTTCGTACGTACCATAACTGTCGACAAAACGCGACATGCCCTTGCCAAACGAGGTGAAAGTGCCTGAAAAAAAGTCGAGCGCCTGGCTCGCGCTGTTCGCGGTGCGCGACAGCAGGTTCGATTTCCAGATGAGGCAACTGAGGCAGATCGTGACGGTAAAAATAAGCGACGAGCCGGTTTTGTAGCGTGACAGTATTTCAGCGAGCATGACTTGAAAAAGCCCTAAATCCGGCGTCTGGTATTATGTCTCTTCATTAGCTACACGCTCCGTCAATTGAAATTGGGGTTCAGGCGGCACGCGAGAATATGGCCAGCGGGCGAACCGCGCGCAGCATGCGACCTGTCGCGCCGGTTTATATAGGTGGGATATCCCCCTCTTCTGACCAATTATGATTTACGCGACCTTGACGCAGAAGAGGCGTACGCATGCCGGCCACCGCCGATTCAGAGATTGTGACCGAAGGTATTCGCGTGAAGGCCGAGCCGCACTATCTCGCCGAACGCTCGATACCCGAAGAGGGGCAATTTCTGTTCACGTATAAAATCACGCTCGTCAACGAAGGCGACAGCTGGGCGAAACTCAAATCGCGGCACTGGATTATCATCGACTCTGACGGCCACCGCGAAGACGTCTATGGCCCGGGCGTCGTCGGCGAAGAACCCGAACTCGAACCGGGCGCGACGTACAGCTATTCGAGCTTCTGCCCGCTCGCCACCAACTTCGGCACCATGGAAGGCAGCTTCAGCATGGTTCGCCGCGACGGCGCGCCGTTCGAAGTGCGCGTGGCGCGGTTTTATTTGACTGTGAACCAGTAGTTGGGGGGGGGGGATTTGGGGTAATGGGTGTTGGCTGAAATAATTGCGCCTGTTTAATTCGTCGGCGTCCATGCCGACGCGGCCACTTTCGTCGAATAAGCTACAGATCAAATATGACTGACTCGCTATTGCTAGAATATACAATGGGGCCATGCGCCCTCTGCTCTTCTTTTTTGCCATCTTCGTCTCCCCGGCGATTGCGGAAGAATTTTCTAGGGAGACCATTAGCGAAGCCCTGAAACATGTTCAGGAAATGGTGAACTTTAACCTGGAAGGTAAATCAGTCAAGGCAGAACAAGAGAAGGACAAAGCGGTGAAGATTCTGAGAAAAACCCTGATAAAGGGTAAGCGCTATTCACTGCCCGAAAATTGCAAATTACTTAAGGACCGAATTTATTCAGTCGATGGGTTTGACTGCGATGAGTTATCTGGTATCAGGTTTGAAATGGTTGAACCAGATAAACGTATTCGCGAAGCATTTGAAGATTGCGATAAACCCTGCACGGGCGAATTCATTTTAATGACAACACAATATGGCTCGGGTGAAGCCAGTCTGCGAGCTCATTACAAGAAAATAAAGGCTTCTAACGATAAATATGCAAGATCCTTTTTGGACACATTCGCTTTAGATGATTTTTCTCAGACTGAAGACTCTTGCCTCACTATCAGAATCAAATTGGTAAAAATAAAGCCGGCAGCAATAGCACCGAACGCAGGTGACAACAATGCAGCCACAGAGAAAGACTATTAGTACGTTACTATAGACAACCGCTCTTTCCGCCTAAGCCATTTTTAACTACTCTAGCACCTATACGTACCCTATTCGCAAAATCTTTTGACGTTTCTATTCCCTTCCCTTCGCTCCATTCGCTATCAAATAGTCAGCAGCCGTCTTGTTTCCATAATCGATGGCTTTATCTAATGCTGTTTCGCCTTCAGAGTTTCTCAAATTAATGTCTGCACCGTGTTCAATTAAAAGTCGAATAATTTCCGCATTTGAATCTGAATCACTCTCGACGGCTAACATTAATGCAGTTTCACCCTTCACATCTTGGTAGTTTACTGAAGCTCCATTGCCTAAAAGAAACCTTATTACTTCATCGTTCCCGTTCGGAAAGACTTTCCCGGAATATGCTTCGTTTATTGCTGTCATTAGCGGCGACCATCCTCCACCGCTGGCTTCATTAATTTCGAGCCCTTTACTGAGGAAAAGTTTGATAATTTCAATATTTCCCCCTTGCACAGCATAGTCCATTGCAGTATTGCCGTGGTCATCTTTCTGAAAGATATTGGCTTTCTTTTGTATCAGAAGTAAGAACTTAACTTTCATTAATTGGCCTCCCAAAGCGGCTGCCATTAACGGCGTCTTTATGGGTAGCGCAATATGGTAGGTTGCGAAAACCTCTTCTTTGTATTCCCATTCCCCATGATTCTGAGAATTGTTAGCCTTCTTACTTGCTTTCATGTTATTTCACCTTCCTCCATTGTACTGAAAGATTTTACTTATGAGCAAAGCACCGAAGAACCACAATCTTTGAAGTGTAAACCAAATTTTGACCCGGCGATAAGCCTGTTATGAAAGCTCGTCAATCGTCGCCCGGCCGTCCTGGCCAGACTCACAGGCGCAATTACTTCAGACAACAAGTTTTACCTGCTGCGCGCACGACCACTTCGTTGGGTCGTGTGCTCGGCCGCTCCGCGCCAAAGATGCCCTGCGCCCGCCGGCCAGTGGGCCTGCATTGGCGGGCTCTGAAGACAGAGACTCGGCTTCACCTCGTCGCGGGCAGGCGCTCCGGGCACATTTTTGCTTGTGACGAAGACGCCACAAGCAAAAACGTCAAGGTAAAACCAACGTCGGGCGAAATAATTTGCTATGATAGACTTCAAGAAAACCATCTCCTTCATAAAACAAAAGGACTATGAATTTGTCCGGCCGATTGGCCGAGGCGGCTTAGGCCGCACTGTATTGCTCCGAGATTCAGAGATAAACGAACAATTTGTTTGCAAAAAATATGAACCCTTCGATGAGAATCTGAAAGATCATTACTATGAACACTTCAAACAAGAAGTGAAGCTTATGTACCGTTTCTTTCACCCCAATATAGTCCGGATTTTTACGTATCACCTATATCCTACCAAGACTACCGGATACATACTCATGGAGTATATTGAAGGTGATACAATAGACGCCTTCTTGAAAAAATATCCTGAAAAGATTAACGATATATTCTTTCAAACTATTAGCGCCTTTAGCTACCTTGAAAGTCAGAAGATATTGCACCGAGATATCCGGGCTGAGAATATACTAATAGGCGCGAATGACCAGGTAAAAATCATAGACTTTGGTTTCGGAAAACAAATTTTCACAGATGGTGATTATGAAAAAACCTTTAGCTTAAATTGGTGGTGCCCCACCCCAAAAGAGTTCAAATCTCAGGTATATAATTCGGCTTCTGAGGTTTACTTCATCGGAATGCTGTTCAAACAAATAGTTACCGAAAACTCAATAACTTTTGATCGAGCCGAAATTATAAATCAAATGGCCCAATTTGATCCTGCGAATAGATTCAAAAGCTTCAAAGAAGTTGCTGCTGCCATTGCAAGCAAGGTGACGGATATTTCGCTATTATTTACCGAAACGGAGAAAGAAACATATTCGCATTTTTCCCAAAGCGTAATGCGTGCCATGCGCAGCATTAATGGCGAACTGCGGTTTCACGGGGATGGGGACAGAATCCTAAATGACCTGCATGAAGTATACAAATCTAATGTATTGAATGATTACATTGACAATCCTCCCCAAATCGTGAATATTTTTTTGAATGCTCCCTATAGGTACTCAACCAATGAACCTATATCAACCAAAACACTCGGCGATTTCGTTTCACTACTGAAGTCTTGCACGCCTGAAAAGTTTGCAATAATACTGGCCAATCTTCAGAATAGATTTCGATCTGTGGATATCGATCTTCCATTATCGATTTCAGATAACGATATACCTTTTTAACAAATTACTTCGGCCAACAAACTTTACATGCTGGGCTCGCTGCGGTGCCACGGGTTTTTCAAAGCAAAACCCCGACTCCACCAAAGACGGAGACTCGAAGACTCGTCGCGCGTGCTCTGAAGACAGAGACCCGAAGACGGGTCGCGGCCCTATACTTTGATTAAGCCATCGGAGCACAAACGGAACATTTGCTTTAGCCACCTCTGACAGGCGCTTCGGGCCCATTTGGTGACGCAATTTGGCTTTACAGATTGAATAAACGAGGTCGGCGTCAAGTACGCCAGCATAAAATGCACGTTGGCTGCTATGTGACATATATGAATTCTTTCAGGTTTACTTTGGTAATCTTGCTTTTTCTTACTTACTGTGCCTCAAGTCAAACACGAAAGCTGAGCAAATTACCCGATGCCCTGCGATCAGAACAATACTACTTCTCAGATTCTCAGAATCTGATTGATCGGCTTCAAACTCCATCGGAAGGTCTGGTTAAGTATCTCGCCGAAATGGATCAAAGCAAAACTTACAAATCGTATACGTTAAATTCTGACGAAACACGCATTCTCGATAAATACATAAAATACTTACCTTCAAAATTTTCTACCTGTTTGCGTGAACACAAAGTAAATTTTGTGTTCATCGAAAATTTCAAAGGCGGTGGCATGATACAATACACAATATCGAGCTCAAGGCAAATTTCTGCTTTTGTAATACTAAACCCCAAAATCTTGACAGTCCCCTTACAAAAATGGATCGAATATAGAGACAATTCCGCATTTTTTGGCCAAAATAAAATTACGCTTCGAATTCCCTTGGGTAATTCACATCCCGCCCTGCTTTCCATCTTGATCCATGAAGCTGCCCATATCTATGACCTTTTCAATAATGTGACGCCTTATGTGGATTCAGACTTGTATGATCTCGGTCTCGCAAAAAACAACCCTACACCATTTACTGAAAATGTTTGGGCCGATTTTCATGTGCCTGTGCCGGCATACGAATATGCGGGTCGAATGGATATCCGTTCTTATGGTTTAGGTGAACCCATAGATTCGATTTACATACGGTTCTTTTTCGAGCAACTCAGTAAAACACCGTTCGTCTCCCTGTATGGAGCGAGATTTTGGTCAGAAGATTATGCAGAGACTTATACTTGGTGTTACCTAAATGCAAAAATGCAAATTGAATACTTTATCACCGCCTACCAAAACAATCAAAAAATATTCACCTATTACTCATTGAGGGACGAAAAGGCTTTACAGAGGTGTGAAAGTGTCCTGTGAATATTTTTCATGGTCGTGCTGCACGAAGCAAAATTTTGACGGTACACACCGAAGACGAAGCCCTGAAGGCGAACCGCTGCCTTAGGCCCAAATATGCCCGGCATATACGACGAAACAAACGCAGATAGATTCTCAGATAAAGACGCTTCTGTGCTTTCTGCAAAAGAGATTCAAGCTCGTGCAGTTTCAACAAAAGGGCTTTTTAGAGAACTCGATATCAAAGCCGCTCTTGGTTTCGGTAAAGATCCTATAGAATTATCCATTCAAAAATGGCAGAAAATTAAGAAGGTCGTCGAAGATCGTCCGACTCTGGGTACGGTTATGGGGCTGAGTGACTATATAGGCTATAAATCATGCGCTCTCTGCCTAAGGTCTATCGAAATCTTCAAGGCTGCAAATGGTGATCTTTTAAAAGATTCGAGCAAATGTACTGTTTGCCCACTGGCGGCGATTGAATCTTGTGTTGCGGAAAATTCAGCATATTCCCAGATCGACAAAGCTGTAATTGCTGCAACATATGCATCTAGCTCTCCCGAAGAAAGTTTTGAAATATTGAAACAGTTTCAGACAAATGTCAATAAACTACTTGCTAATCTCGAAAAACTCAGGCTAGAGACTTAGCTCGATGCCGAACCTTATGGGAATTTTAAGTTGCACACAACACAACATGCAATGCCTCAAATGTAAATCAAGCGAACTCACCGTAGTTAAGACTGAATACGGTAAAAACCTGGTTTGTTTTAATTGTGCGAGCCAGATGGGTTCACTTTTCTATTTTTTGCAAAAACAGGAAATTCACGGAAACACCATTTCGCAGCCGCAGAGCCTGAATGAGCCGTCGCTACCCTGCCCTAAATGTGCGGCGAATTTTGAAAAGCGGGTGGCTGCCAATATTCGCTACGAATGCTTAATCGACGTTTGTTATAAATGTGGGCTTATTTGGTATGACAAAGCTGAACTCGAAGAGCTGTTTCATGTGTCACTGAGGCCTGCGTCGACAGGTGCCATCAAAAACGAATCGAATTCGCCTGCCGGGGCAATGGAAAATGCCAAAAGACAGGCCACCGAGTCAGAAGAAACCAAGAAGAAGGCAATGATTCTTGCAATACACAAAAATTCAGGTCTGACCCCACAAGAGAAGGCGAAAGTTATAGATTTCATCGTCAATGGCCCACCAAAGCCCCCGCTTAAGAGAAAAGAAAGAAGAGAATCTTCTTGGTTGGATATATTTGACTCTGATGGCGGAGACGATGGTGGTGATGGTGATGGGGATTAAGAACCGAAATAGAAACCCATTCAATAGACATCGGCCTGACCATCAATACCCAGGCTGGTAACTACTGGCAGCGCTCTGTCTAGGGTCTTGGCTCAACGCGTAACCGATCGCCGATGGAATATGGCCCCGACAGCTGTTTTGTGCTTTGCCATGCGATGAGCACCAACAAATATCGGTCGAATTTCGTATTTTGCCGCTTAAGCATGAAGAGGTTTCGCCGATGAAGAAAAGAACTCAGCTAAATATTTTGTTATTGGTTGCAAGCCTACACTGTTCTAAACGCGCTACGGCTCCAAAGGTTAGTGACGAGTCGGCGCAAAAAGCATTGCCCACATTTTTCGTTACCGCCATCAGTGAGAACGGGCTGATTCTACGCGCAGAACCGGGTAAGAACTCAGCTCAGCGAGCGCTGATAAAATTTGGTGAGGCGGTGCGCGTACGTCGGGCAGAGTCTGGCACAACGGCACTTGTCGATGGCATAAAGGGCGAATGGCTCATTGCAGAATATTTTGGTGAAACCGGGTATATTTTTTCTGGGTATGCAAAAACATATTCTGAATTATCGAAGTCAACGAGCCCCATCAAATCTTCTGACATCGTGGCACAATGGGTCGGCCATCGATTTGACAGCTATACCAAAGTGCCCGTCACTAAGTTAGATATCAAAGCAGGCGGTGCATTTACTTTCACTCTCTTTACAGGCGGCGATGGCGGTGGTTTTGGCACCCGAACTGTCGACGGCACCTGGAAAATTACAGGCAAAACTCTAGAGCTTCATGCCGCAGAAGGTAACCAGCGTATTCGTTATGCTCTTCTTAAGGGCCGCCTCATACTCGCCGAAGATAGCCCCAGTGATGCGCACCGTACTTTTTTAGAGAACTATGATTGTGACTACCCCAGTGGCTTGTCGAGGTAAAGAGCGCGGCGCAAGAACCCCTTTACATGGTATATGAATTGAGAAAAATTAAGCGAAACCTATGAAAAACTTCTTAGCATTTTTACTGTCTGCTTTCTTGGTGTTGCGATGCTCGAACCCATCTGACTCGACAGACAAGTCACTTAAGTGGATAGCGCAGGCGTCTGGTGTTGCGACTGCTCTCAATCAGGTTACCTGGTCTGGCTCAAGATTCGCCGCAGTGGGTAATTCTGGAGTTATTCTAACATCTGTAGACGGGGCGACGTGGTCTTCTCAGGTATCTGGTACCGGACAGAATCTGCGAGGCATCGTTTGGTCCGGAACCCAATTTGTGGCTATCGGCGCTAATGGCACGATTTTAACATCTGCAAATGGCACCGCGTGGAGCGCGCAGACTTCTGGGACGACAAATATTCTCGAAGCCATCGTCTATACAGGCTCACAATTCGTATGTGCGGGTTACTCTGGCACAATGCTGACGTCAGCAAATGCAACGAGTTGGACAGCGCGGACTTCGGGAACAGCCAACGACTTATATGCCCTTTCAAGGACTGGCAGTCAGCTTCTGGCGGCAGGCAACAATGGTACAATTTTAACTTCAGGTGATGGCATTACCTGGACAACCCGAACTTCCGGTTCGAGTAGTTTGCTCTCTGGAGTTTCGTGGTCTGGGTCGCGCTTTATCGTTGTTGGCTACAATAGTTCAACATTCGTACCTGCCATCTTGACTTCGACAGATGGCGTCGCCTGGTCATCGCTGACGGCCGGCAATACCGCTATTGCCGATGTAACATGGTCAGGGTCTCAATTTCTTGCGGTTGGTGGCACCACAGGGGCAGGCCTCGTAATCGACTCTCTGAATGGGCTCTCTTGGTCGACGCAGAATACTTCAATCACAAATATTCTGCGCGGCGTCACGTGGTCTGGGTCGCAATTTGTAACCGTCGGTGCGAATGGCTCAATATACACAGCGACACCCTAGATACGGCTTTGCATAGAACAGAGTCTGCCTGCTTCGATCGTCGCACTGCCCCCCGTTGAGCCATGCAAGAATGGTGATGACTACCGATAGCTTGAAATACGTCGACCCTTTACTGGCGCTCTATCACGCGTCATTGTCGCACGCGCTGTAGTCGCCTTCGATACGATTTGGGTTGCATCGCAGACAACACACCATGAATCGTGCGGTACGGTTGAACGTTGGTTGGGAGTCGACCAAAACGCACTATGAAACATAATGTTTATCTGTTCAGCGGCCTGGGTGCAGACGAAAGAATGTTTGCCCGAATCTCGACTGAAATGCTCATCATCGTTTCTTCGGTGCAGCACGCTAAAGAGAAACCCCGCATCTACAAGGGCAAGCTCGCGCGTCTTGCCCTTAGACTCACCCCAGACAGCTTGTTGAATAAGCCCAACTTCATCTTAAACTATATGTTTTCGATTCAAACGAGCGCGGGGCGAAATACATTGCGCGAGGTGGTCAGCGACAGTGACCCGGCTTTTGTACGTTGGGCGATTGCTTATTTACAAGAATGGCAACAACCGAATCTAGCTTCAGTTAAACAATTTCACAGAATTCACGGCGCCAATGATCGAATTTTCCCGAATGTTTACCAAAGCAAAATGTGACGACGATTCAAGGGGGCCATTTTGCTGTTTACGAAAATGCTGTAGAAATCAATAATTGCCTGAAGTTATGGCTTTAGATAGCTTGAAAGTTTTCAAGCCCTGATGATCGTCCAGATACCAATCGCGATGAACCCTACCCCGGCACCATAGTTCAGGTACTGCGCGGGTATGTATTTGCCGGCGGCGGCCCCGGCGAACACGCCAATGGCAGCGGCAACGACCAGAGCAACAGCCGACCCCAAAAATACGTGCAGGTTGTTGACCTTCTCGTCGGCGGCGAACAGCATCGTGGCGAGCTGTGTCTTGTCGCCGATTTCAGCTAAGAAGACGGTAACGAATACGGTCGAGAAAGTTTTCCAGAACATGCGCTTTGAAAATTAGTATTCCGCACCCTTCTTGCCCACGCCCAACCATTTTTTGGGAAAAAACAACAGGGCGCGGTAGAATAGCATGCCGAGAATTATGCCCGCGATAACGTACATGAGCGCCTCGAGCGTAAACGGGAAAGCCGGCTGAAACTGAACATTTTTTGCGAGCGCCCAGTCGACGTGCTTCAGAAAGATGAACGGCCTCGAGAAAGCCGACGCGTTCTTGATTGCGTCAAAGGCGAGCTTTACCTTTTCAAAGTTATTCAGCTGGCTTTGGTGCAGCTCGCCCGATTTTTTTGCGGCTTGCGATTCTGACTTTGTCAGATCGTCGATAAACTGCTTCGTCGTCATCTCAAGTTCTGCGGCCTTGTCGGCGATTTCTTTCACAGATTTTTCATAGGTAGCCCGGGCGCCACTGAGTACATTGAGGTAAAGGTTCATATATTGCGGCGCCTGGCTCAGCATCAGGGCTGCGAAAAAGACAAAGAGCCTTTCAGCGAGCGAACCGAAAAAGCCACCAATATATTTTGTGATAAACTGCATTTGCCCGGTTGCGTCTTGCCTGCGAACCGTAAAGCGAAAGCCCCGCGATCAGGTCGCTTTGCGGTTCTTGAGCAGACGTGTCTTCTCAATGAGGCGCAGGTGGTGCTCGGCTGCGCCATCTGAGCCGACGCTCTTCAGAAACTTGTCGAACAATGCGGTCGCTTCATCGAGACGCCCGCTGCGCATCGCAGCCAATGCTGCCTCAAAATCAACCGAATTTGCAAGCAGCAGTTGTTGGCGCTCTTCAGCAAGCGGATTCAATAGTTCATAGATCTTCAGGGCTTGTGTTTTACCCCGCAGCTGTGCCACGTCAACGAGGCGAATGCGGTAGTCATCTTTCGGTATCTGTGCCAGAGATTCGCCGCTTAATAAAATTGCTGCGCCGAGCTTTTTCGTGAGGGTCTCGATGCGCGAAGCGGCATTGACGGTGTCGCTGATTACCGTGTTCTCCATGCGGCGAACCTCGCCGATTGTACCAAGCATAATGCGGCCCGTGTGAATGCCGATGCCGATGCGAATTTCGGGAAAAATGCCGTCGATGAACTGCGCGTTAAACCGCTGCAGCATTTCGTGCATCGCGACTGCGGCACGTGCCGCGTCGGCGCTGTTGAAGAACAGCGCAAGAATCGCGTCGCCGATATATTTGTCGATAAACCCGTTGTTTTCACGAATGATCGGCCCCATCACGCTCAGGTAGTCATTGATGAATGAGAAGTTTTCGGCAGGGCTCAGCGTTTCTGAGATTCCGGTGAAGTTGCGAATATCAGCAAACAGAATTGTCATTTCTTGTTCTGTATGGTCACCGAGGCCGACCTCGTGAATATTCTTGCGGTTTAGAAGCTGCAAAAACTCGGTCGGCACAAAGCGATTCAGCGATGCATTGGTCTTTTCGACTTCAGTGACTGCCGAATCCATGACATTGCGCAGCAGGTAGAGCAGAGTCGTGATCAGGGTTAAAGCAATCACGCTCGTCATTAATCCGACTTGCGCAGCTATCAGGTATTCGCCGTCAATTTTTGGGCGTAACAAACCGAAAAACACCACGTTCGCGATGACCATCACGGCATACATCGGCAAAATATAGCGCTTGCGGCCGAAAAGCCCGACGACCAAAATCGGAATCGCAAACAGGTGAATGAACGTCGAATACGCGGTGAAATATTCGCCTTCGAGCTTGCGGTATTGCGCGAGCGCAATAATCAGAAAGGCCACAAACGCGAGCGTCTGGCCTGCCAAATAAAAGCGTCCGCTTGAGAGAATAAAGAGGCAGGTGAGGCCAATCGCCATTGAAGCGAGCATCGGTGGGCCGGCAATCGGCAGGCGCTGCGGAATCCAGATCGCGTAGATCGTGAGAAAGAACGGCATGAGTATCACGAGCGAAACGCAGAAATAGTAGAGAATCGTCGCTTTACGGCGAATCACATAACCGGCATCGTGATAGGGTTTCAAAGCCCACGCGTTGAGCTTTTTCAGCATTT
>Ga0075163_10008134_pt1 | contig 13843 bp, 13 predicted proteins | sample JI1023141ADNA_FD_71478 | JGI IMG/M metagenome (GOLD analysis project Ga0075163, IMG submission 71478) | Wastewater effluent complex algal communities from Wisconsin, to seasonally profile nutrient transformation and Carbon sequestration -... | ecosystem: Engineered > WWTP > Effluent > Algae...
TCACGCTGGTGGGTGGCACGGTGATGGGATTTACCGATCATACTTCCGATCTCACCATCAGCAGCCAGCTTTATAAGGCCGCCACCGGATTCTCCCCCACCAGCATCGAAACCAAGGACAGGTTCTCCGTCGATAATCTTGATGTGGCAGGTATTCTAGATTCGGCAGCGATTACCGAGGCTGACATCATGGCCGGTAAATATGATTTCGCCGAGATCGAAATCTTCATGGTGAATGTAACTGATCTAGCGCAGGGCATTATCATCCACCGCCGTGGCTGGCTGGGTGAAGTCAGCGTTAAAAACGGTCAGTTTGTGGCCGAGGTGCGGGGTCTGGCTCAGAAATTCCAGCAGAACATCGGTGAACTCTACAGCCCCACCTGCCGCGCCGTGTTTGGTGACGCGCGCTGCAAGATCAATCTGGCCAGCTATACGGCCAGTGGCACGGTCAATACCGTGACCAGCAGGCAGGTGTTTATCAGCAACGCCATGACACAGGCGGCTGGCTATTTCTCTGGTGGTGAAGTGGTATGGCTGACGGGTGCGAATGCTGGTCGGCGGATGGAGATTAAGGAATTCTCAAACAAGCAATTCACGCTGGTGCTGCCGATGCCCAATGCGGTGGCAGTCAGCGATACATTCAACGCCATCGCGGGCTGCGATAAAACCTTCAACACCTGCTTTGCCAAATTCGCCAATGCTGTGAATTTTCGGGGTGAGCCGCATGTGCCGGGGATGGACAAGGTACTCGCCACTGCCGCAACTGCTAACGATCTGCAACACTCATGACCCTACACAACGATATCGTCACCCAAGCTCGCACATGGCTTGGCACGCCATTTCACCATCAGGCACGCTTGAAGCGTGTGGGCTGTGACTGCTTGGGCTTAATCATCGGCGTGGTGGATGAATTGGACTTGAAAGATAAGCATGGCCAGCCACTCGCCACCTATGACGAAATCACTTATTCCAAAGAGCCGGACGGTGCGTATCTCACGCAGAAAATTGCCGCATTGCTGGATGAAGTGCCGGTAGAGGGCGCACAGGCAGGTGATCTGGCTTTGTTCAATATGGCGGGCAACCCCCAGCACCTCGCCATTCTCACGGATTATGAAAATGCACTCGGCATGATCCATTGCTACGCACAGGCGCGGCGCGTGGTGGAGCATCGTCTGGATGATGACTGGAAAAACAGGCTGGTGAAGGTATTCCGATGGCATCAATCGTCCTAGCCGCAGCGGCCAGTTCTGCCGCCACATCGCTGGGCGCTGGCACGTTCTTTGCCGCCGTGGCAGGTGGTGCTGGTGGCTTCCTCGGTGGTTTCGTTGACCGCGCAATCTTCGGCGGCGGCAAAACCCGCATCAATCAGGAAGGCTCGCGTCTCACTGACCTGATGGTGCAGTTTTCTACCTACGGGAAAGCCATACCCATCATTTATGGCAACAGTCGCATTGCAGGAAACGTCATCTGGTCGCGCCCGATTAAGGAAAGCGTAACCACCACCACGCAATCGTCTGGCGGCGGTAAAGGTGGTGGCGGTGGTGGCAGCGTGGAGACCACCACCACGACCTATAGCTACAGTGTCAGCATGGCGATTGCCATTTGCGAGGGGCCGATCACCGAGGTGGTGCGCGTATGGGCGGATTCCAAACCGCTCGATCTCACGCAGGGAAGCTATAGCCTGTATCTCGGTAATGAAACCCAGCTGCCTGATACGTTCATCTCGTCGTTCCACCCTACGGGGCAAACGCCCGCATATCGGGGAATGGCCTATGTGGTGATTAAGGATTTTCCGCTGGCCGATTATGGCAACCGCATCCCCAACTTTACCTTCGAGGTGCGCCGCACGCTGAAAAAGCCCTTCGATCTGGAAGATAAGATCAAGGAAATCTCACTGATCCCCGGCGCAGGTGAATATGTTTATGACACGGTGGTGCAGGAAAAAACCTTCGGCCAGCAGGATGTGGCGGGTAATTTCGTGCAGGGCGGCAAAATCACCAAGCTGAACCTGAACAATCTCAGTAACAAAGCCGATAGCCTCGTGGCGCTGGACAACCTGAAAGCGACGCTGCCGAATGTCGAATATGTCTCGGTAATTTTAAACTGGTTTGCGGATTCCGCTGATCCTGCGGTGTGCGTCATTAAACCGGGTGTCGAGTTTGATAGTCAGGGCGCGCGCGTGGCACCCGATGATTGGGTGGTGGCCGGATTCACGCGCAATACGGGCCACCCCATTCTCGAATTCCCCGATGGTTCGCCCACGTATGGCGGCACGCCAACCGATAAAAGCATCGTTCGGCTGTGCCAAGAATTGAAGGTGCGCGGCTATAAGGTGCTGTTTTATCCGATGCTGCAAGTGGATACGATCACCCCGCAAAGCAAACCGTGGCGGGGGCGCATCACCCCCACCAACGCCACCGATGCCAATAATTTCTTCACGCGCAGTAATGGCTACAACGCATTCATTAACCATTACGCCAATCTGAATGTCGGCGGGGTGCTGCTGAAAAACACCATCGACGCCTTCATGATCGGGTCGGAACTGGTGGGGCTGACCACCTACATGAGTAGCCCTGGCGTATTTCCTGCCGTCACCCAACTAAAAAGCCTTGCGGCCAGCGTAAAATCTGCCGTGGGTGCTGGTGTAAAAGTGATGTATGGCGGAGACTGGAGTGAATATCATTCCTCGAACGGCTGGTATCATCTCGATCCGCTCTGGTCAGACAGCAACATCGATGTGGTGGCGATTGACTGCTATTTCCCCCTCACGCCAGATTTGCCGCAAACGCAGATTGATTATCAGGCGATCTACGACGGATGGACGCAGGATGAAGGCTGGGATTATTACTATACCGATTCGGTGAACCGCACCGGCCTCACCAGCTATGGCGGATCGCCCACTTACGCATGGAAGAACGTCAAGCATTGGTGGAACAGCACCCACACCAACCCCAATGCCACGGTAACGGCATGGACACCGAAGATGAAGCCGGTGTGGTTTTCGGAGCTTGGTTTTCCCTCGGTGGACGGCTGCGCAAACCAGCCTAACGTGTTCGTTGATCCTGATTCGGTGGAGAGTTTTTATCCGCGTGGCTCGCGTGCGCGGGTGGATTTTCTGGCGCAACGCACGGCGCTGGACGCTTCGATTGATTATCTCAACACTGAAAACGCACTGGAAGCCAACTTCATCCCCCGTAAATTCATCTGGACATGGGATGCACGGCCATTCCCGTTCTGGCCAGATCTGCTGGGCGTCTGGTCGGATGGTGGCAACTGGAAAACCGGCCACTGGATTCAGGGTAAGCTCGGACTCTCCAACCTCGGCCAGATCGTTGCTGATCTCCTTAAGCGCGTTGGCTATGACAGCACCATGTATGATGTCACGCGCCTGACCGATATCGTCAGCGGCTACATCATCAATAACCGCCAGACATTGCGCGGCTGCCTTGAACAGCTGGCGGCAGCCTACTTCTTTGATTGCGTGGAATCCGATGGGCTGCTGAAATTCATCAAGCGTGGCAAAGTATCGAATGTCACACTGGATTTCACCGAACTGGTGGTACAGGATGATTCCAATGATACGCTTGCCATCACCCGCACGCAGGAGCTGGAATTACCACGTCAGGTGGATGTGATTTACCTGAATCGCACGGCGGATTATCAGGCAGGAACGCAGTCCTCACAGCGGCAAACCGTCAAAGCGGTGGATTACGTGACGGTGAACCTGCCTATCGTGCTGTCCGATCAGGAAGCCAAAGTGGTGGCGGATGTCACCCTCTACAACGCATGGGTTGGGCGTGTGCAGTATCAGCTGACCGTGCCGCCGAAATATGCGCTGCTGGAGCCGACCGATGTCATCACCGTTACCAAGGATGGTGCAGCCTATCTCATGCGCGTGACAGCATCCAAGCTGGTGCGAAACGGTGTGCAGGAGCTGGCGGCGGTCGCGGAAGATGTCAGCAGTTACGACTTTTACAATCCTGCAGGTAGCGGTGCACCTGCGATTCAGCCACCGACAACGGTTTCCGCCACGCGACTGGAGCTGCTTGATCTGCCAGCATTCCCCACCGATGCGATAACGGATGCATATCTTCGCTATGGCGTGGTTGGGCTTGGCGGTGAATGGACAGGATCGGCAGTCTACCGCTCCGATGATGGCGGTGCCAACTATGCCCTGATGCAATCCTTAACCGCGCAAGCAACGATTGGTGCTGCCTTAACCATTTTACCTGCTGGCACGGCCTATACATGGGATGTCGCGGGCAGCGTGGATGTATTGCTCACCTTTGGCGAGCTGCAGAGCGTGACCGAGATTGCGGTGCTGAATGGTGCGAACGTCTGTGTCATTGGCGATGAGGTGCTGCAATTTCAAACCGCAACTCTCATCGGCGACAACCAGTACCGTCTCTCGCGGCTTCTGCGCGGCAGGCTTGGCACAGAATGGGCTATTGCTGGCCACATCGCAGGTGAGCGTTTTATCCTGCTCACCAACGCCCTAGCACGAGAATTGGTAGCATCATCAGGTTGGGGTATCAGCAAAAAGTACAAACCTGTGACAGTAGGCTCCACGCTTGGTGCAACCACCGCTCAGGATTTCACCTATGCGGCAAGAGCCTTAAAACCTTATGCACCCGTGCATATCGTTGGTAGCCGAAACGTGGGTGGTGATCTCACTATCAACTGGAAGCGGCGCACACGGATCGGTGGCGACTGGCGAGATGCAGTGGACATTCCACTATCCGAAGAATCGGAACGCTACGAGTTGGAAATCATGCAGGGCGTAACGCTCAAGCGCACGATTACTGGCCTTACAATGCCCTCGACCATCTACACCGCTGCGCAGCAAGTAACCGACTTCGGATCGACACAAAGCAGTGTCAGCGTGAAAGTCTATCAGCTTTCCGCAGCGGTGGGGCGTGGCAATGCAGGCATAGCCACCATCTAAAACTTAACAATTTAATCAAAGGAACACTCCATGCCTAACACCACGGGACGATTACTGCTGCCATATATTCTGCAATCTCAGTCACAAAAGGAAGTGACGCATAACGATGCGCTCAACATTCTCGATGTGCTGATTCAGGCAGTCGTGCAGGAAGTGGGCTTGAACACACCTCCTGGCAGCCCCACAGTCGGGCAATGCTGGGTAGTGGGTTCATCCCCCACAGGCGCATGGGCAGGCAAAGCCAGCCAGATCGCACAAGCGGCGGATGGTGGCGGCTGGTTCTTTGTTGCCCCATTCAAGCGGCTGAAGCTCTGGAACGAAACCACTGATGAATATGTGATGTTCGACGGCACAAACTGGGTGTCGGAAGGCTTACTGCTCAAAGAAACAGGCGAGTATCTACGGGTGGAGCACAAAACCGAGGATATGACGGTCAACACAGGCGCATTCAAGGATACCACGATCCAGATTCCCGACCGCGCCATTGTGCTGGCGGTCAATGTACGCGTGATTACAGCAATCACCGGCGCGACATCCTTTGGGATTGGGGTTGCGGGTGACACCACACGCTACGGCAACCTGATCGGCATTGCGCTTGATTCCACCAATATCGGTATCACCAGCCCACTGGCGTATTACGCCAACACCGCCATTCGCCTAACAGCCAACGGTGGCAATTTCACGGGCGGCGTGATCCGCACGACGATGCAATACCTCAAACCACGCGGCCCGTGGACATGGTAATTTTATGACCACACACCCAGCCAAGCATAATTTCTATGTGTATCGCGGCGCGACGTTTAGCGAGCAGATCGAATGGAAGGACGAAAGCGGCACGCCCGTGAATCTGACCGGCTTCACCGCCCGAATGCACATGCGCGAAACGCTCGAAGCCGCTGATCCATTCCTGACGCTCACCACGGAAAACGGCGGTATCACTCTCGGCGAGATGGCGGGAACCATCCAGCTGCTTGCCAATGCCACGCAAACCACCGCCATTACCGCCACCAGCGGCGTGTATGACCTTGAACTTGTCTCAGGTGCCAACGTCACCCGCTTGCTGGAAGGGCTGGTGATCATCAGCCTGGAGGTAACGCGATGACGGAAGTAGTCACCATTAACGAAGTGATCCATATCGTCAAAGTCACCGAGCCGAAAGTGCAAGTGGTGACGCTTGGAACGCAGGGACCACCGGGCACCGGCGGAGATATTGATCACGCCAGCCTGAACGGGCTGGATGCCGATGATCATTCTCAATATCACACCGATGCGCGTGGCGATGTGCGCTACTACACCAAAGCGCAAGTGGATACTGGGCTGGCTGGCAAAGCAAACGTGGCGCACGGGCATGGCGTCGCTGATATAGCAGGCCTTCAGGCGGCACTGGATGCAAAAGCGAGTGCCAGCCACGGACACACGATTGCCGATGTCGCAGGGCTACAAACAGCGCTCGATAGCAAAGCGGCTGAAGTGCATGGTCACAGCATTGCAGAAGTGGCCGGGCTGCAAGCTGCACTGGATGCAAAAGCAAGCGCCTCTCATGGCCATAGCATTGCTGAGGTGGCGGGACTGCAAACTGCGCTCGATGCCAAGGCGGATCAATCGGCCATACCAAACACAGCGCAGGCGCAGGTGGACTTTGGCAATGCCACGGGTGGGGAAAGTAACTTCGCTCGTGCGTCGGTGTCTGCTGCATGGGTGGCAGGCGGCTCAGTGATCCTCTGCGCGGTGGCGTCAGGGTCAGCGGATCATGATCCCGAAGATGGGGCGCTCGAAGGCATTACGGCTACGGCCTGCAATCTGGTGGAAGGTTCGGGTTTTGACGTAATTGCCCATGCGCCGGGTGGCAGTTGGGGACGGTATAACATTAACATCATGGGGCTATAGCATGAGCATCATTCTCAAATCGGGCGATTCTGCCGATCTTGCATCGGTGGACGCCAATAAACGCCTGAAGATTAATCTACCGATGGAGCTGGTGGATGCTGGCTACTCGGTACTTGCCGGGGAATCTCATGACGGCGCAAGCGGCGAGCCGCGTCTGGTTCGTGCGGCGCGGGTATCAACCGACGGTCGCCTGCGCGTGGGCGTGGATAATATCTACTGGGCGGATACCTTCAATCACACGGTGGTGGATGGCAGCGCCTATCAATTCGTCAGTGTCACGGCCACCATCGCCATGACCGGTGGCTTTCTGGTGCTGAATGCTGGCAACTCGGTCGCATCGGCAGCGGTGGCACGTGCGCAGACATATAAAACCTTCCCGCTGCATCCGGCAGGATCACTGGAGGTGGCCTTCAGGCTACGCTTTGCCAATAACCCTATCGCCAACAATGTCTGCGAGTTCGGCTTGGGCTTTGCCGCCACGACTGCCACGCCAACGGATGGGGTGTATTTCAAGATAAATAGCTCCGGCAATCTCGTGGGTGTGATGAATATCAACGGTACGGAAACCACAACTGCACCGCTAACGCCACCGGTGGCTGGTCAAGTGCGCCACTATCGCATCGTGATTGATCAGGATCGGATTGAGTTCTTCATCGACGGTGTTCTGCAGGGTGTAATCCTCTCTCCAAATACCGCCGCCGCTGTATCGCTCTCACGCTGGCAGCCGCTGCTCATGCGCTGTTACAATGCCGCCGCAACCGGCACCTCCCAGCGCATGGAAGTGGCCGATGTATCGGTGATTGCCCGTGATCTGGCGCTGAACCGCCTCTGGCCTACGGCAATGGCTGGTGCAGAGTGCGGCAGCTACAACAACCCACGCGGCGCAGCGGTGGCACAGTCTGCCAACTATGCCAACAATACAGCGCCGGTATCCGCTGCACTTTCAAACACAGCGGCAGGCTACACCACGCTGGGTGGCCAGTTCCAGTTTGCAGCAGTGGCCGGTGCGGAAACAGATTATGCGCTCTTTGGCTTCCAAGTCCCAGTCGCCGCAGCCGCTGGTGGTAACCGTAACCTCGTTATCCGAGGGGTGCGGATTGAAACCTTCAACATGGGCGCAGCCTCCGCCACCACACCCACGCTTTTACAGTGGGCGCTGGGCATTGGTTCCACCGCCGTGTCGCTTGCCACGGCAGATTCCAACACCTCAGGCACGCGCTCGCCGCGCCGGGTGCCGCTGGGCATCCAGTCCATGCCAGTGGGAACGCCGATTGGCGGCGCATTAACACCCATCGACGTGAACCTTGATGCACCGCTCTATGTGGCGGCAGGCACCTTTGCCCATGTTATCCTTCGCATACCGGTGGCAACTGCCACCGCATCCCAGATCATCCGTGGGTTGGTGATGATCAACGGCTATTTCGAGTAACCAAACCCACCATCGCAACCACCACCGGCCATTGAGCCGGTTTTTTTATGTCTGGAGGAATTATGACACACGAACAGGAAGCAGAGGATTTGGACGTGCATGTGGCCGTATGCGCGGAGCGGTACAAATCGCTGGAATATCGGCTGGATCGCATCGAGCGGGTGCTGTGGTGGTCAACCACCATCCTTATGACCGGCATGGGCGGCATCATTTTCAAACTCATCACATTACGGGGGATTTTATGATCACACTTCTCGGTGCCATTGTTGGCTTTATCAGCGCGGCGTTTCCTGACCTGCTGAAGCTGTTCAAGGATAGTCAGGACAGAAAGCACGAGCTGACGATCCTACGCCTGCAAATGGAGCAACAGGCGCAAGGCCACGCCAACCGGCTGGAAGAAATCCATGTGCAGGCCGATATTGCCGAAAGCCGCGCTCTCTACAAAACCTTCTATTCCGGCATCCGCTGGGTGGATGCGCTGAATGGCACGGTGCGTCCCGTCATCGCTTACAGCTTCTTCGCTCTGTATGCGGTCGTGAAGGTGATGCAGTTCTCCGCTGATCTGCCGTGGCTGTTATGGACGGAAGAAGATCAGGCGATCTTCGCAGGCATCATCAGCTTTTATTTCGGCCAGCGTGCCATGACCAAAGTGCGGGGTGGCAAATGAGACATGTCACACAGGAAGGCCTGAGCCTGATTAAGCATTTTGAGGGCTTTTCAGAGGCGATTTATCTGGACGCAGCAGGCCTGCCCACGATTGGCTATGGGCATTTGCTGCGTCCGGGTGAAGCGGAGATGTTCCGGCGCGGCATCAGCCATGAGGCAGCTATCGCACTTTTGATCAAAGACGTGGAAGCAGCCGAGCGCTCGGTGCTGCGCCTGATCACCGTGCCACTCAGCAATGGCCAGTTCGATGCGCTGGTGTCGTTCAACTTCAATCTGGGCGGTGGGGCGCTTCAACGCTCCACCCTCCGCCGCAAGGTAAACCGCGAAGAACATGACGACGTGCCAGCCGAATTCCTACGCTGGGTCTGGGCTGGAGGAAAGAAACTGCGTGGGTTGGTTAGGCGGAGGGAGGCGGAGGTCGAGTATTATAATGGGTAATCTGCTTATGTTCCACAGAACGTCTGGTAATTCCGGTTCGCATGGGGCGGTGGGGTTCGGAATTGCAGATTGCTTTCGGTTTCAGCAAACGGATGTTGCACCGCTTCAAGTAGTGTGTGGAACGCTTTGAGGTTGACTTCTTCGGCGAATGCAAGCGCATCCTCCACATGCTGATTGCGCGGGATGATGACGGGGTTACTGTCACGCATCAGGCAGAATGAGGATTGAAGGGGTTTGGTGTTGCGCACCAACCGTGCTTGCCAGCGTGTGTGCCAATCCCGAAATGCTTGAGATTGATACGCCTCGCCGCTGGGGATGGTTTCACTAATCAGATCACGGAAAGTGATGGTATAATCCGCGCCTGTTTTCTGCATCCATTCGAGTAGCGATTGAATGAGCGGCAGATCGTCCGTTTCCTCGCCAAACAGCCCCAGCTTACGGCGCATGCCACAGAGCCATGCCTCGTTGAAGATTGCGCTGTATCCCTCAATCGCGGCTTCGGCGAGGTCGGCGGCGGTATTCATGTCCGCGTGCAATAGCGGCAGCAAGGTTTCGGCGAACCGTGCCAGATTCCACTGCGCGATACTGGCCTGATTGCCAAACGCATAGCGCCCGTTGCGGTCGATGGAGCTGAACACCGTGTCCATCGCAAAGCGGTCCATGAAGGCGCAGGGACCGTAATCGATTGTTTCGCCGCTGATGGTCATGTTGTCGGTGTTCATCACGCCATGGATGAAGCCGATATGCATCCACGAGGCGACCAGCTTTGCCTGTCGTTCGATGACGGCATTAAGGAAGGCCAGATAGGGAGTATCGTGGCGCTCAAGTTCAAGATAATGCCGCGCTATCGCATAATCGGCGAGTGCCTTCAGCCCCTCTCTGTCCTCCCGTGCAGCAGCATATTCAAACGTGCCGACGCGAATATGGCTGGCGGCCACACGGGTGAGGATCGCGCCTTGCAACACCGTGTCGCGGAAGACAGGCTCACCCGTTGTGACCACAGCTAAGCTGCGCGTGGTGGGAATGCCGAGCGCGTGCATCGCCTCGCTGATGAGGTATTCGCGCAGCATCGGTGCAAGTGCAGCGCGGCCATCACCACGTCGGGAATATGGGGTCTGGCCGGAGCCTTTGAGCTGAATGTCGTAACGTTTACCGTCCGGCGCGATCTGTTCGCCCAGTAGATGCGCACGTCCATCGCCGAGCATCGTGAAATGCCCGAATTGATGCCCAGCATAGGCTTGTGCGATAGGTGTTGCGCCCCCTGGTAATACATTTCCAGAAAATTGCTGCGCCAGATCATCCGGGCGCGCATCATCCAGCGAAAGGCCAAGGCCGCTGGCAAGGGCATGATTAAAGATCACCAAACGCTGTGCCTTTACAGGCACAGGCGCAATCCGCGTGTAAAAATCCGCTGACAGCGTGGTGTAGCTGCTCTCCAGTTTCCAGCCTGTTTGCGTTTTTGTATCAGGCATTGGGCAACGCATGCGCCTTGAGTGCTTCCAATGGCACATAATCGAGTGCCTTGGCGTGACACGAAGCAAGCAGCACCGGCGGCGCAACGCCTGCTTCAAATGCTTCCTTCCAACGCAGGGCGCACAAGCACCAGCGATCCCCCGCCTTTAATCCCGGAAAGTCAAACTCCGGACGCGGGGTGATGAGGTCATTGCCCTGCTCACGCGTAAACTGCAAAAATGCGTCGGTTAGTTCGGCGCAGATCACATGCCGCCCGTGGTCATGTGCATCGGTGCGGCAATACCCGTCGCGGTAGAAGCCGGTTTTGGGCGCGAAGCAACACGGCTCCAGCGGTGAGCCAAGAACATTCAGTGGTGGTGCGGCGTGTTCATCCGTCATTTTATCTATACCCTAGCAAAATAGTCAGCTATTAATACATCCATCATAATAGAAAAGCAAAGCACACTACTTTGAGAATGGATGTTCTGAGGTAAGCTCCCCATACGATGTGCAGGTGCTACCCAAACAGCATCTTCCCACCTGCGACGACCAGCACGACCGCAAGCATGGTACGGATACCGGGAATCGTGAGTGTGCGTGTGCCAAGATGAGTACCAATCAATCCGCCACCGAGTGCGGCAATCGCCCAAAACGGAAGTGCTGAAGGCAATGCCTGAACCGATGACAGATTGCCTAGCAGACCCGAAATAGAATTTACCAGAATAAAGCTGGCAGCAATTCCCGACACCTGCCGCGTCGGAGCCCAGCCCATAAATAACAACAATGGGCTGAGGAAAATACCGCCGCCAGTGCCGCTTAACCCTGCGAGCAAGCCAAGCCCCGTTCCTGTTGCAAGCGATGCAGTCAACCTCGGTTTTCTGGACTGCCTGTCTTGCTGGGTAGATTTTTTAGCGGTACGCACCAGCTGGAATGCTGAGAGCAGCAGTACGATGCCAACAAGAGGTTTATAAAAAGCAGCGGGTACATGAATCATCCCTCCGACAAACGCAGCGGGTATGGAGGCCACCACAAATGGTATCAGCAGCTTAATATCATTCTGTCCTGCACGCGTATAGCGATAGGTTGCGAGTGTTGCCACCAGTACGTTCAACGCAAGAGCGGTGGGACGCATGGTTTCGGGGGCAAGCCCAAAGAAGGCCATCGCTGCCAAATAGCCGGATGCTCCTGCATGCCCCACGCTGGAATAAAGCGTAGCGGCAATAAAGATCAGGGCGGTAAGAATGAGTTCTTCTGGTGTCATGGTGTTTCTTTTATATTTTTTCGTAGGCTATATTGCATAGTGGCACAGAATAAAAACTGATGCAGGTCAAATGCAAGCTCACAGAATCGACTAATTTGTGACCATGACACATTATATCGCCAGCCTTACGCTACTCTTTTTATCACATGCGCTACTCTCATGGCCGCAGGTCAGAAAAAAGCTGGTCGGCTTCTTTCCCAAACCACTTTTTTATACACTGTATTCCGCTATTTCCTTGGCCGCATTGTTTTCGGTGATTCACAGCTACCAGCAGTTTGATGACTATATCCCGCTTTATGAGCCGGTATTGGCCATAAGGTCATGGGTCGTTGCCTGCATGCCGATTGCCTTTTTCTTTATGGTCTGCCGTGTAAGTTCGCCATACCCCAAAACATCGGTGCCATATGGTATTTACCGCGTGAGTCGCTTTCCTGGAAGCGTCGGGATCGTGCTGTGGGCGTTGCTACACCTCTTAAGCGTTGGAGATACAAAACGCGTCCTGCTGTTTGTGTGCATGATTATCATTGCGGTTTTTGCGATGGTTAAAAATACCCTGCAGATGAAGCAATCATCCCCTGTATTGCTTAAAAACACCTCCATTATACCATTTTTGAAGATGCCAAAAGGTATTAGCCTCATCACTTTCAAAGAGATAGGCTTCGTGAGAATTATCGCCAGCTTGGCTTTGTATGTGGGTGCGCTGCTGCTTCACGAGCGCTTATTAGGTGTTAACCCGTTGGGTGGCCTTTAGGAGCTAAGCCGCATTCTGAATTTCAGCGATGAAACTATCAATCTCACGATGCAGGATGCCAGACTGCGCCGTCAAATCCGAAGACGACTGTTTCATGTCTTTTGCTGCTGTTCCTGTTTGTTGTGCAGCAAGAGACATATCACTCACTGCGCTTGAAACCTGTGCAGTATTCTGGGCCGTCTTTTGAATCGAGTTTGATATTTCTCGCGTGGCTGCAGTTTGTTCTTCCATAGCTGCGGCGATGGCGGTGGCAATTTCATCGACTTTTTGTACTACAGTCGCAATTTCTCTTACCGATGCCGTGGTCTGGTGAATAGCTTCGCGTGTTGCATTAATATATTCAGTAATTTCCACGGTTGCTTTTGTGGTCTGGTTCGCAAGCGTTTTGACTTCAGATGCGACAACTGCAAAGCCCTTGCCAGCTTCTCCCGCGCGAGCAGACTCAATGGTTGCGTTGAGAGCCAAAAGATTAATCTGGCCCGCAATCCCGTTAATCATGTCAATAATCCCGCCAATTTTCTCCGCGCCGGTGGTCAGGTTGGCAAGCACCGTATTCGTCTGTGTTGCTTTATCCGTTGCCTGACGTGCAATCGTGCTGGATTGGTTGATTTGCTGATTTATTTCGCCAATCGACGCGGAAAGTTCTTCCACAGCCGCCGCGACGGTGCTTACGTTTCTGGAAGCATCATCGCTGGCATTAGTAAGACCGGCTGCCTGCGTGGAGCTTTTCTCTGCAACAGTGGATAGCATATCCGACATTGCTTGCAGCTGACGTGTGGAGGCAGCAAGATCATTTGCCGTCTTCTTCACGGTTTCCTCGAGTTTATTCGCTGCTTTCTGCACGGAGCGAATCATATTGCGGCGAATGGAATCCATGCCGCCATTCATAATTTCAGCACCATTTTTATAGCAGCCATCCATGCCCACCAGCACGATTTTGCGGTAGTATTTTTCCTCTGCTGCATGTTCCAGTGTCGCCAGCGATTCACGCACATAGGCATCAGCCATGTCGATG
>Ga0075163_10008136_pt1 | contig 13842 bp, 18 predicted proteins | sample JI1023141ADNA_FD_71478 | JGI IMG/M metagenome (GOLD analysis project Ga0075163, IMG submission 71478) | Wastewater effluent complex algal communities from Wisconsin, to seasonally profile nutrient transformation and Carbon sequestration -... | ecosystem: Engineered > WWTP > Effluent > Algae...
CGCCCGCCACTACGCCACCGAGTCCAGCGTGCTCGACGCGCAGTCCAGCCGAGTCTCTTCCGCCCTTGCCGCGCACCCCGATTCACAGATAGAGTGGGCTCGCTTACTGAAGGGGCTCCCCCCCGAACGACTTCCGGAACTCTTCGTCTACCTCCGTACACAGTGTTCCGCAGTTCAGCAGCTCGACGACAAACCCCAGACATAAGCGTTTCCCACACAGTTCCCAGAGTGCCATAGGAATGCCAATTTCTCGACGAGAACGGAATTTTTGGGGGTCTATGCCAAACTGTCGCCGATCTGGAGGAACCCGAGCCGCGGATGCAGGCCCTATTGGCCTGGGCGAAGGAGCAGTCCGCGCTGCCGGGGAGCCTGCTGGATGGACAAAGCGCTGGGCTACATGCTGGAGCTGTGGCCGGGACTGATGCGCTTCGTCGATGACGCCCGCATCCCCCTGGACTACAATCAGGTGGAACGCGACCTGTGCGGAGTGGTCGTAGGGAGAAAGAACCACGACGGAAGCAAATCGCTGCGCGGGACCCAGGTGGCCGCCACCTTCTACACCCTGACCGAGACGGAGGGCCGACACGGCGTAGACCCCCGGGCCTACCTGCTCTGCGCCGCTCGCCATGCCCTGTACAACCCGGGCGAGGCTCCCCTGGCAGATGCCCCGGCCGTAGGGAGCGCGCGCCCTGACCTCAACCCTCCCGGCCTGCCACGACCGACTCGGGCGAGGCTTTACGATTGATCAGGCACATCCTCTGTCGGGGCAGCGCCTATTCCGCGCTTGAGATGACTCGGTAGTTACTATCCATGCACTTGACGGGCGACGGCATTTTGGTGTAATGCATCGCCTGCTAAAACGTAAAGCTTCCAGCAATGACTTTCTCCACTAGACTGAACGTCGAGGCTCGCAAAATCATTCTGAAGCCCGTACAGTATCGTTCGATAGAGGAAGCCCTGCGTAAAATTCAGGAACACTTCTCAAACGCAGTCGAAACTTAGGTTCATAGATGACATCATCGTATATCGACGAAAACATTTATAGGACTCTTCAAAAACGGCTAAAACTTTCTAAAAGCCTTCCGTTTGTTGAATATCTTAAGGTTCAGTTTCGCCCTGGAATACGAACTGGAGCAGGCGAACTGTTTTTAGTTGATACTGAGGAGTATCAAGCGTTAGTTGCCAAGCATCAGGCCTCTAAGATGCTTCTTAAACCATTTCTGCGAGCACCGCATGTAAAGAATTGGCACATTGAGTCTCCCGATCAATGGCTCGTATATGTACCTTGGATGTTTCCTATTGTCCAGAACCATTATTCCCAGGAAGAGAAAGCAAATCTGAATTATGAACTCGCAAAAAACCACCCAGCAATCCATGCATATCTAGAGGAACATAAATCTAAAATCAATAGTTTAGGCCACACAAGGAACGCAGCATCAGGGGCCGGCGACTTTTTTGAAAAAAAGAGTAAATACGCTCTCCCTGATCAATCCATATTTGAACAGCCGAAGATAGTTATCAACCGGATAGCCAGGAAGCCAACCCTGGCATACGACCAAAATGGCTATTTTAACCATGACAGCACCTTCAGCGTCTTAGGAGCCGGGCTCCTAGGTATGTCGATACTTAGTTCGAGGGTTGCAAAATGGTGCTTGATGCAAGTGTGCTCAACTTTGAATTCAAGTCTACGCATCAATCCAACAGAAATAGCCAATATCCCAATTTGCTCTTTAAATGAAACGCAGCGACGTTGCTGTGAATGGCTGGCAGACGCACTCATCTTTTTATCTGCATCATCCAACACCGATGAGAATCAAAGCATTCCCATCGATATAATCAAGGCTTATTTCGAGCAATGGCTCAATGGTCTTATATACGAAAGCTACTTTACGGGCATGATGCACAAACGCGGCCTCTACATTTGCAAACAGAGTGCAAAATTTAACATAAACACGGCAGGGAATCATAACAAGTTACGAAAAATGAGCGACCTTACTCAAGTTTTCAAGGACGCCTACGAGTTACATAATCCTCTGCGTGCCATGCTATTTAATCTCCCTTCGCTGGATATTGTACGCATGATTGAGGGCGAATAATGAGGATCGATAAGATTATTCTAAACGATTTTCGGGCTTTTCCTGGAAAATTGGATTATGAGCTAAAATTAGGAGGTAAGAATCTTCTGCTGTATGGAGAAAATGGCAGCGGAAAATCTTCTATTTTTGTGGCTCTCAGAGAATTCTTTCAGCTCTCTGCTAATCCTAAGCCCTTCGATGAATTTCGTAATGTATTTACGAATGAAAATGGACAGCCGTTCAATTCGGGCCATGTCTCCATAGGGTTTGACGATGGGAGCAAGCACAAGTGGTCACGGATGGGAAGTCGGCCTACAGCGAGCGTCGTCAGAGAGGCTGCGCTTCGCTTCGTGGCGCTGGATTACCGAGCTCTTTTTGAAATTCATGGAAGGCATACTGCTGGTCGCCCTGATTTATACAAGCTTCTCATTGAAAACGTGTTACGAGACTGGCCCGTGCTAGTACAGGGCCGCTCACCGACAAAGCTGGGAGCACTTGTCGATGCTGCCTATGCAGCTCGTCCGCTGCGTCATACCTCAAATCGTGTAAAAGAGGTGAAAGACGCTTGTGCTTTATTGACACTTGCTATAAACAGTAATTTACCTCAGGTAATAACTGAAGCAAATAACTTGCTTCAGCTCTTTGGCAATTTGGGCCTAGTATGTCAGTTTCATCCACTCAAGGTCGATTATGAGAATCGTAGATTTACTGGACAGAAGCTAGAGCTAGCAGTTAGCTTGTATGGCTATACTCCTAGTGAACCACAATATTTTCTAAATGAAGCAAGACTCTCCGCATTGGCTCTTGCGATTCACCTTGCAGCTGCTCGTGTTTCTATCCCATCTGGAGTTCCAGGCACTCCGACGCCAGATAAGATACTTGTTCTCGATGACGTCCTCATCGGGCTGGATCTTTCTAATCGAATTCCAATCCTGCGCCTGCTTGAGCAAGAGTTCGCTGATTGGCAGATTATGCTGATTACTCACGATCGCGTATGGTTCGACCTGGCACGAGAGTACACTGAGCATACCAATCGATGGGCCTCGTTGAGGCTCCATGAAGTCGAAACAGTCCCTGGACAACCCCCACGGCCGCTTTTAGAGACTACTCAGTCATTGCTCGATACTGCAGCTCGACACTTGGCTGGGGGGGATCTGATGGCGGCGGCGGTGTATGTGAGAGCAGCCTTTGAAACGCGGCTTCGTAATGTGTGCAAAGATCATGGAATCGAGATTGCATACAAACCGGATCCAAAGGACGTTAAAGCTGATAAGCTTTGGGAGGGGATTGTAAATAGGCAGAGGACGCGGCAGAGTAATAGCCATCCTCTCTTTATTGACCAAACCTTGTTAAACGATATCGAGACGGTACGTTCGACAATTTTAAACCGCTTGAGCCACTCTGGTGCTCCGACGCTAGTTAAGCATGAAGTGCAGTTTGCTCATGACACAGTTAGCAAGTTCGATCGGGCAGCACTTAAGAAGCATCCGTAGTTTTTGAGATGTCCTGTCGGGTTGGAATCGAGCCCCAACCGATCCGCCCCCGAACCTCCCCGTCGCCAAACCCCGCCCGGACATTACACCGCGATTTGAAGTCTGTGCACGTAGCGTGCACTTCCTGCTCGATCCGATTCTTCGACATGCACCATCGGCGCGGAATATCCGGCTGGAGCCGCGCCTTGATTTGGACTCAGCGATTTTTCCTGGCAGCTACGCCGTCGATAGCCGCGCACTGTTCCAACCGGACGGCATTGGCAAGGTTTTCAGCGTGGGATACGTCAAGCGAGCGCTACGATCCCGACAAGTTCTCGGAAGTCGTTGAGCGCTGCGGCTGGACAAAGGTCCATGGCGAGACCTACGCCGAGGAGTTCCAACCCGCACTGCTTATTCTGGTCCGGAAGACTCGCACGGCGCGACGGGGAAAACGAAGTCCGCTCCCATAGAAGCGGCCAAGATGAGATGACCGCTGTCATCCGTCCGGCAGTGAACAGGCGAGCCTCAGATGAGGCTGTCCTCCCCCATTGCAAGGTGGGTGGTTTCGAGCAGATGTAGTCATGATATGGTCGAACCATGAATCCAGGCGATCTCGTTGGTCCTTATCGGATCAAGGCCTCGCTCGGTCGAGGTGGCATGGGAGAAGTGTATTCAGCAATACATGAAAGAATCGGGTTGCCAGTCGCGCTGAAGCTCTTGACCCACGAGGCATCCGATTCCCGAGCACGGTTTGTGAAAGAGGCACGAGCTCTGTCGCTGCTCGAGCATCCGGGCGTGGTCCGGGTATTCGCGCTTGAAACCACGGAGGATGACACTCCGTATCTTGTGATGGAGCAGGTCTCTGGATGTTCGTTGCGCGATCTGATGAGTCAGGAAGGGTCCATACCTCTGTCGCGTGCAATTTCAATTGTCGCGCAGGTGGCTTCGGTGATGGCAGCGGTTCACAAGTCGAAGATCATCCATCGTGACCTCAAGCCAGAAAATCTGATGCTGGTGGCAACCGATCTGGGGGTGGATGCGATCAAGGTGATCGACTTTGGGATTGCCCATGTCCCATCTCAGAGCTGGAATGGGCCGGACACCGTCGTAGAGACCAAGAAAGACGGACCTCGATGGATGGGCTCCGTTGCGTATATGTCGCCAGAACAGTGTCGCCAGAGTAGCGACGTGGGACCGAAGGCGGATGTCTACGCCCTCGGCATAATTTTGTACGAGCTAGTCTGTCAGAAAGTCCCGTTTGGCGAGAGCGAACCGGTGGCACTGGCAGCACAGCATCTCCACCAGATACCGGACCTATCCCGCATTGAGGATGTCGCCATCCGTAAACTGCTTGCCCGAATGCTTGACAAGACTCCGGACAGGCGTCCAGAAATGGAGGCTGTCGCCTGCACGCTAGGGAGGCATCGTCCCGTCGATCCCGTGCGTCGGCTTATCAGCCGATGGCTTCCCGTGGCGGCAGGTCTACTGGTCAGTGGCGCTGCGGCAAAGGTCTGGCGAACCCGTACCGCTCCCTACTCGCTCCACAAGAAAAGTCGCCCAACCGCGATAGATGGGCCGCAGGGCGGCGTCTTTGCCCCATGGATGAATCCAACAGGTTGGATTTTGATCGATCACATGGAACAGGGCATCGTCTCGCAGAGCGAGATGTTGTCGACCCTGCCAGAGAATCTGCGCGGTCTGCCCAGCTCCGTGGTTCGAGTACCGCCGTGCGGTGTGAGTACAAGCAACGACTTTCGAGGTGTCGAGCGCATGCTTGGGAGTTGGTTTGCCCAGACGCTCGAGCCTCTCCTTCGGCATCATCCTGAACATCGTGTGGTCTACTTCGGAATTGCGCCGATCGCCGTCATGATGTTGCTCGGTGCGCTGGTGCGTGCGCTGCGTCCGGTCGAAGTGCGTCTTCGCCATCATGAGCAGAGGCGATTCCTGCCATGGCGGGAGGATGGGAAGCCAGCAATGCTGTTACCTCCTCGCTGGAAATCTCCGAAGACGAAGCCTTTGCCGCAGGAGGAACGGGATGGAGAGGCAGTGATACGGATCGCAACCTCGCATGTGCTCAACGACGCATCCATCCGCAGACAAGTACCAAATCCGATCTGTGAAGTAGAGCTTACCCTATCGAGTCTTGGGGAGGACATCTTCACCCGCGAACGCGACGTCACGGCAGTGGCCGAGGCATGGAAGCAGACTCTTGATCAGCTTGTAGTCCGGTTTCCTCGGATGCGGCGCGTCCACTTGTTTGGCTCGGTACAAGCTGGCCTGGCTTTTTTGCTTGGTACGCGAATCAGCGACACCATGCACCCGATGATCCAGACCTATCACTACCGCGCAGGAGAGCATCGGCCTGCGCTTCTTCTCAATCAAACCCAGACGGGATGAAAGGAGCCCCAACGATGAGCTTTCAGAGCAACTTTCTTCGGTTTCACGACCAGATCTTGCTCCAAGACGCAACGCACTATGCACCAGTCCGTCAAGTCAGGGACCAAATTCTTTCGGTGTTCCCTAACGCAAGTCCTGGTTGGCAATCGCTGTCAACGTTCATTCCTCACAACTGGGGTAGCTATGCAATGGGAACGGGTGTGCGTCCGCTTCCTGGTGGCGACTATGACCTTGACATTGGCCTGGTATTCAACGCGAGCCCGAGTGTCGATGCATGGCGTCTCAAGAACAGCATCTACACCACGCTTCAGGCAGCAGGCTACAGACCGACCTGGATGAAACCGTGCATCAGCATCAGTCTGTCCGGTTTCCACATCGATATGTCGGTCTGCTGTCGTGAAAGCGAGTCACGCCTCTTTTTGGCAGAGGGCCGACAAAACGCAGTGGTGCGATGGCGGCCCGATGGACACGAGTGGTTTGTAAGGACAATCAACGCACACCATCCGAACGACCCGCAACAGTTTAAGCGCGTCATTCGCTACCTCAAGCGTTGGAAGGACATTCACTTCAGCGCAGATGGAATGCAGGGACCGGTCGGTTTGGCGCTAACGGTGATGGCATACAATTGGTACTCACCACAGTCGGATGATCTCTCCGCACTCCACACGGTTGTGCGCTTGGCGATGCAGCACTTCCGGCTGGGAAACGCGTCTCTTCCCTTCCCCTATGAACCAAGGGACAACCTGCTTCGGAAGCTATCTTGGGATCAAGTCAGGCAGATGCAGAGTCGCTTTGAGCAGCTCGATCGCTGGCTATCGCAGGCCGCTGGCTACGATGGTCTCGTTGCGCTCCAACGCGCATTTGGTAGTGACTTTCGCTAGGGAATGCCCGATGTTAGTTGAGTCACCCGAGTTCTTGCAGATGCTTGTTGGCGCCCGCGAGGGCCATCCGGTCGCCATGCGCAAACTCTTGTCTACGTATGAACCACACTTGCGAAAGATGGCCACTGCCCGCCGACGGAACTTGCCAGACGGAATGCGTCCATCGGACTTGGTACAGGACACACTCGAAAGAGTGGTTCGCTTTCTGAAAGACTTCCACGGAGAAGAGGATCTTGCGCTTCGCAAGTGGCTGGGGAGAATTCTGCGTTCCGTCCTGGCTCAGCGCCTTCGCGCAGCGAGCAGACTGTGCAGAGCCCAAACGCACAAGGCGCAGCTTCTCGCGCAGGAGAAGGAGAAGCAAGAGACGATCTTGCGTCCGAGCCAAGCAATCCATGCCCAGCAACAGTGGCATGCGGTCCTTCGGACTCTCCACGGATTGCCGCCAGCGCAGCGCGATGTGCTGCGACGATTTCTACGCGGTGAATCGGTCGCCACAATCTCCCAATCGATGGGGAAGACGCCAGCGGCGATCTCCTGTTTACTTCAGCGCGGTGGACAACGATTGCAGACACAACTCGGGCACCGCGGGCCACTCGACCCGTGGTTTGCCATGGTGCGAGATCTACTCGCTTCGGCCCCGTAGCCTACTTCTGGCCATCATGCCATACCGAGATCGTCAGTAGGTTGCGTCTGCACTGAACACCAGCATGCACCGCTGGAACAAGTTGCGACAGCTGAACCCGAGATAGTATCCGCCAGACGGAATCGACAGCGAATCGCTTGCCTGCATGACGTTCTTATGGCTCCCGCCGTATGCCGAGGTTCCCGTCCCATTTAGGTAAGCGGCCCACTGTGAGGTTGTAAAGACCGCAACATCCCAAACGTCTGTCGTGGTCTGGCTCGCACTGAAGCTCAGGGTCGCTGGGCTGGGGACACTGAATGCGAACCCATACGTACTGCCGGCAGCGATCGTGATGCTCTGAGACTGCGCAAGCGTATGCCGAACTGGGACAGGGTTAGGAATACTGCTGCCGCCTGGATTCCGATCGGGTGTCCCATCACCGCAGGCAACGAAGACAAGAGCAAGAAAAGCCAACCGATTGAGCGCGCCACCGTACATGATCCATTCCTCCTGAAGAAAGCCGTGTGCTCCGCACAGTGCGGGCACTGGGAACTCAACAGGAAAGACGCCACAGCTGACTCGAACTATCGCGGTTTGACAATTTTCAGGAGTCTTTGTGCCACTTCGTGCATCCGCGGTCTGCGACTACGTCGCTTGTCCAGCATCGCAGCGACCAGATCAGTCAGCGGCTGCGGCGAGGATGGAAGCAGCGGTGCCGTTTCGTATAGGTGCTGATCCATCAGCTCGCACTGCCGCACACCCAGGAATGGCAGCCGATCGTTCCACAACTCAAACAGCATCACGCCAAGCGAGTAGACGTCTGATTTCTCGTCCGCCTCCTTCGCAGAGATCCATGCCTCTGGGGCCCTGTACTCAGCAGTGCCAAGCACATCGGACTGGGCCGTCGAAATCCGCAGACCAGCGGGCACCGACTGCCATTTTGCCAAGCTGAAGTCGACAATCTTCACAACGGGAGCGGCCCCACCCCCAACCATCACATTGCTCGGCTTGAGATCTCGATGGATCACTCCAGACTCATGTAGCACGGCTGCACCCTGCGCAACCCGGATTGCGATATAAATGCGAGCCATCCGGTCCAGGAACGGCAACTGATGATGGAGGGTGTTCGTCAGCCGTTCCATCAGCAAGTAAGGACGAACCCCGATCATTCCTGACCCGAAAATACGGAGAATCGCCGGATGGCGGACCTTCGCGGCAACTGCTTCCTCCTGTAGAAAGCGCAGCACCAGATCGATGTTCCCCGTGTGCATGGCGTGAAGTACCTTGATGGCCAACTCAGCATGTCCAGGGAACGGCGCGGACTGTCCGGGAGCGAGGTGAAGCCCAGAGAGTGCATACACGGTGCTCATGGCTCCACTACCCAACTGCGGTCCAAGCGAAAATCCCAGACGAGCCAATTCAGTCTGCTCTTGTCGGCTCAGCGTCGTTTCAGTCTGCACGAGCGCAACATATCGCAAAATCGCGTCCGATCCGAGTCCACCAAGCAACCCCCCCTGCCAGTTGTAGGCGACCGATCCAGCAGCAAGAAGCTTTACCGAACTTGGCTGGGCAAGCGAGCTGCGGTGTGGTATCAGCGGCTGACGCACTTGCCGAGGAGAGTGATGGATGCGACTCCGGTACACTGAACTTTTTGCTACGTATCAGGTGGTGACTCCGTTTCCGATTCCGGCGCATCTTGGGAGTCTATGGTGAGGGGTGATTGGACGGATTCTTCGGTGGGAAGGCTGTGCCAGGCAAAGCGTGTGTCAGGAGTCCTGTCAGCTTCCTGCGGAGTGTCTGTATCACAAGCTGTTTGACCCGATTGTTCACCAAAGCCCTGGGCGTACTCGAAGAGCAAGGCGTGTATGCGCTGTTCCTATACCTGCACGCACGCGAGAAGGAGTGGGGGAAGAAAACCAGCACGGAGCTGGCGACTTTCCTGCGCGAGCAGCCGAGCAAACAGAATGCGCTTCTGGGGACGAGCAACAACAACGAGCTGTTCGACGCGCTCCAGCAGCTTGCCACGGATCTCGACAAGCTGCTGTTTGCACGCGACCTGTTGCATCGCGCACTGGTCTACGCCCGCTATCACGCGAAGGCCGCGCACGCGGGAACACAGGGGACGCCATGAACTGGGCGCTCTTTCGCTGGGTCTGGCAGCTCGAAGGGCCGCTGTATGTCGGCATGCCGCCTGCGGGCTCGCTCAACCGCACCCGGCTCTATGTTCCAGCGAGAACGCTGTAGGGCGCGTTGACTGCGGAGCTTGCGCGACGCGAAGCTCCGCAAAGGAAGGAGCCCCAATATCGGCAGGTTGGTGCGTGTCTACAAAAGGACTACCGCTTCACCTATCTGTTCCCAGCGCAGAAGGTCGGAGCGGCCTGGATGGCTTGGTTGCCGAGGTACCAGCGGGGGCTCCGCTGGCAGCGCGAGGATGCAACAGAGCTGTTCGTGAATGAGCGCCTCTTCCGACGCAGACTTCTTTCCACCAGGCCCGGAACCGCCATTGATGCAAGTACTGACGCTGCTGACGAGGGCACTCTCCGCGACACCGAGTGTGTCGAGACGCGGTGGCGAAATGATCGAGGCCAGGACGAAGGCCCCGTTGCGATGCTGGGCTATGTGTTCATCCGCGTCGCGAAGGCCAAGGACAGGGATCCCCGCGAGAAGATGCGGCTTGAGGGCATCGATACGCTCTTTGTCGGTGGTGACACTCGTTGTGGCTTGGGATGTCTCCGTCGCGCTTCGTTCGAGCCCGCAGCAAAGAAGGCGTTCGGCCAGCAGGTCACCGTCGATACAAGAGGACCCGATCGTCAACAGTCCGTCCGTATGGGCGCATTCGCGCGCTGCGTCTGCGGTGTCGGGTGCGCTTGAGCTTGTCGGTGGGTGGGATCGTGGGGCGATCCGCAGCTTGGACAGCATCTAACCGATATGGCAGCCGGCCTCAGCGCTCACAGATTCTGAGTGGATGATCAACCAGGACGGAACCTGGACGAAACGGTGTGGAAATCAAGCGACGTGATGTAGACACCGCTGTTACTATGCTCGTGAATGTAATCGTTACCCTTCCCCGGATTCCCATCCTGGGGCTCCATTGAAACTCAAATCCCACCGTTCGCCCGCAGGACACGACCGGAGCCTTCTCCGGATTCCCATCTGGGTGACTGTTGCGCTTCAGGTCAACTTGGACTTTATTCCTGTCCCGAGATTGTAATGGCTGGGCTCGGTTAGGCAGCCATTTGGCTGCGGTTTTGGATTCTTCTTCTCTGTCGGGCTTGGTCTAGTTTCTCTCGTCGCTGCTGCTGTCTCTGTTCGGGATTCCCATAGTGCAGCTCGCGTGGCTCCAGATACCCCAGCGCGGCGTGCAGTCGGACGTGGTTGTACTCGTCGATGAGTCGCGCGATCACTCGCTCTGCCTGCAAGTAGTTGTCTCCGTAGTAATCATCGCTGTCCTGGCGCACCGTTCCGTTAAAGCGCTCGACGATTCCGTTCGATTCTGGATGGCGCGCCCGCGTGCGGATGTCGAGCAGATCGTGCGCTTTGACGACGGCACGCAGCTCGCTGTTGCAGAACTCGCTGCCGTGGTCGTGGACGATGCGAGGCTTGGCTCCCTTACACTGGCTGAGCGCAGCCTCCAGCTCGATGGCAACGGCTCGGCCCGTCAGCTCAAGGAGGAGTCGATGATGGACCACATAACGACTGTACGCGTCGACAAACGACAGCAGAAAGTAGTGCCGACAGCCGATCCATGCGTACAGGTGAGTAGACCGGGGCATTTCAGCCCCAGCCCCTCGCAGAACCGGACGTGAACCTCTCGGCTCATCCGGCTCCCATCACCGAGCCACCGGGGAAAATCCCCCATTCCCAATGCACAAACGCCTTTCGACTAGAGGCTGCGAGTTTGGAAAGCAGCTGCACGGCCCGTAACTTGCGGCGGCGCAGGTGCTTGTACTTTCGCTGCATCCATCGAATCAGATACGCGTTGACGTGTCTCCACAACGGATTCAGCGCCGAGGCATAGAATCGACCGTAGTAGTTCGCCCAGCCTCGAAGGACGGGGGCAAATATCGTCGAGAGATCGCTCAGTTCCTTGTCGCACTTGAGCTGCAAGTGCCAGCTCCGCACGCGTTGCCGCATCGACCGCAGTGCGTCTCTGCTTACCGCAGGAGAGAAGTTCACGTAGACCCGACCATACTTGTCGACCGCTTTTCGCGGTCGAAATGTGTAGCCCAGAAACGTGAACTGGATGTTCGGATGCGCCTCCTGCCGATTGATGTCCTGGCAGTAGACAATCCGAGTCTTCCCGGGATGCAGTTCAAGCCCACACTCCTTCAGCCGTCGTCCGAGCCTATCGAGTGCCAGCCGTGCCTGCGCTTCGCTCTTGCAGTGAATCACACCATCGTCCGCGTAGCGGCATAGTCGCACGCTCCGCAGCTCGCGGCGCACCCACGCATCCAGCGCGTAGTGCAGAAACAGATTGGCCAGCAGCGGCGAAACGACGCCTCCTTGCGGAGTCCCCTGCTCTCTCGCCACTTCCGTTCCATCGCCAAGCACCATCGGCGCTTTCAGCCATCTTTCGATGAACAGAAGCACCCACGGTACCGCGCAATGCTTCCGAACCGCTCGGAGTAGGAGCCCGTGATCAATCCGGTCGAACAGCGCCTGGATGTCAAACTCCAACACCCAGTCATAGTCCCAGCACCGACGGCGAACTAGCTCGATCGCATCCAGCGCAGAGCGCCCCGGACGATAACCAAACGAGTCTCTGTCGAACACTGGTTCCAGCATTGGCTCCAAGACCATCTTGACCGCAGTCTGGGCGATTCGATCCGCAACCGTTGGGATTCCCAACGTGCGTGTGCCACCGTTCTTCTTCGGAATCGGTACTGCCTTTACCGGCGGCGGAAAATAGCTGCCGGAGGCCATTCGATTCCAAAGCTTGTACAGGTTTCTGCTGAGGTTCCTCTCGAATTCTTCGATCGATTCCTGATCGATCCCAGCGCTCCCTCCGTTTGCTTTGACCCGCTGGAACGCCTTCCAAACGAGTGCTTTGGGAATTTCAAATGGCTTTGTCATGCGCGCACGCTCCTCCTGCTTGCGCAGTTGGCGTGCACCCAGGACTCGATGACGCGACCCCTTCGCTCCATCCCCATTACAGAGACTTCATCACTACTACGAGTCGCTCCGCCCCTTGACGGCCCGTCGGTACTTTTGGCCTCGTGTTTCGCACTTGCGCCTTTCCCTTTGCATGACCGTCGAAGGTTCCCGCAGTTCAACATAGGAGCCCGAACCGCGCTGGCGCTGCCTCTATGCCGGACGCCGCATGGCCAGTAGGCAGGTTTCCGCCATGCTGATCCCGGGCCAACGTCTCCTCCCGGTTTTGACGTCGTCTCCACTTTTCGACACTTGAACGGCAGTTCACGGGTGTTCGCCTTCGTCGGTTCCTACCTGACGCCTTCCGACGCCTTTTCCGCAACGCTCACGACCGGGGCTTTTGACCCGAGCCGCTTGCGGTGGTTTGCAACCTGCTCCTGCAAGCCGGTTGCGAGGGGCCTTTTGCTTCTTGTTCCCTCATCTCCTATGCTGCTTGCTGCGGCGCACTCACGTCGGTGTGCCACTGCTGGTTGGGCCCCGTCGGTTTGAAGGAATACACCCCGGATGACCTCACCGAGCGCTTCCACCGACGGAGCAAGTCCGCCTCTCGGAGTACCCGATACACCGCGCTCTCGCTCACACAGGCGATGTCTTGGTCCAGCATCATGTACGTCAGCTTTCGGTAGCCCGTCTTCGGATGTCGCAGCGCGAACTCCTTAATTGCCTCAACCTCGTCGGGAAGTAGTCTGTCGTAGCTGGTCGGCCCGCGAGGAGTCTCCGCAAGCGGTCCCTCCTCCGCCCGCGCTCGCCAGGAAAAGTACACGCTGCGCGGCACTCCCAAACACGCCAGAATCGGCTCCAGAGGCCACTCGCTCCGTCGCTGCGTCTGCTCGACCACCGCCAACACTTCCTGCTTCTGCTGCGCACTCAAACGGACTCTTCCTTGCAGCCCTAGAGTTTTTTTTCAACTCCAGATTCTCCGCCGTGATCTCCGCTACCACGCGGCGCATCCGCTCCAGCTCGGCCATCAGTCGAGCCGTCTGCGCGTCGGGCTGACTCTTGCCCCGACTGTCCACCTGCTGCAAGGCCGCCGTCGTCGCCTGCTGCGCCACCGCTCGCCACTGGTACACCAGCGCCGGACTGACACTGTGCTTGCGACAGACCTCCGCCAGCGTCACCCCAGACTGCCGAGTCTCTTCCAGAATCGTCCGCTTCTCCTCGGCCGTGAATCTTCGGTAGCTTCGTTTTTCCATCGCGTGAGCTCTCTGTTTCCGCATCCTACGCGCCAGCAATCGCCGTCGCTA
>Ga0075163_10008137_pt1 | contig 13842 bp, 10 predicted proteins | sample JI1023141ADNA_FD_71478 | JGI IMG/M metagenome (GOLD analysis project Ga0075163, IMG submission 71478) | Wastewater effluent complex algal communities from Wisconsin, to seasonally profile nutrient transformation and Carbon sequestration -... | ecosystem: Engineered > WWTP > Effluent > Algae...
GCTCAATGAAAGATTTGCTTCCATTACTTGAAAAAGTTGCACATCAAAATAGCCCCTTGTTAATTATGGCTGAGAATATTGAAGGCGAAGCCCTTGCTACACTTGTTGTAAATAAACTAAGAGGAACTATTCAAATATGTGCGGTGAAGTCTCCTGGATTTGGCGATCGTCGTAATGAAATGCTTGAGGATATTGCAGTTCTTACTGGTGGCAAAGTGATTAGTGAAAGTCTTGGTATTAGGCTTGATAAGGTTGAAATAGAAAACCTTGGATATGCTAAAAAAATTATAATTACCAAAGAAAATACTACAATTATTGAAGGTGCTGGTAAGGCTTCTGAAATCCAAGGTCGTGTTAATGTGATTCGTATGCAAATTGAGAATGCTAGCTCTGATTATGATACAGAAAAACTACAAGAACGCTTGGCCAAGATTGTTGGTGGTATTGCTATAATCAAGGTTGGTGCTGCTACTGAAACAGAGCTTAAAGAAAAGAAAGCTCGTGTAGAAGATGCAATGCATGCTACTCGTGCTGCTGTTGAAGAAGGTATCATCCCTGGCGGTGGAGTCTCTTTTATTCATGCTCAAAAAATACTTGATACTATCAAACTTGAAGATACTGATGAACAAAGAGGTATTATGATTGTGCGCCGTGCACTTGAAGAACCACTACTTCAAATCGTCAATAATACAGGACGTGAAGGTTCAGTTATTTTAGAACGTGTCAAATCTGAGAAAAATGCAGCAATGGGCTTTAATGCTCAGACTGAACAGTTTGAAAATCTTATTGACTCTGGTGTTATTGATCCAGTCAAAGTAGCTCGAACAGCTTTGCAAAACGCTGCTTCAATCGCAGGATTGATGCTTACAACTGAAGTTCTTGTTTGTGGAATATAAAATATATAGATAATCTACCTAAGAAAAAAGCAGGTTAGAGAAAATATATTAAAAAATTTTCTCTAACCTGCTCCAATGCACATTAAGTAGCACATTTTTATATTAGGAGTAACGGAAATTTAAAATCATAAGCTTGTAATCTAGTAGCATATAGTTATTGAGAAGCATTATTAAGCCATCCTTGGATTTTTACAGACTCACTTACATCAAAATTTTCTGCTCCTAAAAAAGCTGTACCAAATAGCCAAATTCCACAATCATTAATGTCAAGAAAATAAAAATTCCCTGTGGCTTTCTCACACAAGATATAACAATTCTTTGTGTAAACCCCTGTAGAGATTGGGCCTATATCTTTATCAACTGTAATCTGCCGCAAAAACCTTTTGCCTTTATCGCTATTATCAATCCATACATCAAGCTTGCCAGATTTGTTATTACCAAATTTGTAGTTTTCTATTTCTACTTTATCAGACTTCACAATATTAAATCGTGCTGTTTCAAAGGGTTCATACATATTTATTTACCTCCCCAACAATTAATAAAACTTAAGAAATATCAATAAGGGGAAATTCTTACTCTTAATAAATCTATCTGAGTTAAATAATATAGCTATTTACTATAAAGTTCTGTTCACTCTTAGACATGTTGTAAGAGATTGGTAGTTTATTATTGAATCATTTCGACTATCAGTAATTGCAAGCTATAACAAGCTAGACTTTTTCTAAGAACTTCTTTTAAACTTCTGTTATCTTCATTTATTAATTATGTTTTAGTCTAAGTCTAAGTCTCAGTCTCAGCCTAAAATATGATGTTGAGTTGTTGCTAAGTTTGGAGGTAAGTTTTGATAGGTCAAATTATTGGCAATATTTACCAAATCTCAGAAAAACTAGGCGAAGGTGGAATGGGGTCTGTCTATAAAGGCGTTGATCTTAACTTACAACGCCCTGTAGCAATAAAAGTACTACGTGCAGACTTTACTAATAATCCTGCTTTAGTAGAGCGTTTCCGTAGTGAAGCCATAACACTAGCAAAATTAAATCACCCCAATATTGCAACGCTTTTTAGTTTTATCCCACAAGATGGCCAGTTTTTTATGATAATGGAGTATGTTGCTGGAGAAACCCTAGAAAATATTATCCGTCGTCGTGGTGCAATCCCTTATCAAGAAGCAATTATGCTTTTTAGTCAAGCTTTAGAAGGTATTGGTCAAGCTCATCGAATTGGAATAATTCACCGTGATATTAAACCTGCTAACTTAATGGTGATGGAAGAAGATTTTGAAGAAAAAAAAGTCAAAGTTATGGACTTTGGTATTGCTCGTATTTTAGGGACAAATCATTTAACTCGCCCTGGTGGTATGGTTGGCACCCTACATTATATGTCCCCTGAGCAAGCACGTGCCTTAGAAACAGATAATCGCTCTGATATATATTCACTAGGTATTGTGCTTTATGAAATGCTTACTGGTAAAATACCTTTTGATGCAAATAGTGAATATGATTTGATTGACTTACATATTAAACAAACCCCTATCTCACCAAGAACACTTAACCCAACTATTCCTCAAGAAATTGAAAATGCTGTACTTAAAGCAATGGCTAAACAGCCTTCTGAGCGTTTCCAGACAGTAACAGACTTTCGTACTTTTCTACTTAACCAAATAGGAATTTCTGTATCAAGTAAAATTCAAAGTTCCCCGCTAATCAAAGAAACTCGTATAGAAAGCGGAGTTAATAACCCTCCTAGCATCCCTGTAACCAAAGTAGAAACTAATCCAAACCTAGGTGTTATTCCAGGTACTAGAGTAGAAACTAACCCTGGAATTAGAGGTAATATTCCTGCTACTAATCCTGAGATCCAAGCAATAATCCCTAATAATAATTTACAGAATATTGCTAATAATCAAAGTCAAACACCTATTCCTCCAACTATTCCCGTACCTATCCAAGTAGAACCTGTCCCATCACAAGATAGTTTCCTAAAACAACATGGAGTTAAATTATTTGCTGGTGTACTGATTTTGCTTGTTATTGTTAGTGGTGTTTCTGTAGCTTTTTTAATAAATAAAAATTCTGATACTAATCCATCAACCCCAACTCCATCAGTAACCCCAAGTATTTCACCAACTCCTGAGTCAATTTTGAAATATGGGCCAGTAACAAAAGATGAACTATTAAAAATAATTAAAGCTATACCACCAACCAGTCAACAGCAATTACTAAAGGAAGTTGTTAAATTTAAGGTTGATTTTGAAATGACTGAAACAGTTGAAAAAGAATTTGTTACAGTTGGTGCTACACAAGAGCTAATTGCTTCTATTCGTGGTAGTTATTTGGCCACGGCTAAACCCTCACCATCGCCTAAAATAGAATTTGTAGATCCTACTCCTAACCCAATAGAAACCCCAGATATTTCCACTGGTGCATTTCCTGGGGGTAATAATACTGGTAATACGGCTGGAAATGATAACTCAAAACCTACTCCACCGATTAAAAGACCACCTATTCTTAGGCCAACTCCAAAACCAATAGAAACAAAGCCAACACCAAAGCCACTTGACCCCATCGAAAAACAAAACCGCCGGGCAATGTTGGAAACAAAACGAAAAGCCCTTATGTTTAAAACTATTAACACTACGGATTTAGAAGAAAGAAAAAAAATTGAACAAGAAGTTCGAGCAATTGAACAAGAATTAAACAAATTAAAATAGCTATGTGGTTCTAATGGAGGTATTTATGCGTTTTCATAGTAGTTTAAAAAAAGTAGTTTCCTCATGGACATTAAAAGTCGTTCTAACTTTAACATTATTACTATCAATAATGTCCTTAAATGCCTTAACACAAGGCCCAACCAATGAGCCTTTTGCAAAACAAGCTATCTTAAATTTGGTGCAAAAACCACCAGGCTTTTCTGATGAAGCTATAGCAGATTTAATTAAGGAAATTAAGGTTAACTTTGAGGTAACCCCAGCAATAGAAGGTGAGCTAGCTGCTAATGGTGTAACACCTCCAGTTATTGAAGCCTGCCGAGCAAATTATTTGGCTCCTCGTAAAACAACCCCTAACCCGCAACCTAGCCCACAACCTAGTATTGAAGGAGATGGGCCACTTTCTAGAGAAGAAGTTTTTGACCTACTTAAGAAAAAAGTTGTTGCTACAAAGATTGAAAAAGCTGTTGAGGATCGTGGTGTTAGTTTTGTTCTAGATCCAACTGCTACAGCAGAAATTAAACGCTTAGGTGGTACAAATGCCTTAATTGGAGCTATTGCTTCTCGCTATGTAGTTGTAAATACTAGCCCTTTGACTAAAGACGAAGTTCTAGATATGTTAAGAAAAAAAGTAGCATTAACTAAAATTGAAGGCACAGTAGAAAAACGAGGGGTTAGTTTTAGCCTTGACCCAACAACTACTGGTGAAATTAAACAAGCAGGTGGCTCAAATGCTTTATTAGGTGCAATTGCCTCTCGTTATAGTGCTCCAACTAATGCTAATAATGCTAGTAGTACTGTTAATGCTGCAACACAAGCTGTTTCTAATTATTTTCGTTTTGTTGATCAAACTATTGTAGCCTTAAAAGCTAGAAACTTCCCTGCTGTTATGGCTGAAGCACAAAAGGCTATTGCAGTAAACGATAAGCTACCCCAAGCCCATTATTTACTTGGTTATGCAAATTTATACTTAGTAGGTAATGTAGTTGATGCGGCTAGACATTTTAGAAATGCTATTGATCGTGGTGGAGAGGTTTCTTTTATTGTAATAAATGACCGTAAAGATGTAGCAGATAAAACCTTTATGGCAATGGAAGGGGCAAACACTCAAGGAGTTTCAGGGGTTATAGGAAAGATTCCTGGGATTGGTAGACGTCCTGCACCTAGCCCACCATCAGGGGCTACTGCTGCATTTGCGGATTCTTGTAAAGGGCTGCTGTTTATTTCCAAAAATCGAGTAAAATTTCAAGCTGATGACAACAAAAATTCTTTTGATGTACCTATCTCTTTAATTGTAGAGACAGACTTAAATAAAGTTTATGGCAAAGATAAACTTGCTTTTCACTTAAAAGTTAAAGGCAATGGTGATGATAAGAAAAACTATAATTTCACTATGAGTTCAGGTTTTAGTGGTAGTATAAGCGCGTTTACCAAAGATGAAACCAACTTGGCAATTAACTTAATTAACACTGAAAAAACTCGTACAACAGGCAGATAAATAAAAAGTAGGACAATATTATGAGTACAGCTACACAAAAAATATTTGCTGATTATCTTCGTCAAGAAATAGTTACAATTGGAGATCCTTTCTTACGTGAACCTACTAGGACTGTAACTAACCTAACAGAAGTCGCTCCATTATGTAATTTAATGGTAAAAAAACTTCGTGAAGAACTAAAAGGCGCAGGACTTGCGGCTAATCAAATTGGTATACCAGCTAGAATTTTAGTTGCAGAGCTACGAAAAAATGAACTCTTCCCTACTCGGCCTGAATCGCCTTTATATATAATGATTAACCCAGAAATTATTAGTAGTTCTGATGAAATGATAGATGGATGGGAAGGTTGTTTTAGTGTTCCTGATATGGTGGGACTAGTCCCGCGTCATAAGTCTATTGTTGTCAAATATATCACTCTAGATGGAATAGAGCATAAAGAAACTTTTTCAGAACATATTGCTCGTACAATTCAACATGAAGTAGACCATCTAGAGGGCATTTTGTATTTTGAACGTATGAAAGATATGTGCAATATAATGACTAGGGATAACTTTAAGCAATTTATCTTAAAGGTTAAATAATATTAAACTCAAATTCTGGGCCATTTGCACCTAATTGAATTTTGTCGCCAAATTTTATTGGCATTCTATTAATAACCCTTTGTTTATTAACAAATGTCCCATTACGGCTATTTAGATCTACTACAATAAACCGCATATTTACCCCTGGCTCTGGACAGATCTTTGCGTGTTTAGTGCTTACCAAATCGTCTTTTAGTGAATCATACCTAATCAGTGATAAAGGATCACGACCAATTGTTATTTCCTGTGTATCTCGTGCAGGAAAATAATCAGTTGTACCTGTTTTAGACCCAGAAATATGCTTAATCATTATTCTTTCTGTTAAAGTAGCATTAAGCAAATCTGTAGCCACCTTAGTTTGAGGTAAAGCAGCAGAAACACGAGTTGGTGGAAAGCTCTCAGGCACACGAGTTGGTGGAATAGCTTTAGGCTCTAACTCAATTTGAAATTCTGGCCCACTAGAACCAAATTTAATTATATCTCCTGCTTTTACTTTTACTGCTCCAGTAATTCTTTGGTTATTAACAAATGTTCCATTACGACTGTTGTTATCTACAATAACAAATTGTAAAGGTTCAAAAACATCTCTTATTAACTTAGCCTGTTGACGAGCAACAATATCATCTTTATAAGGATCATAGGCAATTGTGTTTGAAGGCTCTCGTCCAAAAGTTAATTCCTGAAAAGTACTTAAAGGAAATTTTTCTTCTTTACCTGCTTTTGAACCTGATAAGTGTTTGAGTACTAATTTTCTTTCACCTGCTAAAGGGCTACCATATTTATTAGTTCCCCCTGAACTAATCGCATTATCTAAAGCTAACCCACTAAAATGTTTAGTTCCTGCATTTTCTACATCAATTAAAGTTGGCCCTGAAAGATAGGAAGGATGAGTAGGACTAGTAGAAATAGCTGTTCTTAACTCAGCAAATAATGACTTAATGCTATCTTGCCGTTCTCTAGCGTCTTTTGACATAGCTTTAGCAATTGCATCACTAAAACCCTTTGGTATATTTGGATCTAGTTCATATAAAGTATTAGGAACAACCGCAACATGTTGATAGGCTAGATTTTGGATTGTCTGGCCACTAAATGGTTTACGACCAGAAACTAGTTCATAAATAACAATAGCTAGACTATAGATATCAGTCCTAACATCAATACTATTTTCTTCATCAAAAGATTTTGGCTGCCATTGTTCAGGAGACATATAATAAGGAGTACCTAAAATTTGCCCTACCATAGTTAGTTGAGTGGCTTTTGCCTCTTCTGAATCTGTAGTTGGACGAATCTTAGCTAGTCCTAAATCTAAGAGCTTAACATCATATTTACCCTTACCATCTTCTTTGATCATTACATTAGAAGGATGTAAATCACGATGAATTATTCCATTAGAATGAGCAACTTGCAAAGCGCTAGCAATCGGTTCAAGTATTTCCACTGCTTCGCTAGGAGAAAACTTACCTCTTTTTTCTAGTTCTTTAGCTAAAGTATGACCATCAAAATATTCCATAACCATATAAATAATACCTTCAGTGGTTATACGTAAGTCATGAATTGCAATTATATTAGGATGATGAATAATACGTGCGACTTTACCTTCACGCAAAAACCTTTGAATATATTGTTCATTAGCTAAATGAGGAAGTACTAATTTGATCGCAACTAAATCATCTAAAAGAGTATGGCGAGCAAGATAAACAACTCCCATTCCTCCTTTACCAAGAACTTTTTCAATTCTATATTGTCCGTCTAGAATTGCTCCTGGAGCCAAAATAAAGTTACTTTCTATGGTCATATAATAAATATCAACTTATTGATTATATTAGGATTGTTAAACAGTGATTACTGTTTTAGGGTAAACTGCTAAGATTTTAGCTCTTTAATTATATTGGATCAAGCCTCATCTCTAAAAATTAATATTTATCTGCAAGTTGTTGCAAGTTGTAAGCAACTTACAACTAACTTTTGCCGAAAAATAGAGCGTAATCAAACTTACACATCTAAACACTTTACTAACTTTAATTTTTACAATTAGATAAGGATATATTGGGAGGATATAATTATGGCATTCGGACAAGTTAACAATATGATGGCAGGTGACCCTTGGCGTAATGAAATTAATAACATTCGTGGTTGCTGGCAAAAACGTGGTGCAGATGGTGCAGATTTAACAGGTGAAGTTAGCAAACTTCTAGCTAGTGTTGGTGATTTATTCAATGCTATAGGAGATTTAGCTGCTCAGCTTACATCTCAACCACCACAAGCTTGTCAACCTGCCCCTGTTCAACCACCAAAAGTTGAAAATAGTTGTCATCCTGGTGGCTTAAAATCAGAACATGGTGTAATCACTACTCCTGGTGGTTATAAAATTGAACCTGCTGGACAATTTAATTGGAATATTACTGGCCCAGACGGACATAAAACCGAAGTTTGGGGTGACCCTCACGTAAGATTAGATGGAAAAGAAGTATTTGATTTCAAACGAGATACTACTTTTGTACTTGGTGATGGTACTCGTATTAATGTTTCCACTGCTCCTTGGGGAAATGCTGGCGCAACTGTTAGCAAACAATTAGAAATTATTAGTGGTAATGATCGCATAATGGTAACAGATATAGACAAAGGCAATGGCAAAATTGGTGATATCACTAAAGATGGTTTTGCTAGTGTAAATAACTTTGGCAACAAAGATGTATTTGTAATGGGTCGTAATAGTGCTCAATGGACTTTTAAGGGCAAAGAAATTATAGGTAGTAATAATGGTGGTGAATCCTTCAAATTAGGACAAGATATTGCTCCACTTGTACAAACTACACAACAATTTGGCGGCGGTCAACAATGGGCGTCTGCTGTTTTTGGTGCATTAAGTAAGATGTTTGATAGTGTTGGTGATTTATTAGAAAAATCCAAGCCTAATCCATTTTCACAAAAACGCAGTAAAAATGATGTTGGGCAAGCTTTAGAAGCAGTTGGCGAATTGTTTAATGCTTTATCCAAAGTCATAACTATCTCTAATCAAATTTCTCTTGGCCGTATGAATCAAAATATTACTGCTTAATTAGGAAAGTAGGAGCAAGCTATTTATGACCGAACAAACTAGTTCAACAGTACCAGAAGTTGAAATCCCACCACAATTAGCTGAACAGTTAATTAGTGGTGAAATTACCCTAGCAGAGTTTCTTGGTCTTTCTAGACAGGCACTTTATGCTATTGCTAATGTTGGCTATCAAATGATTTCTTCTGGTAAGTTAGACCAAGCAAAACAAATTTATAGAGGCTTGGTTGAGGCAGATCCTTATGATAGTGTCTTTCATTGCCATTTAGCAGCAGTTCACCATAAATTAGGAGAAATTGATCAAGCAGTAGAAGAATATTCTAAAGCGCTAGAGTTTAATTTTGGTAGTATTGATGCTTTATCAGGACGAGGTGAAATTTATTTTAATCAAGGGAAACTAACAGAAGCTTTCCATGACCTAAAGGAAGCTATAGATTTAGATCCTCAAGGAAAATTCCCTGCTTCTGTAAGGGCACGAGCAGTTCTTTTAGCATTAAAAGAAGTTGTTGAAAGTCATCAAGCCTCTGCTTAATAACTAAGTTTATTACTTTATTATGCCCAGCAAATTTAAGGTTTGCTGGGCATAAGTTCTTTTAAGAAGCTTTTATCACCATATGGCGAATTCTTTCTAATTCATGTTGGGATTTTTCTGCAGCATCAAGAATTTGACGTCTTTCTACTTCACTAATACGAGAATCTGCTACAGCCGCCTTAATCACTCCTGATAATTCTCCAATACTAGAAGAAATTGATAAGGTTTCTTTCATTAACTCATCACAACCGACTTTACGAGGAATTTCTTCTTCCCAACGGTGAGGGGTTTCAAACCCTAATTCAGAGCATATTGCAAAGAGTACAGAAAAATCTTCTGCTGCTTCCATTAAACGTAATGCCTCAATTAAAGAAATGTCTCGACCTTCACGAGTGGTTTCCACATCACTAGTAGCACGACGTAGCCTATCATAATTTATTCCTGCATATTCAGCTAACTCCTTCATTTGCCCTGCATGTTGGCGTGGGAGTTGAAATAGCGCCCGTCTAACATCATCATAGTTTTTATGTTTTATTTTTTCTTTCTCTCTTTTCATAAAAAACCTCTCTTAAAGTTATACATTAATAGCAAGCTAAAATCGGATATTATAGGTCTTAATTTTACTGTTTAGAGTAGTAGCATTTAACCCTAAAAGCTTGGCAGCACGGCTTTGATGCCCTCCAGTATGTTCTAAGGCTTGTTTGATTAATGAAACCTCAAAACGAGCTACTTCATCATAAAAAGAAACACCATGCACCATATCAAATTGTCCAAAAAATCCTCGTCCACCATTATTAGCTAATGAAAGTTGTGGGTTAAGAATTTCTGGCCTTAAGCATTCTAATTCTAGAGTTTGTATTCGAGATAATACTACTGCTCTTTCAATAGTATGTTCTAATTCTCGAACATTACCAGGCCAATAATAAGCTTCTAATGCTGCTAATACTTCTGGTTTAATGTCATCATCAATACTACGCTGATTTTCCTTATTATACTTATCAATAAAATGTTGTGCTAAAGGTAATACATCTTCTGTTCGTTCCCGTAAAGGTGGTAAGTCTATTGAAATTACATTAAGGCGGTAATATAGATCTTCACGAAATCGCCCATCTGCTACAGCTTGGCGTAAATCTATATTAGTAGCGGCTATAATGCGAATATCTACTTTACGAGTATGAGTATCTCCTAAAGGAATAAATTCTCTTTCTTGGATTACTCGTAGTAGCTTAGACTGTATTTCCAGTGAAATATTACCTATTTCATCTAAAAAAATAGAACCTCCATCAGCAACTTCAAAAAGCCCTTTTTTAGCAGCAACTGCACCAGTAAAAGCTCCTCGTACATAACCAAAAAGCTCTGACTCTAATAATTCATTAGGAATATTGCCTGAATTTACAGTAACAAATTGTCCATGCTCTGCTCTAGGGCTAGCAAAATGAATAGCACGAGCCACTAGTTCTTTACCTGTACCAGATTCTCCCTGTACAAGCACTGTAGTCCTTGCTGGAGCAACTAATTCAATTTGCTCCATCACAGACTGCATTTTTTTACTACGAGCAATAATTTCACTTTTTTGTGAAGTTCGTTTTAATGCTTTTTTTAATTCGCGTCTTTCTTCATCTTTCCGCTTACGACCAATACCGCTACCAACTGTTCGTAAGATATGCTCATTTTCAAAAGGTTTGCGAATACAACTAAAAGCACCTTGTTGCCAAGCCGAAACAGCCGTTTCAAAAGTGGCATAGGCAGTAATCATTATTATTACCGCCTCTGGATCAATTTTTAATAAGGCTTCTAGAGTTTTTAGCCCACCCATTCCTGGCATAGAAACGTCTAATAGCACAGTGTCATAAGGTTTTTGTTGGTAGCGTTCTAAACCTTCTTCTCCGGTTTTTGCCAAATCAACGCGATAGCCTTCTTGAAAAAGCAAACTATCTAGCACATCGCGCATAATTTCTTCATCATCAATAACTAAAATATTTCCTTTTTTTGCCATAATTTTTTAATGATTAAAACTACTTTTCTTCATTCTTTTTTTTAGCAAAATATCCTGTTCTTGTTCTAACAGTATATTTCTTGTTTCTATCTACTAATTTAACTTCCAAACTATGCCAACGACCATCATAAAAATCTTTTGGATAATAGCCAATTGTGTATTGAGTTCTTAAGTCTACACAAATTCTTTCCAAAATGGGTAAAATTTCTGCCATTGAAGTAGGAAAGAATGTTTCGCCTCCTGATTCTTCAGCAATCTTTTTTAGTAGTTTTCTAGCCTTTGGTAAAGTGTAATCAATAAACTTTCCATCAGGAGCAACAAAACCTTCTGGAAAACCTAGTAAATAAACTTGAGTATCTGTGTTTCGTAGTTGATTAATTAACTCTTCCCGGTCAATTGTACTAGTACGATCATCACCATCTGACATTATAATTAAGGCTTTACGTCGGTTTTTACCTTTTGCTTGACCATATCTTGTAGCAGCTACAATACCATCTAAAAGCGCTGTTCCACCACCAGGAATAAATTTATCTAAAGTATTACTAGCACTAGTAAAGTCCTCTGTGTAGGACTGAACTAGTTCAATATTTTGACTATCTTTCATATTTACAATAAATACTTCGTCGCCTACCTTACATCGTTTAAGCATTTCCTTAGCAGCATTTATTACCATTGGAAGCTTAAAACGCATAGAGCCAGAAGTATCTATTACAAGACCAAAACTTATTGGTACGCTTTCTTGAGTAAAAACTTCTATTTGTTGCTCTACTTTATCTTCATAAACTTTTAAGTCTTGGCGTTTTAATCCAGAAACAAATCCTCCATTTTTATCTAGTACTGCTAAATCAAGCATTACTAGATTAATGTTAAAAACTACTGTTTTATCTTCTTGATCTTCTAATTTGTTGTTATTAGGTTGTTCTTGAGCAAATGTAATATTAGTAAGGAATAAAAATATTAAGATTGATAATAAAAAAACTTTTTTCATGATAGTTTAACTCTAGAAAGAATTTCTTCTATTTTGGCCTAAGCACAGATTAGTAGCAAGAAATAAAGCAGAAGATTAACAATAAGCTAGCAATAAAAAAAACTAGCCAGAAATGCTAATACATTCTGGCTAGCTCTATTTTAAAACTTTTTCTTTTTAGTTAATTCCTAATAAAAAACTACTTTAGGCTTAGAACAAAAACATAACATCATCTAAAGCAATTTTGGCATGAAATTGGGCTTTCTCTGTTACAGCAGAACCATAACGCCCTGTTGCATCTGTTAAAGTAACTCTACCAAAACCATAACGCCCTGTTGGTACATCTGGTTCAACTTGATCTAATTCAAATTTTACAGTAGCAACCTTAGGCAAAAATGCTTTACCTTTACCAGCTTTTGCATAGTTGATTCCATAGTCTTCATAGTAACCTAAATCTGGAGCAATTACTTTAGCCGAAAAAACAAATTTTGACTTACCATTTGTGTCTTTAGAAAGCTCAAAAGAGTCCATTCCCCCATTAGATCTAGCTAAAGAGTTATAGATAATTTCACCATGTGGAAAGTTTTCACTAGCAAGTGATAAAGAACCCCAGAAGAAAGGATTTTCTATTGGATCATAAGGCTTTTCTGGATCTCTTGGATAACTTACTAATACATAAACATATCTTTCAGGCTTACCAGTAAAATTACCAGGCAAATTACTATTATAACGACAATCCATCATTACCATAGCTAGTTGCTGAGTACCTATTTCTGTTTTCCAAGGAGCATTAACAACCGCATAATGGGTACCATAAAAGTTTACATCCCAAGTAGTAGTCTGTGCACTAGAAGTAACAATTGGATTTCTAATTGAAAGCATTGGCTCAAACCCTGCTGAACCTGGCACTCCAGTAGTACTATTGAAAAAGAATTTATTACCTGAGGAACTAACGTCGCCAGTATTACCATTAGACGATTTGGGGTCGACATTAAACGAAATGGTGTTACTAAGTCGGCCACTTACCATTAATTTAACTGTAGCATTACCTGTAGAAGCTCTTTCTGGAATACGAACTGATAATGTATCCCCATTGATTCCTAATAATTCTGCTGATTCACCATTAAATGTTACAATATTATTATTTGGCTGGCAGCTTAGGTTATTACCTTTAATTTCTACTACTGCTCCAGGCTGGCCATGTTGAGGATTAAGTTTTTCAATAATAGGTGAGCCAAGAAAGAAATCTATTTGTCCTGGATTACTAGGAACTCTGTTTACTACTACTCTAAGGCTTAAAGTACCTGTACAAAGCTGAGAAGAAGGTAATTGAATAGTAAGTTTCTTCTTCTTTATCTTTAAAATCTTTGCTGTCATATTAGTATTATTAATAAATACTTTTACCGCATTAGGATCAATACCAAAATTTAATCCACGAATTTCAATGGTCGGGCTTTCATCACTATTAAGAACATTAATAGAGTTAATTTGAGGGGCTGTACTATCAGCAGAAACCCAGCCTTCATAGGTCGAAGTGAGTAAAAAGAGCACCATCACCGCCAACACTAATTTAGATTTCATAGAGATTTCTCCTTGTAGGTTAAAACATG
>Ga0075163_10008140_pt1 | contig 13838 bp, 6 predicted proteins | sample JI1023141ADNA_FD_71478 | JGI IMG/M metagenome (GOLD analysis project Ga0075163, IMG submission 71478) | Wastewater effluent complex algal communities from Wisconsin, to seasonally profile nutrient transformation and Carbon sequestration -... | ecosystem: Engineered > WWTP > Effluent > Algae...
CACACGACGAACCGCGACGGCACCGCGTACTCCGGCAGGCGCCGCTGCAGCGCCGTCCGCAGGCCCTGGATCAGCGCCCGCTCCTGCGCCGCGCGCAGCGGACGATTGGCGAGATCGGCGAGCATGACGTCATCGGCGGGCCACGCCCGCGGCTGCGCCGTCGCCGGCTCGAACAGCGCGTCGACCTCACCCTCGTGCCGCGCCCGCCGCACGCGGACCCGCAGCCCGAGCCGCTCGCCGAGCCCATAAAGCGCCTCAGGATCGATCGCCCCCCCGCCGTCCGCGACGGCCGCGTCGCCGCGCTGCAGCCGCTCCCACAGCGCAACGTCGGCGGCGACCCGCGCGTTCGGGATCCCCGCGACCACCAGCGCCGCGTCGCCCCCGGACGCCAGCCGCTCGCCGAGCTCCTCGAGCCCGTACGTCAGCGCGTCCCACTCGACCCGCTCCGCCGTCACCGCCGCGACCGGACGCCCGACGTGCAGCGTGACGTCGTAGCGAAAGCGCAGCATCTCGTCGTCGCCGACGCCGCGCTTGATCGCGACCTCCACGCGACCGATCCCCGCCAGCCGCTCGCGCAGCGCATGGAACCACGCCGGCGCGACCAGCAGCTCCTCCTCGTCGCGCAGCGCCTGGTGCACACGCTGCCGCAGCTCCGCCGATCCGAGGTCGCCCGCGCGATGGCGCTGCACGGCCGCGTGGAACGGGCCGGACAGCCCGTGATCACGGATGTCGCCGAGGAAGATCGCCCCGCCCGGCCGGACCGCGCGGACCGCGACCTCGAGCGTGCGCGCGAGGTACTCCGCGTCCGGGAAGTACTGCACGACCGAGTTGAGGATCACCAGATCGAAGGGCCCGCCGGGCGGGTCGCGCGGGTCGTCGGCCTCGCGCACCGCGAGCCGCACCTTTGAAAACCCCTGCTGCCGGACCACCGCCTCGAGGTCGGCGATGGTGTTGGCCGAGAAGTCGGTGCCGAGGTAATCCTCGCACTGTGGCGCGAGCGCCAGCAGCAGCAGTCCGCTGCCGCTCCCGATCTCCCACACCTTGCGCGGCGCGAGCTCGCGGACGCGATCGACCGTGCGATCGCGCCACTGTCGCATCGCCGCCTCGGCGATCGGCCGCTGGTCGAAGCTGCTGTTCCACCCGGTGATGTTGAACAGCGGGTCCTCGCTGGCCGCGCGATTCCAGTGAGATTCGTCGTAGACCGCCCGCCACACCGCGACCCGCTCGGCCTCCAGCGCCGCCTGCTCCTGCGCCGCCTCCAGCGCCCCCGGCTCCGGGACCACGTATGCGAGCAGGCGCGGGCGCCCGTCGGCCCCGTCGTCGACGATCGCCACCGCGTCGCGCACCGCCGGCTGCTCGCGCAGCGCCACCTCGATCTCGTGGAGCTCGACCCGAAAGCCGCGCAGCTTGACCTGGTGATCGACGCGGCCGAGAAACTCGAGGTTGCCATCGGCGAGCCAGCGCGCCCGGTCGCCGGTGCGATACATGCGGGCCGCGGCGTCGGCCACGAACGGGTCGCGGACGAAGCGCTCGGCGGTCAGGTCGTCGCGCCCGAGGTATCCGAGCGCGACCCCGTCCCCGCCGATATACAGCTCGCCCGGCACGCCGATCGGCGCCGGCGATCCGACCAAATCGAGGACATAGGCCCGCACGTTCGCGTTGGGCCGCCCGATCGGCGTGCGCCCGCGCGCCCGCACGTCCTCCTCGGATCCGACCAAATATGTCGTCGCCACAATGGCCGTTTCGGTCGGTCCATAGGTGTTCGCCACGACGACATGCGGCCCGAGCTCGCGGACCAGGGCGACGCGCTCCGGCAGCGCCTCCTCGCCGCCGAGCACGATCCGGCGCAACATCGGCGGCAGGGTCGCCCGCGCCGCCGCGAGGTCCAGGACCCACTCATGAAAGTACGCGGTGGGCGGATCGAAGACGGTTATCCGCAATTCGTCCATGCGATGTGACAGCGCGGTGAACGACAGCTCGGTCGCCCCCGGCTGCAGCACCAGCGTCGCCCCCGACAGCAGCGTCGGAAAGATCTCCTCGAGCGCCGTGTCGAACCCGAGGGCCGCGAACTGCAGCACCCGATCGCCGGGGCCGAGCGCGTGACGGCGGATGAAGTCCCAGGTGTGGTTGACCAGCGCACGGTGGGCGACCACCACCCCCTTGGGCCGCCCGGTCGAGCCGGAGGTGAAGATCACGTATGCGGGCAGCTCGGGCGCGACCGCGGGCGCGACCGCGTCGCCGTCGTCGGGGTCGAGCCCGGCCGCGTCGACGCGCAGGCGCGGGACGCCGGTGTCGGGCAGCCGCTCCGCCGTCTCGCCGTGGATCACGAGCGCCGCGACCCGGGCGTCCTCCAGGACCATGGCGATGCGCTCGGCCGGGTACTTCGGCTCGATCGGCACGAAGGCCGCGCCGGCCCCGAGGATCCCCAGCAGCGCCACTGGCAGATCCAGCGAGCGCGGCACGCACACGGCCACGCGGTCGCCGGGCCCGACGCCGCGCGCGAGCAGCCGCCGCGTCATGCGATTGGCCTGGCGATGGAGCGCGTCGTACGACAGCGATTGCCCGTCGCACTCGGCCGCGACGGCGCGCGGCGTCCGCCCGGCCTGGGCGGCGAACAGCGAATGCACGCTGTCTTCGCGCGGATAGGGGGCGGCCGTGGAATTGTAGGACTCGAGGACCGTGCGGCGCTCGTCCGCGCCGAGCACCGGCAGCGCGGATACGCGACGCTCCGGGTCCGCGACGATCCCGCCGAGCAGCACCTGCCAGTGGTCGAGCATGCGCTCGATCGTCGCCGCGGCGTACAGCCCGGCGCTGTAGTCGATGGCGAGCTCGAGATCGTCGCCCGCGACCGACGCGGTCACCATCAATTCATAGGCGACCGCGGGCAGCGGCACGTCGACGGCCGTGAACCGCAGCGCGGGCCCGACGAGCGGCGCGGGCCCTGCGGCGCGCAGATCGAAGAGGACCTGAAACAGCGGCGTGCGTCCGGGATCGCGCGGGAGCCCGAGCGCCTCGACGATATGAAGGAAGGACACGTTACCGTGGGCTCGCGCCCCCACGACCGACGCGTGCACGCGACGCAGCAGATCGATGAACGCGGGGTCGTCGGCGAAGCGACCGCGGATCACGACCGGCCCCCCGAAGTATCCGAGGAGCCCGTGCAGCTCGGGGTCGTCGCGTCCATCGAGCGGGACACCGATCAGGACATCGTCCGGCCCGCCGTGGCGGCGCAGCAGCAGCAGCAGGCTGGCGACCAGGAGCGAATAGAGGTCGACCCCGGCGCGGGCCGCCAGCGCCTGCGCGAGCGCGAGGGTTTCTGCCCCCATCCGCCGCGTCGTCACCCCACCATTAAATGAGGGGTTCGCCGCGCGCGGTCGGTCGACGCACAGGTCGAGCGCGGGCGGAGCGCCGCTCAGCTCGTCGCGCCAATACGCCAACTCCGCCGCGCGGCGCTCGTCGGACAGCCGCTCGCGCTGGCGCTGGACGTACTGGCGGTACTGCAGCGGCGGCGCGGGCAGCGAACGCCCGTGATAGAGCGCGTGCAGCTCGGCGAAGAACAGCGCGTGGCTCCAATCTCCGTCGGAGAGAATGTGGTGCATGGTGAGCACCAATAGATGGCGGCCGGCGTGGACGCGGATCAGATCCACGCGCCACGGCGGTCCGCGCCCCCAGTCGAATGGACGGGTGATGACATCGACCGCGACCGCCAGCGCCGCCGCGTCGGAGGCCGCATCGATCACGCCCCACGGTAGTGCAACATGGGACGAGATGACCTGAAACGGCGTATTGTCGCGTTCGGCAAATTGGGTGCGCAAGACCTCATGCCGGGCCACGACCGCCTCGGCGGCCCACCGCAGGCGCTCCGGTTCGAGCGCACCGTCGATCCATATCGCCCCACGCTCGTGGAGCGCCGGGGTCGCACCGTGCATTTGCACGAGCAGCCACATACGCTGCTGCTCGAAAGAAAGCGGCGAGAAATTTGCAAGGGCCATCTACCACCCAGTTGTGAATCGCGCTATCGGACGAACGATGCAGACTTTGGCATTCTTCTTAGCGGTCCTCGGGGGGACTTGGGATCACCACGATCTGTCCCCTGCCCGATTCAGGTGGGCACGCAAACGTGCATGTACGAGCCCGCGGAGGCGGCACGACGAGGTGAGGCCATGTATGCGGCGCCCCGACCGGGAATGAACAGGCTTGACGAATATCGTCGATTCCGCCTACGCTCGGCTCGTGGCGCTCTCGCGTCGCACGCCCGGGAGGCCGCGGTGAAACAGACGTTGACGATGACACCCGAGCAGATGAACGCGCGGATCTTCAGGTTTCGCGACCGTCGAGTGCACATGAACTACACGGAGGACAGGAGCATCCCGCAGGCCGCCTACGACGCCGTCAACCCGCCGTTCTCGCTGCTGCTGGCCCCCGTGGCCGCGGGCACCCCGGAGAGCTCGCGGCCGGCGATCGCCGGCGCCAGCGGCCTCTCCGTCGCCATCTTCGAGCTCCAGCCGGGCCAGAAGGTCCCGCTACACGTCCACTTCCGCTCGCACGAGGCGTATGTCTGCCTCAAGGGCCGCGTCAAGTTCCGCTGGAGCGACAACGGCGAGCACCAGGCGATCCTCGAGCCATTCGATATGATCGACTTCCCGCTCGGCCTCTATCGCGACTTCCAGTGCGCCGACGACGAGGTCGCGATGATCCTCGGCATCGTCACCGACCCGCAGGACGACTACCCCGGCGACATCGTCGTCGCCCCCCACGAGCGCGCCGAGTTCGTCGAGCGCTTCGGCCCCGAGGTCGTCGAGCGCCTCAGCGCGTCGACGGGCCTGAACCTCAACGTGTGCGATGAAGAGTGAGTTGGACTGACCGCGCGACGGGCCGCCGGTGGCGCGCCGGGCACCTGCCCGTCTGCCCGTCTGCCCGTCATGCCGCTGTCACATTCGTCGCAGCCAGCCGTTCGGCGAGATCGTGCAGTTGTAGCCGAAGTTGTCGCAGTAGAACGTATCGACGAGGAAGTTGGTCGCCGCCAGCAGCCGGCCGAGCTCGTCCGCCGGCAGCCCGGCGACCACGTCCTCGATCACGTAGTAGTCGCCGGTCGTCGTGAACCGGCTGACCCAGTCGAGCACGTTGAAGACGTTGACGTGGGCGTCATCGATGACCAGCCACGGGTGCGGGAGGCCGCGGAACAGCTCCGCGTCGAGCGTGTCCGGGCTGCGCATGTCGGCGCGGTGGAACGTGATGAACGGGTGACGCGCGCGCTCGCTGACCGCCGCCGGGTTCAGGTCGAAGGAATGCACCGCGCCGGCGCCGAGCTGCGACTGCAGCTGGTCGGCGAACCACAGCGCGCTGCCGCCGTGGAACGAGCCGAACTCGATGATGGTGGCGGGCTTGAGCTCCCAGATCAGCATCGAGTAGAGCGCGAGGTCCATCGGGCTCTTGACGTTCAGGATCCCGCGGTGGTGCATCCCAGCGCCCCAGTTGCCGGTCATCACCAGGCACCACGGGTCGCCGGGGACCGAGTAGCACTCGCGCTCGGTGATCGGGACGAAGCGCGGGCGCTCGCGCTCGATCCGCGCGCGCCGGTCGAAGATCTGGGCCAGCCGCGAGACCCAGTCGACCCGCTGATTGGCGAGGATCTCCGGGCAGGTCCACTCGCGCGGCGCCTCGGTCTGCAGCCCCACGACCGACGGGTCGCTCGGCGTCGACTCCAGCACCGCCGTCTGCAGCTCCGGCTCGATGCTGTCGAACTTGGCGAAGAACTCCTGATGAAAGAGGTGATCCGACGGCTTCGTGTTCGTCATCCGCGACTCCGGGGCCCCTTCACATTCGAAAGGGTCGCATTTTCATTGTTGCTGCTGCAGAAAAAAGTACACGCGTGGGCGCGACCGGTCAACGACCGCGGCGTGGTGAACCCGCGCAGGCCGTCGTACAGCGCGCATATGGGTGGGGGGCGCGGGCCATATCATCCGCGCACCGCTTCACCGCTTCACCGCTTCACCGCTTTCGCGGGGACCCGGCGCGCCCGCTCGAGCCCGTCACGCGCCGCCGTATCGTCCGGGCACAGCGCGAGGGCCCGTTCGAACCGCGGCGCCGCCTCGGCCGCGAGCCCGCGATCGAGAGCCAGGCGACCGAGGCCCACCAGCGTCGCGCAGCTCGCCGGCGCGTCCGGGCCGCGCTTCGCCGCGTAGATGGCGAGCGCCCGCTCGTACAAGGTCTGCGCCGCCGCGAAGTCGCGCTGCAATCGGCGGGTCTCGGCGGCGACGCGCAGCGCCCCGGCCAGCGACTCGCCCTGCTCCGCGCCCCGCTCGTACGCCGCGAGCCCGCCATCGATGAGCGGCCGCGCCCGCGCCGGGTCGCCGCGCAGCGCGTGGATCTCGGCCAGCATCACGCGGGCCTCGGCGACCTCGGGGCTGTTCGGGTCGAGGCGCCCTTCGCGGATCTTCAGCACCCGCTCGAACAGCGCCTGCGCCTCTTCGAATTGGCCGCGCTCGCGCTCGACCTCGCCGAGGTTGTACAGCGCGTACGAGACCTCCGGGTGGTCGGGGCCGAGGAGCCGCTCGCGGATCGCGAGGGCCCGCTCCGCGAGGCTCTGCGCGTCGTCGAGGGCCTTCTGGCGCAGGCGGATCGCCGCCAGGTTGTTCATCGCCTCGGCGACCAGCGGGTGCTCGGGGCCGTACACCGCCTCGCGGATCGCCAGGCCCCGCTCGGTCAGCGCCCGCGCGCCCGCCAGGTCCTCGCGGTGCAGGTGCACGATCGCGATGTTGAGCAGCGACAGCGCGACCTCGGCGTGGTGCAGGCCGTACGCCTTCTCGCGGATCGCCAGCGCCCGCTCGTGCAGCGGCAGCGCCTCGTCCATGCGCTCGCGCCGGGCCAGCGCGCCGCCGAGGTTGTTGAGCACCTGCGCGACGGTCGGCGAGTCGGCGCCGTAGGCCCGCTCGAGGATCGCCAGCGAGCGCCGCTGCAGCGCCAGCGGCTCGTCCGACGCGCCGCGGGCCTCGAGCAGGTTGGCGAGGTTGCCGAGCGCCATGCCGACGTCGGGGTGCTCCGGGCCGAGGACGCGCTCGCGGGTCGCCAGCAGCCGCTCGTACAGCGGCTGGGCCGCGTCGAAGTCGCCGTGGTCCTTGTAGGTCACCGCGAGCGCGTTGTCGAGGCGCGCGCCGAGCAGGTCGTCGGTCTTGCCGAGCCGGCGGACCAGCAGCTCGGCCGCGTGCGACCACTGGATCGCCGAATCGAACTTCACGCGCGTGTGGCCGGTGAAGTACACCAGCTGGATCGCCGCGGCGGCGGCGACCTCGTCGGCGCCGAGCGCCCCCGCGTCGACGTACGCGCGGATCAGCGAGCGCTCCGCGAGGTCGAGCTTGCCGCGCTTCTCGGCCAGCTCCCCGACGCGCAGGCGGATCTTCACGGTCAGCGGGTCGTGGCCGAGCGCCTCGGCGCGGGTCAACAGCTCCTCGGCGATCGTCAGGCCGTCCTTGAAGCGCCCCGCCGAGGACAGGCCCTGCACGCGCATCGCCTCGCGCCGCAGCGTCGTCACGGCCGCGCGCAGCTGCGGGTCGTCGGGCGGCGCCGCGGTCCGCTCGAGCGCCGCGCGGTCGGTGCACGACGTCGGCGGCGTCAGGTTGGCGACCGCCGGCACGGCCCGCGGCACCGCGTCCGCGCCGCCCTCGCCCAGCACCTCGAGCAGCGCCGCGAGCTCGTCGCGGCGCTCGTCGAGGCACGCGGTCGCGGCGGCGTACAGCGCCGGCGTGCGCGTGCCCTCGAGCTCGGCCTCGCGGCACACCTGCGCGCGGGTCGTCGACCACGCCTGCGCCCACGCGTCGAGCCACGGCGTCGTCTTGGCGAACGTGGTCGCGGCGTGGCCGAGCCCGCTCGCGAGCAGCGCGTGCTCGAGCGCCGCCCGCGACTCGTCGCTCCACACCGCCGCGATCTCGGCGCCCGCCGCCTCGCACGCGGCGATCTGCCGGCCGCGCTGATAATGCATCGTCACCGGCACCGCGGCGATCGCCGCCGCGACGAGCCCCGCCGCCAGCGCGAGCCGACCCCGCCGCTTGCGCGCCTCGCCCTCGACCAGCGACGCCAGCAGCGCGTCCATCGACGCGTAGCGCCGCGACGGCTCGGTCTGCAGGCCCCGCGCCATCGTCCGGCGCAGCCACGACGGCACCCGCGTGCCCCGCGGCGGCGCCCGCAGCTCGCCCGCCAGCACCGCGACCACCAGGTTCGTCGCGGTCTCGCCGTCGAACGGCCGCACCCCGTACAGCGCCTCCCACAGCGTCACGCAGAACGCGAACTGGTCCGCGCGCGCGTCGGCCGGCTCGCCGCGCCACTGCTCGGGGGCCATGTACGCCGGCGTGCCCATCACCGCGCCGACCTGCGTGACCGGCAGGGACAGCGCCGCGACGCTCGCGCTCGACCGCGCGGGCGCCGGACCGGGCTCGGGGTCGAAGTTGCCGGCCGCGCGCGCGAGCCCGAAGTCCATCACGCGCACGCGTCCGTCGCGACCGACCATGATGTTGTCGGGCTTGAGGTCGCGGTGGACCAGCCCGACCGCGTGGGCCGCCGCGAGCCCCTCGCCGACGCGCCGCATCACCGCGAGCACCTCGGGCCAGCGCGGCCGGCGTTCGGAGATCCACCCGCCGAGCGTCACGCCGTCGACGTACTCCATCGCCAGCCACACGCGGTCGCCGATCGTGCCGACGTCGTGGATCGCGACCACGTGCGGGTGGCTGAGCTTCGCCAGCGCCTGGGCCTCGCGCAGCAGCCGGGTGCGCCCGAGGCTCGACGCCGTGCCGAGGCCGGCCGCCGCGCGCAGCAGCTTCAGCGCGACCTTGCGGTCGAGCTCCGGATCGTAGGCCGCGTACACGACCCCCATGCCGCCGGCCCCGAGGTGATTGAGCACGACGTAGCGACCGACCAGCGCGCCGCGCTCGAGCGCGTCGTCGTCGGTCTCGGGCGCCGGCGCACGGCTCGCCCCGTCCGCGGCGATCGTCGCGTCGGTGCGGCTCGGGTCGGCGTCGCCGAACTGCGTCGGCAGCCCGCCGATCCCCGCGGCCTGCGTCTCCGCGACGTTTTCGCCCGTGACGCCGGTCCCGGCGGTGCGCACCATCTCAACATCATGCCACGGTTCGCGGGCTGGGAGGTCGGGCCGCAATTCAAGGATTGCCAGCTCGTCGAGGAGTGACGCCCAGGCGCCGCCGACACGGGGGATACAATTCCGGGACCAGGGTTCGAACCCGGATCTTCGGGGTCAGCACCCGACGTCCATACCAATTGGACCATCCCGGAGGAAGAAAGATCTGGGGGAGGGATTCGAACCCCCATGACAGGGTTCAAGGCCCTGCGTCCTGCCATTGAACGACCCCAGAGCGCGCGGCCCCGTGCGCTCTGTGCAGATAGAGATATGCGACCCCGCCGACGCAGGTACGCACATTCCTGGCCCGACGGCGCGTGTCGCCGGGTCTGCATCGCTGATCGAACGGTCGCTGACCGCTCCTCAGTGCGCACGGTTTCCGTGCCGTCTGAAGAGCGAAACTCTCCAGACGGCTAGGTCTGTTGCCGAGTCTGTCGTTGGATACCGTTCATGACTGCCTCCCCCTTATAAATGGCGCTGCGACGCGGCGCAAGCATTTTTTCGACGCCGCCCCGAATCGACCTCGTCGCACATTCGCCCGCAGCGCGAGGCGCCACGCACGGCTGCACGGCCGGACCTGTCGGCATCGATACTCGGCGCATTGCTCTCTCCACATTCGTGACCGTTCGTCGTCATTCCTCGTCATTCCTCGTCATTCCCTCATCATCGGATTGATCTCCCACGGCGCGGACGGAGCCGGTCGGCGCCCACCACCCCCGACGAGCCGCGCGTGCCCGCGAGCGCGACCGACCGGGCGCAGCCCGCGGCGCCCGCCACCCCGCGGCGCGCTCACCCCCGCGCCCGCGCTCGCGCGCTCCTGACCATCCGGCCGGTCGCGCAGCGTCGTCCGCGCGGGCGCGGCGCCTCCTTTTACCCGCCGGTTGAGTTAACCCCGCCGCGGGGCCTACGATGATCGCAATGCAAACGGCGTCCGCACCCTCGTTGCAGGCGGTACCCCGGGTGTCGTCGGCCGAGCCGCGACCCACCGCGATCGCCCTGCACGCCGTCGGCCAGGAGCTGCACCGCCAGGGTCGCCTCGAGCAGGCGCTCGAGCACTACCGACGGGCGCTCGCGCTGCAGCGCGGCCCCGGGTCCAGGCACCCGCACACCGCGAGCACGCTGACCGCGATCGGCCGGCTGCTGCTCGCGCTGGGCGAGCACGAGGCGGCGCTCGAGCACCTGCGCCAGGCGCTCGCGCTCAAGCGCGAGTACCTCGGGCCCGGGCACATCTTCACGGCCCACGCGCTGTTCGACGTCGGCCGCGCGCTGCAGGTGCTCGACCAGAAGACCGACGCGCTGGCCTCGTTCGCGCGGGCGCTGACGGTCCACCAGAAGGTGCTCGGCCCGAACCACCCGCGGACCGCGGCGACCCAGCAGGCGATCGCGGAGATCTTGCAGTCGCAAGGTCACTTCGCGGAGGCGCTGAGCTACGCGCGCGGGGCCCAGGCCGCGCTCGAGCAGCTCCACGGGCCGGACAGCGTCAAGACGGCCCCGCTGCTGGTCAGCATCGGCCAGATCCTCTACCAGCAGGGCCAGCACGCCGAGGCGATCGTCCACTATCGCCGCGCGCTCGCGCTGCTCGAGGCCCAGCGCGGCGAGACCCACGAGGACACGCTCGCCGTGCTCCTCGACCTCGGCCGCGCGCTCCACCGCCAGGGCGACGCCGTCGCGGCGCTCGCGGTGTTCCAGCGCAACCTCGAGGGCCTGCGCGCCCTCCTCGGTGGCGAGCACGCCCGCATCGCCGGCAGCCTCAACGCGATCGGCCAGGTCCACTACGGCCAGGGCAACTTCAAGGCGGCGCTCGAGCACTACCACCAGGCCCTCGAGATCCGTCAGCGCACCCTCGGCCCCGAGCACTGGCAGACCGCGACCTCACGCTTCAACTGCGGTACGGCCATGCGCGAGCTCGGCGACCCGTGGGGCCAGACCGAGATGCAGAGCGCCGCCGACACGCTCGAGCGCCTGCTCGGCCCCCAACACCCCCACGTCCTCGCCACCCGCTCCTGGCTGCGATGATCGCGAGGCTCGTGGCATCGCGTGGGGTCGACAGGCCGCAGCCCGCGCCGGTCGTTTGACCGCCGCCGCGACCCGCCGTATACCGCCGCCCATGCGCACCACCACCACCGCCCTGCTCGCCGCCTGTGTCGTCCTCGCCGCCTGCGGCAAGACGGATGACAAGAAGGTCGACGCCAAGGTCGCCCAGAACAAGACCGACGCGAAGCCCGGCGACAAGCCGGTCGTCGACCCCGCCGCCGGCAAGACCCCCGACGCGCCCCCGGCCGCCACGCCCGCCGCGCCCGCCTCCGTCGGCGAGGCCGACCGCCTGATCCCCGGCGACGCCGCGCTGCTTGCGCACGTCGACGTCCAGGGCCTCTCCGGCAGCCCCCTGTGGCTCGCCAACAAGTCGCTGATGGACGCCGACCCCGAGGTCAAGAAGCAGGTCGACGCGTTCGCCGCCTGCAACGTGCCGTTTAGCGGGTTTCGCACGGTCGACATCGGCGTCGGCAGCGACGGCCTGAACTTCACCGTGGTCGTCGCCGGCAGCGGCGTCGGCAAGCCCGAGAACGTGCGCTGCCTGCAGGACAAGCTCGGCAACAAGGACTGGAAGTACGAGGACGCCGGCCCCAACGGCCGCCCGCGCATCGTCGCCGACAACGGCGAGGCCTTCGGTCACCTCGTCAACGACGACACCCTCGCGTTCGCGACCAAGGCGTGGGACGGCGCGGTCGTCGGCCTGATCGAGGGCAAGGGCACCTCGGTGCGCGACGGCGGCCTCAAGGACGTCCTCGCCCAGGCCGACCAGACCAAGCACGTGTGGTTCGCCGGCAACCTCCCGCCGAGCCTCGCGGCGATGGCGACCGCGGCCCCGGGCATGACCGGCATGTCCGGCATGAAGAGCGTCGCCGGCTCGCTCGACCTCAGCTCCGGCCTCGCGCTGGTCCTGGCGTTCGGCATGGAGAACCCGGACCGCGCCAAGGCGACGCTCGCCGAGGTGCAGAAGCAGTTCGCCAGCGTCAAGCCGGCGGCCGGCATGTTCGGCATCCCGGCGACGGCGGTCGACAAGGTGACCTTCGACGCCAAGGACGCGGCGGTGACGATGACCGCCTCGCTGACGATGGACGAGATCAACACGATGACGACGGCGATGAAGCAGCTCGCCGGCGCCGGTGCGCCGCCGACCCCGATGGGCACCGTGCCCCCGCCGATCGACAGCGGCAAGTCGGCCACCAAGGACGCCCCGTCCCCCGGCCCGGCGCCGAGCCCGACCCCGACCTCGAAGAAGTAGCACCCGCCCCGGCGGACACCCGTACGGCCGACGCCCGCGAGGGCGCCGGCCGTTCTCGTGCGCGTGGATCTGCGCCATACTGCCAGCGTGCGCCGCAGCCCCGCCCTGGCCCTGTTCCTCGCCCTCGCCCTCGCCTGCTCGCCCGCCGGCTCGTCGTCCGACACCGGCGCCGGCCCGACCGACACCGGCGCGAGCAGCAGCGGCGGCATCATCATCCCGCCGACGAGCACGAGCACCGGCGGCATCGACCCGACCACCGGCCCGGCCGAGAAGTACGACCTCCCGGAGCAGAAGGACATGGGCGACCTCAGCCCCGGCTGCGGCGCGGTCGACATCCTGTTCGTGATCGACAACTCGAAGTCGATGGGCCAGTTCCAGGCCGCGCTCGCCGACGCCTTCCCGCAGTTCGTCGACGCGATGATCGCCAACCTCCCGGAGAAGGTCAGCCTGCACGTCGGCATCACCACGACCGACTTCTACTGCACCGACGCCGGCGGCAACTGCTGCCCCGACACCTGCCCCGTCGGCAACACGCTGTGCACGATCGGCAGCACCCCGGAGGAGATCGAGGCCCTCAAGACCTTTTATAACCCGCCGACCAACGGCGACAACGGCGTCAACGGCAGCCAGGGCCGCCTGTTCACCCACGAGGGCATGAGCTTCTTCGCCGCCAACACCAGCGACGACCCCGCCCCGCTCAAGGCATGGTTCACCGGGGCCGCCGTCGCCGCCGGCGAGCAGGGCTCCTCGATCGAGATGCCCGTCGCCGCCGCCGGCTTCGCCACCAGCGACGTCAACGCCGCCACCAACGCCGGCTTCGTCCGCGACACCGACGCCATCCTCCTCATCATCTTCCTCACCAACGACCCCGACGCCTCGCTCGAGTCGCTCAAGACCTACGAGGAGATGGTCCTCGCCGCCAAGAAGAACTGCCCCGAGTGCATCCTGACCGCCGGCCTGCTCAAGCCCTGCGTCCCGGCCGAGAACCAGCGCCTGTGGCAGTTCATGACCGCCTTCGGCGACAAGCCGATCTGGGGCGACATCGACGACAAGGCCAACTACGCCAAGACCGTCGGCAAGGCGCTCGCCTCGACGCTCACCGAGGCTTGCATCAACATCCCCCCCGTCGGCTGACCGGGGGGCCGGTGCGCGGATTACGTCGCACGGGTCGAGAGCGTGGGGCGCAAAGACATGGGCCGGGCGTGAGTCGAGAGCGCGGGGCGAGGATATCTGGGCCGGGCGTGAGTCGAGAGCGCGGGGCGAGGCTATCTGGGCCGGGCGTGAGTCGAGAGCGCGGGGCGAGGCTATCTGGGCCGGGGGACGGGGGCCGACGGACTGCTGGTCCCTCGCGACGCGGGGAACCCACCAAGGCCCGTGCTCGCCGCCCCATCAGTCGTGATTCACCCCGGCATTTCACCAACCCCTGTC
>Ga0075163_10008141_pt1 | contig 13837 bp, 6 predicted proteins | sample JI1023141ADNA_FD_71478 | JGI IMG/M metagenome (GOLD analysis project Ga0075163, IMG submission 71478) | Wastewater effluent complex algal communities from Wisconsin, to seasonally profile nutrient transformation and Carbon sequestration -... | ecosystem: Engineered > WWTP > Effluent > Algae...
ATACTGGGTTTTCAACAATTAATTCATCAGCTTCGTTATATCGCCCAACTACAAAAAATGGAGATCCAAGAATTTGGTTTTACAACATGACAAAAATTGCAGAAGCTAATGACATAATCGCAATTGTATATTTTAACAATTACTTTCAAGTTTTCAATCTAACAAAATTAAACATTGCAGCTTTAATAGATTCAACTATTCAAAATCCATTTCAAGACTTAATTAAAGAGATAAACAACACAGAAAATGAAGTTGCTTTGGAACTTTTAGGGATGCTAAGAAGAATAGCGGACATAGGTCCAATTCCATCTATAGTAGATGCTGATACTTCAGTTGGTCGCACCTTAGAAACAGCACTTGGAATTGATATAAATTCTTCCAAGAAACCAGATTATAAGGGAATAGAATTAAAATCATTTAGAAACAGTAGGACTAACAGAAAAACTCTATTTGCACAAGTCCCTGATTGGAGCTTGAGTAAGTTTAAAAGTTCGGCGGAAATTTTAGACAGTTTCGGCTATTATCGAGATGAAGATTTTAAGTTATACTGCACAGTATCAGCAATCATTCGAAATTCACAAGGTTTGAACCTTAGAATAGATAATGATATTAAACAATTAATAGAAAACTCAGATAAGCCAGAAGTTGGTGATTTTGCTCTTTGGACTTTAGAAAAATTACACATTAGACTAAAGGAAAAACATAGAGAAACTTTCTGGGTAGAAGCTGAAAGTATAAGGGTAGATGGTAAAGAACATTTTCAATATAAATTAGTTGAACACACAAAAAAGCCCATAACAACACAATTTGATTTACTAATTGAACAAGGTATTATTACAGTTGACCATTTAATAAAGAGAAACTCCAAAGGCAAAGTTGTTGAAAAAGGACCTCTATTTAAAATTAAACCAAAGGGAATAGAACTACTATTTCCACCAAGTGAAAGCTATATTCTAATTTAAAAACCCAAATGTCCCCAACCCACCTAAAACCAGAAAACTTCACCACCAGCACTTGGGCGGGCGGAGCTACTACACAATTATTTATATGGCCAGAAGGTGCTAGCTATGCTGAGCGCAATTTTGATTTTAGAATTAGCATTGCTAAAGTGGAAACGGAAACTTCTGATTTTACGGCTTTGCCGGGTTTCAATAGAAAACTGATGATTTTGGAAGGTGAAATAAAAATTCATCACGAAAACCAATACAGCAAAACTTTAAAAGCATTTGATGTAGATGCGTTTAAAGGCGAATGGAAAACAAATTCTGCAGGCACCTGCACCGACTTTAACGTAATGACTGCAGAAGGTCTGCAAAGTGACCTGTATAGTATTCTTTTGCCGAAAGGCGACAAACATTTACTTTCTACAGAAAAACATTGGAAAACGCTTCTAATCTATGTTTTTGAAGGAGAAATAACTGTGGAAGCCAATAATTTCATACAAGAAATTTCTAAAAGGCACGCTTTGATTTTTAATAAATTAGATGCTACGCCTATTCTGCTAAAAGCAAAAAAAGATAGTCGCATTGTCTTTGCTTTGCTGGACAAATAAAAAGCTTTTTTCTAAACTTATAGCTCTTCTTGTTTCTCTAACAACTTATTGATAACCTCTGCCGCTGCATACAAACCAAACAAAGCTGGCATATAACTCACAGTACCATAAAACGACTTTTTGAAGTTGGAGCCGTCTGTTCTAAACACACTTTCTTTGTCTTGAATTTCTGAAGAAAAAACACAGCGCACACCTTTGTGGAAACCGTTCTTTTTTAACTGCTTTTTAATGCTTCTGGCTAGCGTACAGTCGCGCACTCGGCTGATGTCTTTTACTTCTACTTTTGATGGATCTAGTTTGCCACCGGCGCCCATAGAACTTACTACTTTTACTTTTTTGCGCAGCCCTGCCATAATCAAGTTTAGTTTTGGCGTTACACTGTCTATACAGTCGAGCACATAATTAAATTCTGGTGTTACTATTTCAAAAGCTTCTTCTGGCGAAAGGAATTTTTTAATCACTGTCAGTTTCAAATCTGGATTAATGTCTAACAAACGCTCGGCTACAACATCTGCCTTCATTTTGCCTACAGTAGAATGCAAAGCTGGCAACTGTCGATTGATATTGGTAATATCAACATCATCGCCATCTACTATGGTCATACTGCCTACACCTGCACGAGCTATAAACTCTGCTGCAAACGATCCTACGCCACCTAAACCAACTATTAGAATATTAGCATTTCTTAATTTCTGCTGCCCATCTTCTTTCAAAAGCAGTTCTGTGCGTTCAAGCCATTTTGGTGTTTCCATCAAATACAGTTTTATAGTTGTTTAAAATAATTGTTTGTAGTGTTTCTAAAGGCAAATTTAAAATTTCTGCCGCTTTTTGGTAAATAGTTTCAATGTTTATATCATCATTGTCTGTTTCAAAAAAAACTTGGTTTAGATTACAAGTTCTTAAAGCTTCCTGATTTTTTTCATTCTTCAATATCGCTTTGCCAAAAGAAAGATAATGTGCTTTGCCTTGCATTTGGTGTGCTAGCTCTTTTCCTTTGTTAAAACCGTGAAAAACAAAGCAATAATTGTAATTCTCTATGATTTCCAAAGTTTCTTGATATGCTTTTACACAATGCAGAATAATTGGTTTTTGAAATTCTTTATTTAATTCTAATTGTTTTAAGAAAATATCCTTTTGTAAATCAAAATCTATTTCTATGACCTTATCCAAACCACATTCGCCAAGGGCTAAACAATATTTATTTTTTAAAAGAGATTTTAAAACTTCAAAATCTTTTTCATTTTCGTTTTTTATGTACCAAGGATGTATTCCTGCAGAAAAATTTTCATTCACAAAATCTAATCGCTTATTTAGATTGAATACTAGCAACGTATTTGTGCTTTTTAACGTATAATGAGTATGAATATTGATGTACATATTTACTGTTGGAAACAAAAATAATTGATTGAAAAGAGTTTTTTTTTATTCTCAGCAATAAAAATTAAAATTAAATTTTAGTTTTACAAAAATATCCATAATATTTGCGTTCAAATAAAACATCTTCTAAAATGAGTACAAACAAACTAAGAGTAATCAAAGATTTTGATAAATTACCAAGCGAAATTCAAGAACAAATTAAATTGGTTTATCCTTATGGATTTAGCCAACACTTAATTTCATTCAAAAATCAACATGATGAAACCGTTTGGGCTTTACCATTTGAAACCGATGATAAATATTATATGGTGCGTATGTCTGTTCAAAAAGCTAGACAAATCATTGAAGATGATGAAGATTATGATGATGATGGAAATCTAAAAAAAGAAGTCAGAGAGAAATATGAAGACGATTATGCCGATTTAGATTATCTTGACGATAACGATAATTATACTTCTGATGATGATGACGATTTAGATGAAGAAGATTTAGACGATGAGTAATATAAAATAATAATTATATCAGAAGAGCCAAACATAATAATGTTTGGCTCTTTTTTTTAATACCTTTTGCTATTGAAAAAGAATATCTTAACAAAAAAACGCCAACATTTCTGCTGGCGTTTATAATATTTAGTAAAGAAAAACTAGTTTTCTTCTTTTTTGAATAGTTTTTTAGCTCCATAAGCTCCTAAGCCCGCTAGCAATAATGCTATACCACCATCTATTGGCACGCCTGGTGGCGCTGGTGGTGGTCCTGCTGGTGCGGTCTGAGCCTGAACTACTTGTATTGCAAATGGTAATATCATTAACGCTAGCGTTATCATTATCACCTTTATATTTTTTGTGTTATTTTTCATTTTTCTTTATTTGATGGTTCAAATTTAAAAAGTTTTGGCTAAAATCTTTCGCTTTTAGCCAAAACTTACTTTTTTTATTTTTGTGCAATATACACTTTTGAAGTAAATGATTTGCCTTCTACGTTTATGCTCACAAAATAATATCCAGTGCTTACTTCGCCTAAATTTATTCTTTGCTCGCCATTTGCATTTACTGTACCGTCAAATACTTTTTGACCTAATACATTTTGTATTGCTACACTTGCATTTGCCTTAAATGTATTTTCAAACGCTATCGTTACCACATTTTTGTCGCTATATACTTGTACTAAATTGTCTGCGCCTAATGTAGTTACTGATGTTGTTTTGTTAGAAACATTTACTGTAAATGCTTTTGAATCTGAACAATCTGCATTTGATACATTCATCACTACTTCGTAAGCTCCTGCAGTATTAAATGAAAATGTTGCATTGTTTACACCATTTATTGTTGCAAGGTTTGCAATGTTCCATTCTACATTTGTAGCATTTGCTGTTAAGTTATTGAATGAAACAATTTCGCCTACTTGTGCTTCTAATGTAGATACACTATAATCTGCTACTATTGCTTCATCTTGTGCTACTTCTACTGTATATACTTGGTTTCCACCAAATGCATCAGAAACGGTAACTGTATATAATCCTGCTGCTACTGGTGTATTTAAAGAAGCCAAAGCTCCTGTTGATAATACATTTGTTGCATTTGAAATAGTGAAATCTCTATCTGATAAACCAGCAGTTGAAACTAACTCAATAGCTCCTAAATCGCCAGCACAGTTTACATTTACTGTAGCTAATTCTATTGGCAATACAAAGTGTATTTCAAATCTATCACTGTTGTCTGTAGCTAATGCTGTGTATGCATAATTTCCATTTGCAATGTTATGATAAACGCCTTCTAGCTTATCTTCTACATATATTGTTGTATTTGCAGGGAAGTTTGTTAATCCATCAAATTCTAATTCAAAAGATCCATTTGCTCCGTGCTCAACTCCCATTGGTACAGACTGACCTATTGAACTTACTGGATAACCATTCAATGCCATTCTTTCATTGTTTAATGAAGTATAGATTGTAGGTTGTCCCGTAAATGAATTTTTCTTCTCAGAATCTCCGTACGCATCAAATCCGTTTGTTATTACAGCGTCATCTGAATAGTATAAGTACGTCTTATCTGCAAAACCATTTCCTTTTACATCTATCGTTAGCATTTGGTCAAACATTGTAGCTGAACTTTTCCATACTACTGCATTTGAAGCTACTCTAGATGTATTTGCAACTGTAAAGTTTGCTGCACCTGTAGTGTTTTTTGCATATAAGCCTTGCATTGATGCCAAATTTCCAGCCAAAAGAGCAGATGTAAATGTTCCATAATATGCTGCATCACCATTGTAAATAGTAGGACTTGTTAATCCTGAAAGAATTAATGCATTCACAGCTATTGGTGATGGATAAGGATTTGATACTAAATGCCACCCATCTACTACTGCGTTTCCTGAAGTATTATTTGCTGACAATGCAAATGAAACATTTCCTGTGTTTGGTGTACCACTTACTTTTACAATCGAATTGTCATTCATCCATCCTGAATATCCTCTACCTGGTGTTAAAACACTTGATCCTGGTATTGCTGTCCAAGCTGAAAATTCACAACCTGCTAATAATGTAGCCGCTTGATTCCAAGAGAACAAGTTACTATAAGGTGAAGACCATAATAACGATGTTCCACATACGTCTGGTACTAACTGACCCATAGGGTATCCTGTAGCATACGTCATATTTAAACCTGCTGCTGAACTTCCGCTTACCGCTGACCCAAAGAATCTTTGACCCAATGCATCTCCGCCTGTAGTTACAAACATTTCTACTTCTAAGTTTCCTGCATAAGATGCTGAACTATTAGTGAAGTCATCTAAGTATGCTGTTCCTGTTGCAATAGATTTTAAAACTACTGTTCCGCTATTTGTAAATGTATTGTTTAATACTAGACCTTCACTAATGTTTAATGTTCCAGAAGACATAGTTGTTGCAGCATTTGCTGTTAATTTGCCAACTGTTGCATTTCCTGTTACAGCTATATTTGTTCCGTCTAATACCACACTACCATTTATTGTAGTTCCTGATTTTAAATCCATATTGCCACAAACTGTTAACGAAGAACCTGAAGCAATTGTCATAGCAGCACCCGCTTGAGTTTCTAAATTTCCACATGTAAAGTTTGCCGTTAAATTTGGATTGTATCCACTAGATTGTATAAATACATTATCTGCACAAACAGTTGGAGCAACACCTCCTGCCCAGTTTCCTGTAGCTGTCCAAGATGTACTAGAAGCTCCAGTCCAAACAAATGATCCTGCTGGTGGTAATGTTGTAACTTGAATTTTGTATGTTCCTGTAGCAGTACCATAGCCATCTAGTTGTATATAATACGTATTACCTATAGTAAGACTAGATAAAAGAATTATTCCGTTATATCCAGAACCAAGTACACCATTATCTTCTGAACAACCTATTTGAGTACCTAAAGTTGTCATATCAGCACAATTACCAAGTCCATTATAAACTGCTAAATGATCATCTGTTAATCCTACTCCAACAAAATCAGAAGTAACTTTATGGTCAGTAGCTGTAGCTACAAAACTAAACCAAACAGAATTTTGAGTAGCTGTTGAAAACCAACAAGAACCATTAGGTTCATTTAACTGACCTGTCGCAGATACGTTTGTACCAGTAGTCGGTGCAGCATCTACAACTAATAAGGTTGCATTACATAAATCATCATTTGCTGGTGGTGGTGGTGGTGTTCCTACACAAAAATCAAATGTTACAGACGAAGTATATGTTGAACTATAAGCCCCAACTCTAATTATATAATTATTACCAATCGTTAAACCCGTTAAATCAATTTGATTATTTGGAGAATCTTGACATAACAATGAAGTTCCTCCACATCCATCAAGAACTTGATAATTGAAATCCACATAAGCCGAAGTATTAATTGTAGTTATTCTATGGCTTGTAGCAGTTGCTGTAAATTTAAACCATAAATCACTACCAAATGCACCCGAACAACTTTCAGCATCAACTGAATTTGTAGCACTTAAAAAAGTTGCTGATGTTACTGAACCACAATTATAATCTGGGTTAACTGTTGCAACATAAGCTCCTAAACAATCATCATTTGCTGGTGGTGGTGGTGGTGTTCCTATACATACATTGAAGTTTACTGTTTGACCAGCTGTACTAGTATAAGTATATACTCTAACTAAATAAGTTGCCCCTATTGTCAACCCACTTACAGTGCTGAGATCAGCATCTGAACAAACTAAAGCCGAAGCTAATGCTCCACAACCTGGTGCCGCTGCATAAACACTATGAAACATGTCTGTAACACTACCTGTAACATTTAATAAGCTAACTCTATGCGCAGTAGCTGTAGCTACAAAAGAAAACCAAACATCATCATCTGCATTTCCAGAACAACCATTTGCTTGTGCTGAAGCCGTAGCTGCTGTTATTGTACCTGGCGTAACTGCACCACAAAGCAAGTTTGCATTTACAGTTAAAGCTATTGGAGTTGCGCAGTCATCATTTGCAGGAGGACAGATATATGTAATGCCTGTTTGACTAAGATTACAAGTTATGTCAACATTATGAACTAAAGTATAGTCATTAACAGAACCATTAGCATATGGACCATATGTAGTAGTACCTGTAGCACTGATAGTACCAATACTTGAACCACCTAATTGAAGGTTATATGAAGTTGCAGATCCCATATTAGTTACATTAACATCAACTGAGAACTGATTATTTGCGCAATCAGGAACTACTGTATAAGAAACTACAGGTCCGGAGCAAGCCAAACAAGATATATCAAAATTTAAATTTGTGTATGCATCAGTTGCACAACTAGTACTACCATCAGGTGTAATTCTAATGTACATTTCAGAACCAGAAGAATTGAAGGTTAAACCTGTTAAATCACCCGATGTTCCATAGCCTGAATAAATTAAAGTAGCAGTAGCATCTGCACCGTCATAAACTTGAAATTCATCATAGTTATTTTCTACTTGACCTGCATTTACAGTAATATTTAATGCATTACCATTAGAACTTTCAAAAAACCATTCTTCAATAATACCATCTGAATAACAAACGCCTGATGTATTAACTGTTGAACCACAAGGTATGATTGTAGGACAAATACCATTTAAAAAGCCTGTTAATGTTTCATCACAAGCATTATCTACATTATGAATCAAATCTAAATCAACAGCTGTTCCATTTGCAAATGGACCAACTGTTACAGTACCTGTGCCTGTGATTGTTCCAACACTAGTTGCTGCAACTTGAACATCATAAGAAGTTGCAGTTCCCATATTTGTAACATTTAATTCTATTGAAAACTGACTATTTGCACAATCATCAATAACAGTAGTTGTTAAGGTAGGACCAGAACAGTTTAACCCTTTTACACAAATTTCAGCACTTCCAAAATCATCACTACCATAATCCCAAACTCTAAAATATACTGTTGAAGCTGGCGTTAAACCTGTAAATAATCGAGAACCTGTATTAGTACAATTTACAGGTGCTAGTGCAGTCAAAGAACCACAAGTACCCGTGTAAAGTTCAACTATTGTAGAAAAACCAAAATTGCTAAGGAATTGAAAAGTCAATTCGCCAGAGGCTGGCACCACAGCACTAAACCAAATATCTAAAGGAGCAGGATCATTATCTGAACAGGTTGCGCTAGGCGCTCCCTCTGCGGTTGAAAAAGTTGCTCCTGTGTTTAGAAATGTACCAGTAGTGGTACAAGTTCCATCTGTATTCACAGTTAATGGTATAGCTCCAGCACAATCATCATTAGCTATAGGTGTAGTAAAAGTTGAAGCAGTACTCCAAGTACTTGGACCCGAACCCCCACAGTCAGATTGAACGAAAAAATCATAAGTTGTACCTGCAGACAAAGTTGCTCCAGTATTTACCATAGTACCTACTACTCCAGTTCCAGAAGCAATAGTTCCAGCAGTACCTTGAGCTATTCCAGTAGGTTGTACTTCCCAATTGTAAGTAGCACCAGCTGTGGCTGAGGCTGTCCAATTTAAATCAGCACTTGTTGCTGTAATATTAGATGCATTTAATCCTGTAGGAACTATACAAGTTGGAATATCTTCAACTGTTACTTCATCAATATATAATCTCCAACCATCTAAACCTCCATTTGGAACATGCCATGCTAAATATACTGTACCAGAATAAGCAGATAAATCTACTATCTCTTCCATATAAGTAGTATTACTGTATGCTGTATTAGCTATTAAAGTTGTTGAAAAATCTGCAGGAGCAGTACCAGTAGTAGATAATAATAATTCAAAATCATTAGGTTCTCCTGCACTTTGCACTCTGTACCAGTATTTCAATCTTTGATTGCCGCTTAAAACTGTTGCTGGAGATATCAACCAATCATCATTAGCACCAGAATTGTTATCAGTATAAATATTTGCTGATTGTGAACCAGCATAAGCATTTGATGCGTAATTCAAATTCCATAAATCAGCATCTGCATTTACATTATTTACTGTCCAGCATACTTCTGTAGTAGAAGAAGTTTCGAAGGTTTCTGTCCAAGGAACAGATAAAGAACTACATAATGTAGTAAAAGTAACTGGACCAGACCAAGCACTAGAATCACCAACAGAACAAAAATCTCTTACATAAAAATCATATGTAGTAGCAGGAGTTAAAGTTAAAGTTTCAGGGTTAGTAGCTGTAGTAACTATAGTACCTGCACCATGAGCAAAACCAGTAGGACCATATTCCATTACCCAAACTACAGCACCACCAGTGGTCCAAGAAGCTTGTGCACTGGTAGAAGTAATACTAGATATAGCCAAAGCAGTAGGTTGTGAACAAGCTGGAGCTGGTGTAACATTTAGCGTGTAATCTTCAAAACTACCATAAGTACCCGTATAACAAGGTGAAGAAGGTCCTGTATCAGTATCTGTACCACCAATTCTCATTCTATAATTTCCAAGTGCAGCTGCTAATGGAACAGTAAAAGAAGCGTTTAAAGTAGAAGGATTTGGTGAAGCACTTAACCCAGTGTACATTAATTCACCTGCATCGTCAAAATCTAAGTCATTATTCCAATCTATCCAAATTTTAGTACCATACGTATAGCCTGTAGAAAAAGTAATATTCACATTAAGTGTAGTGCCTTGTGCACCATCACCTATTTGAGCACTATAATTACCATAATTATTTGTTTCAGTACCTGTAGTATTATTTACAATATTAGGAGACGCTCCAAATGTAACATTTGTAATACCTGAAGCATCAACAGAAGATGGTGCAGGATTACAATATCCTGTATAAAAGTTTGAAGTAGCCCATGAGCTATAAGTACTAGCCCCACAATCTGAACGAACATGAAGGTAATAAGTAGTATTTGGTGTTAAACCAGTAGAAGATGCCGTAAGACCAGCTGTAGCTGTACCACTAGCAGGTGGTGTAGCACTAGTAGTAACAGCCCATTGATAGCCAGTGCCAGGAGCAGGAACAGCAGCAGACCAAGAATGATTTGCACTAGAAGAAGACGTTAATAAATTAGTAAGACCACTAGGTGCCACACAAGAAGGAGGTGCCCAAGAATAAATTAATCCACTAGCAGGTCGAACTGACGTACTCCAAGTCATAGTAGATGCTTGAACTCCTGCAGTAGTTGCAGACCAATCTGTAGTAGTCGTTCTATTTCTAAAGTCACTTGCAGTAGTAGAACCTCTCAACCCTACTTGTGCTGTGTAAGATGCATTTGCCGCACTTGTACCATATACTATTTCTACTACATTAGTAGTTTCATAAAGCTTGATTTGGAAACTTTGAGTATTTGAAGTCCCAGCAGCTGCATAAGTTAAATTAAAGTCAGGATATTCAATAGTAAGCACTTGAGATGGTGTAGTTCCTGTAAGCGAATATACAACTGCTCCACCATTGCGACCATCTATAGCACATCCTGCTATTGCAAAGGAATTAGAAGCCGTTGAGATTGGACTATATGAAGAAGTTGGGGCTGATGAACCAAATCGAATACTTCCATTGGAATTTGCTACAAACTGTGTAAAGTTTGTTCCACCAAAATTAAAAGTAAAGCCAATATTAGTTGCAGCAGATGAGCCATCATCAGTAGCAGCAGCAATTATTGATGTTCCACCAGTTACGGGAGTATATGTTCCAGAACTTTGCGAAAAGCTATACGTAGATATTTGCGCCGTTAACGTGGACGAAGTTACTAGTGTAACCGCCAACATTAAGAAAAATAATAAAAGTTTCTTCATATTAATTTGTTTAGTTTAAGATTTTATTAAGGTTTAATGCATACAAAATTAACATTAAAACTGAAACAAAAAATTATTTGATGAAATATTTTAGACTGAAAAGGCCTTATTTCCTTATATTTTTAAAATAAACCTAGTATTTATCTCTTATACAAAGTAATTTTAATTACAAAATTAAAGTAAGAAAATATATTTTATGTAGGTTTCTACTAATTGTTTTAGGAGTAAGATTTAATTAAATATAGCAAAAATAAAGAGTTTGTAACTCAAACAAGCAAACTAAAAAATAAATTGACCTTCGATTAAATTTTTTAATTTTATGTTTAAAAAATAAAATACAAACTATACAACAATATATTTAGATTTTTCAAAAAGCTAAAAAATAATGACATCTTTTGAAATACGAAGCAAATTATTTTTAAAAACTACGTGATAAATGCCTTTTGAAGGGTTTTTTAAATCAATATTTAGTATGTTTTTGTCGAAATTTTTCTCACTAAACACTTTTTGACCTAATACATTGTAAATAATGAGTTCATTTTCGGCATTAAAAACTACATCATCTGATAGTTTTATATTAAAAGAACCTGTATTTGGATTTGGATAAATAGAAATTAGATTTTCCTTGTTAAGGTCAAATATTCCATCAGGATTTTGCTCTATTATGGTCAAATTTGTTTTCACTATAGAATCACAGCCCTCTACAGTTTGAAATGCATTAGAAACAACTTGAGAAGCATAATAAATAACACCGTTAATTTCAGCAGAATCATTTGCTGTTTGGTTTAGATTAAAATTGTAAATATTATTTACCGTAATTTCTAAAGAGCCGCAAGTACCTGGATCTGCTATACAACCACCTTCACCTCTAGCATAGTATGTTTCTGTACTATTTGGTGAAACTGAAAGACTATTGCCCGCACTCAACACCGTGCCACCACAAGTGCCAGAATACCATTGCCAATCGGTTGCGCCATATAAATTGCCCTGCGAAATGGTAAGTGTAGTATTTTCACCTTGACATAAAACATTGTCTGATGCAGAAATAATTGGCATATCAGGCGCAACACAAGGCACAGCCTCCAAACAAACAGCCAAAGCCCAATTATCTAATGAGCCGCCACCTTGATTAGCATTATCGACAACGGTAAGCGTCCAAGTACCCTGAATGTTTTCACCATTAAAAACAGATAAAGCATTGGTTGGGATATAAAAACCATTGGAAGTAGGCGGACAAGGAATTGTAGCTGTAGCAGCTGCATCGTCAAAGTTGAGTATAAAATCATTTTGATTGCCACAAATACCGCCCCAAAGTTGAGCAGTAGTACCTGCAGGACTAGTAATTGAAACAGTTAAATGCCCAACACGTGTGTGCTGGCCTTGAATATCTATGACATTCAAATCTGAAATAGTACCAGATGATGCAATAATTAACTCTGAAGTTATAGTATTTGCACCAAAACTTGTAATAGCAATAGGAACATCTACACTAGTTTGCTCGAAACAGGTAGAAGTAGTAAATGAAAATGCACTTGAAAATGAAGACTGACCGCAATCATTTAAAGTTTTTACTCTCCAAAAATAAATTGTTCCATTTGCTAAACCTAAAGCTGTGTATGTGTTGGCCGTTAGGTTAGAAGCATTATCTATTATATTTATAAAATTAACATCCGTGGCTATTTCAATAGTGTATGTAACACTGTTACCTGCTGTGGCAGCCCAAGAAAAAGTAGGATTTGTAGCTACACTAAGGGCTGTGTTTGCTGGAGAATTTAAACTTGGAATAGTTGGTGATTCTGAAATGTCTAAACTTAAAGTCTGCACTTGACTAGAAGACGTAGCAACTGCATTTACAAATAAACTGTAAACCCCAACATTGGCAGATGAAATATTAGACAAGGTTAATGTAACATTAGTAGCATTTGTGGAAGAAGCAGGAACAAAAGTGGCTGTAACGCCAGTAGGTAAATTTGATACAGAAAAAACTGTGTTTTCTACAAAGCCATTTTGAGGTGTATAAACAAAATTATAAACTACATCTTCTTGCAAACAAGATACGGCATTTGTACTTGTAAAATTTACTAAAAAATCGCCAGGTTGAATATTTATATTTGCTCCATTTAAGGCATAGAAAATATTGCCTGCACCTCTTACCATAATTCTGCATGTGTTTGAAACTGCACTACTTGGAATAGTAACATTGGCACTTCCGTTGTTTGGAACTCCTGATGCTAATGTAATAGGATATGTATAGCCGCCATCTAGAGATAAAAAGATGTTTACATTAGGTGTATTTACAGCTCCAGTGTTTGTACTTGCTACATTCCAAGTAACGGTTTGGGTTTGTCCAGTTTCCCAATTTTGATTTGTGTTTTGTGAAGTTACCTGAAAAGGACCTGCTGTACCAGAAACGGTAACTGACATTAAATCGTCTGCAGTTTGTGCACCGTTTAGGGTATTATCGCGAACCATAAAAGCAAATTCCAAATTTCGAGCTACAGATGGTGTAACTTCCCAAGTTGGTGTTAAATTTCCTGCTAAAACGTCAGAAATATTAGGCATGTATCTATTTGGCGAAGTTGTAGGCAAAATAGAACGGTACATTGGTCCTTGTGTTCGCGTAGATAGTGGTGCATCGTTAGAATTTGGATTTTCAGGGTCGTTTTGAGACCAATTATAAGTTAAAGAGGC
>Ga0075163_10008142_pt1 | contig 13837 bp, 12 predicted proteins | sample JI1023141ADNA_FD_71478 | JGI IMG/M metagenome (GOLD analysis project Ga0075163, IMG submission 71478) | Wastewater effluent complex algal communities from Wisconsin, to seasonally profile nutrient transformation and Carbon sequestration -... | ecosystem: Engineered > WWTP > Effluent > Algae...
AAGGCTCCAAAGCTATTGGATTTTATGCTGGGCTTTCAGCTAGTCGACCGAAACGAAGACAACACCAAGGCTATGGGTGTTTTTGGCTTTCAGATCGGTAGTCAGTGGCTCTATGCCCCTGTGTTTTTCTTGAATGGTGATCTTAAAGGTCATGAATTGTTGTTCATTAAGAACAATGATTCGTTCGTACCACTAAAAGAAAACTGGGTCAACTATGTCATGTCACGTAAACCTCACGTCTTGGGTGAGGCTTCAGCTCATCGCTTAGGTGATTTGGGTGGTATGTATCCCGATATACGAGGTTTATCTATCCCGCCTTCTGTCGGTGGAGGTAAAAGAGCTAGCGATAACCGATGGTTTGAAGAAATTAAGCCATTTTTGGCTGCTTTTAAGATCAAATCAGCTAGTTCGTTGTATCCAGACCTAAAAACGGACGCAAAACTCAACCAAAAAGCTGTGGTTGAGGCTCCAAGCACTGCCGCTTTCGCAAAGATTGCTCAAAATCTGGATTTTAACAACCTCATGCCTACAAATTTGGGCATGATGCAGTTTGCTTTCAAGCTGACGACCGAATTTCCTGCAATTAAACAGGCTTTTGACCAATTTTACGGTAAAAACTGCTTTGTACGCTGGGCAATGCAGTGTAAAGAAGCCACAGAGGTCGAAAATTCGACAATTTTAGGTCCAAGTAGCCTGAAAAAGCAGGCTATGACCGATTCTCTGATCCCAGAGCCCATTGCTGAGCCTATTAACCACTTAAAATCGGGTGAATTGAAGCTTTATACAGCTGAAAGTCCATTCGAGCACAATACTTCGGATCTGGATGAAGAAGAACGCAAGCGGTTACTTAATGATACGGTGCTTATAAAGGATCATCGCTCCGGCGAGCAGGTTAGTATTGCTTATAACACGCAAATCGAGGCTAAACTCACCAATCCAGCCGAAACAGCTATCTATCGAGTGCTAGAGAAGCCTGGAAAATTCTCTAAGATGCTCGTAGCTATGCGTGGAATGACTAATAAAGGTAAGGAAAGTTCCTGTACCGTCATTCGGCTAGATACTGACGCAGATAACAAGGCTTTCTTGATCGCTAGTCCTACTCGTGTTTTCGCTGACCAGATTTGTGAAAAGTCTGAATGGGAAAATTGGTTCGATGAGTTAGGTGATAAGAGTAGTCTTAAAGAAGACGCAATCTATATGGGCATAAGCCCTACTGGTGAAAGCACCTTACCTTTCCGTGTTCGACAAGTATTGGAAGACGGAAGATACAAAGTAGATTTCAAGGATTACCCTTCAGCTCACCGATTTTCTACTTTACCAAGTCTACGTGATGATATTCATCGTCCTTACCAATATGAAGACGAATATATTAGTACGTACGATGCCTTGTTGTGTATTGGCGTTGAAGGACGTAAAGGCACTAAGCCTAAAGTACTGAATGGCGAACTTCGTTTACCTGATAACTTCAAGTTCATGCAGCTACGCAAACCACCAAAACCACCTAAAGAAGAGGATTCGGAAATACTTCATGGTTGTTGTCCTTCGGTAGAAGAATATCGTGATGACGATCCTATCAGCCTAGGTTATATCGATGATATTCAACTGTTCTTTAATGAGAAGACAGCTGGAATGAAGCTGTACAGCACTGGTACTGATATCTATATGCAATCAGTATTGGGAGATAAGTGGTTCAGTAAGAAGGCCGCTTTCTTGGACTTGATTGTTAATCACGGTTTACGAGAAGCTGAAGCTCGAGAACTACTCAAACAAGCTGATGTGAAAAAGAAGGTTAGCTACCGTATCTTATACGCTGATGGTTACGGTAATCTAAAGCAAGCTAGTCCTTTGATGTCAATTCTTCGTAACGGACCTGATGCTCCGCTGTACGACGAAATGGCAGATGAACGTGGTGTAGAACAATACGGACCATCTACCTCAGCAGAAACACAATACGGTAGCGATATCGCTTACCGCTTGAATCATCTATCTGCTGATCAAACAGACCCGGGTATCTGGAACAATTGGCAGAACTTTGAGGCAAAGGACTTCCAGCAAAGTGCTAGTGCAGCTCAACAAGCTGCAGCTTCTGGACAGAAAGAGATATTCGATGTCTCCATGCTCTCAGGCATGTTGAAAAACGTACGACAAGACTCCATTGTAGATAAGCATCTGGGTACTCTGTTTGAGAGTTTGGATGCTCTGGGCCGATTGTTGTTCAACTTCTACTGGCATAATACTGAGTTTGAAGACCGCTACGGTAAATCGGATTTACCTGAACTAGAAGATGGCTTACGTAATGCCTTCGAGAATCTTGGTGATATCACGTTGTTCTTGAAGGAAAAATCGGTTGAATCTCCTTTTGATTTAAACGGCGTTAACTTGACCGAATCTGCAAGGAACTAAGATGTCCATATACACTAAGACAGTTGATTTCAGTATAGCAGCAGGTACGGTTAAGTGCATCGAGCTTCCGACTGTACCTCGTGGCAAGATTAAGAGAGTAGTTATCACACAAGTTAGTGGTACAGCCATCGCTGCTACGGTCAGGATCTATGATCGTAAAGGAGCTAGCGTTGCCGCTAATGATATCGAGACTGCTGATGCTGGAATTATTACAGCCTATGCTAATTCTGGTGGATCAGTACAGTTCACTACAGAAGTCGCTCACGGCTTAAGTCCAGGTGATGTGATTGAGATTAAGAACTGCCCTAACGCAGCTTTCAATGTCGATCACACAGTGGTATCGATTACCTCATCGACGCAGTTTGTAACCGACATTGCTTACGGTACTCCTACTGCCATAGGTACACCCAATCCTAAGGTTCTGTATCAAACAAAACCCTTTCTGACGACACAGAAACCAGTAACACACCTACTCTACTCAGCAAGTATTTCTTCTGGTACTGACTTAGCAGCTTTGGACTTAGACATCTCTTTTGAGAATCGAGATAACCAAAGTTCAGTCAGTCGTACTCGCAATTCTGCTTTGTGGCTAGACTTTACCACTGCAGGTATCGGTGCTGCTTCTACTTGGCAGGTTAGTATTACTACTGAAAGTATCACTTTGTTCTAATGGCTACGATATACCACAACATATACCTTGCTGACCCTGATTTACGTACAGACTGGAGACACAATCGTGTCTTACAGATGTTAAGCACAAATCCACCAGGAAGGTGTAATAGATACGACGATAAATGGATTCAGCAGTATAAGACTTTTATGTTACTTCATCGTAAAAACGATGAGTCGCGTACTAGACTTTTGTATGAAATGCCGGGATTGTATTACGCCTATAAGTTATTTGATGCGATTAATCGAGATACTGCTTTAATCGTAGAATCTCGGTTACTAGCGGGTATGACCTACGCTCAGATAGCTGATCTGATTAAGACTATTCCAGAAACAATTGAGTGGTACGAGCGTCTGTACTTCAATGTCACAGAATTTTTATCTAATCGTGATTGGATACTAACTAAGGTACTACTACCATCTGTAGATCGTTATCACGATACCTTGTACGAAGACAAAGAAGATGATGATGTCTTTGACAAGATCAATAAAAAGATGGCAGTTAAACGTATCGTCAAACCCCATCTAGACATGACCTTAAAGTATTTTTCTTATTTCGGCGGTCCTCATGTCTGTGATATGATGATTTCCGGCTTTACTGAGGTAAAGCATGTGACTTCAGTAGAGGATGTACCTGATTTCATTCACAAAAACTTTGTGAATACTATAGCTCGTCGTAGTTTACAGGCTGCTTCCCAGTTTGACATCAATCAATATAACGTATTAGAACTGTTTTCACTTCATGGCAAGATTATCGAGGTCATGAAGGAGGACAAGTCTAAGAGCGAAAAGTTAAATAGCATCGAAAAGCAATTCCAATCCTTCTTAACGGATATCCCTTGGGCGACCGGTATGAAGGCACAAGAAGCTTACGAGGGCAAGCTGATCGCAGAACACGATAAAACACACTACGAGGTGAGTGCAGAAGAGGCCTTAGTAACTGGTAGTGGACAGTCGATAGAAATTGATGTGCCTCCTAAGGATTTGTTTAATCGGGCAGGATCAACTAAATGAACCTAACTAGTACGGATACAGAACTGCTAGAAGAAGGCGTTAAGAAAGCTGTTGAGCTTGTTGACGTGCAGGGCTTAGACCCTAATGACGCCCTAGCTAAAGTGGCTAAGGAGTTAAACTACACTCCTGGCTTTCTTAAGGTAGCTTGTACTGCTTTCAACACAGGGCGACAATTAGCTCAGTGGGAAAGCAACACAGGTATCCTAGACAAACTCGCAGGCTTCGCTCTAGCCGACTATGAGAAGATTTGCCCAATGGTTTGGAAGGCTGAAGAGAAGAAAGCTTCTGTATCTTTTTTAAATCCAGAATTTAAAACCTACGGGGATCTGGATCGAGAATCCTTGCTTAATGCAGACTGGTCTAATGTAGAAAAGAAAGCAGAAGCTGCAGATAAGCCACTTGATATAGATCGTACTTACAACCAGCGGGATCGTCTGAGGCGAGAGTTGTCTGAAGCTAGACGAGTAAAGTCTGCAGCTGATGACTTATTGAATTTGAAGATTTACAATTTGCAGAGTTACTTTAAGAAATCTGCTTATGATCGTATCCCATTTGCTCAAGCTGAAAAAGCTGTATCTATTTTGTTTGGTAAAACTGGTTCCATGCTTATGGACTACGTTTATCAACATGGTCCTCAAGAAAAACGAGCGAGTGATTATGCTAAATCCTGGACTGGTTTTGCTGCCCCTGCTGATGTTACTAAAGCTCCTTACAACTTGGTTAAAGAAGCAATCGATCAAGCCTTAGCTGTAGTTAGAGCGGAAAATGCGGTTCAAACTGCAACCGAAAAGCTTGCTGCTCAGGAGAACACCATTGCTTCTTTTTCCCCCGCCCCATCCGTATCGAACCAAGAAGAACTCACCCCCTTCTTGATCTCGGGTGGGGTGAAGGAAGCATTCGCGGCTACTGATCTTTACAATCAAGTTCGTAGCATACCTAAGGCTTTATCTGCTAAAGTTGAAGCGGGTAGTGATAATACGGTTAACGAGTTTATGAACAAACTCGAAAGTCCTGATCATATCAATGAGCTACGTAAGATTAGGGCTCAAACGGTTCTCACGCAGCTTATGAGTGATCCTGAAGACCCTATTAGTTCTGCTGATCCAGAGCAGGTACTGGCTACCTATAATGAATTGATTCGGTTGTCTCCACATATGGCAGACCAACCTGCTGCTTTACGCCCTGTTTTGCGTAAAGCTTTAACCGGTAACCCAGAACCGTTTGAAACGGAACAGACGCTTAAAACGGAAAAGATGTTGGGCGAGACTACACCTAAACCTGGATATAAAGAGCCAGAGCCTAAGTCAGCACCTACGCCAAAGCTAGAAGCTCCTAAACAGACCAATCAGAAAACACCTACGGACTTGATGCGAAATGAAAGTGATATCATTAGCTAATATTTCTTACGAAGAAGCACTTGGCTGTTTGATGCTACGTAAAGAAGCATTGGACAAAGGTGAAGAACCTGCTTTGACTAAAGAAGCCCTGGATGCTCCTTTGTTTGTAAAGGCAGCAGCAGGTTTCCTTGATAAAGCTAAGGATATCTTTTCGAGTGCCGCAAATACGGCTGGCAATATGGCTGGAAGCGTAGCAGGTAAAGCTACAGACTTGGCAGGTAAAGCCAAAGGTCAATTCGATAAAGCTTTTGAAGGCAAAGAAGGGTATCGTGACGCTTTGCTGTACTCTTTAATCGGTGCAGGTGCAGGTGGCGGGTTAAGCTTAGCTCATTCTGCAGCTACTGGAGATAAGAACTGGAAACGCAAAGCTATGCGTTACGGTGTACTTGGCGGTGGTCTAGGTTTAGGTGCTAACCTCGCTGTAAACGCTCCAGAATTAGCCAGTAAGGTCGGAGATAAAGTAGCTCCAGTAGACCTACCGAAGACAGATGCTTCAGGAGCAGCTCCAGCAGCCGCAAACCTATCCAAGGATGACCAGTTAGACTTACATAGACGAGCATCTGGTAGCGTACCTGAACTAGCTGCAGCGGCTACTGCAGGTGGTGCTACATTACCCTTAGGTGCTTTTTATGCTAAGACTCGTGCTCCTGGCTTAGATCATTCTTTGCTAGGCAACAAGCTACAGGGTATGGCAACTCAAGCAGCTTCTCAGTCTGATCCGGTTAAAGCATTAGCGGGTATGTTAAATCAGCAGGGTGGAACACACCAACTGAATATGCTACTAGGTGATACAGCAGACCAAGCAACAAATCCGCAAGGGTTGAGTCGATTGTTTAAGAACTTGCCTAATCAACCTGCACCTGACGCTTCAGATGGTCTAAAGCCATTTGTAGACGCCTGGAAAACCGGAGGACCTATAAAGTCTCAGGTTCCTTCAGGGGTTCAAGCAGCAGATACAGAAGCTATTCTTAAGTTACTCAATAATAAGAATGTTGCAGGTCTCGCTGGCAAAGGTGGAGCATCCAGGTTAGCTAGCGGATTGCTACCAGCCGAAGCAGCTGAAAGTTTTGCTAAAGATATCCAATCTCCAGGTATGTTCCAAAAGGGTGTAGGTGGATCTTGGAAGGTTAAACCACAACACAAACTCAACGGTGGCCTTGCTCTTACTCTAGCTGCATTGATTGCCGGTTATGGTAGCGATGCCTACCAACGTAACTCGGCAGCTAGAGCAGAAGCTAGAGCTAAGTTAGGCTTACCACCTAACAACAGTGCTGTTGAAAAAGTTAAGTCATTATTTACAGGTGCAGCCCAGTGATAAAGTTTACTTCGCCTACTGGTTGGGACTTCAATACTAAAATTGCCAGCGTAATCAAACTGAGCAGTCGTGGTTTAATTGGTAACGACCGTAGCGATTTTCTAAAGCAAGCTAGTGCTGATTTTGTTAACAAACTTGATCAGATTAAGTTTGCTAAAGATGAAATACCTATTCACCTGATTGCTTTAGGTGCTTCTGAGGCTTATTCTTGTAATCGTAATGGTGACGGATTCAAAGAAGCTACCTGTAAGAAATATCACGATACCTTCGTGAAGTTTGCTAAGTTCTTTCGTAATCATAAGAACAAACCTGAACGAGGTGACCCGTATTTTGGAACGGTTAAAGCCTCTGCTTACAATGACGAGATGCGACGAGTAGAGCTTATCTGTGCTCTCAATGCATCCAAAGAAGCAGCTGAACGTACAGGCGGTTTAGTAGCTGATACTGAAATTGAAAAGATTGCTAAGGATGAAGACATCCCTGTAAGTATGGCTTGCTTCGTTCCATTTGATTCCTGTAGTTATTGTGGCAATCAGGCTAGAACTCGAGACGAATACTGCACCCAAGAGAAGTGTGCTGCAGGTGGGTGCAGAGACAACTTAGCTCGGCTGGTGAAGGTCAGCGGTGACTTGCACCATCTTCATGTTGATAACCCTACCCCGAGATGGTTCGACATCAGCCGAGTTTTTAGACCTGCTGACAGAATTGCTTACGGTGGAAAAGCTGATTATCTAACTAAGGCTGCTTCCGATGGAGCAGTGATTGATGTACAGGAATACATAAAGTACGCCTCTGCAGCTACAGCTCCACTGTCTGTGATTTTATACGATAACGGTGCCCACGGTATTTGGTCCGAGAAGCAAACGGCTCAGATTAAACTAGCCTATGCTCTGGCTCAGTACCGTCCAGCTTTCACTGCTCAAGAAAGCCTCGGTTTGCCTTACAAAAAGTTTCCTGTAGAGAAGTTGGCAGCTTTTGGTACAGAGGATTGTAACCGACAGCTTGCAGCTCTTGCCGATCACAAGGTAATTTTGTCAATTAGTGATTATGCTGCACTGACGAATCAAACTGAGCTTGCTAAAGAAGCCAGTTACGCATTACAAAAACTATATAACAACAAAATCAATGATGAATCATTGCTTGTAGCTATCGAGAAAGGTGCATGTGACTTTATAGACACAGTGCCTACTCAACGAGATAGAGTATTCGCAGTAGAACATAGAGCGGATTTCTCTTTAAGCTATAAAGCAGCTCAAGACAGACTTTATGTTGGTTGTTTATCACAACGTCCGTTGTTAACTTCCATCACAAAGACTGCTAGTTCTAACGAAAAAGCAGAGTCACTTGCCACTCAATACGCTTTGTATAAATTGGCTGCTTTGTGGCGAATAGCTGAAAGTGACAACGAGTTTCCCTTGACAGTGAAACTCAGTATTATGCAAAATCAAGTCTCCGTTTAACACTAAACTCTGTGAGGAGTAGCAATTAAATGTCTCGTGCATCTACTTTGACTACCATTAACCAATTCCTGCAGCAAGTCAAAACTGCTGCAGAAGCTAATACCGAACCTGGAAGCATTGGCGGTGAAACATCGCATCCTGTTAAGGATGTAGATGATTCCACACAAGATGCTGAGGAAGGTGAGCGTTCTGCCGAGAACGAAGCAGACGTAAAGAAAGAACAAGGTAAGCCTGGAGTAGACAGCACTCCAGAAAACATTGCCAAGAAAGCTGCAGCTAAGAAAGCAGCTGAAGGCAAATCCTCGGATGGTTCTGTGAATCCTCCAGGTACCGCAGCTGAAGATCAGTTGCAAATTGGTACTAACAAACAACCTACTGGTGAAGACCCTTCGGTTGAAACTCAATCGGTTAAGGCTGAAAAGGAAGATTCGGAAACGAGTCATCCTGCTCGTACCAACAATTCTGAGTTGGACGATTTCAAGTATGCGTCTTACAGCATTGAAAAGCTTGAAAAGATGGCTTCCGATTTGGGTAACTTTATTTTGGCTGCAATGGCTGAAGACGATAAGCCAGCTAAGAAAGCTGCCGATAAGGCTGCACCTACCGCAACTAAAGAAGCTGCCAGTGATGAAGTCGATCTAGCAGGTGCTGCTGGTTACGAACTAGCTGGTTTGGTTTCTGGTGACTTCGATAAGAAGGCTGCAGATGCTATTGTTCAGCAAACCATTGAAGAAATCATCAAGACTGCTTCGGATGATGCGGATAAAGTAGCTGTTTATCTCTATAGCTTTCATGAAGAGCAACAGAAGCAAGCTGCAGCAGCTAGCAAGCAACGTGTAAAGCGAGCTGAAGGACCTATGCCTCCTGTTGACCCTGCCATGATGGCTGGTGGTGGTGCTCCTCCTGCAGGTGGCGGTGATCCGGCTGCTATGATGGGTGGTGGTGCTCCTCCTATGGGCGGTGAAGGCGGTGGTGAAGAAGACATTATGGCTCAATTGGCTCAATTGATCCAAAGCGGTCAACTTCCTCCTGAAGTACTTGAACAACTTGCTGCTGCTCTTGGTGGTGGCGGTGGTGCTCCTCCTGAAGGTGCCGGTTCGGATGCAGCTGCATCTCCTGGTGCCGATGAAGGTGGCCCAGCTCCTGATGCAGAAGATACCACAGGTGCTCCTGAAGGTATGGAAGTTTCCGCTGCTGTTAAAGTTGCTGCTGCTTTGCTCAAGTCTGCTGCAGCTAAGAAAACTAAAGCACCTGTTGCCAAACAACAGAAGTCTGCCAAAGACACTGTGCTTGAACTAATCTCTCGTTCCAAGAAATAATCGGAGTTAATCATATGAACCCTAAGCTTGCCGCAGCTACGGTACAGTTTATTGCTGTAACCTCTGCACTAGCACAAAAGCGAGCTGAACAAGCTCTTGCATTTAAGCAACGAGAAAAAGAAGCAAACGAAAAGATTGCTGCTGTTCTCGACCATTTGGTATCCACTGGTTGTGTTATGAACCATCAACGAGAGGAAGCTAAGCGTCAGCTGCAAAAGCATGCTTCGGCTTTGGATCTGTTGGTGAATGCTGCAACCAAGATTCAAAAATACAAGTCTGCTGCTGAATCCTTGACACAGAAGCAAGCTTCGGATCTAGGTTCGCCTGATTCGGTCGCTAAGCCTAAGGCTATCAACAGCTTGGAAAGTCCATTCGTTGGTCGTCGATCTGGTAACGAGAAGAAAGCTTCGGACTTGGCTTTGCTCGCTATCCTCGAGCCAGCTACCTAACGTTAGTCAATTAAATTGGAGATATAAATATGTCTGTACGACAAATGACTGCCAAAACCCTTAACGCTCTTAAGGGTTGGCCACAAATGAATGCAGTGGATTTCACTGCAAAGTTTTCTGGTGATATTCCTTCTGGGGATTTGCCTATTCCTCCAGGTGGTGTTGTTTCGCTGGATTCTGCTGGGGAGTTTATCCTCGGCGTAGGTAATAGTAATGTTATGCCTATGTTCTTGTTCTACGGTTCTGATAGCGGCATGATCGTTAACAACGGTGGTGACGCTTCGGTAGACAAGGGAGCTTGGGTTGGTATGACTCCTTCGGGTAATGCCATTGCCTTGGTCGGTTGTGGTGCTTACGAGCTTGTAAGTACAGCTTATGTTACCGGTCAAACCTACAATCCAAACACTCCGCTTACCGCAAACAAGAGCGGTAGTGCAGCTCCTGGATATCTTCGCCCCGGTACGATTAACACCAACATGATTGTTGGTTTGGTCAGCCGTGGTGAAGTTGATAACGGTTACGGACATAACGCTGTTGCGTTCTGGCCTTGTCCAATTTTCGTTCAATAATTACCCAGTTAAACTGGTTTACATATAGGGAGGACCCCGCATGTCCACAATGACTCAAGACGAAACCAAACTTTTGAATAAGACCCTCTTCGAAAAGCTTTCCAGCAACGATAGTCGCTTGGTAAAGCAGGCCGAAGATAAGATTAATGACTTTACTCGTACTAAGATGCGTGAAGACGGATTCTTCCGTCGAATCATGCCTCCTATTCCGATCAGCAATGACGATCTTGACCGCAAGGTTGACTCGGACTTGCCTTACAAAGTTATCGATAAGGAACCAGATAGCCCAGCTGCTGTTTCGATTCCGTTCAATAACTTGCCTTCCAACTTGTACATCAAAGGTAACCGATACGAGGTTCTCTTTGACCGTATTGTAACTCCTAAGTTCACGAAAGACGTGGACGAGTTGCGTACTTGGTACATGGATATTCGGCAAGTTTTGTCGGATAACGCTATCAAGGACATGTTGGCTGAAGAAGATGCTAAGTTCTTGACTGCTGTTAACACTGCCTTGGTTGGTCCTGGCCTTGTTTGCCCAACCTCGGGTGTTGTTCAGTACAAGCAAATCTCGGGTGGCATCACTCGTGATACGCTGTGGGACGGTATGAAGGTTATGCCTTCGACTCCAAGTAACTTGGAAGTCCACTGCGTTCTTTTGAACAACATTACCATCAAAGACGTTTGTAAGTTCACTTACAACGAAATGGGTGGAGGTAACATCAGTGACGAGATCATGCGTAACGGTTGGACCCTATCCAATTGGATGGGTGTGAACTGGATTATCACGATCAAGAAGGGTCTTGTTCCAACCGGAACCATGTACCATTTTGCTGATCCTAAGTTTATTGGTAAGAGCTTCTTGCTGGAAGACACCACGATGTATATTCGTCGTGAAGCTTACTTCATCGAGTTCTTCGCCTACGAATCCCTCGGAGCTACTCTGGGTCACACCAGTGGTTTGGCTCGAATCGATTACGTCTAATCTTAGTAGCTAAGGTACCTGTAGGCTTTCCTGCAGGTACCTTTCGGAGTACCATCATGTCACAAGCATTTCCTGGACCATACACAGACGTTTCCATTACTCAGCGTGGACCATTCAGTCAAGAATCCACCGCAGAAGATGTGGTTAACGTTCGAGACTTGGGTGCAGACCGTAGCTATCAAGTGGACCGTTCTGCAGCTCTACGCTCTCAAGATTTGTCTGCACAACAACAAGACCCTAAACCTTTTCCGAGTGGGCACAAGCTGCGTCCTGGTTATGACCCCTATGCTATAGGTGGTGGCTTGGACTCCTTCTTGGCTAACTCGGCAGAATAACTCTGGAGTAATTATGTCCCAACAACTACCTAACCCACAGGAAGCTTATGCTCATCTCTACAATGAGATTCATGCTCCTGTGTTTTTCAACAAGCTGGCAAGTCACGGAATCGAAGTGATGACTGAGAAGGAAGCTGAAGAGCTTCTGACTTTGGCTGCTCACTTGCGAGAAGTGCCTCTACAGAAACAAGCACAAGACAGCCGATTCAGTTCTGCTGTTAATGCTCTTACCCAAGCAGCAGGTCCATCGCAGTTCGCGAAACTTGCTCAAGACCAAAGTGTTAAAGCTGCTGCAGCTGATTTGATGCGAAACACAGATGTCTATGCATCTGTACTTAGTCTCAAACTTGCAGAACAGCAATAAGGAGATAAGTAATGGCAACTATGGACATGACCTGTCTTTATAGCACCGTCAAAAACATTAGTGGCGGTTCTATGGTTTTTGGTTTCCTTCCTCCACACGGACGGGAACTAGCAAACAATGAAGAATACACTGTCTTCGGTGATATTCGAGCTTTGATTGGTAGCAATGCAGGAGCAGAAGCTTCTGTTCGTCGTCGAGCCCAAGTTGCTCTTGAAGCAGCTCTCGACCAAGGCTACATCGAAATCTTGAATACTCCAAGTACTATCGTTTACGATGCTACTTTGGAAGCACCTAAGATGGTTAAAGTTGATAACGGAGCAGTTGCAGTCGCTGATCCATGCTGGCACGATTCGGTGTAATGTTAATTACTCAAATCTATGCTACACTAAGCCAATCGGAAACGGTTGGCTTTTTTTAATGGGTGACCAATGAAACTTAGCGTATTTACACCTACGCACAATCCAAAGTATCTGGCTGAAACTTATCAATCCTTAAAACTACAAGACATTCAAGATTGGGAATGGGTGATCGTCGTTAATGGGGAAGATACTAGATTACCTAGTTTTGCCTCTGCTGATTCTAGGATACGTATTATTGATGACTGTAAATCACTTTATAACATCGGAGCTATCAAACGTAGGGCGGTTGGGGCATGTACTGGTGATGTCTTTATTGAGCTGGATCATGATGATGTTCTGGTTCCGAAAGTGGCTTTAACTGCTATACGAAACAAGTTCCTAGAAGGGGCTGATTTCGTTTACTCAGATACTGCTTTATTCAGGTATGCAGATGGAGCTAAACAAAACTTTCAACCGCATATCTTCGATACCCGTTATGGTTGGCAGAACTATCCTATTACGGTGTACGGCACAAAGTTACAAGCTTCACGCTGTTTTGACATATCGCCTAGATCTTTGGCTGAGATTTATTTCTGTCCTGACCATGTGCGATGTTGGTCCAGAAAAGCATACTATGAGTCAGGAGGACACAATCCTGAGCTGTCCGTGTGCGATGATCATGAATTGATGATCAAGACTTATTTGGCAGGGTTCAAATTCGCACACACCGGTGGGTGTCATTACCTGTACCGTTTACATCAAAACAATACGGTCAACGCTCGTAATAAGCAAATACAGGAAATAACAGCTAAGCTTAAAGAACGACATCTACCTACGCTGATCAACCGGTGGCTTATTAATAATGACTTACACAATTTAGACATAGCCGAGCTTAAGCAGACGGGCTGGAAATGGGAATACGCACTACAAGGCTTTGGAGAGAACAACTTCGGGCACATCTACTGTGATAACGAGTTGCAGGCTTTAGAAGGTTGGCAGGTTACTGAGTTCTTAAACGAGGCCTATAAAGCCCTGGTTCCTGGCGGGTATTTAACAATTATTGTTCCTGACGCCGTAAGCGGGGCAGGGTATATTAACGTTAACTGGAAAAGTCATTTCAGTCGGTTTAGCTTCCTGCCCTATACAGATCGAGAGCATACCTACCCAGAAGTACGTTGTAGGTTTCAGGAAGTGAACTGCAGTGCTGTATACAAGTCTACTAC
>Ga0075163_10008143_pt1 | contig 13837 bp, 14 predicted proteins | sample JI1023141ADNA_FD_71478 | JGI IMG/M metagenome (GOLD analysis project Ga0075163, IMG submission 71478) | Wastewater effluent complex algal communities from Wisconsin, to seasonally profile nutrient transformation and Carbon sequestration -... | ecosystem: Engineered > WWTP > Effluent > Algae...
GTCGGACAGGCCTTTGAGAAAGCTCGCCATCGCGCGCTAGATCGCGGTGGCGGAAACGCGACGGATGAAGTCCGGCGGCGGCGCCGTTTCCGTCAGCAGCGTACCCTTGATCGGCCGCGGCTGTCCGAACACATGGCCCTGGCCATACGGGATCTCGAACTCGAGAATCTCGATAACGGATTTCTCCGCCTCCACCTTCTCGGCGATCAGGTCGATGCCGTAGCGCACGAACAGCGCCGGCACATCTTCCGGAGCGATATCGCGGGTGATCGCAGAGATCGGCCGCTCGCCGCCCGGCGTCAGCTCTTCGAGCAGCCGCTCGCCATTGATCTTGAGGAAGCGCACGCCCGCAGCCTGCAGTTCCGGCAAGTCGAAGTTCAGGCCATCACCCTTGTCGAGCGAAAAGCGAAAGCCGAGTTCCTTGAGGCGCAGCATGTTGCGCGCGGCAATGTCCGAACGCGACTTGAACGCGCGTACGCTGATCTCGAAGATCATCGCATACGCCATGTCGCGGTTCTCGCGCATGAAGTCGAGGAAGTTGGTGAAGAACTGCTCGTCCTCGAGCGACGCCATCGAGATGTTGCAGAACACGCCGATGCGCTGGTCGCGCTCCGACAGGCGCCGCACGATCTGCACGCAGCGGAACAGAAGCAGGTTGTCGATCACGCCCAGAAGGTTGGCGCGCTCGGCGGCCGCGAGGAATTCCGTCGGCATGATCACGCGGCCATCGGCCCGGCGCAGGCGGGTGAAGCCTTCGTAGAAACACGTCCTGCGCTGCGGCAGGTTCACGATGGGCTGAAGGTGAAGGTCGACGCGGTTCTCGCGCAGCGCATCCTTCACGGCATCGAGGATCGAGGCGCCGTCCGCTCCAACTTCCGGCACAGCAGCCGCCTGGCTGCGCACGCTGTTGAGCCTGGTCTCGAAGCGCTTCGACAGGCCCTGGATCATGCCTTCGAGGCCGCGCATCTCCTGCACGATCGACTCGCGGCGAGCGGCCACTTCCGTGTCGAAGTCCCGCTTCAGTTCGATGGAGCGCTCTTCAGCCTGCGCGATGCGCCCCGTGAGCTTGCGGATTTCCTGCTTGAGGTCGTGGATTTCGTTCTTGCTCACGCCGCCGCTGGAACGCGAGGCGGCCATGTGCAGCTGGATCAACGCAAGCGAGCACGTTGCACCGATGATCGCCGCCGTGACGGCGTCGAACCCCTGGTACAGGTGCAGCGCAACTGCGCCGACCGTCGACGCCGTAATGTAAACGAGCGCCAGCATTATGTGGGCGATAACAGGCATTGTAACCGGAGCAGCCCCTCAGGTTGCGGACGTGTGCGTCCACGTCCTTGGTTCTGTTGGCATCCGCGCCGAATGACAAGTGAAGAACGTCGCGGCGCTGCACCACACGGACCGCCACGGCTTCGCAACGAACACGCCTTCCCCGCCAATCTCTCTACTTGCTCTGCATTTAGGCGTGATTGCACGTGTCGCCGCGCGAGACTGTCTCGATTGATGTTGTCTTTGGGTCACATCTGCCAGGTCTCGTTAACCGACGCAGCATTCGGTCCTCGACAAGTGCATTTGAGGTGCCTTTAAGTCGCCATAATCGAACGCGCCGGCCTCGGGGGACCTCACAGGAGGAACGATGGCCGGTGACGGGGGCGACCGGGGAGCGCGGCGGTTCTGGCGAGGGTCAGAACCGCCGCCTGTCGTTTAGCCACCTGAAATCACTGAAAATTCCTCAGTCGCGAACGACCGGCGTTTCTCCCGTCAAGTCCAGCTCCATCCCGCCGAAAGCCAGTTTCGCGCCAGCCTCGGGGCTCGCCGCGATCAACTCGCGCCACGCTTCCCCCGCCTCTTTTGCCGAGTCGGGCACAATGACCGCCGCAGAGAGCTTGCCCTGCGCCGCAACCTTGAGAATCTCGGCCACATCCGGGCATCGCTGCTCGCCAGCCGCCAGCGCGGTCGATCCGCTCGCGACAATCCCCGCTGCGGTTTGGGCGCCCCGGATCGCGGCCTGAATCGTTTCGGGTCCAGCACGGCAGCCCGCCACGACAAGCGACTTGTCCTCGAAGTCCACACGATACACCCGCCCCCGTCCGTCCAGCGAGCGGAACACCCTGATCGACACCACGCCTGAGTCGAAAACGATCCGCCCCGCCATCCCCTCGTCCAGCCCGTCCAGCCCCACAGCCAGCCGCACCGCCTGGTCCGACGAAGCCAACAGGTTCGCCCCATCGACAATGGCCACCAGTCCATCCGGCCCGTTGACCTTCAGCGTCTCGGACCGCCCTGCCGCCCGCGCCGCCCGCGCAACGCCCGGCAATCCGGCGACAGACTCGAGATCAAGATCGGGCAGCAGCACGAGGTCCACATCGGTGCGCACCAGTCCCCGCGCCTGCAGGCTGGCCGCCGCTCCCTCGCCCGCGCCGAACAGGAAGGCGAGCCCGCCCGCCTCCACGAGCACACAGACGCCCGCATCGCAGAGCCTCGCCCGGAAAGCTTCAGCCGGCGCCGGGGTCGCAGCCACCTTGGCCGCACGCGCCTCCGCGCCGCGTTTCCACGCCTCGACCGCCCCGCCCGCCCGATGCGACAGCAGCCACCATCCGCCCACGACCGCCACCGCCGCGAGCACACCGAACAGCAGCAGGTCGCGGCGCAGTCGCATCTATCAGCCGATCCGCGTCGCGGCTGTTTCCTGCGCGATGGTCGCCTCGATAACGCCAAGCCGCTCCACCTCGACGCGCACCACATCACCGACCTTCACGAACTTAGGCGGCGTGAACGCCGCGCCCACGCCTGCAGGCGTTCCCGTGAAGAGGAGGTCGCCGGGCTCCAGCGCGAACGCCTTGGTCAGATGCTCGATCTGCTCGGCGACATTGAAGATCATCTCGGCCGTATTGCCGTTCTGCCGCAACTCGCCATTGACCCAGCACTTCAACGCCAGCTTGCCGACGTCGCCGGCTTCATCCGCCGTGGTGATCCACGGACCGACGGGTCCATGCGTATCGAACCCCTTGCCCATGATCATGGTCTGCGTCGCGCGCTGCCAGTCGCGCACAGAATAGTCGCAGCCCGTCATGTACCCGCCGATGATCTCGTGAGCCCGCTCACGCGGCACATGCCGCCCCCGCTTGCCGATCACGACCACCAGCTCCACCTCATAGTCGAGCGCCGTCGACACTGCCGGCATCAGGACGGGATCGAAGGGCCCATGCAGGCAGGTGGACTGCTTGTTGAACCACATCTGCGTCGTCGGCGGCTCGCGCCCCGTTTCCTTCGCGTGGTCGCGATAGTTGAGACCGATGCCCAGTATCTTGCCCGGCCGCCCGACAGGCGCGCGCAGCTTGACCTGCGACAGCGGCATCCGCGGTGCAGACCGGGCGGCGCGGGCCACTGCTTCGGCGCCCGCTGCCCCCGCGGCTAGAATATCCACAGGATTGAAAGACAGATGCGGCGCTGCAGCACGCAGATCGACCACCTCATCGCCGACAACCAGTCCCGGACCCGCCCGATCCGTTGCCTCGAAAACACAGAGCCGCATGAGTCACCTGTTGAGCGCCAGCACGGGAGATTGGACCGCGCCGTCTTCTATGAATAGCTAGAGCCAGTTCAGTTCCGGGAAGCGTGCGCCATGTCAATCGCTGCAGAGGTCCAGCGGGTCCGCGACGTTTTCAGCCCCGGGGCCGACATCCGGGTGCCTCCCTTCCAGCGGGCCTATGCCTGGGAGGACGAGGAAACCGAGGTGATGATCCGCGACCTGCTGGAGGCGTTCCGTGCCGGGACGGTCTATTTCCTCGGCGCGATCGTGGTCATCCGCCCCAGGAACCGGGGCCCGTCCGACGTGGTCGACGGCCAGCAGCGCCTGACGACCCTCACCATCATGATGGCGGTGCTCCGCGATCTCGCCCAGTCGCGCGAGCAGGAGACCCAGCTGCACAACATGATCGGCCACGAGACCATGGGCATGGTGTTCGGCGGCGGCCATCACTGGCGCATGACGCTGAACCGCAGCGACACCCCCTTCTTCCGCCGCTTCGTTCAGGAGCGCAGTGGCACGAAGGCCCAGGACGCGATGATGGAAGCGACCCGGGCTCCCGACGCATCGCCAAGCCAGCAACGCATCGCGGCGGCCGTGGCGCAGGTCTACGACTACATGACCGACATGGCCGACGAGGAGCGCACACGCTTCGCCACCTGGCTGCTCGATGAAGTCTCGATCGTGCGCGTGCGGGTGTCCGAGTATGCGGTCGCCTACAAGGTCTTCCAGTCGCTGAACCATCGCGGCAAGCCGCTGTCGGACCACGACATCCTGAAGTCCGCCTTGTTCGAGCGCGCGGGCTTCACCACGCAGGAGGCCAGCCAGCTTTCCGAACGCTGGAACGCATACACCGGCCGCCTCAGCGACCGCGGCTTTGCCGACATGTGGAAACAGATCCGCGCCATCTACGACCGCGAGGGCGCAGGCGAAATGGTGTCCGCGCTGATCGCGGGCATTATTCCCCGCTCATCCATCGGCGAGTTCCTGAACAACAAGCTGCCGCGCTTCGTCGAAGCCTACGACGCGGTCGTCAACGGGGTTGAAGGGCAGATTGCACTCAGCGAAGAAACGCGCCGGCGCATCTGCTATCTCCGCTCGATCCACCATGAAAGCTGGCGTGCGCCGGCGATCATGTTCCTGGTCGAGCAGCCCTACGACCCGGACAATGCCGACCGCTTCTTCTGGGCGCTCGAGCGTCTCGCCTACACACTCCAGTACTCCGTCCGCGACCGCGAATACCGCCACAAGCGCTATCGCCGCGTGCTCGACTCCATGGAGAAGGGGTCGCTCTTCGACGCCGAGTCTCCGCTCGATCTCACCCAGCGCGAAAAGTCCGACCTGATCGACCGCCTTCGCGGCCGCTTCCCCAACTTCAAACAGCGCCGCGCCCTGCTGATGCGCGTCTCCGGCAGCGTGGACGGCTCGCCCGCTCTTCCGCCCGCCACAGACTGCACGGTGGAGCACATCCTCCCCCGCACGCCACAGCGCGGATCAGAATGGTTCGAGGAATGGTCGCGCGCCCGGGACCGCGAGGAGCTGACCGAATGCATCGGCAACTTCACCCTGCTGACCCACTCCGAAAACCAGGCGGCCGACCGCAAGTCATTCCAGGAAAAGCTGGAGATCTACTTCCGCTCGGGCGAGGCTTCATTCGCCCTCAGCCAGGACCTGCGCGGGCGTACGCGCTGGACACCTGAGGATGTAAAGACCCGCCGCGACGCCCTGATCCAGAACCTCGCGAAGGACTGGGACCTCTGAAGCCACCTCTCCCGCCTGTGCGTTGACGCAGTGCCCAAGCGCGTAGAAAGCTCCCGCCCAGCAAGAACAGGCCGAATCCGAGCCACGGAATCCGGCCGACCAGGGGAGACACGTCCATGATCCGCACATCCGCAAAGCTGCTTGCCGCCACCGCGTGCGCCGCGCTGCTGGCCGGCTGCACGATGGTCACAGACATGATGGGCTCGACCGTGACGCCCCATTCGGAGACGGCCGCCGCGCTTGGCATGCCCACCGCCTCGCCGGAGTCGCAGGGCTTCTCCACGGCCGGGCTGGATCAATTGACCTCCGAATTCCGCGCGCTAGTCGATCAGAAGAAGCTCGCCGGCGTCACCACGCTGGTCTCGCGCCATGGCAAGGTCGTTCACTTCGACACCTACGGCGCGGCGAACGCGGCGACGGGCGAAGCGCTGAAGCCCGACTCCATCTTCCGCATCGCCTCGATGACCAAGCCGATCGCGGGCGTCGCGATGATGCAGTTGTGGGAACAGGGAAAGTGGAAACTTTCCGACCCGGTGTCCAAGCACATCCCGGAGTTCAAGGGCCTCAAGGTGAAGGGCCCGAACAACACGCTGGTTGAACAGCAGACCGAGATGACGATGGCGCAGCTGATGAGCCATACGGCCGGCTTCGGCGTCAGCGCGGTCTACAATGACGCCGGCCTCGGCGCGACCGACCTGCAGGGCATGATCGACAAGTTGGCCAAGCTGCCGCTGGAGACCCAGCCGGGCACGGCGTGGGACTACGGCCCCAGCGTGAACATCCAGGGCTACCTAGTCGAGAAGCTGTCAGGCCAGTCGCTCGACGTCTATTTTGACGAGCACATCTTCGCCCCACTCGGCATGGTCGACACCGGATTCTGGATGCCCGAAGCCAAGGCCAGCCGCGTCGTCGCCATCCATACCTACACCGATGGCGTGATCACCGGACCGCCGGAAAATCGCGTCGGCACCACCAAGCCCTCTTTCCTGTCTGGCTCGGGCGGTCTGATGTCGACGGCTGAAGACTACTGGCGCTTTGCGCAGGCTGTCCTCAATGGCGGCGAACTGAATGGGCAACGCGTGCTGCAGGCCGACACGGTGAAGCTGATGCGCACCAACGTGATCTCGCCCACGGCAAAGGTCGACCTCTACGGCCCGAGCCAGGAAGGCATTGGCTTCGGCATGGACTTCGCGATCGTGATGGACCCGCAGAAGGCAGGCACGCCGCAAGGCCTCAACACCTTCTACTGGGGCGGCGCTTTCGGCACCTGGTTCTGGATCGACCCCACCAACGATCTCGTCTTCGTAGGCATGATCCAGAACCTCAACGGATCGAACCCCGCGCAGGGCACGCCCGCCACGCGCGTAATCTCTCCGCGCATCACCTATGACGCGCTCGTCGACAGGTCGAAGTAACCGGCATGAGTGCTGAGCAGACGCCCGATGCCGAACTGGCCGCCCGCCTCGCCTGGATCAACACAGCGAGGCGGCTGCACCGCACCAAGCGGATCATCGGCCTCGTGGGCGTCGTGCTTGGCGCGTGCATGGTCGTCTGGTGGAAGCTCGATGCGACCGTGCCTGACTGGGCGCTGTGGGCCGGCATCGGCGTGCTGCTGGCGAGCTGGGGGACCTTCGTATTCGTGATCATCGCCCGCTGGGCATGGGTGAAGAAGAACCCGTATCGCCCGCCTGCGTGAGACCTGTCGCCTTCAGAGCGTCAGGAACAACCGCCCGTCCTGAACTTGTCACGCAGCGCGTTGAGCCCGCCACTCAGCAACGGCTGTAGCATCTCTGACTCCAGACGGATGGCCTCCGCCCGCGCCACGACCTTTCCATTGCTTGCGTCGGTCAGGGTGACAGAAATCGGATGCCTGGCGTCTGCCGCCGCGCGCCAGGCCGCATGATCGTCAACGCGCTGCGTCGGAAAACGTCCCGCCAGCATCGCCTCGAAATCGATTGCGAACACCTGATCGGTGACCGCGGCGCCATCGGGGCCCGGGACGACATCAATCGTCATCGACTTGGAGCCCTGTGTGACCGTCAGCTTGAGAGCCGTGACCGGCTTGCCGCCCGACCTGAATTCCGGCCACCCGATCCGGAAACCCGAATAGTCGAGCCGCACGCTTCCCGGCTCGAGCCATTTCTCAGCAGGCTGGTAGATGCTCATGTAGTTCCAGATCATCAGGTCCGACGTCTGAGCCTCGTACGCGCCGCTGACGCCCGCACCCGTCGTGATCATCAGCGCACGCGCCGGGCCCATCTCGACATAGAGTCGGTCGAGGCCGTCGCCCCTCAGATCAGCGGACGCGTGCGCGCTGAGTGTGTCCGAAAGAACGAAGTCCGCCGAACAAGACGACGCGTTCGGCTGCGCGAAAGCTGCGCCGCCCGCCGCAACAAGGCTCACCCCGGCGAAAGCCGCCGCGAGAAAGTTACCGACTGTCATGCTGCACCCCGGGATTCGTTGGGCCGACCATAGAGGCCGCCGCGTTACCCGCCAGTACCTTATGACAGCACAAGCTTGCCGTTCGCATAGAGCCAGCAAACTCGATCTGCCTTCCCTTCCGCAAATCCGGCGCTATGAACGCAACATCATTGCGTCAGACAACCGGGGCCGGCGCCCCGATGGAAGGAAACACCAGATGGCCCAGCTGCCCGAAACCCTGTTCGACCTCAAAGGCAAGGTCGCCCTCATCACCGGCTCGACCAAGGGCATCGGCAAGGCCATCGCCGAACAGTATGCGATCCACGGCGCCAAGGTCGTCATCTCCTCGCGCAAGCCGGGCCCGTGCGAGGAAGTGGCCGCCGCCATCAACGCCAAGCACGGCGACGGCACGGCGATCGCCTGCCCGGCCAACATCTCGTCGAAGGATGATCTCAAACGCCTGGTCGATGAAACCAATGCCGCTTTCGGCAAGATCGACATCCTGGTCTGCAACGCCGCCTCGAACCCCTACTACGGCCCGATGGCCGGCATCACCGACGAGGCGTTCGCCAAGATCCTCTCGAACAACATCATCTCGAACAACACGCTGACTACGCTGGTCTCCCCGCAGATGAAGGAGCGCAAGGACGGCGTGGTGATCATCATCTCGTCCATCGGCGGCCTGCGCGCTTCCACCGTGATCGGCGCCTACTGCGTCTCGAAGGCTGCTGACGTGCAACTCGCCCGCAATCTCGCCGCCGAACTCGGGCCGCACAACATCCGCGTAAACTGCATCTCGCCCGGCCTCGTGAAGACCGACTTCGCCAAGGCGCTGTGGGAAGATCCCGAGACCAAGGAACAGCGCGAAGAAGAAACCCCGCTGCGCCGCATCGGCGAGCCCAACGATATCGCGGGCGCCGCCGTGTTCCTCGCCTCACGCGCGGGCGGGTGGCTCACGGGCCAGAACATCGTCGTCGACGGCGGCGTGACGGCGGTCTGACCTCCGTCCAGACGCGGGCTGGCTTGATCGCTCGACCAAATGGGCCACTCGAGCGGTCAATGTCGGCGTTCGCATCGACGTGGCTTTGGCAGTTGCGCTGGGTCCCGCTCGGGTCCAGTCTCCGGTGGCGGCATGCCGCCGGAAAGTCCACGAACATGAGACTCGCAATCCTGGCGCCGCTCCTGGTAGCAGCCTGCACGACTGCGCCTTTGCCAAAGCCAGATGTCTCCGCAGGGTACGCCACTCAGCGCATCGCAGACGTCAACGGCCGCCAGATCCAGCTCGATGTCTGGTATCCGTCTGAAGCCGCGGAAGCTCCTCACAGCTACAACTTCGGTTTCGGCAATGTTGCCCAGAACGCGGCCATCTCCGAAGGCACCCTTCCGGTCATCCTTCTCTCACATGGCTCCATGGGCGCCGCGTCCAACTACTCCTGGATCGCCGAACCTCTCGCGCGCCATGGCTATGTCGTTCTTGGCGTTTCGCACTTTGGCGAGTCGCCTGCTTTCGGCCAGGCCAACATGAACCCAGCCACTGTGTCGCGGTTTGGCGACCGTACGCGCGACATCAACGCCGCACTCGACTTCCTCGTCACGAAGTCGGTCTACGCAAGCCACCTCGATTCAAAACGTGTCGGCGCTCTCGGCCACTCCTCCGGAGGCGCAACCGTCCTGATGCTTGCCGGCGCGCCGTTCGCTTTTGCGGATGTCATGGCCTACTGCCGCGACGCTCGCGCGACGGACAAGGGCTGCCAGTATCCCCCAGGGCCGCTGTCCCCCGAACAAGCGCCCGTGCCCTCGCCGGTTCCGATCCACGCATTCGTCGTCATGGACCCGGCCGTCGGGCCGGGTTTCGACAGCGAAGGTCTGAAGGCGTTGATGACGCCCGCCCTCGTCATAGGCTCGGCCGAAAACGACTTCCTGCCCTTTGCCGCACACGCGGGCCGGGTGGCCAGCCTCTTGCCCTCCGCCGAGACGGAGCGCCTGTCCAGCGGCGAGGGGCATTTCGTCTATGTCGATCGGTGCACGCTCCCGATCAATGTCCTGGGCGTCCAGCTCTGCACGGACCGCCCTGGCGTCGATCGCGATGCCGTGCACGCCCGGCTCGTGCCGCTCATCCTCGATTTCTTCGACCGCCAGCTCTGAACCGCCCCCCTGACGCGGCGGCGATCCGCACCTATATAGGCGTGCAAACCCGGGAGGATTCCATGGCCCCGCACCCCTACAAGGTCGCCCGCACCGACGCCGAATGGCGCGCCCTCCTGACGCCGGAACAATACGCCGTCATGCGCCAGCACGGCACGGAGCGTCCCGGCTCATGCGCGCTGCTGTACGAGAAGCGCCCCGGCGTCTTCACCTGCGCCGGCTGCGACACGCCGCTGTTCAACAACACCGTGAAGTTCGAGAGCGGCACCGGCTGGCCCAGCTTCACCACGCCGATCCCGGGGGCATTGGGCGAAACCGTGGACAAGAGCCACGGCATGGTCCGCACCGAAGTCCATTGCGGCACGTGCGGCAGCCACATGGGTCACGTCTTCCCCGACGGCCCGCCGCCCACCGGCCTGCGCTATTGCATCAACGGTGTGGCGCTGAACTTCGAACCGCAGGAATAGGCGTTCAGCCCGCCCAGCTCAGCACCGTGCCGGGCGCGGCCTTCATCGCTGCATTGCGGGTGGCGACGGCCTTGTCGTACTCCGCCGGCGCCATGCATGTCGCCGTCACAGTGGATGCGCTGATTTCCTCGTCCGCGACTTCAGACTTGAACGCCAATGCCTTGCGCTCGGCCTCCCATGCTCCGGCCGAGAAGAAGGCCGAATAGTAGTACGTCTTTTCGGCGCCGTTGTCGGACCACGCCACACACCACATGAACTCGCCGCCCTGCGCCTGGCTCGGGGCAGCAGCGAACGGGGACAAGGCAAGCGCGAGGGCGGCAATTGAAAGGCGCATATTGGTCGTCCCCTTTGATCACATGCCGGCGCGCATCCCCTGCGGCCTGCCTTCCCCTTCCGGCTAACGCGGTTCTCGGCTAGCGACCATAGCCTGAAGCATATCGATGGACCCGACGCATGAGCTTTGACGGCTTCCCCGCCCTGCCGCCCCACGTGAATGCGCGGCTGAAGACGTTCATGAACGGCAACCTGCCGCCGGCCCACGTCAACATGGGCATCCGGCCGGACCTGTGGTGCAAGGAAGCCGAGGTCGGCCGTGTGCTGTTTCGCTGGCCCAATGACGGCTCGCGCGACATTGGCGGCGGCCGCGTCTTCGGCGGCTGGATCGCCGGTCTGTCCGACAACATCGTCTCGATGTGCATGTCGACTGCGCTGGAAGAAGGCGAAGGCTTCACCACACAGGACCTGCAGGTGAAGATCTTCCGACCAGTCTCCGGCCCCGAAATCGAGATCGAGGCCAAGTTGGTAAACCGCAGCCGGACGACAGGGTATGTCGAAGCCGAATGGCGCCTTCCCAACGGCAAGGTCGCCGTGAAGGTCCTGTCATGGAAAGCCATCCGCCCGGTTGAGAGCTTCGCGCCCCGCGACTAGCGCCGCAGGCGAGTTGGCCAGCTGCGTTTACCTTCTCGCCTTCGCCAGGCTGGCGCCCTTTGTGCTCCGCCATGGCCATGCGCACCCTTATCCGGTTCATTTCTGCTCTCGCCGTCGCGGCAAGCCTCGCTGGCGCAGCACAAGCTCAGAATTACCGCGTCCTCGGCCGGTCCGAGCCCGTGGCCAATGGCGGCTTCGCGATCCAGTGGCCCGGCAGCGGCTTCGAGGTCACGTTGACCGGCTCGAAGCTCACCGCCCAGATCGAGGATTGGGGCTCGAACTGGCTCAATGTCGAAGTGGACGGCAAGGTCACGCCGCTCGCCCTTAAGGAAGGGTCTTGGGAGTATATCCTGTTCGATGGCGCGCCCGGCCGGCACACCATCAAGGTTACCCGGCGCACCGGCACGCCTGTCGGCGTCACCCGCTTTCTCGACATCTCCGCCGACGGACCGATGCTGCCGACCGAGGATCGCAGCCGTCGGATCATGGTTATCGGCGACTCGGTCACGTCCGGCTACGGCATCGAGGGTGAGAGCCAGTTCTGCGCCTACAGCCACGCCACACAGAACCACGATCTCGCTTACCCTGCCCTAACCGCGGCCGCTTTCAACGCGGACATCCACACCATCGCCGCCGACGGACGCGGCCTGATCCGGAATTTTTCGGGCGACGATCCAACCATGGCGGAAGCCGCCTGGCGCGAACTCCCGGGCAGCCAGGTAAACTGGGCGCGCCTTGCCTACCGGCCCAACGTCATCGTCATCAACCTGGGATCGGCCGACTTCGCGGCCGGCGACCCGGGCGATGGCTTCGACGCCGCCTATGTCGACATGCTCGCCACCCTGCGCCAGACTTATCCACAGGCCGAAATCTACGGCGCCATCGGCGGCATGCTGCACGGCGACGCCTACGCCGCCGCCCGGAATTCTGTCCTCGGGGCGGTCAACACCCGCCGCGACGCCGGCGATCCCAAGGTCCATTTCATTGAGTTTTCGCTCGAATCTTCGCCCCGCCGCTTCGGCTGCGACTGGCATCCGGGCCTGGACGCACACCGCCAGATGGCCCTGAAACTCGAGGCCGCCATAACGCGCGACCTCGGCTGGAAGCCGTCCAGAAAGCCTGCCGCGCCGGCCGAAGAAGGCCTCCTGTCCGCGCGCTGAGACCTCACCCGTCCCTTGACAGCCGCCCCCAGCGTCCATAACTCGCCCTCGCGGCTGGCACTCCCTCGGGGAGACTGCTAGCACGCAAGCGCATAGGGCGGTTTCGCGCTGCCCTGAACATTCGAAAAGTTGAGGGAAATCATGAGCTTTCGTCCGCTCCATGACCGCGTTCTGGTGAAGCGTGTCAAAGAGGAAGAAAAGACCAAAGGCGGGATCATCATCCCCGACACCGTCAAAGAGAAGCCGCAAGAAGGCAAAGTCGTCGCTGTCGGCCCCGGCGCGCGTGGCGATGACGGCAAGATCACACCGCTCGATGTGAAAGCCGGCGACCGCGTCCTGTTCGGCAAATGGTCGGGCTCGGAAGTCACCATCGACGGTGAAGAGCTCATCATCATGAAAGAGAGCGACATCCTCGGCATCGTCGAAAAGACGCCCGCCAAGAAGTAAGCCGCGCTTTCTTCCCCATCATTCAGACAAGCAGAGACAAGCCACATGGCAGCCAAACACGTACAATTCGCCGCCGACGCTCGTGAGCGCATGATGCGCGGCGTCGACATCCTCGCCAACGCCGTGAAAGTCACGCTCGGCCCCAAAGGCCGCAACGTGATCATCGAGAAATCGTTCGGCGCCCCGCGCTCGACGAAGGACGGCGTCACCGTCGCCAAGGAAATCGAACTGGCAGACAAGTTCGAGAACATGGGCGCCCAGATGATCCGCGAAGTGGCCTCCAAGGCCAACGACGTCGCGGGTGACGGCACCACCACCGCCACCGTTCTCGCCCAGGCCATCGTCAAGGAAGGCCTCAAGCGCGTCGCCGCCGGCATGAACCCGATGGACCTCAAGCGTGGCGTCGAGCGCGCCGTGCTCGAAGTCGTCGAGAACCTGAAGAAGCAGTCCAAGAAGGTCACGACCAACGAGGAAATCGCCCAGGTCGGTTCGATCTCCGCCAACGGCGAAATGGAAATCGGCGCGATGATCGCCGAAGCCATGGCAAAAGTCGGCAACGAAGGCGTCATCACGGTTGAAGAAGCCAAGGAAATCGAGACCAAGCTCGAAGTCGTCGAAGGCATGCAGTTCGACCGCGGCTACCTCTCGGCCTACTTCGTCACCAACGCCGACAAGATGGAAGCCTCGCTCGACGACGCTCTCATCCTGCTCCACGAGAAGAAGCTCTCCTCGCTCCAGCCGCTCCTCCCGGTGCTTGAAGCTGTGGTCCAGTCGGGCCGTCCGCTGATCATCATCGCGGAAGACGTCGAAGGCGAAGCTCTCGCGACGCTCGTCGTGAACAAGCTGCGCGGCGGCCTCAAGGTTGCTGCCGTGAAAGCCCCGGGCTTCGGCGACCGCCGCAAGGCCATGATGGAAGACATCGCCATCCTGACGGGCGGCACGGTGATCTCCGAAGACCTCGGCATCAAGCTCGAGAACGTCAC
>Ga0075163_10008145_pt1 | contig 13836 bp, 8 predicted proteins | sample JI1023141ADNA_FD_71478 | JGI IMG/M metagenome (GOLD analysis project Ga0075163, IMG submission 71478) | Wastewater effluent complex algal communities from Wisconsin, to seasonally profile nutrient transformation and Carbon sequestration -... | ecosystem: Engineered > WWTP > Effluent > Algae...
TGTGGGTGGAGGGCGAAGGGCAGAAGGCGGGCCCCAAGACCATGCGGCTCAAAGACCGCCGCATCGAGTGGGTGCGCCGCACCGATGTGGACACCCGCGGGGTCATCACCCAGGACCGAACCTACGATCCCCCCGCCCTGCGCCTGGACTTCTCGCTGCCCCATAGCTGTGTGGGTGATACCTGGGGTGAAGGCTATGCCACCACCACCGAGCAGCCGGAAGCCCCCACCCAAGTCACGCTCCAAGCCGAGACCTGGTCGGTTCTCGACGTCCACGCCCAGCCCGCCAATGAGTTTCTCGGTCCCCGCGAGTCCTTCTGCGTCGAGCGCTTATCGGCGCCCGCCCCAGGCGGCAGCACCGCCACCGGCACGTATTGCTTCGCCTATGGAATCGGCAAGTTCGTCGAGCAGAGCGAGGAGGAGCACGAGTACCTGGAAGCCTACTGTGTGGGCCAGGCCGAGTGTTGCGCCACCGCCCCCACCCTCTCGGGCGTGCCGCGCCAGATGTGTGGCGCCGAGTGTATCGACACCCAGCGCAACCCGAGCCACTGCGGCGTGTGTGGCCGCGCCTGTCTGGGCACGGAGCTGTGCGTCGATGGGGCGTGCACGGAGCCGTGAGGCCCGACTGCTGGCCCCACCACGCCCGCCGCCCACGCCGCGAAAACCCGCTCCTGGGCTCGCGGGCCGGGCATCTCGCGAGGGTGCAAGCCCCCCCCAAAAAAAGGCAATCATCGCAAGCCCGCACCCCTGTAGGGCGATGTAGGACAAGGTGCGCCGATGTGCGTATTTGCCTACCCGTAGAACTACCCACGCGGTAAGGTGGCCCCGTTCAATCCTCGGGGTCGGGGATGGCGGGGGCAACCCCAAGGCTGGCGAAGCCGAACGCATCGCCAAAAAACGGTAAGACTGTGGGAAAAAAGAAGAATCTCATTGCCCTCGCTGGCGGCTGCGCGGCCTCCTTGCTTGCTTCCTCGGCAATGGCCGCTGACACGGTCAAAGCCATGCCCGATCGGCAAGTCCGACCGGGTGTAGCTCTGCCCGTATTTGGCGCCGCGGGCAACAACGGCATCTTGGGTGATGGCTCGGCCAACGGCCAAACCTACACCTGGACCTTCACCCCCAACGCCAACGTCCAGGTGATTGATGACGGCAACCTGGGCGGCGTGGTCGGCAACGATCGCAACGTCAGCGAGACCGTCACCTTTCAGCTCCTCAACGGCTCCACCCGCGAGATTGTGACGGCCTCGCTCCTGGTGGTCGGGCCCGGTGGGCAGTTCCAGTTTGACTCGGTCAACATTGATGTCGTCGCCCCCGGCGACGACATCTCCGACACCGACCTGGAGAACCTGGCCGTCGAGGTGAACATCGCCATCGATGACGGCCTGCGGGCCATGTACCTCACCCAGGAGTACCCCACCGGCCGCGTGCCCTTCGCCGCCGGGACCAACGCGCCCAACGACTGCGCCACCACGGCCTTCAGCCTCTGGGGCTTCTCGAACCGTGGCCACGGGCCGCTGACCGACTCGCTCTATGCGCCCGCCGCCGCCCGCGCCGTGCAGTACATCCTGAGCGACGATCAGGTCTTCGATCCGCCCGCCCAGGCCAACATCGGCGACCCCGATGCCAACGGCAACGGCCGCGTCATCAACCTGTGCCGTGGCAACACCGAGGGCTACGCGAGCCCCATCGCCGCCTCGGCCCTGATGGCCGCCTACAGCCCCAACGCCGACCACCCCAACAGCCAGCACACGATCATCGCGGCGGGCGCCTACGCCGGCCAGGAGATCTTCACCGTCGTCGAAGACGCCATCGAATGGACGGCCTACGCCCAGAGCGAGGCCAACAACTACTCTCGCGGCGGCTGGCGCTACACGGCCAACGGCGGCGCCGACACCTCGGTGGACTCCTGGCACTACCTCGCCATCGAAGGCTTCCAGACCGTCTTTGGTGGCACCGTCAATGACGCCGTGAAGTCGGAGGCCGAGCGCCGCCTCGTGGCGGCCCAGCGGGCCGACGGCGGCTTCCTCTACGACTCGGGCAACCTCTCGGGCGACTCCAGCGCCCGCACCGCTGGCGGCCTCTCGGGCCTGCTGATGGTGACCGACGGTGGCCGCGCCACCCTCAACATCCCGGGCCCGCGCACCGCGGACGTGCGCATCGCCGAGACCGTCGCTGCCCTGGGCAACTCCTGGAACAACGCCGGCAACACGTGGGTCGGCAACATCCCCAACTTCTACGCCATGTGGACGAGCGCCCGCGCCTTGCGCCTGGCCGGCTACGGCACCCTCGTGAACACCGGCGTCACCTTCGACTGGGAAACCGGCGAAGCGAACGGCAACGGCCTGTCCAACAACGCCGCGCCCCGCCGCGGCTACTTCCCCTACCTGGTGGGCACCCAGCTCGCCGACGGCCACTGGCCCGCTGGGGTCAACGCCGGCAACTGGACGCAGAACCTCAACACCGCCTGGGGCGTGCTGATCCTCACCCCCACCGTGTTTGGCCCGCCTGAGCCCGACAACACCGCCCCCGACTGTGTTGCCCAGAACGTCCAGACGCCCGTGGACGCCCAGTGTGCCTGGAGCATCACCGCCCAGGACGTGGACGGCGGCTCCAGCGATGCCGAGGGTGACGCCCTCAACTACTCGGTGGCGCCCGACGCGGGCGTGGGCCTCAGCCCCACCGACGTCACCCTGACCGTGACCGATCCCGCCGGCCTCGCCGACGCCTGTGTCGCCACGGTGACCCCCTTCGACGCCATCCCCCCCGCCCTCGACTGTGGCGCCGGCGGCCCCTACGAGTGTGCCGCGGGCTGCGCCCCCGCCGAGCTCACCGCCGAGGCCACCGACAACTGCCCCGGCGACCTGCCGGTCTACAACGACGCCCCCGAGTGCTTCCCCTTGGGCACCACCACCGTGCACTTCTCCACCGCCGATGGTGCCGGCAACGGCGCCAGCTGCGAAGCCGACGTCACCGTGGAAGACACCACCGCCCCCCAGGTGGTCGTGGCCTCGCCCTACCACGAGATGTGGCCGCCCAATCACAAGTGCATCACCTACGACCTGATCCGCGACTGTGGTGTGAGTGTCAGCGACACCTGCTACGCCGACGCCGCCGATCTCGACGTGCGCATCACCCGCATCAGCAGCGACGAACCCTTCGAGGTCGGTGCCGGCGGTGATGGCCACCACTCCAACGACATCGAGATCCTCTCGGCCACCGCCTTCAAGCTGCGGCCCGAGCGCCAGGGCGGCAGCAACAGCCGCTTCTACACCGTCAACTTCCAGGTCACCGACCCCGCCGGCAACGTGACCGACGCCGCTTGCGAGTTCGTCGTCCCCCACGACCAGAACCCCCGCAAGGCCCGCATCAACGACGGCCCGATCGCCGCCTGCGGCCCCGGCGAGTGCGTCTGCGCCGACTCGCCCGCCGCCCAGGTCAACGCCAAGGGCCGCTAAGGCTTACAGGGGGCTGCGGCCCCCTCCCCAACCCAAAGACTCTCACTTCTTTTAGGCGCTTACCCCCTCTTGACCCTACCTGAGCCGACCCCCAGACCACCCGCTGGATGGGGGTGGCGGGCACCCTGGGGATGCGCCTCGATGGGCGTGGCGCCACGGTTGCTGCGGTGCTACCGATCGGCTACATCCGCCGCGCGACGGCCTGGGGCGCGGGGTTGGTCGATTTTTCTTGCCATGGATTTGAGTAAGTGAGTAATCACTCACCCATGTCCAGGCCCATTCAATACGACGAAGATGAGCTGCTGCAGTCCCTCCGGGCCACCTTCCTGGAGCTGGGGCCGGGGGCGCCCACTGGGGAGCTGGCCCGCCGCGCGGGGGTGAGCGAGGGCACGCTGTTTAAGCGCTTCGGTACCAAGAAGCTGCTGTTTGCCCGCGCGATGCGGCTGCCCCTGCCCGAGGAAGAGCCCTGGTTTGCCGACCTGCTGAATCTGGCCGGGCAGAACACGGTGGGCAGCAACCTGGAGATGTTGTCCCGCGTGTTTTTGCACCACATGCAGGATGCGGTGCCGGTGATGCAGATGGTGTTTGCCCACTGCCGCCTGGCCCCGAGCGATCTGCGGTGTGTGATGGGCGAGGAAGAGTCGATGCCGCTCCAGGTGCGGGGGCGGATCGCGGCCTACTTCGCCGCCGAGATGGATCTGGGCCGCATGCGCCGGGTGGATCCGCGCATGCTGGCGAACTGCTTCGTGGGTGCGCTGATGGATCGGGTGCTGCGAGGGCAACACAGCGAGCTGCTGCTCGATGCGTCCGATGATCTCGAGGTGTTCTTGCCTCGATTGGTGGACACCCTGACCCGCCTGACCGCGCCGGGCTGAGGCCCGCGTCGTGAATCTTCAAGGAGTCCGGCATGTTATCGAGTCGGTATTCGCTTCTCCTCGCCCTGGTGCCCGCCCTGGCGGTGGCCCAGGATCGGGGGCCCACCTCGCCGCTGGATCAGCCCGAGCAGGCGCCCGCGGTGGCCATCGAGCCGCTGAGACCGCCTGGTCCGGCGGCGGCGGAGGCCCCGGGGTCGGCGCCCGCGCTGAGCGCGCCCCTCGCCGTGACCGCCGTGGTGCCCATGGATGCGCCGGTGCTGCTGCCGCCCGGGACGCTGGATGGGGATGGGCTGACGCCCACGGAGGCGGCGCAGCGGGCCGGGGCGCAAGCGCTCGCGGTGCAGCGGGCGGGCGCGGGGCGGTCGGCAGCCGAGGCGGGGGTGCGGTTCGCGCGGCTGGGGTTTGTGCCCAAGGTGTCGGCCTCGGCGCGTTATACGCGGCTCTCGGACATCCAGCCGGGCACGTTGCCGTCATTTGACACCGCGGCGTGTCTTCAAGATGTGACCACATGTCAGCAAAACCCCGGCAGCTTCACGCGCACGGTGGTGTTGCAAGAGCCCATCCTCAACCAGTACGCGCTGCACGCCCAGGTGGGCAGCACGCTGACCGACTTGATCGGCTATCAGCGCCTGCAGCTTGAGGCCGCGGAGGCGGATCTGCGGGCGGCGGGGCAGTCGGTGGAGGTGGCGCGGGATGAGGCGGCCCTGGCCGGGCTGTCGGCCTACTTCGAGCTGGTGCGGGCGCGGGCGCAGCGGGTGCTGGCCCGGGATGCCGCGTCGGTGGCGGAGCGGCGCCAGGCGGAGGCCGAGGCGCGGCGTGCGGGCGGGTTGGCCACCGAGGGCGACCTGCTGGCGGTGCGGGCGCAGGTGGCCGGGGTGACGCGGCTGGTGGCGCTGGCCGAGGGGCGCGAGGCGGTGGCCGAGGCCACGTTGCGCGATCTGTTGGCGCTGCCCGATGGGGAGCCGGTGCGGCTGGGCGGGCCCTTTGCGGGGGCGCCGCCAGCGCCCGAGAGCCTGGAGGCGCTGTTGGCCAGTCGGCCGGTGGCGGAGCGCGCCGATGTGGCGGCGGCGCAGGCCCGCGCCGAGGCCACCGAGGCCCGCGCGGCGGCGGATCGCACGCGGCTGTACCCGGCGCTGTCGGTGAGCTTCAACGTGGATGACAGCCAGCCCAACCAGCGGATTTTCCCGCAGAAAGAGGAGTTTGTCGCCACCTGGGATGCCTCGGTGGTGCTCTCCTGGTCGCTGGATGGCGCCCTGCTGAGCTCCGCCCGGGCGGATCAGCAGTCAGCCAGCGCCCGCGAGCAGCGGCTCGCTGCGCAGGATATCAGCCAGGCGCTGGAGCGGGCCGTGCGCCAGGCCCGGGTGGGGCTGCTGGCGGCCCTCTCGGGGGTGGACGCCCAGCGGCTGGCCGCCGCCAGTGCCGCCGATCGGCTGCGCCGCGTGAGCGAGCGCCGCACCGCCGGCGTGGCCACCGAAACCGAACGTTTGGATGCCGAAAACACCGCCCTGTCCGCCCGGTTGGGCCTGGTGGACGCCCTCGTGGATGCGTGGCTCGCCCACGCCCGGTTGCGGCGCGCCCTGGGTGAGCAGCCCGCCGACGCTTCTCTGGAAGGTCAATAATATGAACTATTTGCGAGTCTTTGTGGCCCGGTCCAAGGGCCGGAAGCATAGCCTGCGGGGCGGTGCGCTGGCCCTGCTCTTGGCGGCCCTGGCCACCGGGTGCAAGCAGCCCGAGGCCCCCCGTGATGCCGCGGCGCCCGAGGCGCCGATGGCGGTGAAGACCACCCCGGCGCTGGCCGTGCAGGTGCCCGATCGCCTGGATCTGGACGGGACGCTGGAGGCTCTGCGGCGCGCGCGCTTGTCGCCCCGCATCAGCGGCCACGTGGCCGAGGTGCTGGTGGATCGCGGCTCGGTGGTGCAGGCCGGCGATACCCTCATCAAGCTGCGGCCCGGCGACTTCGAGCTGCAGGCGCAGGCGGCGGCGGCCCGGGTGCAGGCCCAGCGGCAGCAGCTCGGCGGGCGCTCCGGTGCCGAGAGCGTGCCGGAGGTGGTGGCGGCGCGCCTCGATTGGGAGGGCGCGCGCGACTATCTGGCCCGCGTGCGGCCGCTGCACGAGAGCGGCGCCATGGATGATCTGACCTTTGAGCAGGCCGAGCGCCGCGAGGCGGTGACGCGGGCCATGCACGGGGCAGCGCGGCAGCGGGCCCAGGCGGGCTTTGCCACGCTGACCGCCCTGTCGGCGGAGGCGGAGCTGCGCCACGACGACGCCGAGAAGGCCACGGTCACCGCGCCCTTTGCGGGCACGGTCGTGTCGCGGTCGGCGGAGGTGGGCGAGTTCGTGGGGCCCCAGACGCCGGTGGTGGAGCTGGTGGATGGCAGCCAGCTCAAGCTCATCTTGGAGGTGCCCGAGCGCGCGGCGGCGCAGATCACCGCGGGGCTGCGGGCCGACATCGAGGTGGATGGCGGCAACAAGGCGCTGCTGGGCAAGGTGGAGCACATCGCCGGCGCGCTGGATCCGACGCGGCGGACGCTCACCATCGAGGTGTACGCGCCCAACCCCGACGGGGCGCTGCGGCCGGGGCACTTCGCCCGGGCGCGCATCCACCTGGGCGGGGCGCGGGCGGGCATCCAGGTGCCGGCGTCGGCGCTGACGGAGCGGGCCGGGGTGTTTCGGGTGTACGTGGTGCGCGATGCCCATGCCGAGGCCGAGATCGTGCAAGTCATTGAGCGGCATGGCGAATCGGTGGTGGTGGAGGGCAACGTGAAGGCCGATGAGGCCATCGTCGTGACCCCCCCGCACCGCCTCGCCGATGGGTCCGCCGTCACCGTGGGGGGCTGAGGCCATGCACGCGCTGGTACGCATCACGGCGGGGCGACCCGTCTTTACCTGGGTGTTGTCCTTTGCCCTGCTGGTGCTGGGCCTGGCGGGCATGCGCTCGCTGCCGGTGGACCGCTTCCCCAACATCGACATCCCCATCGTGACCATCGTGGCCCCCTATCCGGGTGCCTCGCCGGGTCAGGTGGAGACGGAAGTCTCCGAAATCCTTGAGGAAGCGGTGAACAGCGTGGCCGGGCTGTCCGAGCTGCGCTCCACCTCCTACGAGGGCCTGTCCGTGGTGCTGGTCATGTTCGACCTGGACAAGGACGTCAACGTGGCGGCCCAGGAGATCCGCGACAAGATCGACCGGGTGCGGGTGCGGCTGCCCGAGGGGCTGGATCCGCCGCGGGTGGAGAAGATCGATCCCCAGGCCGCGCCCCTTCTCTTCATCGCGCTGCGTGGGCCGGGGTTGGCCCAGGAGCGCACGCGGTTTGCGCTCGATGAGGTGAAGCCGCGCCTGGAAGGGCTGGCGGGCGTGGGCTCGGTGAGCCTGCTGGGTGGGCGCGACCGGGAGGTCCACGTGGAGGTGGATCCCGCGCGGTTGGCGGCCCAGGGGGTGAGCGTGGCCGAGCTGCGCGGCGCTTTGGCCCGTGAAAACATGGAGTTGCCCGGCGGCGATCTGGATCAGGGCGGGCGCACCATGCAGGTGCGGGTGCCCGGCCGCGTGCCCAATGCCGCGGCCTTTGAGGACGTGCCGGTGGTGCGCCGCGGCAACCACGTGGTGCGCGTGGGGGACTTGGCCGATGTGCTGGACGACGCGGAACAGCCCCGCTCCGCCGCCAGCCTCGACGGCGAGCCGGTGGTGCTGCTGTCGGTGACGCGCCAGTCGGGCACCAACGCCATCGCGGTGGCCGATACGCTGCGGGCGGCCCTGGCGGAGGTCCGCAAGGATTTGCCCGGCGGCTACACCCTCGAAGTGGTGCGCGATGAGAGCGTGTTTGTGCGCACCGCCGTCGCCGCCGTGGTGGAGCACCTCATCCTGGGGGCCATCTTCGCGGTGATGGTGGTGCTGCTCTTCCTGCGCAATGGGCGCTCCACCATCATCGCCGCCCTGGCCATCCCGGTGTCCATCGTGGGCACCTTTGCGGCCCTGAGCGCCATCGGGCTGACGCTCAATATGATCACGCTGTTGGCCCTGACGCTGGCGGTGGGCATCGTGATCGACGACGCCATCGTGGTGCTCGAAAACATCGTGCGGTTCATCCAAGAACGAAAGCTCGCGCCCATGGACGCGGTGCTGCAGGGCACCAAGGAGATCGGCCTGGCGGTGACGGCCACCACGTTGTCCCTGGTGGCGGTGTTCCTGCCCGTGGGCTTCATGGGCGGCATCATGGGGCGCTTCCTGGGCTCCTTCGGCCTGACCATGACCGTGGCGGTGCTGATCTCGTTCTTTGTGGCCTTCACGCTCACCCCCATGCTCTCGGCGCGGTGGCTCAAGCGCAGCAAGTCCCACGGCGAGCGGCCGCACGCCCCCGGCGGGCTGGCGCCGGTGATGAAGCGCGCCGATGAGCGCGCCCGCTACCGGGCGTGGCGCACGGGTGGCTCGGGCTTCGACCTGAAGAACGCCTGGTACGAGACGGCCTATGTGAAGCTGCTGGCCTTCTGCATGGGCCACCGCTGGGTGGTGGGGCTGGCCATTGTGGCCACCCTCGGCTCGATGAAGCTGGTGGGCCCCAAGCTGGCCACCGGCTTCCTGCCCGACGACGACGAGGGCCGCTTCGAGGTCACGCTTGAGGCCCCCCAGGGCACCGCGCTGGCCCGCACCGAGCTCTTGGCCGAGCGGCTGGCCCGCCAGCTGCGCGCCCTGCCCGGGGTGGATCACACGGTCGTGCAGGTGGGCGCGGCGGAGGGTGATGCCAGCGGCCGCGGCAGCCACCAGGCGCTGATCTACGTGGCCCTGGGCGACGAGAAGCACCGCGGCAGCCAGGTGCAGGTCATGGAGAAGGTGCGCCAGACCCTCGTGCCCGCCTACTACAAGGACTACCAGATGGAGGTGTCGCTGAGCCGCGTGGCGGCCATCGGTGGCTCCGGTCCCCAGGCGGCCCCCATCCAGTACATCCTGCGCGGGCCCGACCTGGACCAGCTGCGGACGTGGTCGGATGCGCTGGCGGCGGAGCTGCGGTCCCAGCCGGGCGTGTCCCAGGCCGATACCACCCTGCGCGAGGGGCGGCCCGAGCTGCGGGTGGAGCTGGATCGCGCCCGCGCCGCGGAGCTGGGGGTCTCGGTGGCTGAGATCGCCGATACGCTGCGGGTGCTGGTGGGTGGCTTGTCGGTGACCGAGCTGGCGGTGGGCAACGACCGCTTCGATGTGCGGCTGCGGGCGCGCCCCGATCAGCGCACCGGCGCCGCGGATCTCGACCGCTACCAGGTGCGGGCGGCCAATGGCAGCCTCGTGCCGCTGTCCCAGGTGGCGCACCTCGTGGAGGGCAAGGGGCCGGCGGCCATCGAGCACCTGGGCCGCGAGCGCAGCGTGTTGATCTACGGCACCACCCTGCCGGGCGCCTCCACGGCCGCGCTGTTGCAGGGGCTGGAGCGCAAGACCAAGGAGCTGGCCATGCCCTCCACCTACTCCACGCGCCTCACCGGCCAGGCGCGCGAGTTCGGCAAGGCGGCCAACGCCTTCCTGACCGCCATCATCCTGTCGCTGGTCTTCATGTACCTGGTCATCGCAGCGCAGTTTGAGAGCTGGCTGCACCCGATCACCATCCTGGCCTCGCTGCCGCTGACGGTGCCGTTTGCGCTGATGTCGTTGCTGATCTTCAACCAGTCGCTCAACGTCTTCTCGGCCTTGGGCATCCTGGTGCTGTTCGGGATCGTCAAGAAAAACAGCATCTTGCAAGTGGACCATATGCTGACGTTGCGGCGAGAGGGCTTCGCCCGACCCGACGCCATCATGCTGGCCAACCGCGACCGCCTGCGGCCCATCCTGATGACGACCTTTGCCTTCGTGGCGGGCATGGTGCCCTTGATGTTGGGTACGGGCCCCGGCAGCGCCTTCAACAAGGCCATCGGTGGCATCGTGTTGGGCGGGCAGACGCTGGCGCTGCTGCTGACCCTGGTGGCCACGCCGGTGCTGTTCTCCTGGCTGGACGACCTGACCCGCGGCTGGGGCCGCCTCAAGCGGTGGATCTTCCGCGACTCGTCGGAGCCCGCGGCGAAGACGGCCTCCAAGACCGCGATCTAGTCAGTCGAGCGGCGCCAGCAGCGAGGACTCGTAGTCCTCGGGCGCCAAAAACCCCAACAATTCCAGCACCGTCGCCGCGATGTTCGACAACCGCGGCTGGGGCACCGTGGCCGCCAGCCGCGCCTTCACCTGCCCGCGCGGATCAAACAGGCACAGCGGCACCGGGTTGAGGGTGTGGCTGGTGCGCACCTTGGGGTGGCCGTTGGCCTCCCGATCCAGGCTGCCATCCTTCTTGTGCTGGAACATCTCGTCGGCGTTGCCGTGATCCGCCGTCACCAGCGCCACCCCACCCAGCTCCGCGATGCCCGCCAGCAGGCGGCCCAGCGCGAGATCGAGGGCTTCCATGGCCACGATGGTGGCGCCCAGGTTGCCGGTGTGGCCCACCATGTCGCCGTTGGGGTAGTTGATGCGGGCGTGGCGAAATCGCCCTGATTTCAGGGCGTTGAGCGTGGCGTCCGTGATCTCGGCCGCCTTCATCCAAGGGCGCTCGTCGAAGGTGACACGGTCGCTGGGCACCTCCTCGTAGACCTCGTAGGCCGCGTCGAAGTGGCCGCTGCGGTTGCCGTTCCAGAAGAACGTCACGTGGCCAAACTTCTGCGTCTCGGAGCAGGCGTACTGGGGCACCTGGTTGCGCGCGAGGTACTCGCCCAGCGTGCGCTCGATGGCAGGCGGCTCCACGAGGTAGCGGCGCGGGAGCAGCAGGTCGCCGTCATACTGCATGATGCCGGCGAAGCGGACGCTGGGCAGGGGGCCGCGGTCGAAGGCGGTGAGGATGTCGTCGCTGAAGGCGCGGCTGATCTCGATGGCGCGGTCGCCGCGGAAGTTGAAGAGGCACACGCCGTCGCCGGCCAGGATGGGGCCCACGGGGCCAGCTTCATCGGCGATGACAAAGCCGGGCATGTACTGGTCGCTGAGGCCCGGGTGGGCAGCGCGGGCCGCCTCGATGGCAGCGCGCAACGAGGGGAAGCGCGGCCCCGCCCCCCGCACATGCAGCGCCCAGCCGCGGGCCACCATCGCCCAGTCGGCCTCGTAGCGATCCATGGTGACCACCATGCGGCCGCCGCCGCTGGCCACCTGGGCGTCGCAGCCGGCAGCGCGCACCTCGGCGAGCACTTTCTCCAAGCGATCCACATAGATGAGGGCGCTCTGCTCGGGCACGTCGCGGCCGTCGAGGAGCGCGTGGACCCGCACGCGCTTCACCCCGTCGCGGGCGGCGCCGCGGATCAGGGCGTGGAGGTGGCGCTCGTGGCTGTGCACGTTGCCATCGCTCAGCAGGCCGAGGAGGTGCAGCGTGCCGCCGTCGATGAGCCAGCGCCAGGTGCTGCCAAAGAGGCACCCCGAGGCGAGGGCGTCCTCCACCAGGCTCGCCCCCTGGGCGAAGACGCGGCCGGCGCCCAGGGCGTTGTGGCCCACCTCGCTGTTGCCCATGTCGTCGTCGGAGGGCAGGCCCACCGCTTTGCCGTGGGCGGCGAGGGGCAGGCAGCCGTGGGCCATGAGGGTGTCGAGCACCGGGGTGCGGGCGAGGGCGACGGCATCGCCGGCGTCGCGGGGGCCAAGGCCAACGCCGTCCATCACCACCACCACGACGGGGCCGGTGACTGCGGGGCGCGGACCCGGTTTGAGGTTCCAGTTGATCATGAGGGCATGGGAACCCGGCGCGTTTCGTGGTTCAATCGAAATCGTGCGGGCCTGCACGGTGGGCCGGTGGCAAGCTTGGGGGCGGTCCTTTGCCCCAAGAGCGCCCCAGCCGCCGCCAACGGTCGCGCACCCGCACCTGACGGGGCATTCCGGCGGTGCGGAGAAAATTACGACTGGCCCTGAATGCGCCCGGAGGCTCCTCGTCACCGGCGCGCCGACAAGAACTGACAGTGCCTCGCCCGCCTCCATGAAGGTGCGCAGAGGCGCCTGCGCGATAGGAGTAGGGAGATGCTGACTTTCGCGGTGTTTGCGGGCCTTCTGGCCACCGGGGGAACGGGCACCATCGACGTCAACGTGGTGCCGGGCAACGCCATCATCGAAGTGGATGGCAAAGCAACCAAATCCGATAAAGTCAGCGTCAAGGTGGGGGCCCACAAGGTCACTGCCCGCGCCAATGGCTACTCGGCCCAGACCCGCACGGTGATCGTGGGGGCGGGCAAGACGGCCAAAGTCTCCTTCCGTCTCGTGCAGTCCAAGGTCACGCGGCCCACGGTGAAGCCCCAGGCGGGCGGCGGTGCCACCGTCAATGGCGGCGGCAAGGGTCCGGTGGTGCGTGGGCCCTTCGTGGTGGGCGGCGGCAGCAAGGGTCCCAAGGTTGTGGGCGGCGGCGCCAAGGGTCCCGTGGTCATCGGCAAGCCTGAGCCGGCCCAGCCCAAAGTGACCCCGAAGGTCACTCCCAAGGTCACTCCGAAGGTCACACCCAAGGGCAAGGACAGCCCCAGTGTGGTGCGCCGCCCGAACACGGGTCCCGCCACCGGCAAGCGCAACCCCCCGGCCCGAGGCAATGTGGCCAACGGCGGCGGCACCGGCGGCCGCAGCAACGGCGGCGGCGGCAGCAACAGCCTGCGCCCCCTGGCCGTGCTCTCCTTCGTGATCGGTGGCCTGGCCATCACCGGTGGCGTGATCACCCACGGCATCGCCAGCGACAAGGCCGACGAGTTCAACGCCAGCCGCATCCGCCAGGAGAAGCTGGATCTGCGCGATGAGGCCAAGGGCTACGACACCGCCTCCACCGTCCTGTATGGTGTCGGCGCGACGGGTGTGGCCCTCGGTATCCTGCTGCTGGTCATGGATCCGGGCGACAGCCGCGCCTCGGTGGCCCCGCTGCCGGGTGGTGGTGCGATGGTCGGCTACGGGGGGACGTTCTAATGCAGCTGCGCGCCTGGATGCTCGGCGGCCTGTGTGCACTGGCAGGCTGTGGCATCACGCTGAACGAAAACGAGTGCGCCAACGATGGGGACTGCGCCCGCGTACAGGCGGGCACGGTCTGCAGCCCTGAGAACTTCTGCGTCCTGCCCTCCAGCCTCCAGGTGGATGCCGCTCGGCAGCCCATCAAGGATGCCGGCGGCGCGGGTGGTGCCGGCGGCGCGGGTGGTGCCGGCGGCGCGGGTGGTGCCGGCGGCGCGGGTGGTGCCGGCGGTGTCGGTGGTGCTGGTGGCGAAATCGCCGACGCCGGTGCCGGTGGGGCAGGCGGCGCGGATGCCACCACGCCCGACCCGGACGCCGCCCTCCCCGAGCCCGACGCGGCCCCGGTGCCCGATGCCACGATCATCGAGCCCGACGCTGCGCCCGCAGCGGATGCCGAGCCCGCCCCCGACGCTGGCTGACGCCTGCCCCTCCGCAGCCCAGCGCTACTGCAGCGCCTCGGGCTGCACCTCCTCCACCAACGCGTAGACCGCCTTCACATCGAGCAGCCGCAGGTTGTCGTCCCACGGCACCGGCAGCCCTTCCTTCTTGGGGAAGAGCAC
>Ga0075163_10008146_pt1 | contig 13835 bp, 16 predicted proteins | sample JI1023141ADNA_FD_71478 | JGI IMG/M metagenome (GOLD analysis project Ga0075163, IMG submission 71478) | Wastewater effluent complex algal communities from Wisconsin, to seasonally profile nutrient transformation and Carbon sequestration -... | ecosystem: Engineered > WWTP > Effluent > Algae...
CGCCGAGGTCGCCGGTCGCGCCACCGAGGCCGTGCTGTCGCGCGGCACCAGCACGCTCGGCAACCTCGGGCAGGCGTACCGCCAGTTCAATGACCCGCGCGTCGGTAACGGCTTCTGGGACAAGGCCGCCTATGGCTTCACGGGCCTGTTCGGCATCGACCCGCTCAAGCCCCGCTGACGATCGGTTGCAACCAGCGCTCCCCCGCAGGGTTCCTGTCGGGGATGCGCTGGCACGTGATCGCGGTGGTGGTGTGCGCGGAGCGCGCCGACGCGTTCGCGTGCCCGAGCGAGGGACCTCCGTACGTGCTGATCACGGGCAAGGAGCTGACCGACGACCGGCTGGAGATTCCGGCCGGTGCGAAGTTCTACGTCTCCCTGGCGGCGTTCCCGGACGGGCTCCCGACGTTCCGTGGCGAGAACACCGAGCTGGTCCCGATGGTGGTGACGCCGACACCGGTCGAGGACGTGGTCGCCTTGACCTTGCCCATCCAGCGAGGCGAGGTCCGGTTTCGAGACGGCCACCCGGAGTCCCGGAGCTTCGTCGTCGTCGATCGCCGGCCCGCCACGCGGAGCGCGACCCGCGAGATCCGTGAGGACTTCGAGCTCTGGAAGCTCGATTCGGATGCCACGCTGTTTCGCGTCGAGACCGACCGGGGCATCGACTACGAGTTCAGCAACGGCTGGCTGATGGTCGACTTCGAGAGCACGATCGTCGCGCTGCACAGCGACGGCACCGAGGAGCTGATCTATCTCCGCGACCGATCGCCAGAGGTCCCGTGGTGGGTGCTCGGGCTCGTGCTCACGGGACTCGGCGGCGCGTGGATCGCCCGTCGCTACTCGTCCGACAGATCCGCGGCCCAGCCACCGGTATCGACGATCTCGCCGTCCGACGCTTCGAGCGGCTTGGCGCGGATCTCCTCGGCGACGATCGACGTCAGCTGATTGATCTCGTCCTTGATCAACGCATCGATGAACGAGGCCTTCGGCGAGGCGCGCACCGCCTTGTCCGCCTTGATCTCGGCGACCGCGAGGGAGACGTCCTTCGCCGTCGCCTTCATCTCCTTGTCGAACAGGTAGCCGACCAGCGCATCGCCGAGGTCGGCCGCGCTCGGATAGCGATCGTGGCGATCGCGCGCGAGCGCCTTGCGGACGATCGAATCGAGGTCCGGATCGACGTTCGGGTTGATCGCGATGATCGACGGGATCCGCGCCGCGCGCACCAGCTTCACCGTGTCGAGCGGGGTGTCGGCGAGGAACAGCCGGCGCTCCGTCAGCATCTCCCACAGGATGATGCCGAGCGCGAACACGTCGGCGCGCTCGTCGATCTCCTCGCCGTTCGCGGTCTCGGGCGCGAGGTAGCTGAACTTGCCCTTCACCACGCCCTGGTCGGTGTCCTCGAGCTGCGAGTTCGCCTTCGCGAGCCCGAAGTCCACCACCTTCACCTCGCCGTTCTTCGACAGCATGATGTTGGGCGGCGAGACATCGCGATGGACGATGTGAAGCAGCTCGCGACTCTCGGGGTGCTCGAGCTGGTGGGCGTAGTGCAGGCCCTTGCAGGCCTCGACCACGATGTAGAGGCAGAGCGGGATGCTCGCACTGCGGTTGTTGCGCGCCTCGTGCTCGATCAGCGCCTTCAGGTCGCAGCCGTCGACGTACTCCATGACGAGGAAGTACGTGCCGTCCTCGGCCTTCGAGATGTCGAACACCTGGACGATGTTGGCGTGCTGGAGGAACAGCGACAGGCGCGCCTCGTCGAGGAACATCCGCACGAACTGCGGGTTGCTGGTGAGGTGGGGGAGCACGCGCTTGATCGCGACGGCCTTGCGGAAGCCCTGGATCGACTCCGCGACGCCGCGAAACACCTCTGCCTGCCCTCCGCCACCCAGTCGCTCGAGGATCTTGTACCGAGTCGACGACATCGCAGGACGATCGTCGCCCGAGCCCGCCCTAAAAGCTAGCCAGTCGATGGGTATGCGCGGCGACGCGCGCACATTAGAGTCGTGGTCATGGCCGTCGCATCTCCCGCAGTTCCCATCGCCTATGGCGGTGGTGGTGGTGGCGGCGGTGGCGGCGGCGGTGGTGGCGGTGGCGGCGGCGGCGGCGCCAACAGCAAGGCGAACCCGGACAACCCGCACAACAACAAGAAGCCACCCGTCGAGCCGACGAACTGGCGCAACTACCTCGGCGTGTTTCGCTACAGCAAGCGCGCGGTCGGCCTGGTGTGGTCGACCAATCGCACGCTGACGCTCGGCCTCGCCCTGATGAGCCTCGCCGGCGGCTTGTTCCCCGGCGCGATCGCGTGGGTCGGCAAGCAGCTGATCGACTCGATCGTCCACGCCTCGGATCTCCACGCCGCGGGGTTGCCCACGCAGGCCGCGCGCGACCACGCGATCATGTGGGTCGCGATCGAGCTCGGCCTCGTGCTCGGCCTCGCGATCTCGAGCCGGCTGCTCGGGATGATGCGCAGCCTGATCCGGCAGCAGCTCGGCAACAAGATCAACACGATCATCCTCGAGAAGGCGCTGACGCTCGAGCTCGTCCAGTTCGAGGACAGCGAGCTCTACGATTCGCTGACCCGCGCGCGCCGCGAGGCCTCGACGCGGCCGCTGTCCCTGGTGAGCCAGACCTTCGAGCTCGGCCAGGCGATCATCACGCTGATCACGCTCGGCGGGTTGCTCGCCGCGTTCTCGCCGGTCGCGCTCGCCGTGCTCGTGGTCGCCGCGATCCCGCCGTTCATCGCCGAGCTCAAGTTCTCCGGCGATGCGTTCCGGCTGTCGCGCTGGCGGACGCCCGAGTATCGCGAGCAGATCTATGTCGAGCAGGTGATCTCCGTCGAGACCTACGCGAAGGAGGTCAAGCTGTTCGGGCTCGGCCAGCGCTTCCTCGATCGCTACAAGGCGATCTTCGAGAAGATGTACGCCACCGATCGCGCCCTCGCGATCCGCCGCGCGATGTGGGCGATCGGCCTCGGCACCCTCGCCACCGGCGCGTTCTACGGCATGTACCTGTGGATCGCGGTCTCCACCATCGACGGGGCGATCACGCTCGGCGCGATGACCATGTACGTGATGGTCTTCAAGCAAGCGCAGTCGACGATGGCGAGCGCGCTCGGCGACATCAGCGGCATGTACGAGGACAACCTGTACCTGTCGAACCTCTACGAGTTCCTCGACACGCCGACGCGCACCCCGACCGGCGTCGAGCTGTCGGGCCCCAAGCCCGGCGACGGCATCGTGTTCCAGGGCGTGTCGTTCACCTATCCCGGTGGGCGCGAGCCGGCGCTCGACGGCGTCGACCTCCACATTCCACCCGGCAGCAAGCTCGCGATCGTCGGCGAGAACGGCAGCGGCAAGACCACGCTGATCAAGCTGCTCACCCGGCTCTACGAGCCCACCGAGGGGCGGATCACCCTCGACGGGCGCGATCTGCGCGAGTGGTCGCAGGCCGCGCTGCATCGCCGGATCGGCGTCATCTTCCAGGACTTCGTGCGCTACCAGCTCAAGGTGGGCGAGAACATCGGCGCCGGCGACGAGCTCGCGTACGACGATCGCACGCGCTGGGCGGAAGCCGCGGACCGCGGTCTCGCGGCACCGATCATCGACAGCCTCCCCGACAAGTACGACACCCAGCTCGGCCGCTGGTTCAAGAACGGCCGCGAGCTGTCCCTCGGCCAGTGGCAGAAGGTCGCGCTGTCGCGCTCGTTCTTCCGCAAGGACGCCGACGTGCTGGTGCTCGACGAGCCCACCGCGTCGATGGACGCCGAGGCCGAGGTCAAGATCTTCGAGCGCTTCCGCGAGCTCACCGACGACAAGATCGCGATCGTGATCTCGCACCGGTTCTCGACCGTGCGGATGGCCGACGAGATCATCGTGCTCGACAAGGGCGCGATCATCGAGCGCGGCTCGCACGAGGAGCTGCTCGCCCAGAAGGGCCGCTACGCGACGCTGTTCGAGCTCCAGGCCAAGGGCTACCGCTAGTCCCGACCTGGGCTATCGTTAGCGCATGCCATCACCCGCCGTCGTGATCGCGCTGCGCGCCACCGCCGCCCGCCTCGATCGCGGCGCGCCGTATCAGTGGGGACACTTCGGGATGTGCAACTGCGGTCACCTCGTCGAGACCGTCTGCGGCATCGCGCCCGCGCGGATCCACGAGCTCGCGCTCGATGGCACCGGCGACTGGGAGGCGATCGCGAACGCGTACTGCCCGACCAGCGGCTACGCGATCGACGACGTGATCACCACGCTGCTCGAGCTCGGCCTGACCACCGACGACCTCAGCCACCTCGAGAAGCTCGACGATCCCGCGGTGCTCGAGGCGCTGCCCGGCGGCAAGCGATGGCTGGTGCGCAACCAGCGCGAGGATGTGGTCGCGTACCTGCGCGCGTGGGCCGATCTGCTCGAGTGCTCGCTCGGAGAGGCCAGGCTGTCGGCCTGACAGGCTGCTACGCTCGGGTGATGGACGCGTACCGGGATCAGCACCACAACTGCCCGCGCTGCAACCACGAGCTCCGCGTGTTCGGAGAACGCCTGGTCTGCGACAGCTGCGAGGGCCTGATGCTGACGGAAGACGATCTGCGCAACGCGATCGTCGAGCTCACCGGGCTGGCTCCGGTGTTCACGCTCCGCGACGAGGCACCCGGCAAGCGCGCCTGTCCGCGCTGCACCACCGCGATGACCACGGCGAAGCTGACCATCGAGCTCGAGAGTGAGAAGCCGATGAAGCCCGGCCCCGTGCTCGACCGCTGCGCGGCGCACGGTCTGTGGTTCGACGAGTCCGAGCTCGCGGACGTCCTCGCCCCCGTCGCGGGCAAGGGGTTCGGCGGCGGCATGGCGAGCCCGGCCAGCAAGCAACCCGGCACGACGGGAGGGCGCTCGTTCACGTTCAACCTCGGCGGCCGAGGCTGGGCGAGCTAGCGGAGGCGCGCGATCCGCCAGGGAGCGCTGGGCTTCGCCTCGATCTCGAGCTCGCGGATCTGCCCGGTGGCGATCGCGGTCTGGCACTCGCCGTTGCGGCGAGGCAGCACGCCGTCGAGCACGACGCGCTTCATCCGGTAGCCACCGCCCCGGACGTCCTTGTAGTCGGCGTTCTCGATCACGACGCGCACGTGGGTGGGAGCGTCGACGGTCGCGAGCGACGCGTCGAAGCAGCGCGCCTGACCGTTCGGGCACGTGGCGGCGACCGGCGTGCCCCACTGGATCGACACGATCTTGCCGCGCAGCGTGGGCCGGGCGGGCCCGAAGCTGACGCCCAGACAATCGGCCTCGGCGCGCGGCGACGGCAGCGCGACCGCCACCAGCGCGATCAGGAGAAGTGCTCGCATCCCGCGAGGCTAGGCGCTCGAGGCAACGCCGGCGGAGCGAGCTCCTCAAACCCCTTCACGCGGAGAGGCGCCGGTGTCGCAGGTGGGTCACTAGCCGATGGGCTCGGTGCGGGCCCGGACGCGCGCGAAGGTCTGCTCGATGTCGAGGTCGACGTCGTTCTCGATATCGGCGGTGCGGGCGCGGATCTTCTGGCGCCCCGCGCCGAACTCCTGGTTGACCCAGGCGGCGACATCTTCGTCGACGACGGTCAACCCTGCCTTGTCGGCGTACTTCTCGAGCGCCTCCGCGAGGTCGCCCGCGGCCTGCCAGCGCTTCGCGGGATCGGGGAGCAGCGCGCCGCCGATGATGCGATCGAGGTCCGGCGTGACCTGCGGGTTGAGGGCCGACGGCGGCGTCAGCTTGCCGAACCGCTGGGCCTCGGCCGCGTCGAGCGTCTCGGCCTCGAACAGCCGCTGCCCGGTGAGCACCTCCCACGCGATCACGCCGAGCGAGTAGGTATCCGCGCGGGTGTCGCACTTGCCGGTCTTGAGGTACTCGGGCGCCACGTATCCGAGCTTGCCGATCACCTCACCGGCGACGGTGTTGACCATCGCCATCGACGACTTCGCGACGCCGAAATCGATCAGCTTGGTGACGCCGTTGTCGCCGACGATGATGTTCGACGGCGCGATGTCGCGATGGATCAGCCCGACGCGCTGGCCGTTCTCGTCGCGCAGCTCGTGCGAGTACTGCAGCGCACGCGCGACCTGCGTGATCACCCGCAGCGTGACGTAGATCGGCGGCGGCTTGGTCTCGCGTGCGAGCTCGAAGACCTGGAGGATCGTGATGCCGGGGATCCACTCGAACGCGATGAAGTGCGTGCCTTCGATGCAACCCACCTCGTGGGTGCGCGCGATGTTGGGGTGCCGGAGCAGCTGCCCGAGCCGCGCCTCCGCGATGAACCGGCGAACGAACGTGCGATCGCGAGCCAGCTCGGGATCCAGACACTTGAGGGCGATCTCGTAGATCGCGCCGTCGACCGTGATCTCGGCGCGGTTCACCGTCGCCATCCCGCCGATGCCCAGCGGTTCGAACACGCGATAAGGACCGAACGTTACTGCCACCGCCGGGCATTCTACTGTGGTTCTCGTCGCTGCGCCCGTCTTGCGTGGACGCAGTAACGCGTCCCATTCCGCCCCGAAACCGGGTGTCCGGGCTATTCCGGCTATGATTCGCGCGTGCTGAACGATCAACAGAAGCGCACGTTCATCGCCCTCGCCTGCAAGGTGGCCTGGGCCGATGGGGTGGTCACCGACGAAGAACGCGTGAGCGTCGCGCAGCTGATGAGCCGGATCGGTGGCGCTCCGATCGAGCCCGCCGAGCTCGACCACTGGCTCGCGAGCGGGGCCCCGCCCGCCGAGCTCGAGCAGCTGCCGCCCGCGATCGGCGACATGTTCATCTACGAGGCGATGAAGCTGGTCGAGGCCGACCACGACATGTCCGATGCCGAGATGCGGATGATCGAGGACCTCGTCGCGCGTGTCATTCGCAAGCACGACGACGGCGTCAAGGTCGCGCAGGTCGCGGTCGTCAAGCGACCGCTCTAGTCTTCGTGCACGCGCGCGACCGGCAGGTCGGCGATGACATCCGGCTGTCCCGCGACCCAGCGATCGATTCGATCGGCGAGTTGCTGTGGCTCCTTGGTCGAGACCTCGAACCACTGCTTCGCGTAGCCCTCACCGGTGCTCTCGATCCGCACGTCACGCTTGCCCGTCACCTCGACCGTGCCGAACACGTGTCGTCGAATCTCGTGGGTGACCTTCGGCGTTCGCGTGCCAAACAGCCGGTCGAGCAGACCGCCGATCAAACCAAGGAACGCGAACACAGTGGGCTTGGTATCGACGGAGGTGAGCACCAAGCGTCGATCGGTCGCGATCAGCTCGCACGCAGCATGCGTCTCGCGCACGTTCCCGAGCCCCTGCACCTTGAACAGGATCGACTCGCCCTCCTCGATGACCAGCTGCGCCACGCCGGGAAGGCTACCGTCAAACGTCCCCTCGCAGCAGCGGTCGCCCCGCGAACGCACCGATCAGCGTTCCGATGGAGATCGCGATCCACAGCACGGCGACGGTTCCGAACACCACGACGCGCGCCCGCTCGCCGAGGCGACTCACGGCGAGTCCGACCAGCGGCAGCGCCTGGATCGCGTGCATCGCGAAGAAGTGCGGCACGCGGAGATCGCCGTACTCGCGACTCCACCCGGTGACGGGGAGCAGCTGCCCGGCGCCGTCGACGCCACCGACGGTGTGCTGATTTCTGCCTCCCATCGCGAAGCCCGAGACGGCCGTGAGCAGCAGCAACCACGCGCCGATCCGGATCGCCGTGGCCACGAGCGGGTCGCAATCGAGGGAGCGCGTGGTGACGAGGATCGCGAACGCGACCAGCGCGACGAACGCGATCACGATCGCGACCAGCATCAGGTTCCAGATCAGCGTGTCGAACCTCGTCGAGGTGTTGAAGTGCGAGGGCGTGCCGCGAACCGCCTGCAGCGAGATCGCGATCAGCTCGACTGCCATCGTCGCCACCAGCGTCCACGTGATCGCAGCACGGGTGCGCGACGAGACATCGAGGATCGACAGGATCGGGATCACGGTCGCGAGCAACAGACCGATCGACAGCCCGAACTTCACCGGCTTCGGGATGATCATGGTTGCACCGTCGCCGGGGCGATCACCCACGCGGTCCCACCTGCCTGGTCGCGCACGACCAGCGCGATCGCACCCTCCGCGCCCGCGATCGGCTCGAGCGTCGACTCCGCGCGCGTGTAGCCGGTGAGCTCGCCGACCGACGAGAACCAGCGATACGACCACGCGGGATCGAGCACCTCCGGGGTCAGCACGTAGTCGCGGTCTGCCGGGATCTCCGCCACCGGCGCCGCGATCGCCGGCACCGGCGGGTTGTCGGCGTGCGTGCCGAACACCAGGGTCTTCTGCGCGGTGAGCAGCTCCGCGCCGACCTGCACGCGGACGTCGAAGGCGACCACGCTCGACCGACCGTCGGCGGTCACCTGCCAGCCGTCCTCGCGCGCGATCGCGAGCCCGAAGTCGGAGCGGATCTCGACGTCGGCCGGATCGGCCACGCGCGGGCCATCCACGTCGGTGATCAGGATGTCGATCCGCGCGGTCTCCCCGGCGGCGAGCCCTGGAGGGGTCACGCCGACCGCCATCACGCGTGGGTGTTCGAGCTCGTAGGGCTGGGCGACGTCGGCACAGCCGACCAGCAACAGGAGTAGATACTTCACAGCTCACCTCGCAGTCCGAACGACGGGATGATGGGGAGCGTCGTGATCGCGGTGCGCTCCGTGTAGTCGAAGTTGTACTGGTACGAGATCGCGGCGGCGTTGAGATAGACGTTGCTGATGTCGAGGTAGGCCGCGAGCTTCCAGCGCGCGAACGTCCACGTGCGATCGACCCGCACGTCGAGCTGGTGCTGGAGCTCGACGCGCTGCGAGCTCGGTGCACCGTAGGTCGGCAGGTAGAGATCGAGGTCGGCCTGGTACGTCGCGCCGACCACCGGCGTGTCGGGCCGGCCGGTGGTCAGCTGGAAGCGGCCACCGAGCTTCCACGTCGGCGAGATCTGCCACGACGCGACGGCGATCAGGTTATGGGTCTGATCGTAGTCGAAGCGCCGCTCCGCCATCCCCGGAGCATCGCGCCGCTTCGCGACCGCGCCGGTATACGCGAGCCAGCCGAACAGATCGTCGCGCTGGAACTTGAGCAGCAGCTCGATCCCGCGCGACACGCCCGTGCCGAGGTTCTCGTAGCCCCCGAGCGCCGCGGGGTCCGCGCGGTCGACCGGCAGCACGACGAGATCCGACATTCGGTTCTCGAACACCGTCGCCGTCGCGGTCAGCTCGGGGGTCAGCTTGCGCTCGCCACCGACCACGACCTGCACGACGCGCTCGGGCTTCAGATCTGCCTGGAGCCCTTGATCGAGGTGCTCGGGCGGCCGCGTGTAGAGTCCGCCGCCGAGCCGCAGCGTCGAGCCATCGGCGACGTGCCACACCGCCTGGCCACGCGGCTGGACCACGTAGGCGTCGTTGCGCAGATAGCCGTCGACCCGCGCACCCATCGTCAGCTCGAGCTCGCGCACCGGGTTGGCGATCATCGACGCCCACGCCGCCACGTCGCGGAACGTGTTCGCACCCTGTGCCACGATCAGCGCATCGCGCGTGAAGTTCGGACCGCGCGGATCACCCTCGCGCGGCGGCCGCGTGAACTTGATGTCGTAGCCGGTCCGCGTGACGTCTGCCTCCGCGCCGGCGATCAGGCGCAGCTTCGAGCGCGGATCCCACGTGACCTCGCTGCGCGCGGCGACCCCGTCGCGATCGAGCAGCAGGAACCGGCTGTCCCCGACGGTGAAGTGGTTGGTGTCGGTGTACGCCGAGACCGCGTTCGTCAGCGCGAGGCCTGGCGCGCGATAGCTCGCGGAGGCGATCGCACGCGTGAAGCTCGTCGCGTTGGAGAAGCCGCCCGAGGCGGCCGGATCCATCGCGTTGTCGCCATCGCTCGCGAGCTCGACGCGATCGTCGATCCCGAACAGGAACGCGCCGAGCTTCCAGTGGTCTCGCGGCCGGTAGCTGAGCTTGGCCTGGTAGTCGTAGTAGCGAGGATACGCGGTGAACGACAGCCCGCTGTCCGACGGCAGCACGCCGGCGAGCACCGCGTCGATCACCGAGCGGCGCGCGGCGACCGCGTAGCTCGCCTTGTCGCCGATCGGCCCCTGCACGAGGCCGGCGACGTTGACGAACGACAGCTCCGCGAACCCGGTCATCTGCGTGGGTTGCTCGTCGCGCGAGGTCGCCGCCACGATGCCGCCGCTCGCCCGGCCGTAGCCGACGCCGAACGCGCCCGGCAGGTACTCCAGCCCGCCGAGCATCTCCGTCGGGATCACCGACTGGATGCCGAGGAAGTGATAGAGCACCGGGATCTCGAAGCCGTCGACGAGGATCCGCGAGCTCTCCGGCGACGCCCCGCGGATGATCAGCCCCGACGATAGTGGGGTCAGCGAGCCGTTGTTCGCGATGCCCGGGAGGTTCTTGACGCCCGACAGCACGTCTCCGCGCGAGCCGGGGATCGCCACCAGCTTCGCGCGGTCGAGCGAGATCGCGCCCGCGATCGGCGCCACCCGCTCGCCCTCGACCTCGATCACCTCGCCCTTGCCGGCGGCCAGCGCGACGATCAGCGGCCCGCCGGTGACGGTCACCACCTGCGGCTCGTGGCCGTCGGCCAGCACCGTGATGGTGCCGACCAGATCGACCTCGAAGGATCCATCCGCCGCGGTGACCGCCTCGCGCTCGCCGGCGAACACGGTGGCGCCCTCGATCGGCTGCCGGGTCTCGGCGTCGATCACGCGCCCGCGCATCGGCGCGGCGGCCGCCGTGGCACCGAACAGCATGACCAGAAGTAACGCTGATGTTTTACGTAACACTGTTACGTGATAGAACTACGATTCACGGCGCAACGCAAGTAGCGATTCCGCGCGACACTGCAACCACTCGATCTCATGGGCACTCACGAACGCATCGAACGCGAACGGCAGGAGAAGCGAGCCCGCATTCTCGATGCGGCGCGCGAGCTGTTCCTGGAGCGCGGGGTCGAGGCGGTGACGCTCCGCGAGGTCGCCCAGAAGATCGAATACTCGACCACCGCGATCTACGTGCAGTTCGCCGACAAGGCCGCCCTCGTCGAGGCGATGGTCAACGAGGACTTCGCGAAGTTCGCATCGGGGCTTGAGGCCGCGGCGAAGGTCGCGGATCCGGTCGAGCGCCTCGGCGCGCTGCAGGACGCGTACATCGACTTCGCGCTGAAGATGCCGCGGCACTACCAGCTGCTGTTCCTGACGCCCGCCCAGACGCCTCACAGCAAGCTCGAGGCGACCTCGCCGGCGGGCATCGAGGGCTATCGCGTGCTGCGCGCGACCGTCGACGAGTGCATCCGGACCGACCGCTTCCGCGAGGGCCTCACCGACGCCGATGCCGTCGCCCAGGTGATCTGGGGCACCGTGCACGGCCTGGTCTCGCTGCTGATCGTCCAGGGCCACCACGCGCCGTTCCACTGGCGCACACCCGCGGTGCTCGACCGGACGCTGCTCGACATCACGATGCACGGGGTGCTGCGGGAGCCGCCGAAGAAGCCGCGCCGCAAACGCTGAGTTGTCTGATCGCAGTTCGCCTGCCAAGCTGCGCCTCCCCGATGTCCGACTACGACGTGATCGAAACCGACGGCGTGCCGATCAAGGCATGGACGCGCGGCGTCGAGATCGAGCAGTCCGCCCGGCGACAGCTCGAGAACGTCGCACGCCTGCCGATCGTGTTCCGCCACGTCGCGGTGATGCCCGATGTCCATTTCGGGATCGGCGCCACCGTCGGCAGCGTGGTGCCCACCGAGGGCGCGATCATTCCCGCCGCGGTCGGCGTCGATATCGGCTGCGGGATGATGGCCGTCGAGACCTCGCTGGAGGGCAAGCAGCTGCCGGACTCGCTCAAGCAGCTGCGGTTCGCGATCGAGAAGGCCGTGCCGCACGGCCGCACCGATAACGGCGGGCGCAACGATCGCGGGGCGTGGAAGCATGTCCCCGAATCGCCGAGCGTCGCGTGGCGCGAGCTGACTCGCGAGTACAAGCGAATCTCCGACAAGCATCCGAAGGTCGGCCAGGGCAACGACGTCAACCACCTCGGCACGCTCGGCACCGGCAACCACTTCATCGAGGTCTGCCTCGACGAGCGCGATCGCGTGTGGTTCATGCTGCACTCCGGATCGCGCGGGGTCGGCAATCGGATCGGCTCGTACTTCATCGAGCTCGCGAAGCGCGACATGCGCCGCCAGATCAAGAACCTGCCCGACAAGGACCTCGCGTATCTGTCCGAGGGCAGCGAGCACTTCGACGATTACGTGCAGGCCGTCGAGTGGGCGCAGAAGTTCGCGCTGACCAACCGCGAGCTGATGATGGATGCCGTGGTCAAGGCCGCGCGCACCGAGGCCTGCGGCCTGCCGCCCTTCGAGCTCGGCGAGACCGCCGTCAACTGTCACCACAACTACGTCGCCAAGGAGCATCACTTCGGGCGCGATGTGTTCGTCACGCGCAAGGGCGCCGTGCGCGCCCGGCTCGGCGAGCTCGGCATCATCCCGGGCTCGATGGGCGCGCGCTCGTTCATCGTGCGCGGCAAGGGCGAGCCGCAATCGTTCTGCTCGTGCAGCCACGGCGCCGGACGCGCGATGTCACGCGGCGAGGCGAAGCGGCGGTTCTCCGTCGAGGATCACGCGGCGGCCACCGCCGGCATCGAGTGCCGCAAGGATGCCGAGGTGATCGACGAGACGCCGATGGCATACAAGCCGATCGACAAGGTGATGGCGGCGCAGGCCGATCTCGTCGAGGTCGTTCACGAGCTCCGCCAGGTCGTCTGCGTGAAGGGCTGATGCGCAAGTACAAGCGCTTCAACGCGACGCCCGACGCGATCGAGCAGTACGAGCTCGGGCTCGCCGACGACGGCAGCTTCCTCTGGTTGATCACGCGGTCGATGTCCGACGCGTTCGGCGGTAGTCACCACGCGCGCGGTCAGTGGAAACAGACCGACGACACGATCGCGTTCGAGATCGCGGAAACGAGTGACGGTGCACCGGTGCCTACCACCGCCGTCGTTCAAGGAGACCGGCTCGAGCTAGCCGGGTTTGGAGTCTTCGCCTGATGCCACGCTATTTGTTGATCGAGAACACCCCGCAGTCCTTGGATCGGTACGAGCTCGCCATCTCGGATGACGGCAGGTTCTCCTGGTCGTACGGCGCCTCCGATCCGGCGGGCGACATGGGCGGCGGTACCGCGCGTGGCACCTGGAAGCGCTCCGGCGATGCCTACACGTTCACGGTCACCGAGGGTGGCGACGGGGGCGTGGTGCCGACCACCGCCACGCTGAGCGGCAAGAACCTCGAGGTCGCCGGGATCGGGACACTCTCAGAGCAATGACGGTCGAGATCGATGGCAGCCACGGTGAGGGCGGCGGGCAGATCCTGCGGACGTCGCTCGCGCTCTCGGTGATCACCCACAAGCCGCTGGTGATCCGGAACATCCGCGCCGGTCGCGCGAAGCCCGGGCTCCGGCGGCAGCACCTGACCTGCGTGCAAGCCGCGGCCGCGCTGTGCAACGCGGAGCTGCGGGGCGCCACCGTCGGATCGCAGCACCTCGAGTTCACCCCGCGCGAACCGACCACTGCCGAGGAGCTGGTGTTCGACATCGGCACCGCCGGCTCCACCACGCTGGTCGTCCAGACCATCCTGCTCCCCGCGATCATGGCGCGCCGGCCGCTGCGGTTCACCGTCGAGGGCGGCACGCACAATCCGATGGCGCCGCCGTTCGACTTCCTGACGCGCGTGTTCCTGCCGCACCTCCACGCGATGGGTGCGCGCATCGAGCTGGCGCTGGAGCGCTACGGCTTTGCGACCGGCGGAGGCGGCAAGCGCGATTTCTATGACAAGGAGG
>Ga0075163_10008149_pt1 | contig 13834 bp, 17 predicted proteins | sample JI1023141ADNA_FD_71478 | JGI IMG/M metagenome (GOLD analysis project Ga0075163, IMG submission 71478) | Wastewater effluent complex algal communities from Wisconsin, to seasonally profile nutrient transformation and Carbon sequestration -... | ecosystem: Engineered > WWTP > Effluent > Algae...
GTGGACACGATCATCCAGGTGCCACTCGGCACCATCGTCCGCGAAGACGGCTCCGACCTTGTCCTCGGCGAGGTCGTGGAGCACGAGCAACGGCTCTGTATCGCCAAGGGCGGACGCGGCGGACGCGGCAACAAGAGCTACCTTTCGAACACGAATCGGGCTCCCCGCAACGCCGACCCCGGTGAGGCGGGTGAAGAGCACTGGCTCTGGCTGGACCTCAAGCTGCTCGCGGACGTCGGCCTTCTCGGTCTCCCGAACGCGGGCAAGTCGACTCTTCTCTCGAAGATCTCCGCGGCGAAGCCCAAGATTGCCGACTATCCGTTCACGACCCTGACCCCCGTTCTCGGGATGGCGTCCTGGGACGACGTCGACTTCGTGGTCGCCGATGTCCCCGGAATCATCGAGGGCGCCTCGGAGGGCGCCGGGCTCGGCCTTGATTTTCTGCGGCACATCGAGCGCACGCGCGTTCTCGTCCACGTGATCGACGCCTCCGGCCTCACGGGCGCGGACGTGACGGCGGACTACGAGACGATCTGCCGGGAGCTCGACGCCTTCTCGCCGGAGCTCTCGAAGCGACCCCGGATCATCGTGGCGAGCAAACGCGACCTCGTTCATGCCGATGAGGATCCGCTTCCCTCGATTCTGGCCCTGGCGAAGCGCGATGGCCTCGACGTGCTGGAGTTGTCCGCTGCCACCGGTCTCGGACTGAAGGAACTGACAAAGCGGCTTGCAGGGATGCTCCAGCCAGCACCCGAGAACGCCTGAGTCTTCATGCGCGTGGGGCTTCTGGGTGGATCGTTCGATCCCGTGCATTTCGGACACCTGCGCGCGGCGCAATGGGCTCTTGGCGCCATGGCCCTCGACTCGGTGCGTCTCGTGCCCGCTCGGCAGTCGCCATTCAAGAGCGGCAGTGTCGCGAGCGGCGAGGATCGCCTCGCGATGCTGACGCTCGCCGTCGAAGGCAATCCCGCGCTCGCAGTTGAAGACTGCGAGCTTCGCCGGGATCCTCCGAGCTACACCGTCGACACCCTGCGCGCCCTGGTGGCCCGCGAGCCGGACGTCCGGTTCGTCTGGATCGTGGGTTCCGACGCGGCGAAGGATATCGACAAGTGGCGCGAGGTCGGCGAGATTCGCCGGATGGCCGAGATCTGCGTACTGAGTCGTCCGGGCGATGCCCCCGGCGCGAGCCCAAACCACGAACCCTTCGAGGGTTTCGCGGTGTCGTCCACGGATATCCGCGAAGCGCGGCGACGCGGGCGTTCCGTTCGTTATCTCACCCCCGAATCGGTGCGGCTCTTCATCGAAGAGAAAGGCCTTTACAAGTGAACGCGATGGACTATTGCCGGGTGGCCGCCCAGGCCGCGCTCGAGAAGCAGGCCGAGGGCGTCGTCATGCTCGAACTCCCCGAGGGCTCCGGCCTCGCGGACGGTTTCGTCATCGCCACCGGACGGAACCAGAAGCAGCTTGTGGCGATCGTAGACGCCATCGAGGACAAGCTCCGCCAGGAGGGCGTGAAGCCTCGGCACCTCGAGGGGTACCCGCGGCGGGAGTGGATCTTGATGGACTACGGCCCGTTCGTGATTCATGCCTTCACCGCCAAGAGTCGTGAGTTCTACGACCTCGAGCGACTGTGGGGCGGGGCGCGGCGCGAGGAGATCGAGGGGTGACCTCTCTCCCGCTCGTTGCCGCCTCGAAGGCCATGCGGGAGATCGAGTCGTGGCTGCCGCGCGTGGCCACTGCCGAAGCACCGGTGGTCCTCCAGGGCGAGACGGGGTCGGGAAAGGGTCGCATAGCCGAAGCGCTTCACGGACTCAGTGCCCGGAAGGCTGGGCCGTTCGAGATCCTGTCCTGCGGAGCCATCGCCGAGTCCCTCGCGGACTCCGAGCTCTTCGGCCACGGACGGGGCGCCTTCACCCACGCTTACGAGGCGAGGGCGGGACGTCTCGAGCGCGCCCACGGCGGGACGCTGGTGCTCGATCACATCGACGATCTCGCGCTCGGAATCCAGGCGAAGCTCCTGCGTGCGATCGAGGACGGCCGGGTCCAGAGGGTCGGCGAGAGTGTCGAACGAACTGTGGACGTGCGCTATATCGCGACGTCCCGCGGGCCCCTCAGGGAGGCGACGGCGCAGGGCACCTTGCGGGATGACTTGTACCACCGTCTGGCCGTGATCACGATTCCAATCCCGCCGCTTCGGGAGCGAATCGAGGACATCCTCCCCTTGGCCTCCGCCTTTCTCGCGTCCGCGCGGCGGGCGGGGCGCACGCGCGCTTCGGGCTTCTCCGCGGCCGCCGTGCAGATCCTCGAAGCCTGGTCGTGGCCTGGAAATGTGCGGGAACTCCAATCGCTCGTGGAGCGTGCGGTTGTCGCGTATCGGGGAGATGGGGAGATCGGGGCGGACGCCCTGCCCAAAGACATCCTCACAACTGATACTGTCATCCGTTCGTTCCGTTCCTCGCAGCCAACCCTCAAGGAACTGGAGCGGGCGTACATCCTCTGGGTGCTGGAGAATTCGCGCGGTACGAAGGCGGACGCGGCGCGGATCCTCGGCATCTCGCGGAAGTCGCTTTGGGAGAAGTGCCGGAGATTCGGAGTCTCGTAACCGGCCAGGGCGGACCGCGGCCGGAGAAAGAAACTTAAGGAGAGAGCATCGGACATGGACACAAAGACGCTGAAGATCTACAGAAAGCGCCTCGTTGATCAGAAGACCGACATCACGCGGGGTTACGACAAGACCCGCTCTCAAGGGAAGCTGGTGGACTCCGACTCCTCCCACGATCCGGTCGACAAGGCCGCAAACTCCTACACGAAGGAGTTTCTCTTCAGCCTGTCCAACAAGGAACGGGATGAGATCCAGATGATCGACGACGCGATCATCCGCATCGACGAGAAGCGCTTCGGCGCCTGTGTCGTCTGCGGCGACGACGTGGATCGCAAGCGGCTCGAGGCGGTTCCCTGGGCGAAGCACTGCCTGAGCTGCCAGGAGAAGATCGAAGCCGGCATCATCTGACGGGTACCGGGGCCGGGCGCTTGAGCCTCTTCTGGACCCGCGCGTGGGACGCTCTCCTGGGCGTCGTCTTCCCAACGCCTTGCGTGTGCTGTGGATCGCTCATCCATCCGGAGGACCCTCCGCTGTGCGGGCCATGCTGGGCGGGAATCCGGCCGTTGACGGGTCCGCTGTGCGCCTGCGGCACGCCGCTGCCGGAGCAGGAGGCTGACGATGCGGCCTGCGCCCGCTGCCGCCGTGGTCTTTCCGGCATCACGACCGGGGGGTCGCTCGGGTTGTACGCGGGAGCGCTGCGGGACTGTGTGGTGGCTCTCAAGTACCAGGGACGGCATCGGACCGCGCAAAGGCTGGCGCACCGAATGTCCATGGACCCTCGTTGTCGCGCGGTCCTTTCGGGAGCCGACGTTCTCGTTCCGGTTCCTCTTCACCCGGCGCGGGAACGCGAGAGGGGCTTCAACCAGTCGGCGCTCCTCGCCGATGCCCTCTCCCGTCTTCAACCCGCTCCACGGCGGGATGCGCTTGTGCGTGCCCGACCAACCCGTTCGCAGACCGACCTGTCGGCGCGCGAGCGGCGCGACAATGTGCGGGGCGCATTCACTCCGGCCGAGGGCGCGAACGTGCGTGCGTTTGTGGTCGTCCTCGTGGACGACGTGACGACAACCGGGGCCACCATCCGCGAGTGTTCGGCCGTTCTCGTGGGAATGGGAGCACGCGAAGTTAGGTCGATCACGGCGGCCCGGGCAGAATGAGGCTTTTCGGATTCGCTCTTTCCTGGAGGACCTCATGAATTCCCGCCTCGTGTCGCGACTGTTTCTGCTCCTGGTGTTCGCTCTGCTGCCTGTCTCTTCGTTCGCATGGAGCGACACGGTCTATCGCCTCGTGCTGCGCAAGGCGATCGACACGCTGCCGAAGGGCGAGAAGAAGTTCTTCGAAGACCACAAGTACGAACTGCCAAGCCTCACTCCCGACGAAGATCCGCCGGTCCGCCCCGAAGGTCGTCGGTTCGCGGTGGATCTGCTCGGGAGCTTTCCCTTCTCGGACATCCCACGCGATGAGGCCGGCATCAAGGCCAAGGCGGACCCTGCCCGCGTCGGCCGCCTGCCGTTCCTGCTCCTCGAAGCCCATTCCCGGCTCATCGACGCCTTCAAGAGCGGAGACAAGGAGCGGATTCTCAAGGAAGCGGACGCGGTCGCGATTCTCGCCGCGGATCTCAACAATCCGCTCGACCTCTCCGAGAACTTCGACGGCACGAAGACCGGGCAGGCGGGTCTCGCCAAACGCTTCGGAACTCAACTCGCCGAGGCGATGGAGGGGCGTCTCAAGCTGAACCCCGAGGCGGCGAGGCTTCTCGACGATCCCCGTGAGTACGTCTTCGGATCGCTCGTGCGGAATCACATCTGGGTGGACAACATCCTCTACGCGGACGACCTCGCCCACCGGGGGAAGTCGGCCTACGCGGCTCCCTACTTCGAGGCATTCGAGCTTCGGGCCGGCCGCCTGCTGAGCGATGTACTCTCGGATGCGGCCGCGGATGTGGGAAGCTTCTGGTACACGGCATGGACCGCCGCCGGACGTCCCGAGCTCAAGTAGCCCTCGCCCCCTCTTGTCGCTGAACACCGAAGAATTCATCCTGCCAGCAGTCCGCTGAAGAAACACAATCCCGTGCAGCCAGTTGCCGTCGCCCCCGAGGCCCACGCCGAAGATGTCGCCATGGTCGCGAAGTGCCTCGACGGCGATGGCGCGGCCTGGGAGCTTCTGGTCTCGAAGCACAAGCGACGTGTCTTCAACATCGCCTACAAGTTCACGGGCCGACCGGACCGGGCGGAGGATCTGTCGCAGGAGATCTTCCTGCGCATCTTCCGTAACCTCGGAAAGTTCGATCCGGACGCCGACTTCTCGAAATGGCTCGCCTCGGTGGCGCGGAATCACTGCATCGACAACTATCGGTCGACGCGGCGGGAACAGCGGACGATGGTCGATGACGGCCTCGCGTTCGACCTTGCGGTGGCGCCCGCCTCATCGTCCGATCCCATGCGTTCGATCGAAGCCTCCGAGGCGCGGGAGCTCCTCCGCCAGGGGCTTGCACAACTTCCTCCCAAGCTGCGCGAGGCCGTGATCCTGCGCGACCTCAAGGGTCTTGCCTACGAGGAGATGGCCGACCAGCTGTCGCTCCCCGTGGGCACGATCAAGAGCCGGATCAACCGGGGCCGCGAAGAGCTGGCGCGCGCGCTCAAGGGCCGCGCGCGCTGATCGACGAACTACACTCATGAAAGGAGAGACCTTTTTGGATCTCACTATCGACAAGAGCGGCTCTGCCACCGTCTTCCGCATCCAGACCGCGCGCGTAATCTACCCGCTGCTTCCGGCGCTCGTCGGAAAGACGAAGGAGGCCGTCGAGAAGGGCGCCCGTCATCTCATTCTCGATCTCGCCGCCGTGTCCTATATCGACAGTGCGACCATCGGTTGCGTGATGGACATTCATCGGCTTGCGAACGAGAAGGGCGGCGCGCTGCACCTTCTGGCGCCCCAGGCTCGCGTGGAAACCATGCTGTCCATGGCTGGCGTCCACAAGATCGTGCCGATTTTCCGCGAGGAGGAGGAGGCCGTGAAGGCCTTCGGTCCTTCCGCCTAAGGAAACGAGCGATGCCCAGATCCCGCAGTCTGCGCCTGTCGACCGGCTTCGAGGTCCCGCTCGACGGAGACCTTCTCGCCATCATCGAGGCGCTCTATCGCGAAGTGACGCTTGGAAACGCGCTCAACGCCTCGTTCGAGACGATGCGCGTCGAGATTCTGGCCCTCATCGACCAGATGAGTCCGGCCGAGCGCCGCTCGTATCTCGCCGAGTCGATGTTCCTGAACTCCGTGACCTACGAGAACCAGATGTTGTCGGCTTATGTGCGAAAGCTTGCGGTCACGAAGGCGCCCGCGAGGCCGGCCTCCAAGAAGTCGCCCAGATCCGCTGCGCGTCGTCGTGCGGTCGGCGCCAGGAAGAGCCCCAAAAAGCTCTGAGCCCGCCGAAGCGGGCCCAGTTTTGCGGAAAACGGGGGTCGCGACGGTGCGGCGTTGCCGCGCCGTCGCTCGAGCGTCTAGTTCGAAGACATCGCGGCCGCCTGCTTCGCCTTCTCGGCGAGCTCGGCTTCCTGCTGCTTCTTCAGTTCCACGGCCTGCTTCTGAAGGACCTGCGCCTCTTCCATGAGGCTGTTGCGCGTGGCCGGATTCTTCGTGAGCTTCGCCTGCTCGCGGAGAAGCAAACCCTTGTAGATGAGCGCCTCGACGAAGTCGGTCTTGATCGCAAGCGCCTTGTTCACATAGTCCATTCCCTCGTCGGCGAGCTGCTTCTTGCGGGCATCTTCAAGGAGGGGTCCGCGGTAGCACTGATCCCAGTAGAAGGTGGCGACCGTGTAGAAGCCCTTCGGGTCCGCGGGGTCGAGGTCGGCGCACTTCTTGAGCTGGTTGACCGCGTCCTCGAAGCGACCCCGGCCCGCCTTTCCGTCGGTCACGGGCACGCCCTTTTCGTCCCAGAGCGTCTTGTTGTAGAAGCCGGCGAGGGCGCCGCAGGCCTTGGCATCCTTGGGGGCGACTTCGTTCGCAGCCTTCTTGTAGGCCTCTTCCGCCTCGTTGACCTTGCCGAACTTCTCATAGAGGTTCGCCATGGCGAACAGGTTCTGCAGGTTTGCAGGATCGGTGGCCGTGAGCTCGCTCGCGTACTTCATCGAGGTGTCGAAGTCCCGATACGGATCGTCCGCGTAGATGCCGACGAGGGCGGACAGAGCGTTCCGCTTGAGCACCGGGTATTTGGTGTCGGCGGGATCGGGCTGGGCGGCAAGAACCGTCTTGTAGTTCTTGATCGCTTCCTCGAGATTGACCTTGGTGTCGTCCTTGCCGGGACGGAAGAGCTGATGGTAGGAGCTGCCGAGGTAGAAGGTGGCCTCGACGTTCGCGGCATCTTTGTCGAGCACGATCTTGTACTGCTCGATCGACTTCCGGAAACTCTCATCTTTGTAGAGACGGTGGCCCTCACGAAGAGCCGTCTGGGCCTGGACCCGAGCGCAATTCACGAGCGGAATCGCAAGGAGAACGACGGCCAGAGTCCGAATCGCGTGCCTCATGTTGGTGTCTTTCAAAGGGCTTTGGTTCTCTCGCGGGCTTCGCTTGGGCGAAGGCCGCGATTGTGTGGAGAGCTCGTTCTCCTGCGATCCTTGAGACCTGCTTCGATGAGGAAGCGGCCGGGGAATCGCCGGAGGATGGATCAAAACTTGTTGGAAGGGATGGACAGCGTCCGTCGAATTGTAGGGCAGCGATCGAAGTTGCGTCAACGATTCGGGCGGCTCGCGCGTCTCTTGAGTGAAACGAAGGACGCGAATTCTAGGCGCACGAGGCGCAAGCGACGAGTACGTGCCGAATTGCATGGAAACAATGCGCGGCAATTCGTTGACAGTTTTTCCTGGCGCTGTCTAGAATCCGCGAACTCACCCGACGAGAACCGTTTCTGATCTTGGTTCTTCAGACGACCACATCCACCCTCGAAGCGTCTCTTGTTCTGATGAACAAGGGCGAGGTGACAGATGGAACGAAAACTGTTTGCAGACTTAGTCGAATCGGACAGCAAGGGTCATCGGCCCAAGCGTGGTCTGTTCTTCACTGCCTCTCTGACGCTTCACGTTGCGGGTCTCCTCGCCGTGATCATCGTCCCTCTGCTTCAGGCACAGGAACTCCCCGAGCCCGCGGCCGCCGTCAAGGCGTTCTTCGTGGAGCCGGCGGCAGCGCCTCCGCCTCCGCCTCCACCTCCGCCTCCCGCGCCCAAGGCCGCGGTAAAGGAAGCGCCGAAGCCGGTCCCGCAGGAAGTCAAGTTCGTGGCTCCGGTCGAGGTTCCCCAGGAGATCAAGCCTTCGTCGGGCATTGACCTCGGAACCGAGGGCGGCGTGACGGGCGGCGTCGAGGGTGGCGTTGCGGGTGGTGTCGCAGGCGGAATCGTCGGCGGACTCCCGGCCGAGCCGGCCCCGGCCCCGGTCCAGGCGGTCCGCGTCGGCGGCAATATCAAGGAACCCTCCAAGATCAAGAACGTGAATCCGGTTTATCCGGACATCGCGAAGCAGGCGCGCGTCCAGGGCATCGTCATTCTCGAATGCACGATCAGCCCACAGGGCCGCGTGACCGACGTGAAGGTCCTGCGCGGCATTCCGCTGCTCGACCAGGCTGGAATCGACGCCGTCAAGCAGTGGCAGTACACTCCCACGCTCCTGAATGGCGTTCCCGTTCCCGTCATCATGACGGTCACGGTCAACTTCCGCCTCAACTAAGCCTCAAAAGCCCGTCGTCCATTCCGGGCGGGGCGGGCCCCCACCTCTCGTTTCTTCTGGCGCATCCGACCTCTCAATCAAAACGACCTTAGGAGTCAAAAAATGCAATTCGATATGGCGCATCTGTGGTCCAGCATGGGCTGGGTTGCCAAAGGCGTTGTCTTCACGCTTCTGGTTATGTCCGTCTGGTCCATCTCCATCATGTTCGACCGCTGGAAGCTCTACAACGCCGCGAAGGCGCAGTCCCGCAAGTACGCGGCCGATGTGGCCCGTCTCCTCAAGGCCGGCAAGCTCAAGGAGGCCGTTGACCTCTCCAGTTCCGCGGGCATGAAGGCCTCCCACCTCGCCAAGGTCTCCCTCGCCGGACTCCAGGAATGGCAGTTCCAGAGTGCTACGGGCGAAACCGACAAGGATGTCGCCGTCGAAGCCGCCAAGCGCGCTATGCAGCGCGCCACCGCGGTGAATCTCGCGGACCTCAAGAAGGGCCTCTCCTTCCTGGCCACCACCGGCGCGACCGCGCCTTTCGTCGGCCTCTTCGGCACGACGTTCGGCATCATCAACGCCTTCTCCGGCATGGCGATGACCGGTTCGGGCGGTATCGCCGCGATCTCTGCCGGTATCGCGGAAGCCCTCATCACCACCGCTCTCGGCCTCGTGGTCGCGATCGTCGCGGTGTGGGCGTACAACTACTTCTCCGGTCAGGTGGACGGCTTCACCGTCGAGATGGACAACTCTGGTTCCGAGTTGCTCGACTTCGTCAAGAGGATCGCCTAGGTCCTGTTCGCTGACATCCCCCGGTTGGCCGCGCCGCAGAGGCGCGGCCGGACCCCGGGGGGTTCAAAGTACCTGGCAATTTAAGGAGGCTCGCACACCATGGCGATGGCAGTCGGCGGCAAAAAAGGCGGAGCGATCGCGGACATCAACGTGACGCCCATGGCCGACATCATGATCGTTCTCTTGATCATCTTCATGGTGATCACGCCCCTGATCAACAAGGGCGTCGATGTCGAGCTTCCCAAGGCCTCGAACACAAAGGAACGGAAGGACGAGCCGGATAACATCACGATCGGCTTCACGAAGGGCCTAACGATCTTCTTCAAGGGCGTGAAGCTCGAGGGCGGTACCAGCGAACTGGCCGAACGCCTCAAGAGCGCCCTCGAGGAGCGCGGCGACACCGACAAGGTCGCGTACCTGAAGGCCGACATCAACATCGAGTACGGTGAAGTGATGAAGCTCATGGATGTCTGCCGAGAAGCGGGCATCGAAGAGATCGCTCTCATTTCCGATCCGAAGGTGGAGGGCTAATCGCCATGGCTGAAGTGAAGGGCAAGAAGAAGGTCAAGCACGAAGAAGGACACTACGCGGCGGGTCCGGCCGCGGTTTCCGACATCAACATCACGCCGCTCATCGACGTCATGCTGGTGCTCCTCATCATCTTCATGCTGGTGACTCCGACCGCGCAAAAGGGCGTCGATATCGCCCTCCCGCAGGACAGCAACACTCCGCCCCCCCAGAACGTCCAGGACAACACCATCGTCATGGAAGTCAGCGAGACGGGTTCGATCTCGATCAACAAGCTGCCCGTCGCGAGTCTTGAGGAGCTGGATCAGAAGCTGAAGGACGTCTTCCAGACGCGCACGGACAAGACAATGTTCGTTCGCGGCGCCGGCAAGGCGCTTTATGGCAAGGTCGTCGAGGCGATGGATATCGCGCGCGGCGCCGGCGTCGAGCGAGTAGGGATCATTTCCGACACCCGTGCCGCGGGTGCGGCTCCCGCTGCGCAGTAGAGGGACAGGCCCCGAAGAGGGGTAGACGATAGAAAAGCCCGCCTTGATTCAGGCGGGCTTTTTCATTGGGGGGCGTGGGTGGGCGGCGCGCCAAGGCAACCAAGTCGATTCCACGGAAGCCCCGGTACGCTGGGTGCGGCCGCCACGCACGCGCCTAGACGGAAGCGATGGTCGCTTCGAAGCCGACGAAGTGAGCGGCGCCCGTCTCGATCGTCCAGGCCGAGTGATCCTTCAAGAGAGCCTTGGCTAGCTGCGCATGAAGGGCGTGCCCGGCTCGCTCGGCCACCACGCGACCCCGAATACGGAAGCCGAGAAGCGCCATGTCGCCAACGGCGTCCAGTGCCTTGTGCCGCACGAACTCGTCGCTCATGCGCGGCTTCGAGAGGAACCCCTGGTCGTCGATGACAACGGCACTCTCGAGGGAACCGCCAAGCGCGAGACCCCGAGCCCGCATCGCCTCAACGTCCTTCATGAAGCAGAAGGTGCGGGCGGAGGAGATCTCGGTCCGGAAGGTCTCTTCGGTGACGTCGATCGCCAGTCGCTGTCGGCCGACAAGGGGGTGGTTGAAGTCGATGCTGTAGTCGATCTCGAAATCGTCGGCCGGTTCGATGAGGGCAAAACGGGAGCCGTCGGGGGACGCGACCCTTACCGTGCGGCGAACGACAAGCGTGCTTTGGAAGGCCGCCAGATCCCTGACGCCAGCCTCGTCGATCAGATGAAGGAACATGCGCGAGGAACCGTCGAAGACCGGTACTTCGGGCCCGTTCAGCTCGATCCGGGCATTGTCGACGCCTGTCGCGTAGAGAGCCGCGAGCAGGTGCTCCACGGTCAGAACATGGGCGCCGTCCCGGCGCAGGGACATCGCGAGCTCCTGCTGGGCTACGTATTCAGCGCGGGCGGGAACCTCCCGCCCGTCGAGGTCGGTACGGACGAATACCACGCCGGTATTCGCGCCCGAGGGCCGCAGACGCAGAGTGACGAGCTCACCGCTGTGGAGTCCCACGCCGCGAGCTTCGACTGTTCGTTGGAGGGTGCGTTGGCGCACGCCCTTGGCTGTGCAATTGCCGTTCCGGTGGCGGCTTCTTCTCTGCTTCTCCAGTTAAACGTAGTGAAGTGAGTGACTTGGGTTAGGTGGAGCACGGATTCATCTGTGGTTGGGTGAACACGACTGGAGGGTGTGCGTGTCTGGGACGCCACGGTCTGATCCGTAGGGACACAGCGTCAAAAACGTGGCCGTTATGGTACAGTCATTGGCCCGCGAGACCTGCCGGGGAGCCCGTGAAAGCCGTTGTTTCCTCGGGTTTTCGCCTCTTCGTCGTCGGTCCGCCCAGAAAGGGATTTGATACACATGTCCAAGAAGCCGCTCGCGGATGACCGCCGAAGAGATCTGGCCACCGAAACCTTTGCAAAGCTCGTTCGCGCGACGTTCAAGGGGGAGGCCGACAAGGTGAAGGATGCGCTCGCGATCATCGACGCGCAGTGCGCGGAAGAGATCGACATTCACGAGCGTGCTCATCGCTTTGCCGCCATGAGTCTGAACGCGGACGCGTTGAACGTCGGAAAGCCCCGGAATATCGGGGAGCGATTGCTGTCGGGCATCATGGCCCTGAACGCGGGCTCTCTCGATGCTGCGGAGAAGGATGTGGCGGCGGTGATCACCGAACAGCCCGGGAACGCCGACGCGCACTACGCGCTCGCGATCATCCACGCTCGGCGTGAGAACGCCGATGCGGCAGTCGCGTCTTTGAAGACGGCCTGCTCGCTGTCGCCGGCTCGGGCCGCGCAGGCTGCACTCGACGGCGAGTTCTCGGCGCTCGCCGGGAATCCGGCTTTCGACGCCCTCTCGGCGGCCTGACCCCTTATCGCCGGATTGCCAGGCACCCCATGACCCCCTCGATCCGGACGATCGTGCTCGCCGCGGGGAAGGGGACGCGAATGCAGTCCCCAAGGCCCAAGGTTCTGCACGAGGCCGCGGGACGGCCCCTGCTGGCCTACGTACTCGATGTCTGCCAGACCATAAGCGCCGATACCGTTGTGGTTGTGGGCCACAAGGCGGAGGAGGTTCGGGCCGCATTTCCGGAGAAGCCCGGGCTGCGCTTCGCGCACCAGGAGCCGCAACTGGGTACCGGACACGCCGTCCAGACGGCGCTTCAGGCCTGGCCTGGCGACGACCACGATGACGACGCGCCCGTCGTCGTGCTGGCAGGCGACGTGCCGTTGCTGCGCCCGGAAACGCTGCGGGCTTTGTGCGATCTTCATCTGCGGCGTGGCGCGAGCGCTACCTTGATCTCATTTCGGGCGGCGAACCCGGGTGGGTATGGACGGGTCCGCAGGAATGACAGCGGCGAGGTCGTCGGCATCGTCGAGGCTCGCGACGCAACGCCGGCCGAGCTCAGGATCGACGAAGTCAACGCAAGCCTCTATGTGTTCAAGGGGCGACCGCTCCGCGAGACCGTGGCCCGACTGAGCGCCGGCAATGCCCAGGGCGAGTACTACCTCACCGATACCATCGGGATGCTCGCGGCGGCCGGGGAGCGGGTCGAGGCTCTCCTGCTCGAAGATCCATCCGAAGCCACGGGCGTAAATACGCTTCTCGAGCTGTCTGCCGTGGAGAAAGAGATCTTTGCGCGCCGCGCCGACGCGCTCGTTGGCGCCGGCGTCATCATCGAACGGCCCGACACGGTTCTCATCGGTCCGTCCGTCCGCGTGGACCCGGGCGCGCGCCTTCGCGCGTTCACGATTCTCGAGGGTTCGAGTCGGGTGGCGAAGGGCGCATCGGTGGGTCCCTTCTGTCGAGTCGAGGACTCGAGTATCGGGGAGGGGGCTACGGTTCTCGATTCGTGCCTCATTCGGAGTTCCACCGTGGACGCGGGGGCTTCCATCGGTCCCTTCGCGCATCTGCGCCCCGACTCCATCGTGGGCGTGAACGCCAAGGTGGGCAACTTCGTCGAACTCAAGAAGACGCGGCTCGGCAACGGCTCAAAGGCCCCCCACCTGTCCTACCTCGGGGACGCGATGATCGGAGAGGGCGTGAACGTCGGCGCGGGCACGATCACGTGCAACTACGATGGCGTGACCAAGAGTCCCACGCAGATCGAGGATGGGGCGTTCGTGGGCAGCAATTCGATTCTCGTAGCCCCGGTGAAGATCGGGGGCGGGGCCTACGTGGCGGCGGGTAGCGTCATCACGAAGGAAGTTCCGGAGGGAGCCCTGGCGGTCGGCCGGTCCCGGCAGGAGAACAAGCCAGGCTGGGCCGCGCGCCGCCCGAAGAAGCGATAGCCCGAGAGAGGGGCGAAAACATGTGTGGCATCGTCGGCTACGTAGGTCCTGGAAATGCAACCCCCTTTCTGCTCGAGGGCTTGAAGCGCCTCGAGTACCGAGGCTATGACTCGGCGGGAGTCGCGGTCATGTCCGGGGGAGTGATCGAACGGCGGCGGGCGGCGGGGAAACTTCGAAATCTGGAGGCTGTCCTTGCCTGCGAGCCCGTGTCGGGCCCTGTGGGCATCGGGCATACCCGCTGGGCGACCCATGGCCGGCCAAGCGAGGAGAACGCGCATCCTCACTCGGACACCTCGAGAAAGCTTGTCGTCGTTCACAACGGCATCATCGAGAACTACCTCGAACTCAAGGAAGCCCTCGGTGCGCAGGGTGTGGTCTTCGAGACCGAGACGGATACGGAGGTGGTCGCTCATCTCGTCGCGTCGCTCTACGACGGCTCGCTCGAACGCGCCACCGCTCGG
>Ga0075163_10008153_pt1 | contig 13831 bp, 14 predicted proteins | sample JI1023141ADNA_FD_71478 | JGI IMG/M metagenome (GOLD analysis project Ga0075163, IMG submission 71478) | Wastewater effluent complex algal communities from Wisconsin, to seasonally profile nutrient transformation and Carbon sequestration -... | ecosystem: Engineered > WWTP > Effluent > Algae...
CCCGACGCCGGCAGGTCGCAGGGACAGGCGTCCCAGCGGAAGAAGGCCCGCAAAACTCCGTATTACATCTACCGCGAGGACGGCCGGCCGCTGTTCATGGCGGGTCTGTGGTCTGCCTGGCGGCCCGAGAGTGGGGCCGACACGCTGCTGAGCTGCACTATCGTCACAACGGATGCGGTGGGAGATTTGGCGGTCGTCCATGACCGGATGCCGCTGGTGTTGTGTCCGGACGACTGGGATCGGTGGTTGGACCCGGACGAACCAGCTCCACTCGATCTGTTGAACAGCGCCCCGGACGTCACCGGCATTCGGATGCACGAGGTCTCGATATTGGTCAACAACGTCCGTAACAACGGTCCTGAATTGATCGACCGCGACGCGGGGCGGTGGGGTGGGTGCGGCACAATGGCCGATACGCGATGACCGATACGCGACCTGACGCGTCGAGGTGAAGCAAACCCCGGGGGCTGGGCGGGCAATGGACACTGTGGAAGCGCGGGCACGCGCGAACACCGTGCTGACCTTGTGCGGGCGCGTGGGTGTGGTGACTGTCCTCGTGGTCGCGGCGGTGAATTGGGTTGGTTGGGCGACCGACGTCGATCGGCTGACGCGGATCTATTCGAGCTGGGCGCCGATGCCGCCCTGGTCGTCGCTGCTCCTTGCCTGTGTGGCGCTGGCGATCTATTTGCAGTCCGACCCGCCGGGCCGGGTGCGCGTGTGGTTGGGGCGCGCGCTTGCCGCCGTCGTGATGGCGGTGGCACTGGTGTACATGATCGAGCGGGCGATCGGCAGGTCGATCGGTGCGGACCTTCCTTGGCTGGACGACCTTTTGCGCGGCGAGCGGTTGTCGCTGTCGGGTCGTCCTCACCCGCGGTCGGCCCTGTCGATTCTGTTGCTGGCCGGCGGGGCCGGGCTCCTGCGGGTGGAGGGGCGGTGGGTCCGGGTCGCCTGGCCGCTGTGTCTGTTCGGGTCGTTGGCCACGCCCACCGTCACCATCATCGGCCACATGTTCAAGGTCGTCTCCGAGGTCCACCTCACCTCATCGACGGGGCAGGGCCCTTCGACAGCGCTCTGTGTCGCACTGCTGGTCGTCGCGGCCCTTGTGACACGCAGCGACCGCAGCCCGGTCGCCTGGTTGATGGCTCGCCCGGATCGGTGGAGTCTGCTTCGGCTGGGGATCGTCGTCTCGGGTCTCCCGCTGCTGGTGGGTTTGTGGCGGCTCCCATTCCTGGCGGTGAATATGAGCACTGACGCCGCCTGGATTCTGTCGACCGCGGTGGCGACCCTGGCTGTCGGTGCCGTCGCGTTCTACCTCAGTCAGCGGGAGCAGGGGTTGCTGCTGGAGAGGGAGCGACTCAGTGATCAGCGTGCCGAGGCGGAGGCCCGGTACCGGATTCTCGCCGACAATGCCGTGGACATCGTCGTGCATGTGCGCGGAAACCGCGTTGCCTGGATCTCTCCGTCGGTGGAGGCCGCTCTGGGATATCCGCCCTATCAATTCATCGGGACGGACCTCTCGGAGCGCATCCACCCGGATGATCTGGACCTGGTATCGGTGGCTGTCGATCAGATGTCTACCGAGCGGCCGGTCCTTGAACGATTCCGGGTACGTGCGGCGGACGGCACGTATCACTGGGTCGAAGGCCATGGAAAGCCGTATATCGACGCCCAGGGACGCACGGACGGGTTGATCACAGCTCTGCGGGTGGTTGACGACAAGGTGGAGGCGGAACGGTGCCTCGAGCAGCTCGCGCGATACGACACTCTCACCGGGCTGGCCAACCGGGCGGAAGCGATCGCCCGATTCAAAGTCGCGTTGAAGGGTGAATCGTCGCCCGGCAACTCGGTCGGGGTGCTGTTCTGCGACATCGACCACTTCAAGACCATCAACGACACCTGGGGTCACCTGACGGGGGACGTCGTGCTGTCCACCATCGGGGCCCGGATCAGAATCTGTGTCGGCGAGGGCGACACTGTCGGCCGGCTGGGGGGCGACGAGATACTCGTCCTTCTCAACGGCGTTCACGATCTCGACGCGTTGGTCGAGATTGCCGAGAAGATCAGGGTGCGGGCGTCGGAACCGATTTACTTCGCCGATCAGACGATCCGCGCGACGTTGAGCATCGGTGCCACCCTGGCCGCTCCCGGTGAATCGGTGTACACCTTGATGGCCAGGGCGGATGTGGCGATGTACGCAGCCAAGAGAGCCGGACGGGACACCGTCACCCGAATCTGAGCAGGGATCAGCCTTGGTAGCCCGGTGGGTTCGGCTCGTCGACCCAGAGGTCGACACCCAGTTCGGAACCCGGGATGCAGTCGTAGACCGACAGATCGGTGACCCCGGATTCGAGGAGCACGTCCTCGCACAGCAGCGAATGACCGGTGAATTCGCGGGCGGGCCGACTCAACACCGCGTACGCGGCGTCGGCATACACCTCGGGTTTGCGAGCGCGCGCCATGGCTTCGGCACCGCCGAGAAGGTTCTGCACCGCGGCCGTGGCCACCAGCGTGCGTGGCCACAGCGTGTTGGAGGCTATGCCGGCGGTGCGCATTTCTTCGGCAATTCCCAAGGCGCACAGCGTCATACCGAACTTCGCCATCATGTAGGCGGTGGGCTTGAGCCATTTGGACTCGAGGCGGATTGGTGGAGACAGCGTGAGGATGTGCGGGTTCTCCCGGCCCTTCATGTGGGGCAGGCATGCCTGGGACACCGTGTAGGTGCCCCGGACCTGGATCCCGTTCATCAGGTCGAACCGCTTGAGGGGCACCTCCTCGACCGAGCCGAGATTGATGGCCGACGCGTTATTGACGCACATATCGATGCCGCCGAATTGCTCGACGGCTTGCGCGACGGCTGCGGCGACGGAATCGCCGTCGCGCACGTCGCCGACGATCGGCAAGGCCTGACCGCCGGCCTCTTCGATCTCCTTGGCGGCCGTGTAGATGGTGCCGGGCAGCTTGGGATGCGGTTCGGTGGTTTTGGCGACTAGCGCGATGTTGGCGCCGTCTGCGGCGACTCGCTTGGCGATGGCCAGACCGATACCGCGACTGGCACCTGAGATGAACATGGTCTTCCCGCGAAATGACATGGGGTCACCCTAATGCGGTGGGAAATAGCGAACATCCGAATGTCGTTGTGATGATCACAGTTCTAGGATCGGTGCGAAGGGGAGTCGGGTGTCAGTTGCGATGGCCCTCGCCGAGGCAGAAGGGACTGTGTCAATCACGATGACCGACGTCGACGGCACCGAGCGCGACGAGAGTGCGCACGATGAGACCGCGCACGAAGAAACCGATGCCGAACTCACCGGGCGTTTCGAACGCGACGCGATTCCGCTGCTGGACCAGTTGTACGGCGGTGCGCTGCGCATGACGCGCAATCCCGCGGATGCAGAGGACCTTCTGCAGGAAACCATGGTCAAGGCCTATGCCGGGTTCCGGTCATTCCGCGAAGGAACCAATCTGAAGGCCTGGCTGTATCGGATTCTCACCAACACCTACATCAACAGCTATCGCAAGAAGCAACGTCAGCCCGCGGAATACCCGACTGACGAGATCACCGACTGGCAGCTCGCGTCCAACGACAGGCATGCGTCCACCGGATTGCGTTCGGCCGAAGTCGAGGCTCTCGAGGCGCTGCCGGACACCGAGATCAAGGCAGCGCTACAGGAGCTGCCCGAGGAATTCCGCATGGCGGTGTACTACGCCGACGTCGAGGGCTTCCCCTACAAGGAGATCGCCGAGATCATGGAAACGCCGATCGGGACCGTGATGTCTCGCCTCCACCGCGGCCGGCGCCAGTTGCGTGAGTTGCTGGCCGACGTCGCTAAAGAACGCGGATTCCTCCGCGGGCAGCAGCATTCCCCCGAGGAGGTGACTTCGTGAGTGAAGAACACGTGCCGGGCAAGGCCGGAGACAACGAGGATTGGTACCCGCCCGTCGGGCCCGTGGACCCCGAACATCCCGAATGCGCGGCGGTGATCGCGGAGGTGTGGACGTTGCTCGATGGCGAATGCACCCAGACGACGCGCGAACGGCTGCGGGTCCACCTTGAGGAGTGTCCGGCCTGCCTACGGCATTACGGCGTCGAGGAAAGAATCAAGAAATTGATCGCCGCACGATGCAGCGGCGAGAAGGCTCCCACGCACCTGGTGGAGAGGGTACGGCTGGAAATCAGCCGTACAACCATCATCCGTCGGAGCTGATCAGCGAGCGCTGATCAGCAGTTGGGCCGCTTGCCGTGGTTGGCTTTGGAGTGCTTGCGGTCCTTTTTCTTGCGGCCACGCTTGGCCATGATGCACCTCCGTCGAGTCTGGATTGACGTACTTGTACGTTCTAGTGTCCCACGGCCGCATCGTGCCGCTGACCACCCGGTGTTGTGGTTCGATAGAGCAGCACCGCATTGGATGCCACGGGACCAGGACGAGTGAGGGTGTAGATGGCCGAAGATGTTCGCGCTGAGATCGTGGCCAGTGTGCTCGAGGTGGTCGTTCGCAAGGGCGACAAGATCGGCGAAGGCGACACGCTTGTGCTCCTGGAGTCGATGAAGATGGAGATCCCGGTCCTGGCCGAGGTGGCCGGCACCGTGACCGAGGTGAGCGTGTCGGTGGGCGATGTCATTCAGGCGGGCGACCTGATCGCAGTGATCGACTAGAGGTAGATGTCAACCCTTGGCGATCTGCTTGCCGAGCACACGGTGTTGCCCGGCAACGCAGCCCACCATCTGCATGCGCTGGTGGGGGAGTGGCAACTGCTGTCGGATTTGTCCTTCGCCGACTATCTGATGTGGGTGCGCCGCGATGACGGTGCTCTGGTGTGTGTGGCCCAGTGCCGGCCCAACACGGCGCCCACGGTGCTGTTCTCGGATGTGGTGGGAACGATTGTTGAGGCCCAGGACCTTCCGGTGGTGGCGGCAACTTTCGATTCGGGCGCGATCGCCCGGGTCGACCCGTTGCTGGATTCGCCGGAACACGATCTCGAAGCTGTGCCGGTCCGTTACGACAACCGCGTGGTGGCCGTTTTGACCCATCAGACTGCGCTCGCGGAGCGACGGATCTCGTCGCCGCTGGAGAAGGCCTACCTGGACTGTGCGGGCAACCTGTTGCACATGCTGACCGAAGGCACGTTTCCCAATGTGGGCGATTTGGCGATGTCCAGGTCGAGCCCGCGTGTCGGGGACGGATTCATCCGCCTCGATGTCGAAGGCGTTGTCTTGTATGCCAGCCCGAATGCGCTTTCCGCGTATCACCGGATGGGATTGAACTCCGATCTGGAAGGGCACAACCTGCTGCTCATCACTCGGCCGCTCATCTCTGATTCGTTTGAGGCACAGGAATTGGCGGAGCATGTGCAGGCCTCGCTGGCGGGTGGTTCGAGCATGCGGTTCGAGGTGGATGCGGGTGGGGCTGCGGTGCTGCTGCGGACGCTGCCGTTGCTGGTCCACGGCGCTGCTGCCGGTGCCGCCGTTCTGGTCCGCGATGTGACTGAGATCAAGCGCCGTGATCGCGCCCTGTTGTCCAAGGACGCCACCATCCGGGAGATCCACCACCGGGTGAAGAACAACCTGCAGACCGTTGCCGCTCTGCTGCGCCTGCAGGCACGCAGAACCAACAATCAGGAGGGGCGGGACGCACTGCTGGAATCCGTGCGGCGGGTGGCGTCGATCGCCCAGGTGCACGAGGCCCTGTCGATGTCGGTGGACGAGGAAGTCAACCTTGATGAGGTGATCGACCGGATTCTGCCGGTGATGAATGACGTTGCGAGTGTGGACACCCCGATTCGGATCAATCGCCAGGGGACTTTGGGCGTGCTTGACGCCGATCGCGCGACCGCATTGATCATGGTGGTCACCGAATTGGTCCAGAACGCGATTGAGCACGCATTCGAACCTGTGACCACTCAGGGGTGCGTGACCATCAGATCGGAGCGATCCGCGCGCTGGCTCGATGTCGTCGTCCACGACGACGGTTGTGGCATGCCAACCGGGTTCAGTCTGGAGAAGTCGGATCGGCTGGGGCTGCAGATCGTGCGGACTCTGGTTTCGACTGAGTTGGACGGTTCGCTCAGCATGCATGAAGCGCCCGGCGGTGGAACCGACGTGGTACTGCGGGTGCCGTTGGGGCGTCGTGTTTTCACCCGGGTTCCGGGATAGTTCTCCAGTTGCAAGAAGTCGGGGCTCCCGGGCGTGTGCCCGGGAGCCCCGACTTTGAGTGTCCGAGACCTAGACGCCTGTGCGCGCGCGGGTGCGTGCGTTGCGGCGCTTGAGTGCGCGACGCTCGTCCTCGCTCATGCCGCCCCAGACGCCGGCATCCTGGCCGGAATCCAATGCCCAAGTCAGGCATTCGGTGGTCACCGGGCAACGGTTGCAGACGAGCTTCGCATCGGCGATCTGCGCGAGAGCCGGCCCACTGTTCCCGACCGGGAAGAACAGCTCGGGATCTTCGTCGCGACAGACTGCCTTGTGGCGCCAATCCATGGGTCCGTACTCCTTCTTTGTGCGCGCACCAAATGCGCCCTGATTTTGTGGTTTTTACTGCTCGTGCAGGGGGAGGATTCTGCACTTGTTACTTGTTGGTATTGATCGTTTCACAGCCCAGACATATGTCAATAGAACTCAGTTAACGCGTGTGCAATATCACTCGGGAGGCGGAGTGGGGGGTCCATCATTGAACCCACATCTCGTTCCTACCATCGCCGGACGGCGTCTACCACTGAAAATTCGCTGTGATCAGCCTGATTGCGGCCGGCTGTTGTCAGTGCGCCGGTAAGGCCGCAGGTCAGGTCAGTCTTTCGGCTTTGGCGCGACGACGCCCAGCGCTCCGGGGACGCTGCGAAAGGTCATTTCCATTCGCAGACCCAGAAAATCACCGTCGACCTGGCACGCGATGGGCTTTTCGGAGGTGATCCGCACCCAGCTGACGTCATCCTCGCGAATCAGGTGCCTGCCCTTGATCTGTGCCCGCTTCGACAGCATTCGCCGCAGCAGCAACAGATTCGCGCAGAAGTTGGTGGTCGTGCTGGCGAAAACTCCGAGACCGGTCTCGAAGGTGGTGTCCCGATTGGTCCACACCGGGCGGGTGTTGACGTACGTCCAGGGGCTGGCGTTCGACACGAATGCGAACAACGCTCCCGGCACCGGCTCACGGTCGGGCAGATGAACCGTGAGTTGCGGTTCTCTTCGCACGTTGGCCAGCATTTCTCGGAGCGCGACCCGCATGTATCTTCCCGCGGTGACTGTGTGGCCCTCCGCGCGTTGAGCTTCTACGGCGGCCACCACATCCCCGTCGACACCCATTCCCGCGGTGAAGACCGCCCAGCGCTCACCGCAGTCCATCAGCCCGATTCGCCGCCAGTCGCCGCCGTCGCGGTGTTCATCGAGGATGTCGACCAATTGGTTCGTCGCTTCGATGGGATCCGGACTGATTCCCAGGGAGCGGGCGAAGACGTTGGCCGAACCACCGGGCACCACTGCGATGGCGGGCAGCGAGTCGGTGGGCGCAGGGTTGGTTGGCGTGCCCAGTAACCCGTTGACCACCTCGTTCACCGTGCCGTCGCCGCCGTGGATGATGATCACGTCGATGCCGTCGCGTTTGGCCTGCTCAGCGATCTCGACGGCGTGGCCGCGATGCTCGGTGTGTGCCACCACGAGGTTCACGCGGCTCTCCAGGGCGTGTGCCAGCAGGTCACGGCCGGCCCGGGTTGTCGAGGTGGCGTTCGGGTTCACAATCAGGACTGCGCGCACGCTGACGTACCGTACCGGGGTGAGCTCAGCATCGGTGCCATCGGTTGTTCGCTACGCCGGATTCGTTGCCACCGCTGAGGGCGCTGTCGCGGTGATTGCAGCGGTGGTGCTGTTGATTCGCGGGTTCGAGGGCGCTGAACAGCGGATCGTCAACGGGTATGGGACGGCGGGCTGGTTCGCCGTCATGGGCGGGGCGGTGGTCGCCGCGGGTTGGGCTCTGGTCACCGGACGGCGCTGGGGGCGTGGCATCGCGGTGTTTGCGAACCTGCTCTTGATGCCCGTGGCCTGGTATGTCAGCCAGTCGCATCAGCCGGTGTACGCCGTCGCAGTGGCGGCGGTGGCGTTGACGGCGCTGGTGCTGTTGTTCAGTCCGGCGGCGATCCGCTGGGCTTCGATGGCCGGCTAGGCGTCCTGAGCCAGAGCGGCCAGCTCCGAGCCGGTGACCCGGTATCCGATCCACTCCGAAAGTTGTTTGCCGCCAACGGAGTCGTACAGCGCTATCGCGTTGGCGTTCCACTTCAGCACAGCCCAACTGAGGCGGCTGTACCCGTTGCGGACGCATTCGCGCGCCAGCGTGGACAGTAGAGCCCGGGCGAGTCCCTGCTTGCGGTACGTGTCGCGCACGAATAGGTCTTCGAGGTGTATTCCCGCTACGCCGTCCCAGGTGGAGAAGCTGCGGAACCACAGCGCCATGGCTGCGACTTTGCCCTCGACCTCGACCAGGTAGCACGACGCGACCGCGGCATCGCCGAATAGCGCTGCAGTGAGCTGCAATTCGGTGACGGTGCATTCGTCCGCTGCGTTTTCGAACGCGGCGAGCTCGTGAATCATGGCAGCGATCTCGGCCTCGTCCCCGGGCCGTGCCAGGCGGATATTCGTGGTCACTGCGTTACCCCCAATGCCGAAAGGATCGTTCGGAACTTGGTCGAGGTCTCGTCGACTTCTTCGTCCGGGTCGGATTCCGCGACGATTCCGCCACCCGCCCTGGCTACGACGTTACGGCGATCCGCGGACAGTTGTGCGCCTCTGATCGCCACCACCCAGCGTCCGTCGCCGTGCCGGTCGCACCAACCCACGGCGCCGGCGTAGAAGCCGCGGTCGCCTTCGAGTCGCGCGATCAGTTCGGTCGCTGGCTGTGTCGGCACCCCCCCGACCGCGGCGGTGGGATGCAATGCGAGAGCCAAATCGATTGCGGTAGTGGATGGTTCGCGAAGAGTCGCCCGCATCGGCGTAGCGAGGTGCCACAGCGTGGCGGTACGGCTCAACTGGGGTTCGGACGCGACGTCGAGCTCGGTACACAGCGGCGCCAGCGCCTGGCGCATCGTGTCGACGACGAGCTGATGTTCGTGGCGGTTCTTTCCCGACTCCCGCAGCCGTTGGCCGTTCGCTGCGTCGATACACGGGTCTTCTGACCGAGCTGCCGATCCGGCAAATGGTTGGCAGGTGACCTGTCGCCCGGACCGGGCGACCAGGAGTTCGGGGCTGGCACCCACCAATACCGATCCGGCGTAGGCCCCCCCGGCGGCGGTGAGGTCGACGAGGTAACCGCTTGCCGAGGCATCGGCGGCCAAAAGCCTTGCCAGCAGGGTTGATTCGTCGATCGGGTCGTCGGCGAGCATCCGTAGCGCACGCGCCAATACGACCTTCTGGAGCGGGCTTTCGGGGTTGTTCAGCTCGCGCAGAGTGGATTGGATCCGTGATCGGTGCTGCTGTGGATCGGGCTCCGCTTCAACGATCCGTACTTTCGCCGGCTCGCGGGGGGCGGGCCAGTTCAGAGTCTGGGAAAATGTCGCGGACAGGGGCGTGAACAGTGCTGCGGGGGTGTTCTGCACATCGAAGGGCAGCGCGCCCACCACTAGATCGGCTGAACCGTCGCGTAATGCGAGGCTTGCCGCGGCGACCTCGGGAAATGCTGTCTTGATTCCGTCTGCCACCAGGGTCCCGGCGGGTCCGGCCAGGACGAACGACGTCACCCCCTCAGGCCCAGCGTGGAAAGCTGCCGCAGGCCGTGTTCGAAGCCGCATATCGCCAACGATGCCTCGGTGAAGCCGTAGCGGGCGCCCTCACGAAGTGGCTGCTCCACCCAGCGGGTGGCGACTGCCCTGGAGAAATGTCCGTGACCGACGAAGACCACGTCCCGGTCGGACATAGTGTCTAGCGCGCGCAACACCGCCTGGTCGGCGCGCATGCTGACCTGGTCCACGCTCTCGCCGCCGGGGCAGCCGTAGGTCCACACCAACCAGCCCGGAACCGTGGTGCGGATCTCGGGGGTGGTCACCCCCTCGTAGTCACCGTAATCCCACTCCACCAGCAGCGGGGACACCTCGTCGATGGTCAGCCCCGCGAGCTCCGCGGTCGCCAGTGCGCGCTTGCGCGGGCTGCTGATCACCAGCGGATTCTTCAGGCGCAGGCTTTCCAGCTGGATCGCGGCCCGTTTCGCCTGCTCGCGTCCGTGTTCGGTCAGGTCGAGGTCTGTGGTGCTGGTGTGTTTCCCGTCTCTGGACCATTCCGTTTGCCCGTGCCGAAGGAGTACCAGTCGATGGTTGGTGACGCTCACGCCGACCGATTCTGCCCGATGAAGGTGCGGCATGTCAGGATTGTCCGCGTGACCCAAGTACTGGCGGTTGCCAATCAGAAGGGCGGGGTGGCCAAGACGACCACCGTCGCGTCGTTGGGGGCGGCATTCGTCGACGAGGGAAAGCGCGTGCTGCTCGTTGACCTGGACCCGCAGGGGTGCCTGACGTTTTCGCTCGGCGCCGATCCCGACAAGCTCCCGGTGTCGATCCACGAAGTGCTGTTGGGGGACGTCGAGCCGAGTGCCGCGCTGGTCAGCACATCGGAGGGCATGACGCTGCTGCCGGCGAACATCGACCTGGCCGGCGCCGAGGCGATGCTCCTGATGCGGGCGGGCCGCGAGTATGCCCTGAAGCGGGCACTGGCCAAGCTCGAGGATTTCGACGTGGTGGTCCTGGACTGCCCGCCGTCATTGGGCGTGTTGACTTTGAACGGGTTGACGGCGGCCAATGACGTGATTGTGCCGTTGCAGTGCGAGACGCTGGCGCATCGCGGTGTCGGTCAGTTCCTGCGAACGGTGTCCGACGTTCAGCAGATCACCAACCCGGACTTGAAGCTGCTGGGCGCATTGCCGACGCTGTACGACTCGCGTACGACGCACACCCGGGATGTGCTGCTCGATGTGGCCGACCGCTACGACCTCCCGGTGCTGGCCCCGCCGATCCCGCGCACGGTGCGCTTCGCGGAGGCCAGTGCTTCCGGGTCGTCGGTGCTGTCCGGGCGTAAGAACAAGGGCGGCGTCGCCTATCGGGAACTGGCCAAGGCGCTGCTTGCCCACTGGAAGTCCGGTAAGGCTCTGCCTACCTTCAATCCCGACGCCTGATCCGGCCCCGACGCCTGATCCGGCCCTGACGCCTGATCCAGCTCGGCGTTGCCCGTCAGGCTCCGAACGCCGCCAGTTGATCACCGCGTTGTTCGACGACAACTGATCCGGACACGCCAGGCACCACAGGGCCGGGGCCGACGGGATGGTCAACCGGGATGATCCGTTCGTTTTCGCCTGTAGTCGGGCTGAAAACCCCAAGGCCGCCCGCCACTGGAACCAACAGCTTTCCCGCCATCATCGTCGCCGGACCGAGCGGTGTCAGGGGGCCTGGGGCGGCGATGGTGAACCGATGGCCGAGACGGCTGTCGAACACCTCCACGCTGTAGCCGGTCCACCAGGTGAACATGTCGCCTGCCCGGGTCACTGCCCGGGCGGGGTTGGCCAGCACGGGGGCCTTGGACAGTGGTGTGGTGCTGACTTGGCTGCCGGTTTCGTCGTATACGACCACTTGCGGTTTCGGCGTGGGCAGGTAGACGGCAGTCCTGGTGTCGGAAACGGCTAGTGTTCGTGCCTCGGAGTCGACCTTTACCCCGGCGAGTGGCACGTTCTTGGTGTCGGGCTCGTCTTCTTCCTTGGCGGGCTCGAGTAGCGTCAGCCGGAGATCGTCCTGGTCTTGGCAGGCTTCCAACACCGCCACCTGTGACGAACTCGCCGCCGCCGACATCAACGTGCAGCCGGTGCCGATCCCTTTATTGGCAGGTTTCACCCGAGCGTCGATTTCGCCGTACGAGATCATCCTGACCAGATCGGATCGCCACAGCTCCAATCGCGTGGGTCCGGCCGAAAGCACAACGTTGCCGTCGGATCGCAGGGTTATCTGCTTGTCGCTGTACGAGGTGCGGGCGGTATTGCGGCGCCCGGTTCCCGCGTCGATGGCGGTCACCTGACCACAGCCGCGATCATCGGGGTAGACGGCCACCACGAGGCCGTACACATAGGAGACCCCACACAGGTCGTCCTTACGCGCATAGGTCCACCGGTTCTGCCCGGATGGCGCTTCACGGGCCTCAACGGTTCGGTCGTCGCCGGTGATCACCATGTCGCCGATGATGATCGGGCTCAGGGTGTGGGGCGAGTTCGCGGCCCACAGGGTGTGCAGCGCACCGGGCACGGCTTGCGCTGCGGCCGGGTTGTGCGGCGGAACGGTGGCGGGCTTGCTGATGGTCGCCCGTGCGGAGCTGTTCCACCACACCACCCCGGCGACGACGGCAATCACCAACGCGATCGTTCCGGCGGCGGCGAGGTCGCCTCGGGTACGCCGCTCGGGTTTGACCATGCGGGAAGTATCGCCCTAGCTTGCGGTTGCGGGCGTCCCGGCAGGGTTGTGCGGGCGGCGCCTGCGACGGCGGCGGGGCGCTGAGCCGGCCTCACCGGAGGCACCCTGTGCCTCGTCGGCAGGTGCGTCGTGAGCGGGGGTCTGAACGTGTCCGGTGGCGGCCTGGCCGCCACGGGTCCGTTGTCGCGAACGGGACCTGTTGGGGCGGTCGGCGGGGGAATCCGCCGAACTGATCCGGGTCTGTTCCCCGCCGCTCCCGGCGGACGGCTTGTCCTTCGGCTTCTGTGCCGACTTGAGGGCTTTGCCGATGGTGCCGCCGGTGCCCGTTGGGATGCCCAACTCTTCGTAGAGGTGTGGCGAGTTGGAGTAGGTCTCGGTGGGATCCGCGCAGTCGAGCTTGAGTGCCTTGTCGATCATCGACCAGCGGTCCAGTTCGTCCCAGTCCACGAGGGTGATGGCGACACCGGTCTTGCCTGCTCGCCCGGTGCGGCCGATGCGGTGCACGTAGGCCTGCTCGTCGTCGGGAATCTGGTAGTTGATGACGTGGGTGACGTCGTCGATGTCGATGCCGCGTGCCGCGACATCGGTGGCGACGAGTACATCGATATTCCCGGTTCGGAATGCAGTGAGTGCCTTCTCGCGGGCGATTTGGCCGAGGTCGCCGTGGACGGCTCCCACCTTGAATCCGCGTTCACCGAGTTCGTCGGCGACCTTCTGCGCTGTCCGCTTGGTGCGGGTGAAGATCATCGTGGCGCCGCGGCCGTCGGCCTGAAGGATGCGGCTGACCACCTCGACCTTGTCCAGGGCGTGGGCGCGGTAGACGAACTGCTCGGTGGTGTCGTGTGTGGCAGCGCTGTGCGGAGCCTCCGCCCTGATGTGAGTGGGCTGATTCATGAACGTGCGAGCCAGGGTGATGATCGGGTCCGGCATGGTCGCCGAGAAGAGCATCGCTTGCCGCTGATCCGGAATCAGACGCAGGATCCGCTCGATATCGGGCAGGAAGCCGAGGTCGAGCATCTCGTCGGCTTCGTCGAGCACCAGCACCGACAGGCTGCCGAGCTGCAGGTAGCCCTGTTGAGCCAGGTCGAGCAGACGGCCGGGAGTGCCGACTACCACTTCGGCGCCCTTGCGGAGTTCTTCGATCTGGGGTTCGTAGGGGCGGCCGCCGTAGATCGAGACCACGCTCAGGGGCCGGTTGTCGGCGGCTGTCAGGTACTTGGCTGCAGCCGTCAGGTCACCGTGGACCTGGATGCACAGTTCGCGGGTCGGTACAACGATCAGTGCCCGCGGGGTGCCGGTGAGTTCGGCTGTACCCGAGGAGATTCGGTGCAACAGGGGCACGCCGAAGGCGAATGTCTTGCCCATGCCGGTACGGGCTTGACCGATGAGGTCGTCGCCGCTCAGAGCCAGCGGG
>Ga0075163_10008154_pt1 | contig 13830 bp, 8 predicted proteins | sample JI1023141ADNA_FD_71478 | JGI IMG/M metagenome (GOLD analysis project Ga0075163, IMG submission 71478) | Wastewater effluent complex algal communities from Wisconsin, to seasonally profile nutrient transformation and Carbon sequestration -... | ecosystem: Engineered > WWTP > Effluent > Algae...
CTCGGCCCGCTCCATGCACCACCGGCTTGCGGTGTACCGGCCAGACTGGTGCTCAAGGCAACAGCAGCACCGTTGCTGCATATCGTCAATGTTCCATTCCCTCCGGCATTGGCTGCCGCACTCTCCGTGACGGTTACCGTTGCCGTGGCATTCGCACAAGGGGCAGTGCCCGCCACCGTATACGTGTATGCACCAGCGGCCATCGTCGCAGGATCGTAATTACCGCCAGCAACCGCACTTGGGCCAGTCCATGTGCCGCCCGCTTGTGGTGTTCCGAATAGACCAGAGTTGAGTGACAAGGACGCGCCGTCGCTGCATACTGTCAGCGTACCGTTTGTTCCAGCATTCGCAGCAATGTTCTCCGTCACGGTGACAGTGGCCGTAGCATTGGCGCACGGCACTATGCCGGTTACCGTGTAAGTGTACACTCCAGAGATCATCGTTGCAGGATCGTAGTTGCCACCGACTACTGCACTCGGCCCGCTCCATACACCACCCGGTTGCGGTGTGCCGGTTAGACCGGCGCTCAATACAACAGTAGTGCTGTTGCTGCATACGGTCAATGTTCCGCTAGTTCCTGCATTGGCTGTGGCGTTCTCCGTCACGGTAACAGTGGCCGTGGAGTTCGCGCAAGGCCCTGCGCCTGTTACGGTGTAGGTGTAAACCCCAGCGGTCATCGATGCAGGATCGTAGTTGCCACCAACAACTGCACTCGGCCCGCTCCACGTGCCACCGGCTTGGGGTGTGCCCGTCAACCCTGTGGACAAAACAACTGATGCACCGTCACTGCATACCGTCAAGGTTCCATTGGTTCCTGCGTTGGCTGCAACGGTCTCCGTCACGGTCACCGTAGTCGTGGAGTTCGCACAAGGCGCTGCGCCTGTTACCGTGTACGTGTAGACACCAGCGGTCATGGTCGAAGGATCGTAGTTGCCACTGACAACGGCACTCGGCCCGCCCCAAGTACCACCGGCCTGTGGTGTGCCGGTTAGACCAGTGCTCAGGGCAACAGCAGCGCTGTTGCTGCATACGGTCACTGTTCCGCTAGTTCCTGCATTGGCCGCAGCGTTCTCCGTCACAGTAACGGTGGCCGTGGAGTTCGCGCAAGGCGCTGCGCCTGTTACCGTGTACGTGTAGACACCAGCGTTCATGGTCGAGGGGTCGTAGTTGCCGCCAACAAGCGCGCTCGGCCCGCTCCATGCGCCACCGGCTTGTGGTGTGCCGGTTAGACCAGTGCTCAGGGCAACAGCAGCGCTGTTGCTGCATACTGTCAATGTTCCGCTAGTTCCTGCATTGGCCGCAGCGTTCTCCGTCACGGTAACGGTGGCCGTGGCATTAGGACACGGGGCGGTACCCGTAACAGTATAGGTGTATGCCCCAGCGTTCATCGTTGCGGGGTCGTAGTTGCCGCCAACTATTGTACTTGGGCCGCTCCATGCTCCGCCAACTTGGGGCATGCCAGTTAGACCGGCGCTAAGCGCAACAGCAGCATTGTTGCTACATACTGTCAACGTTCCGTTCGTGCCGGCATTGGCAGGAGTGCTCTCTGTCACGGTCACCGTAGCGCTGGCACTGGGGCATGGTGCAACTCCCGTGATCGTGTAGGTATATACACCTGCGGTCATCGTTGCAGGATCGTAGGTGCCACCGACCACACCACTCGGGCCGCTCCATGTGCCACCTGCTATCGGCGAACCTCCTAAGCTGTTGATGAGCGGCACCGCAACAGCGGACGCACAGATGTTCAATGCCCCATTGGAACCCGGACTACCTGCACCAGTAAGACTTACGGTCACCGTGGCATTATCCGTTTGGCAACCATTGCCGACGGTGTAGGTGTAGACCCCGAAAGGATCGTTCGAAGGAGTAAAGGTGCCATCATGTACCACCCCGTTGGGGTCCGTCCATACCCCGCCTGCATCCGGAGTTCCTCCAAGAAGGGGAAATAGTGGCACCGGGGCACCAGCGCCACAGCCGGACATGGAACCGTTCGTACCGGCATTCGGCGCGACGGCAGGAGGCTGCACGACCGTGATCAGGATCGAAGCCGACGCCTCGTTCGGGATAGGGCAGGTATTGTCCGAGGCATTGATGAATATGTTCGCAGGTGACATGGCCAATACCGGCGTCCAGCACAGCGTACCGACCGCCGGATCGGTCCCGACAACAGTGAACGTCGCTCCTGGCAGCAACGCTGCAGCATTCGAGACCAAGGTGATCGACCCTCCGGGATCCTCATCCGTGAAGGGAATATCCACACAGAAAGGAACTCCGTCACAGACCTCAATGCTCCCAGCGTTCACGATGAAACTGTTCGTAGCGTTAGTTAACCCGGTCGTGGTCGGGGATGAACCCATGCAATTCAGCACGATGAACAAGAAGTCACGCATGATAGTGCCGATCACCACTCCGTTGGCGTCGTAGGTGGTGACCTGGATCACTGCCGCGTAGTTCCCGGTAACCGTCGGGGTGAAGCTCAATTGGCCGTTGGCCGGGTCGATGGTGATCCCTGGGATCGGGGCGGTGCCGGTAGCGCCCCCCGCATAATTGACGGCCGTCGGCGCAGGCGCAGCAAACCGGGCGGAGATCAATTCGAAAAGCATGGTATTGCCATCGGGATCGCTGATCCCGGGACTATAGAGGATCGGCTCGTTCACACAGATGAACGGTATGGAATTGTCAGCGATCGCTGGCGACTGATCACACGGGGCAACAGTGTTGTTCAGCGTGGCGGTGAGGTACATGCCCGGGGTACCCACTACGTTCTGCAAAGCACTTCGACAGCAGATATTCCAAGCGATGTGCCAGGAATTGCACGGGGACAAGAACACGTTCGTGACGAACCTGTGGTGCCTGACACCCGGTAGGGTACCACCATTGCACGTACTATTCGCGGTTGAGCCTCCGCAGAGCTGCGACACTTCCTCGGTAAGGGTCAACGGTACGTTTGAAACGGTGAACGTGGTACCACAATCGCTGCTCAATTGCAGGGTTTGCGCAGTTACAGGAACACCGGAACAGTCGAGATAGAGGTCGAGCGTAACGCGGTAGAAATTCGAACCCAGACACTCGTAGGTGATATTCCCACCAGCATAGTGGTCGGCTCGTAGCCCCACCTGCCCAAGTACAAGTGGAAGAGCGAAAAGAACGGAACGGAGAACTGTGCGGGAGAGGTCCATCAGCTTAGTTGCTCCGTGCTATCGGCTCCATTAGAGGGTGGAATAATTCGCGAAGGTAGTCTCCGAACCCCCTGAAACGCAACGACTAGCGTAAGGTTCGGCCGACCTGTGAAAAGTGACGGACGGAGGGGGCATTTCCACACGTTCATTTAACCTTCCGCGAACACCGCCGAATGGAGTGCGACGATTACTTTTGCCGGGCTCTAATAGGCTCCGTTCAGCAATGGGTGTTCGAATGCCATTGCCACGTGTTCCTGAACGGGAGTATGAAGGTCCGAACCACCTTCAGTAGACAAACGCCTCCCTCGTCGCATGTATAGAACCCTACTCTTCCTTGGTCTGCTTTCCGTTACGGCCACTCTGGCCCAGTCGGATACCTCCTTGGTGCCGGCGCCTCCGGACACGGCCTTGACCAACCGACCACAGCTTCCTGTTTTCACCATCACCTCCGATGATCTTGATTCCGAGCTGGGTTCGCAGGATATCTCCGGCATCCTTCAATCCTCCCGCGACGTCTTCACCGCCGTTGCTGGGTTCAATTTCGGATCGGCCCGCTTCCGGATACGCGGGTATGACTCGGAGAACACGTTGGTGACGATCAACGGCGTGCTGGTCAATGACTTGGAGACAGGCTGGGCACAATGGTCCAGCTGGGCAGGTTTGAACGACGTTACCCGATGGACACAAGTACGCACAGGGATCGGCCCCACACGCTACAACTTCGGCAGCATAGGTGGTTCAACCGACTTGAACGTGCGCGCAAGCGCCCTCCGCAAAGGTGTTCGCGTCTCCTATGCGTCGGCCAATCGGGCTTACCGCAACCGGATCATGTTCACGGCAGCCACAGGTTTGATGAAGAACGGCTGGTCCTTCAGTTTCAGCGGCTCACGGCGCTGGGCGGATGAAGGCTATGTGGACGGCACCTCGTTCAATGCGTACGCCTACTACTTGTCGGCCGAGCACAAGATCAACGACAAGCACAGCGTGAGTTTCTCCGGGTTCGGGGCACCGATCGTGCAAGGCCGGGCGGGAGTTGCGGTGCAAGAGGCCTACACGCTCACGGGCAACAACTACTACAACCCGAACTGGGGTTACCAGGATGGCAAGAAGCGCAATGCCCGCATGACCTTCGACCATAAGCCGATGTTCATGGTGAGCCATTACTACAAGCCGGATGTGAAAACGGAATGGAACACAAGCCTGTTCTACACCTTCGGTCGCGATGGATCCTCCGGTTTGAACTGGTTCGATGCCAAGGACCCGCGTGCAGATTACTATCGCTACTTGCCGAGCTATTACAAGGACACCGATGCCGATCTCTATGCGGAGCGGCAGCAGCAATGGCGCACCAATGAGAATGCACGCCAGATCGACTGGGACCAGTTGTACTTCGCCAATGGCAAGAACCTGTACAGTGTAGAGAATGCGAACGGAGTAGCAGGCAATACGGTGACCGGTAATCGCAGCAAGTACATACTGGAAGAGCAACGCGCCGACCCCGTCCGCTTGGGTGTGAACAGTGTCTACAGCAAGCAGCTCGACGATTCGCGCCACCTGACCGTGGGCGGAAGTTTCAACCACCAACGCACGCATTACTTCAAGACCGTTGACGATCTGTTGGGTGGCGACTTCTGGCTGGATATCGACCAATTCGCGGACCGTGACTTCAACGACACCACGATCTCACAGAACGATCTGGAACGGCCGAACAAGGTTGTTGAGCAAGGCGACGTTTTTGGTTGGGATTATTACATCAATACCCGGCTGTTGAACGCCTTTGGACAGTACGAGAAGAAGTGGCAACGGATGGAAGCCTACGTGGGAGCATCCTTGGCGCAATCGTCCTTCTGGCGCGTCGGGAATGTCCGCAACGGTCGTTTCCCGGATGATTCCGAAGGCAAGGGGAAGGCGAACGACTTCTTCAATTTCGGCGTCAAAGCAGGGGGCATCTACAAACTCACCGGGCGCCATTTCATCGCCGCGAACGCTGCTTACCTGAACCGTCCACCGGCAACGAACGTGGCCTATTTGAGCCCACGGATCCGCGATGCGGTGATCCCGGGCCTGCAAAGCGAATCGGTCTACTCCGGCGACATCGGCTATGTGGTGCGGTTTCCGAAGGTCAAAGGCCGCGCAACATTTTACTACAGCAAGATCATGAACCAGGTCTGGTCGCGTAGCTTCTACAACGATGAGCTGCTGACCATTGTCAACTACAATATGACCGGTGTGGACCAGATCAACAAGGGTTTGGAGCTGGGTGTGGAGACCAACCTGACGAGCACCTGGCTGCTGACCGCAGTGTATGCCCAAGGTGACTACCGGTATTCCTCCCGTCCAACGGCAACGATCACCCGCAACAACAGTCCGGAGGTCTTCGATACGCAACGCATTGTGTATTGGAAGAACTACCGTGTGGGCGGTATGCCGCAGACGGCAGCGTCGCTCGGCCTTCGCTACAATTCTCCGAAATTCTGGTTCGCTGGGTTCAACGCGAACTGGTTCGGGGACATGTACCTGGACCCCAACCCGGACCGCCGAACATTGGAAGCCGTGGACAATTTCGTCACCACCGACCCACAGTGGGATGCGCTGCTCACTCAGGAAAAGCTCGATAACAACGTGACCTTGGACATGTTCGCCGGCAAATCGTGGATGGTGAAGAAGAAATACCGCGTTGCCTTCAACCTTTCGGTGAGCAATGTGCTCAACAACCAGGATTTCAAAGTGGGTGGCTTCGAGCAACTACGTTACGATCGCACGGATGTGGGTCGTTTCCCACCCAAGTACAGTTATCTCTTCGGGCGGAACTACTTCGCCATGTTGACCTTCAGCTTCTGATGACCATGCAACTTTTCAACCAGATGAATTTCCGCACTTCCGTATCCATTCTGGCCGTGGCGTTATTGGCCGTGGCCTGCAAGAAGGAATACGATACACCTCCTGAGCGTACCCTGCCCACCGGGTCGGTGCTGACCGTTGCGGAGTTGCGTAACCTGTACACGAACGCTCCACACAAGTTCGTCGGCGATAGTTCGGTGTACGCGGTGGTCACTGCCGATGAACAGAACGGGAACCTGTACAAGAACATCTACGTGCAGGACCATACCGGTGCCATCGTAATGCGCTTGTTGAACAGCGGCGGTCTGTACCAAGGCGACAGCATCCGTATCTACCTGACCGGCACCGTGCTCGGCTCCTATGCGGGCATGCTCCAATTGGACAGTGTTGATGTGGACAACAACATCGTAAAGCAAGCCACGCTGGTGAACGTGGTACCGGAGACCGTGACCATCACGCAGATCGGGCCCCAACTGCAAGGGCATTTGGTCCGCATCGAGAACGCGCAGTTCATCGGTGCCGATACAGCTCTCACTTATGCGGACGCTGCTGGGCAGACCACCGTGAACCGCACGCTGGAGGATTGTGGCGGCGGCGCCGTGCTGGTGCGTTCGAGCGGTTACGCCAACTTCGCCGGAACGAATTTGCCGAATGGCAAGGGAAGTTTCGTTGCCGTCGTGGGCCAATTCCAATCGGATATGCAACTGTTCATCCGGGACTTGGACGAGGTACAATTGAACGGAGCGCGTTGCGGCGAGGCCTCCTGCGATCCAGGACCCAACCTGAACGAGTCGTTCAGCGCGGTGGTCAACAACGTGGACCTGCAGATCGAATGCTGGTTGAACGTGTTCACACAAGGCAGCCGTAAATGGAAGGGTGGTGTTGCTGGCTCGGATCTCTACGCCGAAGCCAAGCCACCGAGCTTCGGTTCCATCAACGAAGCATGGCTGATCACCGCACCGGTCCAATTCACCGCAGGCATGAACCTCTCGTTCTTCTCCGCTCTTGGCGATACCTGGGCGCACGACGGCCTCTCGATCCAGATCACCACGGACACGGAACTCGCCAGCGGTGCTGATGTCACCGCCGCCACATGGACAACGGTCACCGGAGCCACCATCGCCAATGCGGGCAGCAGTGTAGGGTCGTGGGTGTCCTCCGGAAACATCCCACTGGACAGCTACCTTTCTCCTGGCCAACCGTTCGTCATCGGTTTCAAGTACATCGGCACCCCGGTCACCCAAGCCACACCTTATCGGATCGACAACGTCGTGATCCAGCCCTAACCCTAAAACCCGATACCAATTCCCCCTTATCATGAAAAGAACAGTACTCCTCACCTTGGTCGCCCTGGCCTTTTCGGCACAGGGACAGGTGATACAAAGCGGCTTTGAAGCGTGGACCGGCACCTTGCCCGATGGCTGGTTCGGCGCCAAGAGCAACATTCCAGAGGCCGGCGTCACACAGGTCACCGCGAATGCGCACGGTGGCGACTTCGCCGTTCAATTGGCCAATGCCACCACCTCGCACAAGCGTTTCACCTCACAGGCCGTCACGGTCGTGAGCAATACGATCTACTCGGTGAACTTCTGGGTACGAGGTGCTGGACAGGTGCGCGTTGGCCTGTACGACAACCGTCCGGGAACCTCTTCCGGTTACGGCCCCTACAGCCCATACGTGACGGCCACGGGCGAATGGACCGAAGTGACATTGAGCGTTGCTGCTGCGGTGGACGCTGCGGATGCCGAGTTCGTTTTCTCGGTGCTCAGCACCACGGCTCCTGACCACATCCAGCTCGATGATGTAACGATCACGGAGAACGGTACCATTCCCGCTGCCAGCATCTACGATATCCAGTTCACCACACTACCGAATGGCGACTCTCCACTTCTTGGGCAGACGGTGAATACCGGAGGGATCGTGACGGCGGTGGACACCACTGGTCTGGATGCCTACTACATCCAGAACGGCAGCAACGCATGGAGCGGCATCTATGTCTTTGATGGCTTCAGCCAACCAGCCCTAGGCGATTCCGTGACGCTTACTGCGACCGTGGCCGAATTCAACAACTCCACGCAGCTTACGGGGATAACGAACTTCGCAGTGGTATCGAACGAAACAGTCCCTGCACCGATCGGCATCACCACGGCCGAGGCGAACGAGGAAGCACTGGAAGGTGTCCTCGTGCGTGTTACCAATGCGACCTGCGTGGAAGAACCCGGCGGCGCCAACTTCGGCAAGTGGAAGGCCAACGATGGCAGCGGCTTCGCCTGGATCGGCAAGGAGATCTACACCACCACCCCCAACCCTACGCTGGGGCAGATCTACAACGTAACCGGGCCGGTCTCCTTTTCTTTCGGCCTCTTCGGCATCCAACCGCGTGACGCCAGCGACATTGAGCTGCTCACCGGTATTGAGGAAGGCGCGTTGGCAGGCACCCGCATCTACCCGAACCCGGCTAACGAACTGCTGACGATCGACCTCCCCTTGGGTGGCGTGCGTTACCAACTGTTCGATGGTGTCGGTCGTCTTGCTACCGAGGGCTCCATCACCGGCCTGCGGAAAGCGCTGGATGTTTCGGACCTGCGTAACGGCATGTACACACTGGTCCTCACCAACGGCCAAGTACGCCGTAGCGAGCGCTTCACGGTCGCACGCTAGAGCTTGAATATGGAACGCCCCGCTCAGGCTTGGCCTGAGCGGGGCGTTTTGCGTTTCAACCGATCCGCTACTTACCGGCCTCCTTCACCAAGATCACGAACACCGGGAAGTGATCACTGTAACCGTCCTGGTAAGTATCACCCACATAGGTGCGGAACGGATAGCCCGCAAAGTTCCCTTCGGTCTGCCGCAAGTATCCTTCGTTGAAGATCCGCACACCGTAGTATTTGTACTTGCCGCCCTGGCCGGTGACCAACGCTGGTGACATCACGACCTGATCGAAGAGGTTCCATGAATCGCGCCATGCCAGAGTACCGATGCCTTTCTGGTACGGTTCGTACATGGCGTTGAAGAACACACCGCCAACGGCTTTCGTCTTGTCCCCTGTGGCGTTCACGAAGCGCGCAACGCTCACGTTCACGGGATCATCGTTGAGATCGCCCATGAGCATGATACGCGCATTCGCGTTGATCGCGAAAAGCGAATCGATGATGTGCCGTGCGAGTTCAGCAGCAGCTTTTCGGTTGGGCTCCGAGCGCTTCTCGCCCCCCCGTCGTGATGGCCAGTGGCACACGATCACGTGCGTGGTGTCACCATCCAAGATGCCGCTCACGAGCAACTGGTCGCGGGTCCTGAAAGAAGTGTCCACCATGGCCAGACGATAGGACTTGTGAGCATACACTTGGTACTGTGCAGGGTCGTGTACCAGTGCGACATCCACACCCCGCCGATCGGGAGAGTCCTCATGGACAACCTGGTAGTTGCGGCTCTTGAGCGCGGTCGTATGCACAAGGTCCTCCACCACACCCCTGTTCTCCACCTCACAAAGACCCAGTATGGCCAGCCCGTTCGGGTGCAGGTCCTTGCCCATGGCAGCGATCACCTTCGCGTTCTGGTCCAGTTTGCGCCAATAGCGCTCACCGCTCCACAACTTGCGCCCGTCCGGCAGGAATTCCGAATCATCGGTGTCCGGTGAGTCGATGGTATCGTACAGGTTCTCGATGTTGTAGAAACCGACGAGCGCCGGAACGAACTGCTGCTTCGACCCCTGCGCCGACGCCGAGAGCGCAAAGGCTGCTAGCAAGGAAAATGCGAAGGGACGGAAGGAGTGAAGCATGTCGGTGGCGTTGGGGTCGGCGAAAGTAGCCGTTCGCTCCCAGCCAACCCCGTGCCGATCAGTTCGGGAAGGTGAGCGGGTGGCGATCGTTGTACATCCGCAGGAAACGGAAGAGGGCTTCGGGGCTGTTGCGTTGCTTCTTGGGCAGGTTGCGGAATTCCTCGATCAGCACAGCATCGTGCTGTAGGGCTTGATCCATACCGGCAGCGGAAAAGTCGAGGAACTTCCCGGTCGCCATGTCCAACAGTTGCTGCACCAGCACCGTACGGGTAACACCACCATACGGCAAACCATACGGATAGCCGTACATGTAAGGATCCCAATCGCGATACGTCTGCTCCACCACCATGTGGGACAGGCTGCCCATGAGCCCGATGCGATAGAACCCGTTGCTGGTGCCGATGTACACGACATCGTTCTGGCAAAAGCCCCAAATGGTGCGGAGGTCCACTTTCTCTGCGGCACCGCTGTCCGGTTGCCAGGACAGTTTTGTTGACACACGGCGTAAGTCGGTCACCGGGAGACCTTGGTCATCGCGCAATTGTTCCAATGGAACGGATGGCCGGTTGTCACGAAAGCTCTGGAAGTCGCGATAGATCCCCTCGTGCAGGTCCATGCCACCGAAGTAGTCGGTACCGTCCTGGGCAGGACCGATGGCAGGCCAGGCCAAGGCTACAAGAATGGCGAAGCGCGATAGCATCACGCACCAGCGCGAATGAGCGCCACTACTTCGTCCGGTGCTTGCGCATGCACCCAATGACCGGCGTAGGCGATCGTTTCCACACGGCTGTTCGGGAATTGCTCCTTGATCGCCGGAAGGTCCTCGCGCAGGATGTAATCGCTTTGCCCGCCACGGATGAACAACGTTGGAACACGCACGGTCCCTGACCCGATCGCGGCAAGTATCGCCTGCAGATCGCGCTGCAACAATTCGGCATTCACACGCCAGGCCAATTGATCCTCCGTTCTCCAATACAGGTTCTTCATCAGGAATTGTACCACACCGGGTTCCTTCACACGGCTCGCGATGTGGGCTTCCACTTCCTTGCGCGTTCTTCCTGGTGATAGATCCGTAGAAAGGATCGCATCGAGGATGTGCGCATGGTTGTTCTCGTGCTCGCGCGGACTGATGTCCACCACCACCAACCGCTTCACCAATTGCGGCCATTGCTGCGCAAAGACCATGGCCACCTTACCGCCCATGGAGTGGCCGACCAAGGTGATATCCGTAAGCCCTGACGAAACGACCAACGCATGGACATCGGCAGCCATGATCGGATAGGAGGTCGCCTGGGTATGCGGGGAACGGCCGTGGTCGCGAAGGTCCACGAGGAAGACATCAAAGGCCGACGTACCGGGGTCGCTCGGTTCCGCCAACTCCTTGGCCACACTGCCCCAATTATCGCTTGTGCCGAAGAGGCCGTGAAGGACAACGATCGGGGCGGCACCCGTGGGGCCGAGGCGGCGGTAGTGCAAGTCAACGGTGCTCATCGAAGTTCACGCAGGTAGAGTTGCACCGTATTCTCAAGACCGAAGGTCAGCGCATCGCAGATCAAGGCGTGGCCGATCGACACTTCGAGCAGTCCGGGAACATGTTGTTTGAAGTAGGCCAGGTTCGCCCGATCAAGGTCATGACCGGCGTTCAATCCCAGCCTGAATTCTGACGCTCTGTCGGCAGCCTTAGTGAAAGAGGCAACGGCTTGCTCCTTACCGGTCTCGAAGTTGGCGGCATAAGGTTCAGTATACAGTTCGATACGGTCGGTACCGGTATCCGCAGCGTGTGCGATCTGCTCCGGATCCGTGCCCATGAACAGCGATGTCCGTATCCCTTCCAACTTGAACTGCGCGACGACCTTCCTCAAGAGGGTCTTCTGCTCACGCGCATCCCAACCGGCATTGCTGGTAAGCACACCCGGTGGATCCGGGACCAACGTCACTTGCGCGGGCCTAATTTCCAGGACAAGATCGACGAAGTCCGCGCTGGGATAACCTTCAATATTGAACTCCGTAGTGAGCAAAGGCTTCAAGGCGCGAACATCGGAACGCCGGATGTGCCGCTCATCAGGCCGTGGATGCACGGTGATCCCCTGCGCCCCGAACCGTTCGATGTCCAGCGCCATGCGCACCACGTCCGGGTTGTTGCCTCCACGCGCATTCCGCAACGTGGCGAGCTTATTGATGTTCACACTGAGCCGCGTCACGGGCGTTCATTTACTTTGTTCCACCGCCTTGGTGCCCAAAAGTACGGACCACCCAAGGGCGCACCTGACAAGACACCATGCACGCCGTTGACCTGATCACCCCGGATATCCCTCCCTTGCGACCGCAGGACGATGTCGCGCGTGCCTTGGATTGGCTGGAGGAATTCAAGGTGGGCCATCTCCCGGTGGTACAGGACGGAAGGCTCGTGGGTATCGTTCGCGATCAGGACCTGGTGGACCGGAACGACCCACGTGGGACGGTCAGCGGCGTGATGGAGCAGGTGGAAGTGCCGTTCATACGGGGCAACCAGCACATCTACGAGGTGATGAAGCTTTTCAGCGAGCGGGGATTGACCGTTGTGCCCGTGTTGGATGAGATGGGCGCCTACCTCGGTGCGATCACCGAACACGAAGCGTTGAAGCGGCTCTCCGAAGTGACCAATATCCATGAACCGGGCAGCATCGTTGTGTTGGAGATGAACCAGGTGGACTACAGCCTGCAGTTGATCGCCCGCATCGTGGAAGGCAATGATGGCAAGGTCTTAAGCGTCTACAGTCATACACTACCCGGTACCACGCGTGTGGAGGTCACCTTGAAGATCAACCGCGAGGACATCAGCGATATCCTGCAGAGCTTCGAGCGCTATGAGGTGCAAGTGAAGACCACCTACCAGGGCTCGCGCTTCCACGATGATCTGCGCGGTCGGTATGATGAGCTGATGCGCTTCATCAACCTGTGATCGGCGGGCATGTTCCGCGCCCTTTTCCTCACACTTCCTTGCCTGCCACTGCTGGCCTATGTTCCAGCCCATGGACAGTCCGCACCAGAACCTGCCCCGGCCGTGCGGATCTACGGTACCACCATAACCGGGAACAAGATCACCAAGGATAGGATCATCCTGCGGGAGCTCGTCATCCACGAGGGTGATTCGATGAGCACGACCGTGCTGTACGAGAAACTGGAGCGATCGCGCCAGAACCTCATGAACACGGGCCTCTTCAACACGGTAACGGTGCTTCCCTTGTATTTGGACGCACGCTCGGCCATGGTAGAGGTAACGGTGAATGAGCGCTGGTACCTGTGGCCATCGCTCATCTTCGATCTGGCGGACCCCAACTTCAATACCTGGTGGCTCACCAAGGACCTGGATCGTGTGAACTATGGTATGTACTTGAACCAGTACAACCTGCGCGGACGGAATGAGACAGCCTACATCAAAGCCCAGTTCGGGTACACGCGGCAATTCGGCTTCCGCTACAAAGTGCCCAACTTGGATGCACGGCAACGATGGGGAATAAGCGTCGGTGCCAGTTTCGAGGAGCAGGCGGAGATCACGGCGAACACCGTTGACAACGTGCGCACCTTGGTCCGCAACCGCTACGGCAGCAACCGGGACCAATGGAAGGCGGACATTGAAGTGACTCTGCGCCGCACCCACGACATACGGCACTCGTGGCGGTTGAAATACACGCAAGCTGAAGTGCAGGACACCATCGTTCGCACGGCGATCGACTATTTCGATGGCCCCAGTTTGCACACGCGGTTCCTCACCGTAGGCTACACTTTTCTCTGGGACCGGCGTGATTCTCGTATCTACACGCGGTCCGGTCATTTCGAGGAACTGCGCATCGACCGGTACGGCGTAGGGTTGTTGGATCGTTCCGCGCCAGGCATCACCACCATATATGGGACCACCAAACAGTGGTGGCGACCGCATGAGAAATGGACCCTTTCACTTTCCCTGCGCGGTAAGTACACCTTCGGCACACCGCCCTACTACGTGCAGGAGGGCTTGGGATACAGCCATTTGGTGAGGGGCTACGAGTACTA
>Ga0075163_10008155_pt1 | contig 13829 bp, 21 predicted proteins | sample JI1023141ADNA_FD_71478 | JGI IMG/M metagenome (GOLD analysis project Ga0075163, IMG submission 71478) | Wastewater effluent complex algal communities from Wisconsin, to seasonally profile nutrient transformation and Carbon sequestration -... | ecosystem: Engineered > WWTP > Effluent > Algae...
TCGGCGATGTGCGGGAAGGCGAGCCAGCAGGCGTCGTGCGGAGCCCACTCGGCGGGCATGGTCGGCAAGGTCATGCGCGAGGCATCCCATGGACCGGGCGCGACATCAATGCTCGATCCGCTCAGCGCCGGCGCTGAGTCTTGTGGTCCTCGGCAGTGCCCATCTCGATGGTTCCGAAGAGATTGATGATACCGGTCTGCTTGCGACGCTCGATGTACTCGCGGAGCGCCTGGTGCAGGGTGTCCTCCATGGTGAGTTGGCCACCGAGGCGGAAGGCCTCTGCCAAGAGATCGTCATCGATGGAGAGCCTCGTTGGCACAAGCGGATGCTCACACGCGTTAGGGAGCGCAGCAACGTGTCACCCAGGCGTCACGCAGGCGTTGCGCGCTCGCCGCGATTGGTCCCGAGAGTGGCGGCCAATGAACCAACCCACTTCACACAACCACATCGATTCCACACCCCCTTCGCTGGACCTGGTCCTCGGGCTGCGCGTCGAGCGCTTCGGCGGGCCGTCTTCGAAAGGCGACCACACCGCGCGGCGCGAACGCCGGGCCTGATCGTTCGGCGCTCGCGTCCTATCGCGAGCCAGCACGGCCTGCTCCGCCACCTGAACCACGCACCGTCATCACGCACGAAGAGCCGTGGGGGTTCGTGCACCTGTTTCTCTGGACCTGGTGCTTCTTCTGGGACGCCTTCGTGGTGGCCTTCCTGGTAACGGAGCCCTGGAACCCCATGATCCTGCTCTGCCATGGGCCGGTGGGTCTCGTCGTCACGTACGGCGTGCTTCGCTTGAGCTGGAGCCGGTTCCGGCTGAAGGTGGACCCCACGTCGCCGCCCAGGTTGCGGGGCTGGAGGAAGCCGAGCACCGAGCGCTCGAGGGCGTACTGCTCGTAGAGCGTCATCTCGGGGTCCGCGATGATGGGCATGGGCGGCTCGTCGCCCTCGAGCACGTACTCGCGCACCTTGTGGCCCGGCGACTGGAACACGGCCACCACCGCCACGCCGCTCTTCGTGAGCTCGTCCACGCGGCGGTAGATGGCGCGCACGCGCACGTTGCAGAGCGGGCACGAAGCGTAGCGGAAGAAGGCGAGCCAGAGCTTCTGGCCCCGGTAGTCGGCGAGCGAGACGGGCTTGCCGTCCCAGGTGGTGGCGTGGAACTCGGGGGCGGGCTGACCGATGGCGAGGCGCATGGGGCTCCGTACGCGCGGGAGCCCGGAGCGTTTCGCCTTGCCGCCCACCAAGCGGGCGTGACGTCCGCACGAGAGCGTGGCATCTGGCCCACGGCGGTGCGGTTCATTGGCCGCAGCAGCGTCGTGGCCCGCCACAAAATCGCCTCAATTCCGAAGAGTCCTGTGGCCACTCCGCTTGGACCCCGACTTGCACAGCGCCTGCTCGATGCCGCTTCGCCTCACCTCTCCCGCGCTCTCGGCCGCCACGCGCAGCCCGGTCGCCCCCCGCCGTGCGCCCGTCCGCATGGGCGTGCTGGCCATCCTCATCCTGACCGGGACCGCCGCCCAGGGCCTCGACCCCCGCGCGGCCCGCGCCGATGACGGCCAGACCACGGATGCCACCGAGCCCGACTCGCGCCGCGGCCAGCCCGTGACCTTCACCGACGAGTGGAGCCAGCCCAACCCGGGCGTGCGCTACCTGCGCCGCACCACCACGCGGCCGGCCGTGATCCACGCGGTGATCGTGGACCTGCGCACCCCCGGCGTGCGCGTGGAAGCCACGCGGCACGAGGACCGCTGGTCCACCGTGAGCGAGTTCGCCAACACGGGACCCGGCTACGTGGCCGCCATCAACGGCGGCTTCTGGTCCAGCTTCGCCGACCCGTATGGCCTCCAGGTGGGCGGCGGCGAGGCCTGGCCCAGCATGGAAGACGACGGCGAGAGCACGCTCTTCGCCATCCGCGCCGACGGCCGCGCGCGCATCACGCACCGCACCGGCGAGACGCCCGTGAACAACCACTACCGCACCGCAGTGAGCGGCATCCCCACCTTGGTGCGCGCGGGCAGCGTGGCCAACAGCGAGATCGACCGCATCGGCGCGGCGCTCGGCCGCCACCCGCGGACGGCCGTGGGGGTCTCGCGCGACGGCCACACCGTGTTCTTGGTGGTGGTCGACGGACGGCGCGGCGGCAGCCGGGGCTTGAACCTCTACGAGCTGGCCGACTTCCTGGCCGACATCGGCGCGCACGACGCCGTGAACCTCGACGGCGGTGGCTCGAGCGCCATGTACCTGCGGCGCGCGGGCGGCGTGATCAACGCCCCGAGCGGTGGCCGCTGGGAAGCGCGCGCCGGCTTCGGCGCCGACGAGGTGGAGGTGGCCGAGCGCAACAGCGACGGCGAGCGCCGCGTCTACGTGCGCGGCGTGGAGCGCGAGGTGATGAACCACCTCGGCGTGGTGGCCCCCGAGCCCCCGCCCATCACGAACAACAGTCACAGCGTGCTGGACCTGCCGGTCAGCCAGGGCGCCGTGGTGATCCTCCCCCCGCGCCAGTCGCAGTTCCGCTTCGGCCGCCTGCGCGAGAGCCTGCGCTGGGCGCTCCCGCTCGCGGCCGGGCTGCTGGTGCTGAGCGTGTGGGGTGTTCGCCGCAAGCGCCGCGGAATGCCGCTCATCCCGCGGCGGCAGGTGGGCTGACCCGGGCCGGTGCGACAGGGGCGGTGGAGCCAGCTACCCTCGCGCGATGCACGAGTTCATCCTTACCCGCCACCTGGATGGCGTCACCACCCTGACCATGAACGACCCCCGTCGCCTGAACGGGTGGACCACCGAGATGGTCGCCGCGCTGCACGCCGCGCTCGAGCGCGCGGCGGCCGACGACGCCACCAAGGTGGTGGTGCTCACGGGCACTGATCCGTACTACTCCGCGGGCGTGAACCTCGGCGGCTCGGTGAAGCTCGGGCACCCGCGGGAGCTGCACGCCAACATCGTGCGGCTCAACGCGGCGCTCTTCGACGCGTTCATCTCGTTCCCGAAGCCCATCTTGATCGCGGCGAACGGGCCGATGATCGGCGCGTGCACCACGACCGCCTCGCTCTGCAACGCGGTGGTCGCGAGTGAGCGGGCCACGTTCTCGACCCCGTTCGCCGCGCTGGGCGTGCCGCCCGAGGGCTGCTCGAGCGAGGTGTTCCCCATCGTTCTGGGCGCGGCGGCCGAGCGCATGCTGGGGCCCGAGGGCTGGAAGCCCACCGCCAAGGAGGCCCTCGAGATCGGGCTCGTCCAGTACGTGGTCCCGCACGACCAGCTGCTCACCGAGGCGCAGCGCATCGCGCAGGAGTGGATTCGCGACGGCGTGGGCCGCGTCTATCCCGCGGGCTTCGGCCGCGAAGCGCTTCAGGCCATCAACGAGCGCGAGTCGCTGGAGATCGCAACTGCGTTCCTCAGCCCGCCCTTCCTGATGGGTCAGTACCGCTTCCTCCGCAGCAAGAAGAAGTACGGACCGGCCGCGATGTTCCTCGCGCTGCGGGTCACGCACCCGGCGTGGTCGCGGCTGATCTGACGAGTGCTTCCAGCGACTCGACACAAGCAGGATCGTGCTTCTGGTAAGGTCAATTGGGGCACCCACCGCTGAAGCGGTGGGCAGCAGACTAGGCCTGGGCGACCTGAAAGTCCCCCCTGCGGGGCGACTAACTGGTGGGGAGATCGGCGACCGGCCTACCAAGGGTACCCGGACCCCACACAGGCAGACTGCCGGGGCAATGCAGTCCACCAACACGCTACATGAAGCGCTGCGCGTAGCCCGCGATGGCCGCCTGTTTGGCCTCTAGCGACTGCACGCGCGCGTCGTCCATCTGCCACGGGGTCGCGATGATGCCCGTCAGCCCCGCGGCCTCCAGCTGCGTGAGCGTGCCTGCATCCGGCTTGCCCACGAGGCCGACCAGCGCGTCGAGCGGCTCGTTGTTGCGCGACGACTCGGCGCGCATGGCCTTGAGCTGCGTGACCGCCTCGATGGCCTTGTCCGCCGGGTACCACAGGCCGAGCCACCCTTGGCAGTGCTCGGCCGTACGCCGCATCGCAGCCGCGCTCCCGCCGCCACACCAGATGGGGATCTCGCCCTTCGGCGCCGGCGACAGGATCACCTCCGGAAAGCGCACATGCTGGCCTTCGAACGACACGGGCTGACCCGTCCACAGCAAGCGCATGGCCGCGATCAGCTCGTTCAGCCGCTGACCCCGCGTCTCGAAGGGCACGCCCACCATGTCGAACTCTTCCTTGAGCCAGCCCGCGGACAAGCCGCACACCACGCGCCCACCCGAGAGCAGCGACGCGGTGGCCACCGCCTTGGCCGCGCTGAACGGGTCATGCAGCGGCGCGAGGTAGATGTTGGTGGCGAAGCGAATGCGCTCGGTGCGCGCGGCCATCGCCGCGATGCTCACCCACGGGTCCGGGAACGGGATGTCCTTCGGCCAGAACATCTTGCCGTCGGGCGTGTACGGGTAGTCCGTGCCCAGCTGCGTGGGCATGACCAGCCGGTCCGGCACGCAGATGCCGTGGAAGCCCGCGGCCTCGGCGGCCACGGCCAAGGCGGGCAGCTGCTCCACCTCGCGGATGAAGCCCAGGTTCAGCCAGAACTGCACGGGCTACATCATCCCCAGCTCTTTGAGCTGCGCCGTGAGCTGGTCCCAGCTCCAGTGCACCTTGAGCGACGTGAGCTTGCCGGCCTCGTTCACCTCGTAGATGCCCACCATGTCCACGATGGTCTGCTTGCCGCCACCGAGGTCGTTGGTGACGCGCAGCACCGCGGCGCACGTGTTGGCGCAGGGGATGCGCTGCGACGCCACGATGGTGAGCTTGGCCCGGCCGATGGCCTTGTCCCAGAAGCCCTCGATGGCCGCCTTGCCGCGCTGGCCCTGGCCGCTCTTGTCGAAGGGCGAAGGGCCGACGGGGTCCGCGAGGAACGCGTCGTCGTCGAAGAGGCCGAGCCAGGACTGCTTGTCGCTGGCCATGGCGTACTTGGCGGAGTTGATGCTGGCCAGCACGGCCGGGTGGGTGGTCTCGGTCATGGGCGCATGTGTAACACCCGTTCTACGAAACGTGGCTAGGCTTCTGTGGGACCACGAGAATAGTCAGCGCCAGGTGCGAGTTCACCGCATGCTGCGCCATGAACGAAGGAGGCTCGGGACTGGCTTTTCGCCGTGAGGCAGGTGGCCTGGGGGACACTGACGTGGCTCGCGTCACCGACGTCCCCGGTATCCCCATCACCGTGCGACGGCGGACACAGCACATGACGGCTGGGTTCCGACAGCCCAACATCACCACACAGCTGACGTTCCGCCTCCCGTCACCGCGACCTCGGTTCCTTCTGTTGAGGGCTACGACGCCTTTCTCCTGACGCTGGACTGCGGCGCCGAGTCGCGCCTCGCGCTCGCAGGCATCGCGGCCCAGGTCGCCGCCGACTCGTCCATGCCGCTGTCCACCACGCTCTTCCGCGTGACGGTGGAGGGCATCACGCCGCTCACGCCCTGACGCCTCCGGAGGGCTGGCGTCTCAGAAGGGCTGGCGGCGCACGCTGTCCACGATGCGCGGGACGAAGCTGGTGCGCCGCTCGGGCGGCGTGTACTCGGCCGTCTCGCGGTTCACCACGTAGAACGTGCCGGGGCCGTCGGGCAGGCCGGTCACGCGCGTGGTGCCACCTTCCACCACGCGATCCGTGCGCGGCACCGCTGCCTGGGCGGAGGCCTCGCCGGTCAGCGCGACGTTGACGGCGATGAGGGTGAGCGCGCCGAAGGTGAGGCGCAGGCCGGTCCGAAGCGTGGCGTTCATGGAAGCGTCCTTGGGAAGAGGTCTGCCCCACACGATAACCGGCGGAATCGGCCTCGGCCACAGCGCTTCAGAACGCGAGGTCGTGCTCCAGCTCCTTCGCCAGCGCCTCGAGCGCGCGCCACACCGCGTCCACGGCAGGCACCTTCCGCAGGGTGCGTGGGGCCACCAGGTAGATGTCCACGGGAGGGCTTGGCGGCGCATCCACGGGGAGCGGCTCGAGATCCGGAAAGAGCGAACACATCGCCCGCGTGAGCAGGGCCACGCCCAGGCCCGCGCGCACGGACTCGATCTGCGCGAGGTGGCTGGAGGTGCGAATCGCCGGCTCGATGCCCACCTTGCGAAGGTACGCGCCATCGGGGGACACCCCCACCGCGAGCTCGAGCGCGATGAAGCGCAGGTCCTGTAGCGCGAGCGACGGGTGAGCCACCTTGCGCGACCCGAGGATGGCGGTGGGCAGCCGGGCGACGCGCTTCTCCACGAGGTCACCGTCCGCCGTGCGGAAGAAGCGCACGGCCAGGTCCTCCTCACGGCGTCCGAGGTCCGCCGCCCCTTCGCCCAGCACGAGGTCGACCTCGAGACCGGGGTGGCGCTCGCGCAGCGGGACCAGCAGCCGCGGGATCAGGATGTGCACCGCAAAGGACTCGGTGGTGGCGAGCCGCACGCGTCCCTGCACGTGGCTGCCCTGCGCGCGCACGGTGTCCCAAGCCGCGAGCACGGCGCGCTCCACGTCGGCCGCACGCTCCGCCAGCACGCGGCCCAGGGTGGTGGGCGTGGGCCCGCGCGCCGTGCGGTCGAAGAGGGCACCACCCAGCGCCTCTTCGAGCGCCGCCACGCGCCGGCTCACGGTGCTCTGCTCCACCCCGAGCGAGCGCGCGCCCGCGCTGAACGACTCGGCGCGGTACACGGCGAGGAACACACGGAGGTCATCCCAGCGAGGCTCTTCCATGAGCCGAGCATGCCACACCGCGCCCATGCATCGACGCATGGGTGACATGCACATTCTCGAATATCACCGCGCGCCGCGGCGAGGCATGAAGCTGGGCATGAACCACGTACTCCTCGTCCTCGGTCACCCCGCCAAGAACCGCTTCATCCACGCCCTCGCCCAGCGCTATCAGCGTGGCGCCGAGGCCGCCGGCGTTCCCGTGCGCGTGCTGGACCTCTCGCAGCTGCAGTTCGACCTCAATCTGCATCACGGCCACGAGGCAGACCAGCCGCTCGAGCCCGACCTGGTGCACGCGCAGCGCGAGCTGGTGGAGGCCGCGCACGTGGTCTTCTTCTTCCCCATGTGGTGGGTGGCCCCGCCCGCGCTCGTGAAGGGCTTCGTGGACCGCGCGTTCTTGCCGGGCTTCGCCTTCCGCTATCCACCCGGAGGCGGCTACCCCGAAGGGCTCTTGCGTGGGCGCTCGGCGCGCGTGGTGGCCACTATGGACTCCCCCGGCTGGTACTACCGCTTCTTCCGGCGGCGCGCGCTGCACCAGGCGTTCAGCGAGGGCACACTGCGCTTCTCGGGCTTCGGGCCGGTGCGTGAGTCCACCGTGTACGACCTGCGCAGCTTGAGCGAGGCGCAGCGCGAGGCGTGGCTCGGGCGCATGGAGCGCGAGGGCGGCAAGGACGCGCGCGGGCTGCTGAAGAAGAGCCCGGCAGCCGTAGCGTCGCTGACGGCGGGCGCCTAGAGCGCGCAAGTCGTCGCGATCAGTCCTGCTCGGGGGCGCCGAGAAACGAAGCGACGTCGCGCTGCGCGTGCAGCACGCGCCAGACATCGATGGTGGTGCGCCGCTCGACGTAGAAGACCAGGTACGGGAAGCGCGTGAGAGGCCAGCTCCGCAAGCCCTCTAGACCCAGCTCGACCGCACAGCGTCCCGAGCCAGAGCCCGGGTGACGTGAGATGTGGTCGTAAGCACGCTCGAGCTCATCGATGAAGCCGAGCGCTGCGTCCACGGCGTTCTCCGCCACGTAGTAGTCGACCGCCTGCTCCACATCCTCGTTCGCCAGCTGCCGCGGGATGACGGGCTTGCGCTTCATCGACGCTTCTTTGCGGCGGGCTTCTTGCGGGCACGGGCACGCAAGGCATCGAAGTACTCCGAGGTGGCCGGGGCCGCGGGCTCGGTCGCCGCGCCCGCCACCAGCAGGTCACGGAGCTGCGTGCGCTGCTGGTCCTTGCGGATCAGCTCACGGACATACTCGCTGCTGCTGGCGTACTCCCCGCGCTGGACTTGGTGGTCCACGAAGTCCTTGAGCGTGGGCGGGAGCGAGATGTTCATCGTGCTCATGGCCTCAGGGTAGCGAGTTGGCAAAAATTGGCAAAGCCGCCACCTGGGCGGGGGTCACTCGCGGCGCAGCAGCACCCCGAGGCCGAGCGCGGCGCACCGCGAGGCCTGATCACGCATCCCCTCGGCCATCTCGCGCAGCGCCTCGTCAAAGGCCTCGTCGCCGTCCACCGAGGGCAGCCCCTTGCCGAGCCACAGCAGCGCCTCGAGCTCGTGCGCCAAGCGCTGCGCTTCTGGCGCGTCCAGCCAGCCAAGTACGCCTTCGCCCGAGCCGCCGTCGGCCCAGCCCCAGGCGGCCGCGCGGCGCGTGAGGCGCGTGGCCAGATGCACGAACGGCTCGTCGCCCTTCAGGAACGCGTCCGGCTCGTCACGGCCGTGCGCACGCTCGTGGAAGCAGGCCAGACCGAACGCGGTCCCGTGGCGCCCGAGGATCACGCGGAGCGGCGCGGCCACGCAGCAGGCGAGCACCGTGCGCTGTACCCAGTCACCGAACGCCTCGGCCCGCAGCGGACCCGACTGCAGCCCGTGCATCGGGCAGCGCGCGGCCACCGCGCACGTGTCGGAGCTACACGCCCCGTCCATGCGTGGGACCACGGCCGCCATCGCCGCCGGGGTGGTCGCGGCGAGCCCCAGCGTGTCGTCGAGCAGCGAGCAGTCCCGCCCGAGATCGATGCCCGCGTCGGCCGTGAGCTGCGCGCGCACCGCGGGCGCCCCCAGCGTGCGCAGGCGCTCGACGTCGAACGCGCAGAGAGTGGAGTACGCGCCCATGGCCGTGCGAGGGTACACCGCACTCCTGCCACCGAAGAAACGCTCTCCCCGGAGGCGCGACGAACGCCGCCGAGGCCACCACCCCCATGCAAGCAGCCACCATCCATCAGTACGGCGACCCCAGTGTTCTTCGCGTGGAGGAGCTGCCCACGCCACAACCGAAGGGCGCCCAGCTGCTGGTGAAGGTGCACTACGCCGGCGTGAACCCGGTGGACTGGAAGATGCGCGAAGGCCGCAACCGCTTGGTGCTCGGGCCGGGCTGGCCCAAGGTGCTGGGCCACGACCTCGCGGGGGAGGTCATCGCGGTGGGGCCGCGCGTGAAGCGCTTCAAGGTGGGCGACGTGGTCTACACCATGCAGGGCCTCGGCATGGGGGCGTACGCCACGCACGCGTTGGTGCCCGAGAAGACCGCGGCGCGCATGCCGGCGTCGCTCACGTTCCAAGAGGCCGCGGCGTTGCCCATGACGTCGCTCACCGCGCTGCAGGTGCTGCGCAACGTCGCGGGGCTCCGGCCGGGCCAGAAGCTGCTGGTCAACGGCGCTTCGGGCGGGGTGGGCAGCAGCGCCGTGCAGCTCGGCAAGATCCTGGGCGCCGAGGTCACCGGCGTGTGCAGCACGCGCAACGTCGAGCTGGTGCGCGGCCTCGGCGTGGACCACGTGGTCAACTACGACGAGGGCGACTTCGCGGCGGCGGGGGTCACCTACGACGTGATCTTCGACTGTGTGGGCAACCGCTCCCTCGCCGACAGCAAGGCTGCACTCACGCCGAAGGGCGTGTTCGTCAGCGTCACTACGAGCGCAGGCAAGCTGGTCACCAGCACCGCGTGCAACCTCTTCCGCGCCCAGCGCGAGACGCAGATCGTGGTGGCCATCCCGAGCCAGAAGGACCTCGACTGGGTGGCCGAGCAGGTGGCCGCCGGTCGCTATCGCCCCGTGCTCGACCGCAGCTTCCCGCTCGCCGAGATCCGCGCCGCCCACGAGTACAGCGAGACTGGGCGGGCGCGGGGCAAGATCACCATCGAGATGCCGGGCTGAGGCAGGCCCTCAGGTGGCGCGCGGGTGCACCAGCACGCGCACGCGGGAGAGACCGGCGCCATGCAGTGCGCTCAGCGCGTCCACCACCGTGGCGTGCGGTACGTCGTCGTCGGGGTGCAGCTCGATGACCTGTGTCGGACCCATGTGCTGCAATGCCGTCGCCAGCTCGCTCAGCGCCACGCGCGCGTGGGTCCCATCAGCAAAGGAGATGCTCACGTCGGCCTGCGTGAGCGCGAGGTACACCGGCGGCGCATCCACGGGTGTGTCCGCCGGCTGCTCCGGGCGCGCGGTCGAGCTGGGCGTGCTGGTCTCCACCGCGGCCAGCTGGTTCCACACCGCAGTCACCAGCAGGAACATCACGCAGCAGAGCAGCAGGTCGATGAAGGGGACGAGCGGGATCTCGGAGTCGACGGACTTGCGCCCGCCCGATGCGGAGCCGGTGGAGATGCTGGCCATGTCCGGTTGGACACCAGCGCGCACGCGAAGTTCCATCCGCACTCTGCGCGCGAGGTTCCCGCGCTCGTGCGCCTACTCGTGGTTCGCGCGCAGCACGATGTCCGCCACGACGGGGGCGTGATCCGACAAGCCGGGCATCCCCACCTCGGCATGCAGCACGCCGAGCGAGCGCGTCACGTAGACGTGGTCCAAGCGTGCCGGCGGATACAGCATGCCGCCGTTGGGCCATGTGTGACCGAGGCCGCGTTTGCCCGCGAGCTCCCACGCGTCGTCGACGTGAGCCCGCATCGCCGTGGAGAAGCTGCTGTACGGAGTGCTGTTGAGGTCCCCCAGGATCACGGCGGGTTCGTCCCGATGAGCCACGGTCCATGCGAGGATCTTGGACAACGCGTCCAGGTGGCTGTCAACGAACGCACCCGCGGGCGGTGCTGGATGCACACACAGCACGCGCAACGCCCGGCCTCGGAGCTCCAAGGTGGCTTCGATGCCCTGGGCTTCGTTGAGGTCGTCTGTGTGGATGATCTGCATCGGAATGCGCGACAGCAACGCCATGCCCCAGACCCCCTCGCGCACGTCCATGTGGCGGTGTGGATAGTCGTCCAGCCACCCGCCGTCGAGCAGCGCGTCTGCCCACACCGGCGAGACCTCTTGCAGACAGAGCAGATCCGCATCGTGGCGTGCGAGCGGCCGCAACGTGAGGTCGGGGTGTGTGTTCCAGCCGTTGCCGTTCATGGTCGCGACGCGCAACGCGGGCTCGGGCGGTTCCGCGGAGGGCGTGCGTACGAACACCTGCGGGACCACCAAGACGAGATGCAACGCAATGAGCCCCAGCGATGCCACCGCCAACATCCGGTGCTTGCGAGCTACTGCGAAGACGAGAGTGCCGTATGCCGGGAGCAGCACAAACGGGGTGTATGCGCCCCACACGATCAGCAGCCACGCGGCGTCGCCCCGCAACGCGCGCACCCCCGTCATGCCAACCAGCGCGATCACCACGACCCACGCGAGAGACTGACCATTGGTCGTCTCGGCTTCGGCAGATTCGAAATCGGGCATCCCTCGGACGATATCCGATGACGCACCGATGGCGACGCTCTTGACGCCAGCACCACGCACGGCGGACAACGCAAGCATGACCGAGCCCACTGCCCTCCGCGTCGTCATGCTGGGTGCCACCGGGGCCGTGGGGAACCACGCGGCCCGCACGCTCGCGTCCATGGACACCGTGCGGCACCTGACCGTGCTCGGCCGGCGGGACGCCGAGGGCCTCGCGCGGCCTCACGTCACGCAGCACCGCGTGGACGTCCTCGACCCCGCCACGTATCGCCAGCACCTACGCGACCACCATGCGGCGGTGTGCTGCCTCGGCGTGGGCGAGCCCTCCAAGGTCAGCCGCGAGCAGTTCCTCGCGGTGGACAAAGACGCGGTGCTGGCCTTCGCCACGGCCTGCAACGAAGCGGGGGTGAGGCACTTCGAGCTGCTCTCGTCGGTGGGCGTGGACTCGCGCTCGCGCACCTTCTACCTGCGCGCCAAGGGCGAGCTCGAGGACGGCCTGCGCGCGCTCGGCTTCGAGCGGCTGAGCCTGTTCCACCCGTCCATGATCCTCACGCCCGAGAACCGCTACGGCTTCAGCCAGGCCGTGACGCTGGCCGTGTGGCCCAAGCTCACCCCGCTGCTCGGCGGAAGCCTGCGCAAGCTGCGCGGCATCCCCGTGGCGCAGCTGGGCGCTGCGATGGCGCGCAACGTGGCCACCGCGGGCGCCGGCGAAGAGACGCTCGAGTGGGATGCAATCGTGAAGCTCGCTGCGCGCGTGCCGGGGTAGGCTTCCGGCATGGGCGTACTCAGTGACTACTTCGTGGCCAGCCGCATGTACCTGTGGATGAGCCCGTGAGCGACGCCCCGCCGCACAAGGGCCTCGACCTCCTCTTCCGCTTCGCGTCGCTCGTCGCGTTCACAGGCTGGGCGGTGGTGTTCGCGTTCCCGCTGGTGCCCGAGCCCGCGCGCACATGGGCCATCGGCATCGCGCTCGCCGTGTTGTGCGCCGAGTACGTTTACCTTTTGTTCCTGGGCGGACGCTTCGACGCCGCGGGCGAGCGCCCGCGCGGCACCTTCTTCACGCTGCGCGGCGTGCTCTCCTTGTTCCGCGCTCCGCGCGTGGTGCTGGTGGGCTGGATCCACTTCCTGGCCTTCGACCTCTTCGTGGGAGCCAGCATCGCGATGGACGCCGAGCGCACCGGCATCTCGCACGCGTGGGTGCTGCCCGTGCTGGGCCTGACGCTCATGTTCGGGCCCTCCGGGATGCTGGCGTACTTGGTGCTGCGGCTCGCGCTGGGCTGACGCGCCCCTCCAATGGCCGAACGCAGCTATGCTTGGACCCAACTCAAGGAGGCCCCGTGTGAAGAAGCTAATCGTCCCCACCATCTGTGCGCTCGTAGGCTGTGCTGCTGGAGTCGCGGTGCCCGCCATCACCGCCCAGACATTTGGCCCACGCAATGCGGAGACCCCGCGCTGGGAACAGTTTTGCGAGGAGAATGGTTCTCGCCGCGGGATGAATGCCGCGCTTGCGGAGAATGCTACGCGCCGTGGCCAGGAGGGCTTCGAGCTAGTCAGCACTACCCTCGGATGGGAGACGATCATGGCTTGCTACAAGCGTCCCGCGCAGTAGGTTCCCCGGATGGCGAGTGTCCCCGTCAATCACGACGTCATCATCGACGGATTCCGGGAGCTCGCCCGCTTCGACCACTACCTGGCCTTCCGCGTCACGTGTGGCGCTTGCGCAGCCGAGGTCGTCGTCACGCCCGAGATGCAGCAGCACCTGCTCGAGGTGGCGCGCATCCCGTTCAAGATGCTCTGCCGCGGCGCCGTCCGATGCCCCCCGTGCGCCGAGCGGCGCCGGCGATTCAAGTGGCTGAAGCGTCATGACAGATGGCGGCAGGTGCCAGGCGGTCAGCAGGAACTGGATCACCTGGCGGCTGCCGAGCGCGCGGCGTTCGCCGTGAGACCGGTGCAGGTCTCGGACTGGCCGTACGGTGAGACTCGTTCATGACATCGCCCGACGACCTCGAAGGTTTCTCATATCTGTGGGATGGCTCGGAACCTGGCTGGGAGGTTCACTGGCACCACCACGTCGTGTGGGTGGTGACCGTCTACCTCGATGGCAGTCGCCTCACCCCCGACGAAGTGAGCCGCGTCCGCAAGCTCGTTCCCGTTTTCGGCGAGATGCCGGCCGCCGACGCGTATCGCGCGCTCGTGGGTCGAGAGTCGTTCGTGTATCCGGGTGAGCTCGGGCACATCGAGAAGCGCCAGGTCGTCGAGCAGGCCACGGCACTCGGGTTCCGCGTGTCGCTCGAGTCACTCGACCGGAGTGGCGGACTCCCGTATCACCCCGGGAGAGCGCTCCTCATCGATGACGACGAACTCGCGCGCCGCGTCTGCGACAAGATGAAGGAGATGGGATGTCGCCTCGTCCACGTGGAAGTCGATTGAAGGGGCGTCGGCGAAAGGCTCGTGCCAGCCCTCGAACCACACGTGGAAG
>Ga0075163_10008156_pt1 | contig 13829 bp, 16 predicted proteins | sample JI1023141ADNA_FD_71478 | JGI IMG/M metagenome (GOLD analysis project Ga0075163, IMG submission 71478) | Wastewater effluent complex algal communities from Wisconsin, to seasonally profile nutrient transformation and Carbon sequestration -... | ecosystem: Engineered > WWTP > Effluent > Algae...
TGAACAAAGCGGCGCTCGATGAACTCTTCTCCCTCAAACAGCACACGATCGCGTGCGTCGTCATCGAAGAGGTCCACGCGCTCCCCAATGATGGGCCGGTGCAAGCCTTCACCTTCGGGTACGGCCTCGGGCTCATCCATATGGCCTGTCAGGTCTATGATCTGTCGGTTGTCAATGTCCCCCCGCACACCTGGAAAGCGAAATACGGGCTCACCAGCGACAAAGACAAAAGCCGCGCGATGGCGTCGCGGTTCTTTCCCCATAACGCGGGGATGTGGACGCGGAAAAAAGATGATGGGCGCGCGGAAGCGGCACTCTTAGGACTGTTGGGCTTTACGGAAGGATGGGGACGATGAACAACGTCAGCGATCTCGGTGAACCAGACACGATCTCGGATGCGCAACGGGCTCAGGAAGCGGAGGAACAGAACAAGATCCTCACCGATCAGTTACAACAAAGAGCATTACTGGTCGCCGAATTGGAAATGAAACACGAAGCCCTTGAAAAACAGATGCTCCACCTTGACTACGACACCCGCATGAACGTCGCTGAATTGGAGAGGCGATTGCGCCGGTTTAAAAAAGGGGTGCGGCGGGTCATGCAGGAGCTCGCGCGTGACTAATGCACTCACTGTTGGCAGTTTGTTTGCTGGAATAGGAGGGTTTGACCTTGGCCTTGAACGAGCCGGTTTTGAAATCGCATGGCAAGTCGAAATCGACCCCTACTGTCAACGAGTGCTCGCCAAGCACTGGCCCCATGTCCAGCGATACGGAGATATTCAATCGGTTGATTGGGGAACCGTCGAACCCGTCGATGTCTTGTGCGGAGGATTCCCATGTCAGGACATTAGCCTCGCCGGAAAAGGTGCTGGACTCGCCGGTGAACGCAGCGGATTGTGGTTCGAGTACGCTAAAGCGATCGAAGCCCTCACGCCGCGCTACGTCGTCATCGAAAACGTCGCCGCCCTTCGCTCTCGCGGATTGGATCAAGTACTCGGGTCGCTCGCTGCGCTCGGGTATGATGCGGAATGGCATTGTATACCCGCAAGCGCCGTGGGCGCTCCTCACCGACGGGATCGGGTCTGGATTATTGCCTACAATGCGAAGCGGACACGGGGCGGTGGGAGCGTTGAGGGCGAAGGAAGCGATCTTGAAGGGCGGGGGTCACGATGGCCGTTTAGAACAATATGTGGTGCTGTATCCAACGCCAGCATCGAACAACGGGACCGGTGGGTGCACTGGACTTGCGGGTGGGAGCGGGAACCGCAAGAAGCTCTACGCGATGCTCGGGGAAGAGGAAGGGAAGAAGCTTGGATGTCAATCCCTGAATCCCTACTGGGTCGAGTGGCTCATGGGATACCCCATCGGGTGGACCGACTTAAGGGACTCGGCAACGCCGTCGTCCCGCAAATCGCGGAAATGATCGGCGCTTGGATTCTCTTGCGAGAAGAAGTGAGCGTATGACGAATGCACGAACTCTTCCCATACCAACGAGAGGGGGCGCAATGGTTAGCCGAATCATCCGAGCGCTGGTTGCTCTTAGCCGACGAGCCGGGGTTAGGCAAAACCGCGCAATGTCTGGAAGCGATCAACCATCTCCGGATCCCCGAAGCGCTGGTAGTCTGCCCCGCCATTGCACGGCTGAATTGGTTCGGCGAAGTCGAGAAGTTTTCAAAGACCCCGCTGAGGCTACACGCCTATTCGTTCAATACGACCTTTCTGGAACGCGAGACGGCGACGGCCAAAAAGACGCGCACGGTGACGCCACGCAAAGAACTCCTGCGCCGATGGCCGCTCCTGATTGTGGACGAGAGCCACTTTCTCGCCAACCCCTCAGCGCAACGATCGAGGGCCGTGTATTTGCACATTGCGCCGTATGCGGAGCGGGTTTGGTGCGTGAGCGGCACCCCGGCGAAAAAGGATGCTGGCGATATGTTCACGATGCTCAAGGCGTCGGGGCGGTTTGCCGGAACGTACGAACAATTTATTACCGAATTTTGTCAGACCGTCGACACCCCCTATGGGATGCAGATCATTGGATCGAAAAATACGACGACGCTCCGCACACTCTGGGAACCCATCATGTTGAGACGAAAAAAATCTGAGGTGCTACCACAACTCCCGCCGCTGCTGTTCTGCGATGTCCGGATCCCTGCGGGGCCGGTGGATGCGGAGAAGTGGTTTCCACAAGCGTGCCTCGGCATCGAGGCGCTGAACAATTTGCTGAAAGAGATTGAGCAGGAACAAGCGGCGATGCGCCTGTTGCTCGATCATCTCCCCGAACACGGGAACGCGGCGAACGCGCTCGCCCCCTTGGAGCACGGCATTCAAAAGAGTCGGCAATGGGTCGAGCTCCAAAAAGTTGAGCCCGTCGTCGAGCTCATTTCGCAAGAGCTCGATGACCACGCCTACGACAAGATCGTCATCTTCTGTTGGCACAAGTCGGTGATGGCGGAACTCATGCACCGCTTGAAGCGGTTCCACCCGGCGCACATCCGCGGGGGGATGCACGAAGACACGCGGAAGGCTCAAGAACATCGATTCCAGAACGGCGCGCAATGCCGCGTGTTGATCGGACAGACGATGGCGTGCGGTGTGTCCATCACCCTCACCGCCGCGTCGGAGGTGGCCGTGGTCGGCCCCGCCTTCACCCCTGCGGATAACACACAAGCGGTCCTGCGCTGTCATCGGATCGGTCAGCCTCGGCCGGTTCGGGCGCGGTTCTTTTACATCGACAACGGCACGGATAAAAAGATGCAACAGATTTTGATGCGGCGCACGCGCGATATGGCGAGCCTGTTCGACGTGCCGCCGCTGGTCGTCAACCCCATGGAGGGCTTATGAGCGCGAAGTCAGACCGGAAGAAAGCAATCAAAAACGAGAAGCGGGCTACGTACGGGTTTCCCTCGGCGTGGCAGCAATTTAAGAATCAACCACAGGAGGATCGAACGGAAGCGCGAATCGAGGCACACACAGAGTTGAAAGCGGCGATCCAAACCGTGATCCGGCATGGGTCGCCGGTCTTCACAACTCGGAAAGAAAGGGGGTAGATATGGAATTTTACGCATGGCTGGAAATTGCGATCGCGATGGGGCTCGCCTGTCTTCCAGTCATGCGGCACTGGGAGATGCGAGTCGCACAGATGGGCCAACCAGAGTACGCGGTAGTCTGGATTAAATCAGAACACTTTCACACCAACACAGTTACAGTTACAGCACAAAGGGAGAACGACCAATTATGATTAGCGTGACATTGCAGGGGGCGAACTGGGATGAAATTTTGCAAGCGGCGGAAGCGATGTGCGCGGGCGGGGAGGAAGAACCATCCACCCCCACCGTCGACGGCGCACCCGCGACGACGAAGAAACGCCGAGGCCGCAAGACGACCGTCGAGGTTCCGGGGGTCGGCACCGTCGCGACCACCTTTCCCGCTACAGAGGTCCGGACACCCGAAAAATCAGATCCCACCAAAGCAGCCGAGAACGCTGCAATTTCCCAGATTGCGCCTGCTACAGCGCCGGCCGCTGCGCTTACACTGGGAGACGTCAAGAAAGCGCTACAAGGATACTTGACTAAATTCGGACTCCCGAAAGCGGCCCAATTGGTGCAAGCGAAGACCGGCGTGCCGAAGCTCGTCGACGCCCCCGAATCCACCTGGCCGGCGCTCGTCCAGGCCATTGATGCGGAGATGAAAGTCGCCGCATGACGAAAGAACTCGCCACAATAAGACCAACCCATTCCCCCATCGGCGCGAGCTCGATGTACCGATGGGCGGAATGTCCGGGGAGTGTGGCGCTCTCCGAGGGGATCGTCTCTGAATCCAGCGCGTACGCGGAAGAGGGGACTGAGGCGCACGAGCTCGGCGCCACGTGGTTAAAAGGGAATGGGAAAACCCCGGAGTGCGACGACGATGAAATGCTCGACAACGTGCGGATCTACGTCGATTACGTATTCGGCTTGCTCGACGCCAAGTGTAAGCTCTACGTCGAACACGGGTTTGATCTCTCCGAGGTGTATCCCGGGGCGTACGGGACGAACGACGCCGCGGTCTATAACCCGAAGACCAAGACGCTCCACGTCATCGATCTCAAATATGGCGCCGGCATTTATGTGAGCGCGAGGAACAACCCGCAGCTTCGCTATTACGCCCTCGGCGCCTTGCTCGAACTCCAAAAAGAGGGGCATGAGATCCAAACCGTGGTCATGACGATTGTGCAACCACGGTGTACGACGATCGAAGGCGCGGCCCGATCGGAGACGATCGACGCGATCGACTTAATGGAGTTCGCGGCGGATCTGGTGATGTATGCGAAGCGGACGGCGGAACCCAATGCGCCGCTCAAAGCGGGCGATCATTGCCGGTTCTGTCCCGCGATTATCAAATGCCCGGAGGTCCAGAACGTGAAACAACTCGTGGCGAAATCCGAGTTCGCGAAGACCACGCCGGCCGAGGGCTCGGTCCCACCGGACGCGCTTGCGAAGGCGTTGAAGGCGATTCCGATTCTGGAAGCGCTCGTGAAACGCATCGATGCCTACGCGTATCAGGAAGCGCGCGCGGGTCGGCCGGTGCCGGGGTATAAGCTCGTCGAGAAACGGGCGAATCGCAAGTGGATCAACGAGACGGAAGTCTCACTCTTCCTTGGCGGATTAAAGGTGGGCGACGACGACATCTTTGAACCGAAGAAAGTGCGGACGCCGGCACAGATGGAAAAGAAACTCCCGAGCCACTACTCGATGCTCGAAAAGTTTGTCACCAAAGAATCGAGCGGGCTTGTGCTCGTGCCGATCGAAGATAAACGACCGGCGTTCAAACCGGATGCGAAGAAAGAATTCGCACCGCAGTCGTCGATCCTGATTACCGGCCAGGGGGAGGTCACCGTCGACGTGATGGACCTCATCGGGGCCGACCCCATCGACCCATTGAGCTAGCGGTTTCACCGCACCGTCGCTTGAGCGGATCTCAAGCACACATGTACCGATAGGAGACATACCGATGTCAGACAAATTAGACATTCCCAATGTGATGACCCCAAAATTCCGCGTATCGTTCCCCGCGGTCTTTCGTCCTGGTAAAGCCGTCGACCCCACCAAGCCGCCGAAGTACGGCATCACCATGTTGTTCGACAAAAACACGGATCTGTCTCCGCTCATGAACGCGATGGTGGACTTTATGACCAAGAAATTTGGCCCAAACAAAGACACGTGGCCGAAGCTCTCGCGCAATCCCTTCCGCGACCAGGGGGAGAAGACGTTCGAGGGGTATGTGGCGGGCGCGAAGTTTATCAACGCGAGCTCGAACACCAAGCCGGGGCTCGTCGGCCCTAACAACGAAGACATTATCAACGAAGCTGAGTTCTATCCAGGGTGCTATGCCCGCGCGACGGTGCGCCCGTTCTGGTACGACAAGGCCGGGAACAAGGGTGTCGCGTTTGGATTGCAGAACATCCAAAAGCTCGGCGACGGGGAACCATTGGGCGGGCGGGTTGCCGCCTCCAAAGAGTTCGAGCCCGTGGCGCCGGCCGGTGGATCAGGGGACACGGCGAAGACGGCCGCGGATCTGTTCGGATAACCCTTACACACGGTAATGGAGGAAAGCTGCGGTGCCGTGAAACATCGGCACCGCACTTTTTATACGACGATGCCAAAAGCAAAAACATTCAAGACTAAAAAACTCTACCAGATGCGCCAGGCCATTAAATCGTTTCTAAATTTTAAGCAGGGATGCGCGTTTTGTCCGGGGTACAGCATGGCCCGCGCCGAAAACATCGCGGCCGCATTGGACAAGTGGTACGTCGAGATGGCGAAAGCTAAAAAAGGCGAGTGGGGACGATGATTATCCACGGTGACTTTGAAACCCGCAGCGAATTAGATCTCAAGGAAGTCGGACTCGACGTGTACGCGCGGCATCCGTCGACCGATGTCTGGTGTTTTGGATGGGCGGTGGATGACAGCGAGCCGCATCTATGGACGCCAGGATGCGGCGCACTGTTCACTACGAATCGAATAATCTCCGGCCAGTGGACTCTACAGGACCCGTTCATCCTTGCCGCCCACAACGCTCCGTTCGAGCTCGCGATCTGGAACCACATCATGGTGCCGCGGTACGGCTGGCCGGTGCTGCGCCCGGAGCGGACACGCTGCACCATGGCGATGGCCTATGCGATGTCGCTCCCTGGATCCCTCGAAAACGCCGCAGCCGCGCTCGGCCTCACGCAACAGAAAGATCTCGCCGGCCATCGCCTCATGATGCAGATGTCGCGGCCACGCGATCACGCCCCGGATGGATCCCCCATCTGGTGGGATGAGTTCGACAAACAAGTCCAGATCGCGGAGTATTGCAAGCAAGATGTACGCACCGAACAAGCCCTGTGGGGGCGACTCCTGCAACTGTCCGACGCCGAGCAACAGGTATGGGAGCTCGACTACCAGATCAACCAGCGGGGGATCCACCTCGATCGCGTGGCAATCAATAAAGCGATCTGGGTCGTCAAGAAAGAGGTCGATCGGCTGAACGGGGAGATGCAGAAAGCGACCGACAACGCAGTATGCGCGGCGACCGAGGTCGCGACCCTCACGAAATGGATCCAAGGGCGCGGGGTGCCGATCGACGGACTGGCGAAAGCGGATGTCATCGACGCGCTCAAACTCGACTACGTACCGGCCGATGTGCGGAAGGCGCTGTTGATCCGCCAGGAAGCGGGGAAAACGTCGACGGCAAAATTGCACACGATGATTACCTGTCTCAATGAGGATGATCGCGCCCGAGGGTTGTTGCAGTACCACGCGGCCGGCACCGGCCGATGGGGCGGGCGCCGGATCCAGACACAGAACTTCCCTCGTCCATCCATTCCGCATGAGGTGATCGAACAGGTGATCGAGGCGTTGCACACCGCGACGGTCGACAATGCCCATTGGATGATTACCGCGTGCTTCGATCGGCCGATGACGGTCATCTCCGATTGCTTGCGAGGGATGATCTGTGCGGCGCCGGGATCCGATTTGGTGGCTGCGGACTTCGCCAACATCGAGGGCCGTGTGCTGGCATGGCTCGCCGGTGAACAGTGGAAACTCGATGCGTTTTCAGCGTATGACCGGAAGGAAGGCCCGGACATCTACAAACTCGGCTATGCAAAATCCTTCCGGATCCCCGTGGAAGAGGTGACGAAAGATCAACGGTTCATCGGCAAGGTCCAAGAGCTCGCGCTCGGCTATCAAGGGGGCGTCGGCGCCTTCCAAACGATGGCCCGTGGGTATGGGGTTGTGGTGAGCGACGCGTTGGCCGAAGAGATTAAAACGGCGTGGCGTGAGGCGCATCCGAACATTGTTAAGTACTGGTACGGGCTAGAAGATGCGGCGAAACAAGCGGTAACGCGTCCTGGTCAAGAATTTATCGCGAGCCCCGGTACGTGGGGGCCGGGATCAAAAGGTCGGTATGTAACATTCCTCGTCAAAGGATCCTTCCTCTTCTGTAAACTTCCCTCCGGTCGGGTGTTGACGTACCCCTACCCAAAACTCAAGCCTATCATGACCCCGTGGGGGGAGGAAAAAGAACAGATCCACTATATGAGCGTCGACGGGAAGACCCGAAAGTGGCAGGAAACCCATACGTACGGGGGGAAACTGGCCGAAAACGTGACGCAAGCGGTGAGCCGTGATATCCTCGCCGACGCGATGCTCCGCGTCGAAGCCCACGGGTACCCCATTGTGATGCACGTTCACGACGAAATTGTAGCGGAGGTGATTCACGCTCCCGAACACGGGCACACCTACGATTTGAAACCGTTTGAAACTCTTATCGCACAAGTTCCTGCATGGGCCTCCGGCTTACCGATCGCCGTTGAAGGCTGGAAAGGAAAGAGGTATCGGAAGTGATCTTGCGAAACAAAACGCTCCTGAGGATGTGCGGGTTTCGACTTAACCCGTTATCGCTTACGCATTGGGTACAGATGCCCGCGTGGTTACTGTTGAAACTTGCATGTCGGAATGTGATGAAAGGGCTTCGACGTGGATGACATTGATCTCGCCAACGAACACAACCAACGATTCCAAGACGCAATTCTTGCCTTGCGTCCAAAGCCGCGCCCGATCCCACAAGGGACCGGGCTCTGTCTCTACTGTCTGGACATCTGTCCGGATCGTCGACGATGGTGCAATGCGGATTGCCGCGACGCATGGGAGCGTGAACGATGACGAAAAAAGAGTGGGCGTTGTCGTTAGCCTCCGAAGGCTTTTTTATTTTTTGCCTCCAGCCCCTAGGAAAAACCCCAGTTCATAAAGGGTGGCAGGAATCCGCGACACGGGATCCGCGCATCATCGAGCAATGGTGGGCCACCAATCCGGAGTACAACATCGGGATTTACACGGGGAAGTTCGGTGACGACGGCGCGTTGCTCGTCGTCGATGTCGATGTGAAGGAAGGAAAGAACGGCTATGAACAATTGTTGCGGCTCGAACTTGAGGGATGGGAGATGCCCGAAACCAGGAGTTATGCTACTCCGTCAGGAGGACGGCACTACTGCTATCGTGTGCGCGCATCCGTGCGCCAGGGCGCGAATGTTCTTGCCCCAGGTCTTGATGTCCGATCACGAGGGGGCTACATTGTCGGTGCGGGAAGCGCCCTCCCACATGGCCTGTATGACGTTGCCGGATCTGCCCCCATTGCCGACGCTCCGCAATGGATCATTGATATCTGTGGAACAGATACACGACGAGAACTCGGAGTCGGACACCCTGCCATAGCCCCCCTCGATGTCAACCAGGATCACGCTCAACGCCGCGCGGAATGGTACTTAGAGCATGAGGCGCCGCTTGCTATACAAGGGCAGGGCGGGGACCAGACGACGTTTTGCGTTGCGGCCAAGCTCAAGGATATAGGTGTGTCGGAACCGATCGCGGCCATGCTGTTATGGGACTCGTGGAATCCCCGGTGCGAACCCCCGTGGTCGTCCGACGAGTTAGAGCGCAAAGTCCGGAATGCGTATGCCTATGGGGTGAACACCCCTGGGATCGCGGCACCCGAGGTTGAATTTGCGGCGGTGCCATTTGTTGAAGACGCCCACACAGAGAAGGAACTACACCCCTACGAGAAGTTGAACAAGGATCACGCGTTCGTCATCGCCGGGGGTGGCGCACATATTCTGTGGGAAACCTCGGATCAGCACGACAAGGGCACCGTCGAACATCTCGACATCGGGGCGTTCAAGTTGAAATTCGCGCCGATCAAAATGAAGGTGGGCAAAACAGAAACGTCGATCGCCAGCCAATGGCTCGAATGGAAAGGGAGGCGCGCATATGATGGAATCGTCTTTTCCCCAGGGCAAAACAAGGAAGTTACGACTGGTCTTAACGGTAGCCGGAAGACGTATTTTAATCTCTGGCGCGGATTTTCATATTCCCCTGCCCCTATGGGCACATCTCATGGATCTCTCGATATGTTTCTTGAACACACCCGGCTTAATGTCTGCGGGGGAAATGAACTATTGTCGCGCTGGTTGCTCGGATACTTTGCGCATCTCGTTCAAAGGCCATATGAAAAGCCGTTGGTGGCTCTGGTCTTTCGTGGTGGGAAAGGCGTCGGTAAAAATGCTTGTATCGAAAGGATTGGCGCATTACTCGGCCGACATTTCTTGCTCACCAGTAACCGACGCTACCTTGTTGGAAACTTTAACGGACACCTCGAAAACTGTTTGATGTTCGCCCTTGATGAAGCGTTTTGGTCCGGAGACAAACAGGCCGAGGGAACCCTAAAAGATCTTATTACCGGGAGGGATCATGTCATCGAGCACAAAGGCAAAGAACCGTACACGGTCGCAAACAAAACCCGCGTCGTCATCATCGGCAACGAAGACTGGATTGTCCCTGTCTCTCACGATGAACGCCGGTTTGCATTCTTTGACGTTGGAGATGGACGGAAACAGGATCGTGCGTTTTTCCAATCAATGCGCGAAGGAATGGAAACCGGGGGATACGCTGTCCTGCTGCGATATTTGCTGGACTATTCTTTGGAGGGACTTGACCTTAACAATGCGCCAGCTACCGAAGGACTCGCCGATCAGAAAATCCATTCACTCAATCCTCTCTACCAGTGGTGGCATAAGTGCCTCTTAGACGGCCGCATCGTCGGAAGTGAGTTCGAGGGCTGGCCGGCCACCATCGATTGCGAACGCTTCCGTCTTGCCTTCATGCGCTACAACAAAGAACGCCACGCCAAATTGTGGATGCACGAAGACGCGAAGATCGGCAAGCTGTTGAAGCATAGCACGCCGTCGCTCAAACGCCAGCGGGGACCGAACCCCGCCCACGCGGAATACCTCTACCTCGTCCCGTCATTGGACGTGTGCCGTGCGGAGTGGGCCGTGTTTATCAACCATCACACAGAATGGGAGGGCCTATGACATGTCAGCGATGCCACGGGTTGATGCACCTGGCGAAGTGGTGGGACGACATCTCACGCGTCGATGTCTGGATGTGCGCGTGTATTAATTGCGGGGATCGGATTGATCGGCGGATTCTTGAGAACCGGATCGAACAGTGCGGACGGCAGCGGAGAGCGCATCATGGCGGGCCTGACATTCATAATATAACTGGCTGACTTCAACGAGGGTCCGTAGGGTCGTCTCTGCGGACCCGTCAGCGATCGGGTCCAGGTCCGGGCAGGGCGTTAAGAGATTCGCCGGTAACGCTTGACGGACCCCGGAGAGCGTTGTTTGCGATCCGCACCCCATCGTCAGTAAGGCACACCACACGATACACAGGCTTTTCAACTTCACGTTCCACCTCTTTCAACAAGGTCCGATAGCGGATCTCTGTCATGGCCTTTGCTTTTTCCAGTAGTTCGGACTGCGTATGGGCGATTATCTGGTAGCCTTTCTCTCGCTCGTTCGCTTCCATAAGCAGGGCGTTAATGCGTTGATCGCATCGGTAGGTGCCGTCAGTTCGCCCTTTGGCATAGGTCAGGACGAACAGAATGACCACCAGACCGACGATCCCGGCTTTGAGATAGAGAGAGAAGGGTATCATGGTTTCGCGTCCCATAAGGCCAGGAAGAGGCGTTTGAGCCACCCTAGACCATAGATGTTGAAGTTCCGTGTGCCGGCATAGCGCACGCCGCGCATCGCCAAGTATAGCGCACACACCTCCGATTGTGGGAATTTTCCTACGGCCGAGAGTGTTTGAGGGCCGATCACCCCATCGGCGTCGACCCCGAGCGCTTGTTGCAGGATGAGGATCGCCGGCGCCACCCCCTGGTTGACGGCCGCGTCGAACACAAAATAACTCAACGGCCAGGGGATCGCATCTCCGGAGATAAAGATCCAGTAGTCCCGATGATAGATCCGTTTGGCGTCGGCGAGCGTGAGTGAGGCGATGTCCAGCGTGGGGTACGATCGCTTCGAGATCCCATACTTCGTTTCGCCCCCGGGATCGTGAGGGTCGTTGACATACCCGCCTTCCGATCCGATCAAGAGCCCGAAGGCCCGATCAAAAGACACCGGGGGTTCCTTCCTTTTTCGTGACGACGACGACGGTTTCATCGTTCGCCAGCGCAAATTTCCGGCTCAACGCTTGTTCGAGTTTCCCGATCATCCGGGCGCCCATGTGTCCGCTGACACCGACGAAGACCGCGGTGAGGAGTTCGCCAAAGCCCGCCGCTTGACACATCCAGAAGGTTAAGAGTCCGGTGAACCCAGAGACAAAGATGTCGCCGATCAGTTCGGTGATGTTGAACCGCGCAATATCCCCTGACTTGATCTTTGAGATGTAATTCACGATCCCGCCCCACATCGAAAGGGCGAGCACCCACGCATACGTCAAGAGGGCAAACCCGGTGATGGTCTTCTCGGTCGTCGGAATCGGAATCGGGTTATCCATCAGTACGTCGTTCCTTTCCTAAACGGCGGATCCGCCGTCAATCCGGAATCGTTCACCGCCGGCATACAGCATGAGATTGCGATCACCGGCTCCGTTATCGTCGACGATCAAGAGGCCGTCTTGTGAGGCCCCCGCAGCCGGGAGACTGGCACGCGCCACGATCGGATGTCCGGCGTTCCCGAACAAGGTCCCGCCGGCTTCAACCGTCCCAAGGTTCGCGAATGAGCGTGTGCCTCCCGTCGCGACGACGCTGCAATTATGATCAGCGGTCGAGTGATTGTCACCCGTATTCCCGATGATCACCGAGTCATCAAGATTGGCCCACTCAAATCCGCGGTTCTGTGTGCGATCGCCGCCGCTGCGGGTGTCGGCCGCGGTGTTGCCGACAATCGTACAGGCTCGGCTATTACCCGCCCCGGCATAGAGCCCCACACCAAAGACGACCCCGGATCGATTGGTTCCAGTCGTCCCGTTATCCCCGGCGTGATTGCCGATGATCGACGTACTGATGCACGAGGTAAACATCAGGCCACGTTGGATGTTTCGGACACAGATATTCCCGCTCACTACCCCACCCACGAGTCCGCAAATCATCCCGTGGACGCCATTGCCTTCACAGTGGTTCCCTTCGATGGTTGCGTTCTCGATGCCGAGATCGGTCCCCGTGAACGCCGCTTCGATGTGGGCGCGAATCCCGTATTCGCCGTTCGATCGGAATTGATTGCCCCGGATGATGGTGCGCCTCGCAAAGCCGAGTTGATTGGCCCCTTCACCGGAATCGAGCGCATACTTGAGATCGATGCCGTCAACCGTGTTGCCCTGTGAGAGGGCGTTCGTCACCATGACGTACTCTCCGCACACGTACATATCGATCCCGTTATTACTGTTATTGAGATATTCCCCGCCGATGATCTTGACGTCTCGTGCGAAGGAATAGAGCTTCACCCCGTCGCCGCCCGTGGCCCCGTGGCTTTTCACGCCAAAGAGTGTGACACGGGTGACTTGCGGACTCGTCACGGTGAGGGGTTGATAGCCCATGAGGATGTTGCGCGTACAGGCGTAGACTTCCGTGCCACTCTCGATCATCACATCAGTCGCATTGTTTCCAGCCCAAATGCCGCAGTACAGCGTATCGATCTTGATCATATCGATGTAGGATCGACTCGTACCGTGGAGCAAGATGCCGACCGTGTTCTTACTATCGGCCGTCGCCGCTCCAGTAATGCGCCCCCCGACGATTCGGACACGGGCGCCAGTCACTTTGAAACAGGCGAGGACATTGATCGTCGCGTGGATATTCGCGGTTCCGGTTCCTGCAATCGAGGTGATATCCAGCACCGCGCCAGGGTCTAAGAGCCACGCGATATCGTCCGCGGTACTGAGAATCTCTGCGGTGATCGAGTAGGATCCGGCCGGGACATAGATCGTCTTATGGGTTGTTGAGGCTGCGGCTGCGGTATGAGCCGCATTAAACGCGGTCGCGTCCACACCAAAGTCTAGGACATTGACGTAGGGCAGGAGTTTCGTCCAGCGCGCCCCGGTGTCCATCCATATTCCGCGCACGCCGTCGGTGACTTTGCGAAGGGATCCCGCGGATCCAGCGGCCGGGAGCGCCGAGATCAAGGATTCCGTCAGTTGCGAGATGGGGGTGAGAACTCCCTGTGGGGTCGTCATCATCGTCGGATTGCCGTCGCCGTCGAAGCCTAAGTAGCGCGAGGCTCGAACACTCTTCACCGGCAAGCGCCCCATTTCTAAACTGTCGCCGTCAGACAGTCGGAGCGCGCGATCGATGCGTTCGCTCAAGCGTTGATCGATCATGGTGAGCTTATCGAGCGGGCTCTCGATCGAGGCTTTCACCGGGATCTTGCCCGTTTCGATCAGCACCACCCCTTGCAACATGGGCGGGTCGCGATAGGCCGTCATGCGTACGGTCGACGCCGGCGCGACGGTGAAGACAATATCC
>Ga0075163_10008157_pt1 | contig 13828 bp, 8 predicted proteins | sample JI1023141ADNA_FD_71478 | JGI IMG/M metagenome (GOLD analysis project Ga0075163, IMG submission 71478) | Wastewater effluent complex algal communities from Wisconsin, to seasonally profile nutrient transformation and Carbon sequestration -... | ecosystem: Engineered > WWTP > Effluent > Algae...
CCCAGAACACCTGGACCGAAGGCCGGTTGTATTTCGCTTTCGATGATGGCGACGACTATTACAGCGTGGTCCTACCACAAAGTGGCCGGTACGTTCAAACGGTCGAAGCTACTTATCAGAGCGACGGGGGGATGAACGGAGGAATTAACGCCCAGCTGCTGGACATTAATGGCAACCTCGCCGCCAACCTTGGCGCTCAATTGGGAGCGGACACCATCCTGACTACAGTGAACGAGGTTGTTTGCGCTGGCCCTGGCACCTACTACGTACACATGGCTTGGAGCGGCAACGGATGCGGGATCGCTTATCGACTGAAGTGGGAGTTGCAGCCCACGATCTTCGTGAACGATCCGGAACCCAATAATACCGCATCAGTTGCAATCCCCTTGTTGCCCGACGTTCCGCAAGAAGGCTTTCTCGGTGATCCGGATTGGTACAAGTTGTTCAAACCCTATTCCGGAGATCTGCAACTCACAGTTCGCGGCGCTTTCATGGCTACGAGCACAGGGAACATGGTGGTGCAGGTCTTCAACAACGCGCAACAGCTGATCTACAATGGCAGTGCAACGCCCGGCCAGAACAACGCGCCGAGCACGACGTTGATCACTGTGCCCGCTTCGATCCCCGACTCGTTTTATGTGCAGGTCTTCAACAACAGCCTCGATTGTGCCTCGTACGAACTGAGCTATGCGAGCGAATATGTCGGAATCGAAGAGCAGACCGGCATGCACGCCATGACCATCGTGCCCAACCCATCACCTGACAGGTTTATCTTCCAGTCCCAAGTACAAGGCCTGTCCCGGATCCAAATAACCGATGTGGAAGGCCGCCTGTTGATGGATCAGAAACTCAACGGAGATTCCTATTTCACATGGGACGCCAGCGATCTGCATGCGGGAACCTACATCGCGCGGATCCTCACGTTGAATGGAACGACCTCTAGCAGCCGCTTGGTCAGAATACCTTGATACGCAGCATGTGTCACTTGATCCCCCATTCCAACTGAAGGTCCAAAGGGCGTGAGCCTCCTCTTATGCATGAGGTGTACCTCACGAGAATTCGGGATTGAACCGCATTGCCGGAAGCCGTCTCTTTGCCATACAAATGGAAACCATGCTTTCACGCTACGCCATAAGCCTCCTCACCTTACTTCCATGCGCGGTCTTCGCGCAAACGGAGTCAGAACCCAACAACTCCACAGCGACCGCCAACGCCTTGACCATGGGTACGCCCATGGCGGGGGTATGGTGCAGCGGTGAAGCAGCCGACGTGTTTTCGTTCACCACCACGGTTGATGGCTATCTGGACATCGTCTTCGATGTGTCGCACAACTCGCCCCAATTGAACGTGTACGTGGATGTACACCTGCTGGATGCCAGCGGGCAGGAAGTGGATGGAGGCCCGGCGTACTCTGGAACGGACAATGTGTTCAACCCGGTGCCGTTTAAATTCTATTGCGTGTCTGCAGGCTCCTACTACCTGAACATCGACGGCCCTGCAAGCAACGAGTGCAATGACTACGTGCTGCACGTGGCACTGGTGCAACCCGTTTTCGGGAACGATATGGAACCCAACAACAACAGCGCACAGGCGCAATTGGTGCCGGAGAACACCTTTATAGAGGGCCACGAGAACTACAGCTATGGCGACGACAACGCCGATTGGTTCCGGATCGTGACCACGGCGGACGGACTTATGACCTTGGACCTGGACGCCTACAACCAGAACGCCGGTTACTACAATAGCACCTGCGAGCTTTACGATAGCGCGCTCAATAACATCAGCACATTCACCTATTACATCGGCGGCCTTTTCGAGCCGGACACGAGCTTCAACACCTTTACCCGCACTTGCCTGGGCGACGGCACCTATTACCTGCGCGTTGCGAGCAACACCATGTGTGGCCTCTCGTACCGCCTGCGCTGGAGCCTGGCGCCGGCCGCTTTGACCGAGGATCCCGCCGACAACGACGTGATCGCATATGCCACCCCCGCATACAACGCCATAGAGCAACAGGGACACTTGAATTTCGATGTGGGTGACGACAACTCCGATTGGTTCGTATTTGATGTGCTGGCAGAGGGGCCTGTGCAACTGAACGCAGCAGCCACCTTCATGACATCCGGAAACGCGAACATCAACGTGGCGTGGTTCGATGACCAAGGCGCGCCACTGGGCTCCGCCTCCGGCTACATGGACGGGAACGACACCTTCACACCATTCACAGTGCAAATGGGCACGTTCGCTCCAAGCACCTACTACCTGCAATGGACAAGCCCCTCGTTGTGCGGTCTCAGCTACCGGTTCACCCTCTCCGGTATCGGGCAGGTGGGTGTTGCCGAGCTTCAAGCACTGGATCATGTTGCGCTTTTCCCAAATCCTGCCCACGACCGATTGGATATCTGCTTTGACGCAACCAAAATTGTGGACCTTGGTTTTGATGTGATCGACCTCAATGGCCGCACCGTTCATGGGAGTGAACGTGTGCAGTCATCCGGAACCACCACCCGGACCATCGACCTTTCCAACTTCGCCATAGGCTCTTACTTCTTGCGCGTGACCGGAGCGGAAAGAACCACGTGCTTTCCGTTCCAGAAGTACTGATGTCGTAGTTTCAGGCCATGCAACCCATCCGCGTAATCGCCTTCGACGACAACAAAGACCTGCGGGACATGTTCCGCATGCTCATTGACGCGCAGGAAGGCATGGTTTGCGTGGCCGTACACCCGGACCTGAGCCAAGTGATGCGCGACATCTCCTCCGCACAGCCCGATGTGATAGTGATGGACATCCAGATGCCCGGCATGGACGGCATCGATGGCGTGCGCCTTATTAAGTCTCGGTACCCTGCTGCGCGGATCCTGATGCAAACCGTGTTCGATGATGAAACCAAGGTCTTCGATGCCATCCGCGCAGGAGCTAGCGGATACATTCTGAAGACTGCTGCAACGGACGACATGGTGAAGGCCATCCGCGACGTGCATGCCGGCGGCTCCGCCATGACGCCCGCCATCGCCGCCAAAGTGCTGGACCACTTCCGCAGCCCGGGCAAACGCACCCACGCATCTGATGATCCGGGCCTCAGCGACCGCGAAAAAGATGTTTTGACATTGCTCGTGAAAGGCCGTAGCTACAAAATGATCGCGGACGACCTGCAGATCAGCCACCACACCGTGGGAAGTCACATCCGCCACATTTACGAAAAACTGCATGTTGCCAGCAACACGGAAGCCGTAAGCCGCGCCATCAGGGATGGCCTTGTGTAAGCGCTGAGGAAGCTCTTTCCGTTGCTCCCTTTGTCGCGCGCATGACCAAGCCACCAATTTCCCGCATTCCGCTTTTCGGGATCCTTCCTCTGCCCTTTGCTGTATTCGCCCAGCAGAATACGAATGCATTAATGCCGTTACCGACACGCCGATCGCCAGCGCGGACCGTTCGATGTGCAGCCGGACCTACGCATCCGCGGAGGCCACTTTGTCCAGGCTTTGGTGTTGGTGGACGGAACGCCTATGGCCGATCCGCAATGCGTTCAACTTCCGTTCACTTTACGTGTTGGACCATTTGACGCATAATGCTGTTGCTTGGTGGCAACAACGGCTTTCAAAAAGCTTGCGTGCTCAAGTGAACCTCGTTTGGCGCAAGCGTTTGGGCACCTGCATCCAAGCGAAAACTGGCTTGGCAACAGCTAACCCGGACCCGATGCGGGTAGATCTGCGCGTGGACTATTCGCTGGGCCGGGTATCGTTTTTCGCCAGCGCATACAACCTGCTAAATGCCGACCAAGTGTACTGTGGAAACATGCAATTGCCCGGCCGCTGAGAGAACGGGGACTTGCAGGTGCAGTGGGGAGCTTAGTGAGGAGCAGTAGGCCCTCGCGACACGCGAGCGCCTGCTTTGGGGAAGTGGGGTAAGGTTTATTACTTGATGAAATCGATCAGCTCATTAGCTGATGGCGGCCGATCACACATAGTTTCTGATCGAACCTTCTCGGCACATATGTGTACAGCCACATCAACACCCGCACTAAGCGGTTAAATTCGCGCAATTTCCTACCCATGAAAACCAGTCGCCTCATCGTACTTCCGTTGATCGCCTTACTCGCTTCCTCCGTCTTTGCCGAAGGTGAAAAGCCCGTTGCCAGCACCATTTCCGCAGCCAAGGTCTTCCTTAATGGAGCACAGGTAGAGCGCAACGCGAAGGCATCCGTGGCCGCTGGTAACAGCACGCTGGTGTTTACCGGGCTTTCCCAAAGCTTGGACCCGCAGAGCATCCAGGTTTCCGGGAAAGGAGCTTTCAGCATTCTTTCCGTGGCGCACCGCATCAACTACCTCAGTGAAAGCCCGGACAAGGCCGAAGTGGAGGATCTGCAAACGCGCATCAAAGCGATGGAGCACGACTACAACTCGGAGAACAACGCGAAGGCCGTTTGGGACCAAGAAGAAGCGTTGCTGCTGAAAAACACCGCCATTGCCGGGCAGCAGAGCGGCGTGGCCGCTGCCCAGCTTCAAGCCGTGAACGACTATGTGCGTGAACGCCTGAAAGCCGTGAAGGCCGGGCAGTTGGCACAAACCGAAAAGCTAAATGCCTTGAACGAGGACCTCACGAAACTGCGGCAGCAATTGCAGCAGAAGCAAAGCCTTGCACCGCGCCCAACCAGCGAAGTGGTGCTTGAAGTGGAAGCAGACGCAGCAACAGCTGCCACATTCACCATCGGCTATTTCGTTGGCAATGCTTCTTGGATTCCTGCATATGACCTAAGAGCAACCGGCACAGGAAAGCCCATCGAGCTGGCCATGAAAGCGCAAGTGGTGAACAACACCGGTGAGGACTGGAACAAGGTGGACCTCTCCCTCAGCAGCGGCAACCCAACGCTGGGCGGGGTTATGCCGCAACTTTATCCATGGACATTGGCGCAGCCTTACCGCACAGAAAATTACGGCGGCCAACGTGACAGAGCGGCCATGGCACCGGCACCTGCCATGAATAAGGCGGCGGATATGAGCGAAATCTCAATGGAAGCTATTTCAATGGTGCCCAACACCGTGCTGCAGCGCGCCACCACAATGGAATTCAGCATCGACGCGCCCTTCAGCATTCCCGCCGATGGTGTTGCACACAGCGTGAGCGTAAACAACCACACCATAGCCGCTACTTACAAGCACTACTGCACGCCCAAATTGGACCGCGACGCGTTCCTGTATGCCCGCACCACCGGCTGGGAAGACCTGAACCTGCTGCCAGGCGAGGCCAACGTGTTCTTCGAAGGCACGTATGTAGGCAAGAGCTACTTGGACCTGGACCAGCCACACGACACGCTGGATATTTCCCTCGGCCGCGATAAAGGCGTAACCGTGGAGCGCGTGAAGCGCAAAACCACGAACGAAAAGGCCGTGATCGGCAGCAAACGTACTGTTTCAGTAGGCTGGGACATCACCGTGCGGAACACGAAAAGCGTGTCCGTGGAATTGGAGCTGCGCGACCAGTACCCGTTGAGCCCGCGTAGCGAGGTGGAAGTGAAGCTGGAGGACAAAGGCGGCGCGGACGTCAACGACCAGACCGGGATGCTAACGTGGAAGCTCACCTTAGCCCCGAAGGAAACCAAAAAGCTCGGCTTTGCTTATTCGGTGAAGTTCCCAAAGGACATGCCGGTGGTGGTGGAGTAATTCAAGTGGCTGGCAAGGAGGATATTCGGAGAATTCCGGCACCCGCGCGCGCTTCGGTCTACTTTGTTTGCAGTCAAGCGAGAGAGGTCCACTTGCCATGGGATATGCAAGCGGCTACCTTTGCGGCACCCCATCTCAATGCTGTTTTCTCATCGTGGCTTGCGCCTTGTCACCCTGGTCGGTCTTTGCCTTGTCGGATCCGTATCGGCGCAGACTTATAACGGCACCGGCGCGGTAATTCCGGATAATGGCGAACCGCTGGAAATACCGTTGGATGTTACGGGACTTGCGGAACCGCTCAACAGCACCGACTTCGGGTTGGAACAGGTTTGCTTCACTATTTTCCATGAATGGATCGGCGAATTGAAGATCTCCCTTGTGGCACCTGACGGTACAACGGTGCTACTTGCAGCCGCACAAGGTGGACCGAACCAACAGTATTCCAACACGTGCTTCCGGCAGGATTCGCCGCAGCTCATTACCCAAGGCATTCCGCCTTTTTCCGGAACGTACAAGCCGCAAGAGGAACTGGGCATAATCAACGATGGACAGGACGGCAACGGGCAATGGCTCCTGCAGGTGGTGGACAGCGTTCCCGGCGTTAACAGTGGATCGGTGATCGCTTGGGCAATCACTTTCGGAGACGAACCCGCGATCCCGTTCAGCTTCACGTCCTCCAACCTTCCCATCGTGGTGATCAATACCAACGGCGAAATCATCCCGGAGGACCAGAAGATCACTGCGGCCTTGGGCATCGTTGACAACGGCGTGGGAAACCTGAACCATCCTGACGACCCGTTCAACGATTTCAACGGAACCATCGGCATCCGCATTCGTGGCAACACTTCCAACTACCTCTCACCTAAAAAATCGTTCAGCGTGGAACTGCGGGATGCCTTTGGCGAAGACCTCGACGCACCCATCCTCGGCATGCCTGAGGAAAGTGACTGGGTCCTTTTGGCCAATTACTTTGACAAGTCGTTAATGAACAATACGCTCACCTTTCACCTGGCCCGCGCAATGGGCAACTACGCTCCACGCCAGCGCAATGTGGAAGTTGTGGTGAACGGTGAATACATGGGTGTATACGCGCTGGTAGAGGAGATCAAACGTGATGGCGACCGCGTGAACATCGCTAAGCTGGACCCCGACGAGATCGTCGGTGATGACCTTACCGGCGGATACATCCTGCGCGTGGATTGGTTCGATGGACTCGACAACGGCTTCGTGTCCCCGTATGCGCCGGTGGTGAGCTCCGATGGGCAGCAGACCTATCTCGAATACCGCTACCCCAAACCCGAAGACTTGGTGCCGGAGCAGAAAGCCTACATCCAGGCTTACGTGGACAGCTTCGAGACAGCCTTGGCCGGACCCGGCTTCACGGACCCTAATTCCGGATGGCGCGCTTATGCTGACGAGGCCTCATTCGTGGACATGTTCCTGATCAATGAACTAAGCCGCAACGTGGACGGCTACCGGCTCAGCAGCTACCTCTACAAAGACAAGTACAGCAATGGCGGAAAGTTGCACGACGGCCCCGCATGGGATTACGACATCGCCTGGGGCAACGCCAGTTTTTGCTACGCCGACAGCACCTTCGGCTGGGCCTATGCTTTCGGCGACGTGTGCCCTGAGCAAAGCGCACAGATCCCTTTTTGGTGGCCCCGCTTGTTGCAGGACAGCTTGTTCACCGAGGCGGTGCGTTGCCGGTGGAACGAACTGCGGGACAACGTACTTTCACCCGCCTATGTCGCCGCATATTGCGATTCCGTCGCCAACATTTTGGACGGGGCACAGCAACGGAACTTCACCGTGTGGCCCATTTTGGGCGTACCCGTTTGGGCCAACCCGGTGCCCGTACCAGCCACATACGCTGGCGAGGTGCAGGAGTTGAAAGATTTCATGGACGCTCGCTGGGCCTGGATGGATGCAAACCTGCCCGGTTCCGGCTCATGCTTGCCCATGGCAGTGTCAGAACCGGTCACCGGCGCCATCGAAGCCCCTTTTCCCAACCCTTTTACTAACGGGGTGGCGTTCCACACTCTTTCGGGCAGCCCCGTGATGGTCAAAGTGATAGACCCATTGGGCAGGACACTCCTCAAAGTCGGGCCGTTCCAAGGAACAGGGACTTTGCACCGCGTCCAACTGCCCGCCGAACTGGCACCGGGCACTTACGTGCTGGTCGCCACCATGGCATCAGGCGAATTTTCAGCCTTCAGGTTGGAACATTAAAGCTTGCCCCCTGCCCACGGAGAGGCGCTCACGCTACGCCAACCTGCCGCAGGTACATCAAGTGCGACCACAGCGCGCTGCGCAATGTGGGAAATTCGCGGTACTTGATGTTGAACTCGGCACAGACCTGCTTCAGCCGCTTGTTCAATTCCGGGTAATGCACATGGCTGATCTTGGGAAAGAGGTGGTGCTCCACTTGGAAATTCAATCCACCGAAGAGCCAGTTCCACATTTTGTTGCGCGTAGCGAAGTTGGCCGTGGTGGCCACTTGGTGGATGGCCCATTCGCTCTCGATGTTGTTGCCGTCCACCTCGGGGTTCACAAACTCAGCATGCTCCACCACGTGCGCCAACTGGAACACCACCGCAATGAACACGCCCGTTACGAACACCATCACTCCGTAGCCCACTAAAGTTGGAACCACCCCGGCGAAAATCATCGGCACCACCAGAAATGCCGAGACATAGAACACCTTGGTGACCCAGAAGATAATGTGCTCCTTCAGGTCCATCGGCTTCATGTAAGTGTTGTCCGCGATCTTTCCGGTGAAGTACTTCTTCAGGTCGTTGTATGAGATCCAGAACAAATAAGTCAACCCATAGAGCAATAGCCCGTAGATGTGTTGGAAGCGGTGGAACCAGTACTTGGGCTGGCCCTCATGCACACGCACCCAAGGCTTAATGTCAATGTCGTCGTCCATGCCTTCCACGTTGGTGAAGGTGTGGTGGTTCACATTGTGCTTCAGCTTCCAGAAATGGACGCTGCCGCCCAACAGGTTCAGGGAATGGCCCATCATTTCATTTACCCACTTGCGGCGGCTGTAACTGCCATGGGCGCCATCGTGCATCACGTTGAAACCCACGCTGGCCACCACCAAGCCCAGTACCGCACACAGCGCCAGCGACACCCAGATGGAAGCCGGCGTGAAGAAGACCAGCAGCACATACAGTCCCACCAGCGTGGTGAGCAGGATGGCGGTCTTCCAGTACAAACGACCGTCGCCGGTCTTGCGCAGGTTGTTCTCGTTGAAGTAAGCCTCAGTAACCTCGCGTAAACGTTGAAAAAACACGGGCGGGGTCTTGGCGAAGGTGGTAGGGGTCATATAAGGGCTGCCGGAAAAAGGCGTGCAAAGGTACGATGGGTGGAAAAGCGCAGTTCCTGACGAATGCCGTGCCTTCCAGAAAATTTTTGGAAATGCTTGACAGATCGTGGTTTCCTGCTAATTTCGCCCCGCTTTGGCCCGAAGGGTTCTTTGGCGAGAACTTCAGGACGCAAGGCAATAACCTCAAAACACTCACTCAGTAGTAGACCTCATGAACATTTACGTCGCCAACATTGCGTACTCCGTACAAGACCAGGACCTCCAAGAGCTTTTTGCAGCTTTCGGCGAAGTGACCTCGGCCAAGATCATTATGGACAAGGCCACCAACCGTAGCCGCGGCTTCGGTTTCGTGGAAATGGCCGACGACGAAGGCGGACGTGCCGGCATCGAAGGCACCAACGGCAAGTCGTTCCATGGCCGTGACCTCGTTGTGAACGAGGCTCGTCCCCGCACCGAAGGCGGTGCTGGCGACCGTGGCGGATACCGCGGCGGAAACGGCGGCGGCGGCGGTGGATACCGTGGCGGCAGCGGCGGTGGTGACCGTGGTGGATACCGCGGTGGCAACGATCGTGGTGGTGACCGTGGCGGCGATCGCGGCGGAGACCGTGGAGATCGTGGCGGATACCGTCGCGACGAGTACTAAGAACAGAACCTTCTTCGTTTGAAAGCCCCCTGAGCGATCGGGGGGCTTTTCTTTTTGCTGCAAACGAGTATCGACGCTCGCGTGAGCGTGGGGCATTTCGGTCGTTCTACGATCTGAATTCTACATTCTCCATTTTTCATTTCTTCTGATTCCACCCCCTCCCATCCCGGTACCTTTGCACCCTTCCATGGCGACACGACTTTTCTTCTTGATCTTCCTCTTGATTCCTGCTTTGTCCTTCGCACAACGGGGTCCCGGCGGAATGGCCGCGGGTCGTGCGTATGGCCGCGTGCTTGATGCCGATAAAAAACCAGTTGCCTTCGCCACGGCCAGCGTAATGCTCGGCGATAGCGTGGTAGGTGGCGCATTGGTGCAGGAAAACGGAGAGTTCGACATTCCCAAGCTACCGCTGCGCACGCTGCACCTGAAGATCGCGGGCATGGGCTACACCACGTTGGAAAAGGACTTTACACTTAGCCGTGACATGCCGGAGCTTGACCTCGGAAACCTGCGTATTGAGACTGATGCCGTGGTGCTTAAGGCCGCGGAGATCTCCAAGGAACGCGCCACGCAAGTTTTGCAAGTGGACCGCCGGGTGTACAACGTGGAAAAGGACATCAGCGTAGCCGGGGGCGATGCCACGGACGTGATGAAGAACATCCCCGGCCTGAGCGTGGATGCGGACGGCAACGTGGAGATGCGCGGGAAAAGCCCCAAGGTGTTCATTGACGGCAGGCCCACCACCATGAGCCTGGACCAGATCCCTGCCGGCGACATTGAACGCGTGGAGGTGATCACCAATCCCGGAGTGACCTTTGATGCAAGTTCCACTGGCGGCATTGTCAACGTAGTGCTGAAGAAGAATACCAAGCCCGGCTACAGCGGCCAGATCCAGGCCGGCATTGGATCCAACGAGCGCTACAACGCCAACGGCAACTTGATGGTGCGCCAAGGAAAGAGCGCCTTCAACCTCAGCCTCGGCTTCGGGCACGGCGCACCGCCCGCCAAGAGCTACAACTACCGCACCGACCTCGCTGACGGGCTACCCACGGGCTATTTTCGCCAAGACGAAACCGGCAGCCGCGACCATTTGCGGCAGAACGCGCGCTTAGGCTGGGATTACCAGTTGAGCAACCGCAATACCCTGAGTCTTTCGCAAAGCGTCAACATCGGCACGCGCGCCAGCGATGAGTACCAGACCTATGTCAGCACCGACGCTGCAAACAATGTGACCGGCAGCGGCACACAGCACAACACGAATGACGGGCGCTATACCAACCTCACCTCACGGGCTGGATTCAAACGCACCACCACCAAACCCGGCAAGGAGTGGACCACCGACCTCACCTTCAACTTGGGAGACCGCACCAGCCCCGCCCGCACCGAGCAGTTCAACCAAGGCGGAGACGGCATTTTGCCGGGCAACAGTTTCCAAAACCGCGATTCCAAAGGCGACGACCAAGAATGGACTTGGCAGCTGGATGTTACCGACCCGTACGCCGACAACCGCAAACTGGAATGGGGGTTCAAGGCCGACTACGAGCAGAGCAACTCGAACATGGACGTCACCTTCGGCAACGACACGCTGGCTGGTGCCGTTCGCGATACCGCGCTGAGCAATGCCTTCAACATCGGCACCTGGGTGAACGCGGCCTACGTGAACTGGGGCATGAAGCTTAACGCACGCTGGAGCATGCAGAGCGGCCTTCGCGTGGAACAGAACAGGATGGACGCGAAGCGTACCGACAAAAACATCGACTTGGGCTACAGCTACCCGGACGGACTGAAGGACATCGGACGCATCCTGTTCCCTGCCGTTTACCTGAGCCGGAAGTGGGACGCGCCCGAAGGCGACCTGCAACGCGAATTGCAGGTGAACGTTTCGCGCAAGGTGAACCGGCCGAACTTCTACCAGATCATGCCCTTCATCATGAGCACCGATGCGCGGAGTTACCGCATCGGCAACCCGGCGTTGCGGCCCGAGCTCAGCACCATCCTGGAAGTGAACCACCTGCTGCCGCTGGGCGATGAAGGCAATTGGCTTTCCTCCGTGTACGGACGCTTCACCACGGACGTGATCACCAGCTACACCGCACCGTTGGTAAGCGACCCCAATGTGCTCGTGACCACCTACGTGAATGGCAAACAGAACCAAGGCTTCGGCTGGGAGAACACGATAAAACTCACCTTGTGGAAGGGATCCGAAGCCACCCTGAACGGCAACGTGCAGTGGGTGCAGATCGGGCTTTCGCAAGACGGTACGGACTACACCAACACAGGCATGAATTTCGATGGGAAGGTGAATATCTCCCAGAAATTTCCGAAGGACTTCACGCTGCAGGTGAATGCAGATTACGACGGTCCACGCATCATTCCGCAAGGCCACACCCTCGAGCGGTACTCAATGGACATCTCGCTGCGCAAGCAGTTCAGCAAACGCTTTACCCTTACCGCAAGTGCGAACAACATTTTCGATTCGCGCGGTTGGGGATCCTACTATCAAACACCATCTTTCGAGCAAGAAGGTTTCAGCAACCGTGGCGGACGCGAGTTCCGCATCAATGCCTCATGGAAGTTCGGGAAGCAGGACACACAATTATTCCGCAAGAAAAGTACCGGCCCCACGGAAAGGACCACACCAGGGACCAGTGGCGGGGATGATGGCGGGGAGTAGGGAAAGGTTTAACCGCAGAGGGCGCAGAGGGCGCGGAGAACGCGGAGAAGATTTTTAACCGCAGCGCAAGTAAGCAAGTGGGCTGATCGCGAAACTCTGCAATCTCTTCAACCTTTTTCTCTTTGCGCAAATTCAAGACTACTCTTCTTTGCGCTCTCTGCGGCCTCTGCGGTTAAAAATCTTCTTCGCGTTCTCCGCTTTTCTCTACAACGGCACCACCTCGAACTTCGGTGAACCGCGCTGCCCCTGCTCGTCGTAGTAATCGATGAAGTGGAGCTTGTAGAAGTAGCCTTCGCGATCCTCTACGATGTAGATCTGGTTGCTGTAAACTAAGTAAGTGCCCGTGTCGAAGGAGTAGTCCTTCCAGTCGTAGCCGATAATGTCCTCATCGGTACTGAAGGGGTTGTTGATGGTATCCGCCAAGGTGACGCTCGCAAAATCGCCGTTGAGCTGGGCCACGCGCGCACCACTGTACCCGTTCACCGTGCCGGTAACGATGTATGACAGATACGGGTCGGGGGCATAGAACTGCTCGGTGAACTGCGTGAACACCAAGTCGTACGTACCTAGCGGCGGTGCGATCATTACTGTGCTTCCGCTGGTGAAGCTGAAGTGTACGTAAGCTCGTGTGGGATCTTTCTGCACAATGAAATCTTGAATGTTGGAACCATCAAGGTCGGAAAGCTGAAAGTCGAAAGAGCTGCCAGTAACACCGGTGATCTGCACTTTTCGCAAGCCCATCGGCAGACCCGAAACATTGTAGCCCATGTCCAAAACGAAGACGGGATGTTCCGCACGCCAATCACCGAAGGCCATGCTGTCCGGCCTTCCATTCGGCAAGTCGATCTTCCATGTGTTGCCGTAGCCCGTGGTGTCGGTGGATTGTGTGATCGTGCTCTCCAATGTGCGGTGTGCGCGCATGAGCCGGGAATAGTTCAGTCGCACTTGCCAGCCGTCCGGAGCGCATTCAAATGCGAGGTCCCAATCCATCTTGCTGTTCTCCGCCACTACGCTGTGTGTGCCCAGATCGAACCACAGTTGGTTGGCGTAATCCGTGCCCACATGCGCCACACATTCCTCTGCGCCGCCGCGTGGTTGCATAGGCACCGGCAGTTCGTCCTTCATGCATCCGCTGAAGGCGATCACAGCCAACAAACCACCGATTCCAACCGTGTTCTTCATGGTGTGGTCTGCTTTATTTTTCCTTTCAGATCGAGGGCCAGCCGTAGGAAAAACGTGCGGCCTGTTGCCAGCGGAACGCTACCAGAACTTGGCCCACTGTGTGCGCCACCATTCCCCAGCGTGGCATTGAGGTCGGTGATGTTGCCGATGTTTTTGCAGCCCACGGAAACGGTGAGGTGCTCGTTGCAAAGTTGCTTGGCCACGGAAGCATCGGCCATCACGTAGCTCGAAATGCGCCCGCGCGAAAGACTACCGTCGTCGAGGAAAATGTAGTTCTGCTGTTCGCCTTGGTACTTGGCAAAAGCGGTGATGCTCCACCCCTGCTTGCGCCA
>Ga0075163_10008159_pt1 | contig 13826 bp, 16 predicted proteins | sample JI1023141ADNA_FD_71478 | JGI IMG/M metagenome (GOLD analysis project Ga0075163, IMG submission 71478) | Wastewater effluent complex algal communities from Wisconsin, to seasonally profile nutrient transformation and Carbon sequestration -... | ecosystem: Engineered > WWTP > Effluent > Algae...
GATCTCGAGCATCTTGTCGACCTGCTCCTGGTCTTCGACGCAGGCGAAGCGGATCTCCGCGTCCTGCATCACGTAGGCCATCTCCTGGGCCACCGCATCCTGGTACATCATCACCGGAATGCCGCCGAGGCACTGGCAGGCCGCCACCGACCAGTACAGACGCGGCCGGTTGTCACCCACCACCGCCAGGCGATCGCCGCGGCGAAAACCCAGCGCGGCCAGGCCACCGGCAATTGCGCGCACCTTGTCGGCCACTTCGGCCCAGGTGTACGTCTGCCAGATGCCGTACTCCTTCTCGCGCATTGCCGGCCTGCTGGGCCGCTGCCGCGCATGCTGCATCAGCAGCCGCGGAAAGGTATCCAGGCTCGCGGCATCCGCGGCTGTCCCTCGGGCGTCGGACATACCCACTCCTCCTCCGGTTTTATCTCGGTAGCGCCTCCGCGGCTTCTGCCGGCGGGCCCCGGATGGGGCGCTGCGGTGTCCGCGGATGGTCGCTTGTCAGGAGGCCAGTCTCGCAAACCATGTTTGCTCAACTGTTTTTCAAATGTACGGAATTGTGAGGAGTGGGTGCCGGGTTGCAGGCCGCCCCGGCTGCGGCGAGGTGCTCTCAAGGAAACGCAGGGCCGCCCCAAGGTTTCCTTCCCCCAAAAGGAGGGCGGGAGGCGCTCAGTGGTCCTTGCGCCACATGTAGCGGTAGATGAAGCCGGGGAAGGCCGCCACGAGGAACAGGCAGACGCCGATCACGTAGAACTCCCAGCTCTGGGGATAGGGCGCGCCGTGCAGCCGGCTCTCGACCAGGCGGCCCAGCAGCAGGCAGGCGCCGTACAGCAGGGCGAGCTCGACGAAACGCAGGAAGAGGCTCTTCGGCCCCTTCAGCGGCAGCACGAACAAAAAGCGCTCGCTGAAGAACAGCGCGTTGGCGAAAACCAGCAAGACGACGAGGACGACGACGAAACCAAGACTCACGGTGACCTACCCCGAAACCCCGCGCCAGGACAGGCGACGCGGGAAATGTACATGTAAGCGGAAACAAGCGGCCGGGCCGCGAGGCCTGGGCAAACGCACAGCTTGCCCCCGACCGGCAGGCCCGTCACGATACGCGACTCGCGCAGGCTCGCCAACTCGTCACCCGCTGCGCCGCCCCCGGCCAGCGTCCCGCCATGTCCATCGACCGCTCCCTTCCCCCGACCACCACCGACCGCGGCATCCGCGTGGCGCTGATCTTCGCCCTCGCCGCCGAGCGGCTGACCCTCTATTACGAACACGGCAAGTGGCTCACCGATGCCCAGGCCGCGAGCCTGGCCGCCGACTGGCTGGGCCGCTCGAAACGCCAGCTGGCGGTGGAGGAGCGGCGCCGGCTGGCAGCCCTCAGCGACCGGCTGGCCCGCCAGATCGAAGGCTCGGTGTCACGGGAGGCGGGGCTCTTCATCAGCCACGAGATGAACGAGGCCCTCGACCCCAACCACCAGTCGGAGCTCGCCCTGTCGTTGATGGCCGAGTGCGAGCGCCTGCTCGACGAGCCGGGCGAAGCCTGAAAGGCTCTCAAGGAAACGCAGGGCCGCGCCAAGTTTCCTGTGCCCCCCACGGGGGGCGGGCTGGGCAGAGCCCGGCCCTGGGGGCGCTCAACTCTTCCGCCCCACCAGCACCACCCCCGCGACCACCAGCGCGCCGCCGACGATCTGGTACATACCGATCGGCTCGGCCAGGATCAGCCAGCCGAGGAAGAGCGTGACCACCGGGCCGAGGGTGCCGATCAGCGACACCGGCCCGGCGCCGAGGCGGCGGATCGCCTCCGAGACCATCCACACCGGCAGCACCGTCGAGAACAGCGCCATCGCCGCCGCCAGCCCCAGCACCGGGGCGGGCTGGACGAGCAGCGCGAGGGGCCGCGTCGCCGCAAAGTGGGCGAGGCACAGCACGCAGGCGATGGTGCTGGCCCAGGCCGTCACCCGCGCCGCGCCCAGCCGCCCGACGGCCTGCCCGTTGCCCATCAGATAGACGGCGTAGGACACCGCGCTGCCGAACACCAGCGCCCCGCCGATCCACACGTCGCGGGCGGTGCCGGCGAGGTGCAGGTCGTGGGCGACGGCGAGGGCGATGCCGGCGTAGCACAGGGCGATCGCCCCGGCCGCCCGGCGCGTCACCGGCTTGCCCAGGAAAAAGGCCGAGAAGAGCACCACGAGGGTCGGATAGGCAAACAGGATCAGCCGCTCCAGCGCCGCCGAGATGTATTGCAGGCCGAGGAAATCGAGGTAGCTCGCCAGGTAGTAGCCCGAAAAGCCCAACCCGAGCATCAGCCCCCAGTCACGCCCGGCCAGCGGCACGGGCTGGCGTCGTCGCTGGTCGGCCCAGCCGAGGGCCAGGAAGAAGGGCAGCGAGAGCCCCATGCGCAGGGCCAGCAGCGTCACCGCGTCGACGCCATAGGGGTAGGCCAGCTTGATCAGGATGGCCTTGAACGAGAAGCCCACCGCGCCGAGAACGGCGAAGATGAGCCCGATGCGGTTGCCGGGGTGGCTCATGAAAATGCACAGGGTGAGAACGAGGATCGCGGGGGCGGAAGCTGCCGCACGGCCCGGAGTTTAGCCTGTACGGCCGGCCCCGGCCTCTCAAGGAAACGCAGGGCCACTCCAAGATTCCTTGCCCCCATGGGGGGCGGGCTGGGCGGAGCACGGCCCTGAGGGCACTCAGATCGGCATCGAGCCCACACCCGGGCGCCGTTGAGCGGCGATCGACGCAGGCATCGCGGCATCGCCCGGCAAGCAGGCAGACGACGATTCTGGTGCAGCAGGCGCCACCCGTGCCGCAGCTTGCGAGCGGCCAGCCCTGGCGGAATCGATGAAGGCGGCAGAATCGTCGCCCAGCCCCTCCGGCATGCGGGGCGCCGCCGATCGCCGAAAAACGCAGCTGAATCAGACGGAAAAATGCCATACCACGATGCCCCGGCATCCCTGCGGGCCCGCTCCGGGACGCAACCCGGCAAAGAGACGCACCCTGCCCACCGGCTCGGCGCCCTCCATCACCGCATCCGGCAAGATCGCAGCGATACGGCCCGGGTTACAGGAAATCCCGCCTCACGCCCGGTCATCGCACGGGGCACCGAGGGGCTGAGGCACCCGCCGGTAACCGAGGGCAACCGGCCGCCTGCACGACTCGCTCAGTGCTTGTGCTCCATGGCGGGCGCCGGCGCACGGGCGGTCAGTTCGCGAACCTCGGCCTTGATCTCGACGTTCTCCACTTTTTTGTCCTTGCCCTCCACCCGCAGCGTGATCGGGACGATCTCGCCCTTGCCGAGAGGCTTCTTGAGATCGATCAGCATCACGTGGTAGCTGCCCGGCTTCAGCTCGAGCACCTTGCCTGCCTCGACCTCGAGCCGGGGCAGGGCCCGCATTTTCATCACGTTGTTGTCCATCACCATCTCGTGGATCTCGACGATGTTGGCGGCCGGGCTGCCGACCCCCACCAGGCTCACGCCGCCCTTGCTGCTCAACTGCATGAAGGCCCCGGTGGCCTTCTGGGCCGGCACCGTGCCACGCACCCACGGGTTGGCCACCTCCAGGTCGGCCGCCGCAGCGACACCGGCAGAGAACAGGCCGACGAGGGCCAGGCCCGCAAATTTGACGGAAAAGCTCATGCTCGAATCTCCTTGTAGTTAAGCCGCCCGACTTTAACCCGCAGCCCGCCCCACGTCAGGCAGCTCCACCGCACTGCGACCATATGCCGCAGCCTCTGGACGGCGGCAACGCAAACTTCGCTTACAAGCGAAGGGGCACTTTCACGGCCCAGAGGCCTCGAAAGCAGGTTTCCCACCCACGGAGGCTCGCCAGATGCTCAAGAAACTCGCCGCCCTGTACGCCCTCGTCCGTCAGGACGCCCACACCCTGTGGCGCGCCTTGCGCCATCCGGACCGCCCCGCCTGGCTCCGCCCCTCGGTGGCGCTGGTGGCACTGTACCTGCTGTCGCCCGTCGACCTGATCCCCGACGTGCTGCCGGTGATCGGGATCGTAGACGACCTGGTGCTGATCCCGCTGGTCATCGCCTGGCTGGTTCGACGACTCCCCGACGCGCTCAAGCGGGGGTCGGCCCCACAGACGCGCACCGTCACCCGCAAAGCCTGAAGCCCCCCGCAGCACTGTCGCACCACGCATGCCGCGAAGCACGGCATGCGTCGGTAGAATTTACACAAAGCCCACAAACATCAAAATCGACAAACGCAAAGGCCTGATTTTACAAATCAAATAAATACGGCACGAAAAGTGCTAAGAATGATCATTTACTGATTTTCGGTCGTCAGACATCATGATCAAGAAAGCACTTTTAACCGCCGGTCTCTGCCTTACGGCCCTCTCAGCAAGCGCAGAGAGCGTGGACGGCCAGATCTACGCGCTTTACGACGCCTCCGGCAACCAGACCGGGAGCACGGTGGATCACCTCCGATTCACCGTCGGGACCGACGGAATCATCAAAATTGACACCCTGTCCTGGGAAAGCGACCCCATCACCGATGCACCGACTGATGTGAACGGCGACGGGGAGATCGCCTTTCTGGACACCTACCTCTACCTCTTCCGGGATGACGGCAGCCTCGACAGCGCGGACTACATCACCCAGAACGATGACAGCGACGGGACTTACGCCGACGGCTCCATCTGGCGTACCGATTCCTACCTCGAGCTGAACCTTGCGGCGGGCAATTACCTGCTGGCGATCGGCGCCTACGATCTGGGCATCGACGAGGCGATCAAGCGGGAAAACCAGGACATCTTCTACCCGATCCGCTGCGATCTCGCGGGCCCCGACTGCGCGAGCACCGCACGCTCGTCCGACCATGGCGACTATCGCGTGAGCTTCAGCAGCAACGTGAGCCTGCCCGGGGACGGAAAGCTCCCGGAGCCGGCAGCCCTCGGCCTGATCGGCCTCGGCCTGGCCGGCTTTGCCTTCTGGCGCCGCAAGAAGGCCTGAGCCTCTTCAGGCCCCACCGACAGACGGCGACTCCGGTCGCCGTTTTTCATGGAGCGGCCCCACGCACGGCAGGACAGCAGAACGGCAGTGAAATGCTGCAGCGACAGGCGCTCGACACGCGCAATCGGCGCACGGTCGATACAAATAAAAAAAGCCCGGTAGCAACCGGGCTTCAATTTCAGGTAGGGCTTGCCGCCTTGGCGGTACCGGCCCTACCTCTGCTCCGCCCGGCACGAGGCCGGACAAGCATCTGCAATGCTTAGTCAGCCTTGCGGATGTTGGAGGCTTGCTGACCCTTCGGGCCGGTGGTCACGTCGAAGGTGACGCGCTGGCCTTCAGCGAGGGTCTTGAAACCATTGCCCTGGATGGCGGAGAAGTGAGCGAACAGGTCGTCACCGCCGTTTTCCGGGGTGATGAAGCCGAAGCCCTTGGAATCATTGAACCACTTGACGGTACCGTTTGCCATTTTGAATATCCTTTAAAACTAGAAAAAAACAGGGATAGCCCCTGGGGAGGGCGAAACTCAAGACGGCGGGGTGTTCAGGGAAAGACTTCCGCAGGACAGCGGTGACCGAACCAGACAACAACAACACTACTTGAAGATCGCGAGGTGAGACTTTGCACTGTATTGACGGGCAATGCAAACATTATTTGGCAAAAGCCCCGAAATTTCGGCATTTACCGGGCATGGCGGTGCCCGTAGGGCTTTCATGCGGCAATCGGCCACATTCCCGGGCGCGCCGGGCGCCGCTAGATTCGCGCCTTTTCCGACTTCTGCCGGGGCGGCCCTGGGCTGCGGGGCTCGCTCCGCGCCGCTCGCCGCTTCGGGGATAATGCGCTCATGCCCGCCGTACCCCAGACCAGCCCCGACGACGCCCTGCGCCGACTGATCAGCCTGCGCTGGCTGTCCATCGTGGCGATGGGCGGCGTGCTGCTGCTCGTGCCGTGGGTGCTGGACATCCCGCTGCCTGGCGAGTCGCTGCTGCCCATCGTGGCGGCCCTCGTCATGACCAACGCGCTATCCGTGCTGCGCCTGCGTCACCTCGCCGAGATCCATGCGGCCGAACTGTTCGGCCAGCTGTGCATCGAGCTCGCCGCCTGGAGCACCTTCCTGTATTTCACCGGCGGCGCCACCAATCCGCTGATCTCGCTGCTGCTGCCCCTCGTCGCGATCGGCGCGGCCACCCTCAGCGCGCCCTATGCCTGGGCCCTCGCGGCGCTCTCGGTGGCTGCGTACTCGGTGCTGTGGGATTTCAACGAGCAGCTCGACATCTACGACTCCGGCCTCGCCGTGCACTGGCACCTGGCCGGCATGTGGCTCACCTTTGCCGTGTCGGCGGGCGTCATCGTGTGGTACGTGGTGCGCATGACGGCCGCCCTGCGCAGCCGCGACCAGGCGCTCTCCGAAGCCCGCGAGACCCGCCTGCGCAACGAGCGCATCGTCGCGCTGGGCAACCTCGCCGCGGGCGCCGCCCACGAGCTGGGCACGCCACTGGGCACCATGGCGATCATCGCCGGCGAACTGGCCCGCGACCCGCAGCTCGGCGACACCGTGCGCGGCGATGCCGAGCTGCTGCTCGAACAGCTCGCCCACTGCAAGCGCATCCTCGGCAGCCTCACCCTCCGCGCAGGCAGCCTGCGCGCCGAGGGGGGCGAGGCAATGCCCGCCGACAGCTGGCTGCAGGGCATCGCCGACCGCTGGCGCAGCCTGCGCCCCCATGTGCCGCTCGCCACCCGCATCGACTGCGGCATGCCGGCGCCCCGGCTGGTGGCCGACGCGACGCTCGAGCAAGCCATCCACAACCTCATCAACAACGCCGCCGACGCCAGCCCCGCGGCCATCGAATGCGAAGCCCGCATCGACGACGACGCGCTCGTGGTGAGCGTGCTCGACCGCGGCCCCGGCCTGCCGGAGGGCTTCGACGCCTCATCCGGCCACGCGGCCGCCAGCGCCTCTGGCAAGGGCCTGGGCATCGGCCTGCTGCTCGCCTTCGGCGCCGTCGAGCGCTGCGGCGGGCGCATCGAATTCAGCCCCCGCTCCGGCGGCGGCACCATCGCCACCCTGACCCTTCCCCTAGCCTCCCTTCGCCCATGACAGCCCAGGACGCCCCCCACATCCTCATCATCGACGACGACCCCGCCTTCAACCGGGTGCTCACCCGCGCCCTCGGCCAGCGCGGCTTCGCCGTGTTCGGCGCCACCGACCCCGAGAGCGCCCTGGCCCTGGCCGGCCAGCACGAACCCGAATACGTGGTGCTCGACCTCAACATCGGCGGCAGCTCCGGCCTGCGCCTGATCGAGCCGCTGCTCGAAGCCAACCCGGACTGCCGCATCCTGGTGCTGACCGGCTACGCCAGCATCGCCACCACCGTCGACGCGATCAAGCTCGGGGCCACCCAGTACCTGGCCAAGCCGGCCGACGTGGACAGCATCCTGAAAGCCCTCAACGCCACCGACGTGGTGATCGCAGACGAGGTGAGCGCCGGCCCGATGTCGGTCGATCGGCTCGAGTGGGAACACATTCAGCGCGTACTGGCCGAAAACGATGGCAACATCTCGGCCACTGCCCGCGCCCTCAAGATGCACCGGCGCACCCTGCAACGCAAACTGGCCAAGCGCCCCGTCAAGGAATGAAGCCCCACGAACAACACGATGAACGCGTCCGGCTCGACAAATGGCTGTGGGCCGCGCGCTTCTTCAAGCACCGCAGCCTGGCCACTGAGGCCGTGGACGGCGGCAAGGTGCAGCTCAACGGCATCCGCGTGAAGCCGGCAAAAGACGTGAAGATCGGCGATCGGGTGGACATCCAGATCGCCGACAGCCGCTACACCGTAATGGTCCGGGGTATCGCCGAAAAGCGCGGCAGCGCCACCATCGCCCAGGGCCTGTACGAAGAAACGCCGGCGAGCATTGCCGCCCGGGAAGCCGGGCGCGAAGAGCGCCGGCTCGCCGCCACACCCGGCGCCGACATCCACGGCCGCCCCACCAAGCGCGACCGGCGCCAGATCGGCCGCTTCACCGGAGAAGGCTGACGGCTACAAGCTGATCGCCAGCGCCACCGGCAGGAACAACACCGCCGCCACGTTGCCGAGCAGCACCATCGAGGCCACCTTCTCGGGCTCCTGGCTGTAGCGTTCGGCAAACATGTAGTTGAGCACCGCCGGCGGCAGCGCGCCGAAGACGATGAGCAGCGCCCGCTCCCGCTCGGGCAGCGGAACGAGCCACACCAGCACGAACGACAAGGCCAGGCCGATCGCCGGCCGGGCCACCGCGCCGATCACGCCGAGGCGGATCGCCCCGATACGCGACTCGCTGATGCGCACGCCGAGGGCGAACAGCATCAGCGGGATCGAGATGTCGCCGAGCATCCTGATCGCCAGCATCGCCGGCTGCCACAGCTCGATGCCGGCCAGGCTCACCGCCAGCCCGCCAAAGGTGGCGATCACCGTGGGGATGCGCCACACGCCCGAAAGCTTGATGTTGTGATCCAGCAGCCACGCCCCGAAGGTGAAGTGCGCCAGGTTCGACACCATGAACATCACCACCGCCGGCGCCAGCGCCGCATCGCCAAAGGCCAGCACCGCCAGCGGCAGGCCCAGGTTGCCGCAGTTGTTGAACATCATCGGCGGCACGAAGGTGCGCGGCGCCACCCCGAGCGCCCGGGCTACGCCCCAGCCCAGCAGGCCCGAGCCGAACACCGCCACCACCGTCGCCCCGAGGAGCGGCAGGTATTCCATGATCTGGAAGGACTTGTTGGCCAGCGCGCCAAAGATCAGCGCCGGCACGAACACGTCCATGTTCAGCTTGTTGGCCTGGGAAAGGTCCGGTCGCAGGCGCCGGCCGACGATGAAGCCGACCGAGGTGATCGCGAACAGCGGAAAAAGAATGGCGACGATGCGGAGCAACATGGGAAGGCAACGGAAGTAAAGACGAAGCCGCGCGCCCGGACCAGGCCGGCGGCGTGTCGGGACAGCTTATTGGAACTTGCCGGCGGCGGAAAGCAAAAGAGGGCCGACCGGCCCTCCTTGCTCACCACCCGGAAAAGCGGAGCCTACAGCACGTAGCGCGCCAGATCTTCCCGCTGGGCGACCACCTGGAGGCGATCATCCACGTAAGCGGCGTCGATCAGCACCTTCTGGTCGCCAGCCTTGCCGGCCTCGAAGGCGAGCTCTTCGAGGAGCTTCTCCATCACCGTGTACAGGCGGCGGGCGCCGATGTTCTCGGTCTTCTCGTTCACCTGGAAGGCGATCTCGGCAAGGCGCCGGATGCCCTCCGGCGCGAACTCGAGGGTCACGCCGTCGGTGGCCAGCAGGGCCTCGTACTGGCGGGTCAGGCAGGCGTCGGTCTGGGTGAGGATGCACTCGAAATCCTCGACCGACAGCGAATCCAGCTCGACCCGGATCGGGAAGCGCCCCTGCAGTTCGGGGATCAGATCGCTCGGGCGCGACAGGTGGAAAGCCCCGCTGGCGATGAACAGGATGTGATCGGTCTTGATCATCCCGTACTTGGTGCTGATCGTCGTGCCTTCGACCAGCGGCAGCAGGTCGCGCTGGACGCCCTGACGCGACACGTCGGCGCCGTGGGCATCGGCACGGGTGGCGATCTTGTCGATCTCGTCGAGGAAGACGATGCCGTTCTGCTCGACCATCCGCAGGGCTTCGAGCTTGAGCTCTTCCTCGTTGACCATCTTGGCGGCTTCCTCGTCGGTGAGAAGCTTCATGGCCTCGGAAATCTTGAGCTTGCGCGCTTTGCGCTTACCGCCGCCGATGTTCTGGAACATGCTCTGGAGCTGGCCGGTGAGTTCTTCCATGCCCGGCGGCGCGAGGATCTCGGCGCTCATGCCCGGCACCGACACCTCGATCTCGATCTCCTTGTCGTCGAGGCTGCCCTCGCGGAGCTTCTTGCGAAATTTCTGGCGGGTGGCGTTGTCCTCGACGGCCGGCGCGTCCTCGCCGAAACCCATGGTCGGGCGGGCCGGCGGCAGCAGGATGTCGAGCACGCGGTCTTCGGCCGCATCGGCAGCCCGGTCACGGACCTTCTTCATGGCCTGCTCGCGGTGCGACTTGATGGCGATCTCGACCAGATCGCGGATGATCGTGTCCACGTCACGCCCCACATAGCCCACCTCGGTGAACTTGGTGGCCTCGATCTTGATGAAGGGCGCGTTGGCCAGGCGTGCCAGGCGGCGGGCGATCTCGGTCTTGCCGACGCCGGTCGGGCCGATCATCAGGATGTTCTTGGGGGTGATCTCGCTCTTCAGCGGCTCGGCCACCTGGGCCCGCCGCCAGCGGTTGCGCAGCGCCACGGCCACCGCCTTCTTGGCACGAGCCTGGCCGACGATGTGCTTGTCGAGTTCGGAGACGATCTCAGGGGGCGTCATCTGGGTCATCAGGACACCCTTGGCGCTACGCGCCTTCCCGCCAGGCGGGAGCATTCGCCCTTAAGGCGGCTTTGCGAACTCATGGCTTAAGCACCTCGATGGTGTGGCACTGGTTGGTGTAAATGCACAGGTCACCGGCGATGGTGAGGGATTTCTTGATCACCTCTTCGGGCGACAGCTCGGTGTTCTCGATCAGCGCCCGGGCCGCCGACTGGGCGTAGGCACCGCCGCTGCCGATCGCCACGATACCCTGCTCGGGCTCCAGCACGTCGCCGTTGCCGGTGATGATCAGCGAATTGTCGAGATCGGCCACCGCCAGCATGGCCTCGAGGCGGCGCAGGGCGCGGTCGCTGCGCCAGTCCTTGGCGAGCTCGACGGCGCTGCGCACCAGGTTGCCCTGATGCTTCTCGAGCTTGGCCTCGAAACGCTCGAAGAGCGTGAACGCGTCTGCCGTACCGCCCGCGAAGCCGGCCAGGATGCGGTCCTGGTAGAGCTTGCGGACCTTGCGCGCGCTGGCCTTGATGATGATGCTGCCGAGGGTGACCTGGCCATCGCCGCCGAGAGCGACGTGGCGGCCCCGGCGGACCGAGAGAATGGTGGTGCCGTGATATTGTTCCATCGCTTCGATATGGGGACGTGAAACCGGATTACAAGACAAAAAGCACCGGCGAGCACCGGCGGGTCAAAACGGCGCCGCATCGCAGACGAAAGTGTACGCCCCAACGGAGCGAGAGGCCGCAGCCGGGCCGGCCGTAGGCTCAGTTACGCACTCAGTTGCGCAATTCTATGCGCGCGACCTGATGGAGCCCCATCACCTGCATGAGGGCGGCCACCATCGAGTTGACGTTCTTGAACACCACCAGCCGGCCCTGGGTGTGGAGCTGGGAGACGATGTTGAAGAGTGTTCCGGCGGAGACGAAATCCATGCGCCGCAGGCGGCCGCAGTCGATCTCGACCTTGGTGCGGTCACTGGCAAAACGGGGGATCTTGCGCAGCACGTCGGTGTTGGGGCCGACGATCTCGCCCTCCAGCAGATAGACCTGGCCGAGCGTGGGATCAAGCACATTGCCCTCCGACTGGCTGGTCGTGAGGAGGGGCGGCGGCTCCCAGGACGGAGGCGACTCTTCGAAGGTCATCGCGTAATCCACGGCGAGATCGTCGAAGCGGGCCTGCTGCTCGGTGTACTGCATGATTTCGAGAAGCAGCAGCCACAGGGTCTGGCCTTCGCGGACACCCGGCTTCAGCTGCCCGGCCAGCAGATTGGCGAAATCGGCGGCGCCGGTGAGCGCCAGCTTGACCTTGGCCCGGCGCAAACCCCGCACCGCCCGGAGCAACAAGCCCGCCCCGGCGTTGTCGGCACCGCGCAGGCGGCTCAGGTCAATGCGCAGCGCGCCGTTGCGCATGCCGATCTGGATCAGCTGGGCGAACTGGGCCGCGGCCTGCCCGCCCAGATGGCCGGACAGATTGACCGTCTGCACCTTGGGCTCACCGATGCGGGATTCCTGGACCGACAGATCCTGCCAGGCCGAGGGCGAGCGCTCGAACTCGGTGGCGAACATCAGGCTCAGCGCCTCGAAGTTGTCCCGCTGCCCGGTGAGGCGCAGGAGATCGAGGAGCATCACCCACAGATCGAAGCGGGCCTCGGTGGCGGTGGTCACATCGAGGGCCTGCTCAAGCACGACACGGGCTTCGTCGCAGGCACCGTTGGCGTAGAGGATCGCGGCCTCTTCGGCCGGGGGCGCCATCTCGTCGATGCCCTCCTCCACGTGCACCTTGTCGGCGCACTGGGCGAGGACCCGGTTCAGATCGCCGCCGGCGATGGTGAACTCGAGATTGGTTGGCTCGCTACGCACCACACGCGCAGAAGCCGCCGCACCCGACACCATACCCGGCGCAGCCCGGCTACGGGATGCAGGACTTCCGGCAGGCAAAGGCTTCTTGCCGAAAAACGAAAGCACCACGCGCCAACCCTCCCAAGTGATTTTTCACGATTAAATAGGATAGCACTCCAAAGTGCACGTGCTACGTGATTTACATCCTGTCGAATTTCACACCCGTCATCACAATGGGCATAACCAGAAGCAAAGCGCATACCGGGCCAAAGGGCTGGTCGAGCCCGAGGGACAGCGCGAAGGCAAGCGTGTAGCCGCCCATTCCGGCCAGCGCCGCCAGCGCCAGCGCGGATCGCCAGCCCCTGCCGAAGCGCCAGCCCAGGAGCGGCGGCACAAAAACCAGCGCAAAGGCCGCCATCACCCCTAGGCTGACCGTTGCCAGCGCCACCACCAGGCCGGCAAGCAGGTCGAAGAGCAGCAGCCGGGGCCGCTCGCTCTGCCCCCGGGCCCGATAGAACTCCGGGAAGAAACGCGCCAGCAGCAGCGGCCGCGACAGCCAGGCCAGCACCGGCAGGACCACCAGGGCGGCCAGCGCGGTCGCCAGCAGATGGGCCTCGCCGGTGAAATACAGCTGCCCGTCGAAGAGCGCGTGGCCAGCCTGCTCGGCCAACGGGTGGTTGGCCACCAGCAACACCCCGCCGCCCCAGGCGAGCAGCATCATCAGCGCGTAGGCGCTGGCGCCGGCCCGGGCCAGCAGCCCCTTGACCAGCGCCGCCAGCAGGGCCGCCAGCACCCCGCCCACGAGCATCGGCCCGTCCAGCACCATCGCCACCAGCGCACCCGCCGAGGCCATCTGGGCAAACGCCAGCGCCGCCAGCCACTCGTTACGCAGGCGCAGATACATGCCGATCAGCGGCAGGATGCCGGCCAGCAGCAGGCCGGTCACGAAGGGCACCCGGAACAGCGGGTCGAACAACAGATCGAAGCTCATGCGCCCACCTCCACCACCCGCGTGCACACTTGGTCGATGAAAGCGTGGTCGTGGGAGACCAGCACGATGCCCTGCCCACCGTGGGCCCGGCCGAGCCAGTCCGCCAGATGGGCAACGCCGGCCCGGTCGAGGTTGTTGGTGGGCTCGTCGAGCAACACCAGGTCGGCCGGCGCCGCGAGGCAGGCCCACAGGCGCAGGAACTGCAGCTGCCCGCCCGACAGGCGATCGAGGCGCTCGCCCAGACGCCCGGCCAGCCAGGGCGGCAGGCCGGCCGGATCGGCGCCGGTCAGGCCGAGCAGGTCGCGCCCGCTGAGCGGCACGCCACGAAGATCGTCGAAGCCCTGGGCCTGGTGGGAGATCTCCAGGCCCGGCGCCTTGTACACCTCGCCGCCAAACACCCGCACCCCGCCCCAGAGGGCCTTCAGCAGGGTGGACTTGCCCGCGCCATTGGGGCCGGCGAGGCCGATGATCTCGCCCCGCCGGAGCTCGAAGTCGAGCGGCCCGGCCACCGGACCGGTATAGCCGGCCCGGAGCCCCGCGACACGCAGCAGCAGTTCGCCTGCCATGCCTTACTTGATACCGGCGAGGAGGCGCCGGATCGTGTCGTCGAAGAGCCCGAACAGATCGCCCGCCTCGGCCGAGCCGCCCACCGTGAAGGGCAGTA